>RCUQ01000049.1_pt1 | contig 160968 bp, 143 predicted proteins | sample 2166351 | NCBI WGS metagenome assembly RCUQ01 (sample SAMN09932597, study PRJNA488358) | compost metagenome | feature: garden; material: soil; isolation source: compost soil in acetonitrile-enriched culture | place: Germany: Experimental Botanical Garden Goettingen | collected 2016-01-27 | reverse complement strand
AAAGCCCGCTATTCCTTTTCTGTCAAACCCTCATGCAACCAAGAACCAAGACGGCCGGATGCTCCTAGAGCCTCCAGCCGTCTCCTCATCGATCACGCGGAAAAACTCCTGCGCCGCCTTGCGGTTGAAGCGAACCGCCGCATAGCCGTTCAAGAGGAAGGCGAAATAAAGGACAGGATCGAAGGTCACCAGCGAGAGGTCGGCCACCGTCACCAGATGGTTGAGCGAAGGTACCCGTTCAGGGGGTCTGAGCAGGCGGTCGCCTGCTCAGACCCCCTGAACGGGTACCTCTTCCCTATACCCTACTAACGTATGGTCGGCTTAATGTAGCTTGAATTCATGACGCGAAATTTGTGGTGGAATCAACTCTTCCACTTGAGAAAAGTACGTTCCCCAGTGGGCTAATAGACTCGCAATTGCTTCGAAATTATATCCACCATATCGCAAAGAGTCATGAATCTTATCCACTATCGAATAGAACTTTCTCACACTAATACCATGCTCGCCGGACTCAGCAACACACCTAAACCTAGTTAACCACTCTACAAATTTGTTATTTTCGTTAAAAATAACACAATCATAAATATCATCAAGTGTCTTGTGGATTCTAATCCCAATTAGATCAAGTCCTGGCAATGAAGCTAAGACCATTGGCTTAGACCCCACAACAAAAGGCTCTTCATCACCAACCCCCCACTCGAGCACCATCATATTATTATCATTATTACTTACACTAAAAATCGTTCGATTTTTAAAAATATCACCCCTAAAATTCTTAGATAACTTATTGATAATATCCCCTGAAAGGACAATATGACTCGGATTCTGATTGCTAATATCTAGCATTCGCTCGTCCAAGTACTGAGCATTTTTTTCGATCCCAACCGTCGTTAGAATCGATTTATTTTCGATCAATTCTGAAAGGCTTAAGAAAGTAATTCGTCCTTTATGGAAACACTTAATAGTGGCAGGATATTCCCACCAAAAGGTAGAAAATGGAAAATACTTCACAAGGCGCTGCATATAAAACCAGCCATCAGGGCCTTTGGAAAAAGGGGTCGAATTCAAGTGATCAGCCAGGATCTCGTGCCATCTCGATGTCACGGCAGGGTCCACAGTTTGCCGTCTTCGATTTTTCACCACCATTCCTTCACGAGAAAGGGGAACGGAGTGGAAATTTGATCTATAATCGAGTCTTTGTGCAATGGGGGTATCCCAATTGTTGTTGGAAGCTACAACAATCCCATGAAAACACGTAATACTTGGGATAGGGCTAGGCGCATGGGCAAACGGATGCTCCTCGGGATACTGGTTCATTGCCCAATTCCACAATACCCAAGACTCACCTTCTTCACTAATTACAGAAAATACGTAAAGTTCGCCCTCAATTCCAGTTCGATTAATCGGAAAAGCTCGATAGCAGAAGCGTGTACTTGCGTCTGTAACTAATGGAAATTCTGCCTCAAATTGATTGCGATCTTCGGCAACAATATGACTATCAATACCAAGATCTGAAACAAAAATTGGAAACTCGACCCTTTTACACCAATCTTTCATCGCCTTTGTTAGATCGCCTTTAAGAATTGGCTCATTCAATACTATCTGAATGGTTGTTCCAGCCGAATTTCTAGATCCCTTTTCCGTTAGCAAATAGGTGCTCGGCCCCATGAGCGTCAACCTCAACGGCATAGGATTCGTTCTTGAAGTTGGCTTATAGGTTTCAACGGTTACATTACTACTTGCAGCAAAAACTGAAAGAAACCCGACTCCGAATCGACTCGTGGGAATAAATGCAAAACTACGACGAAAATCATCACTGCTATAATAAGACCGACCCACCTGCAAAAAATAGTCATTAATTACATCAGCATCCATGCCGATTCCAGAATCATCAATTGTGAGTAACTGGCGCTTTTCGAGCTCACCAGACAACTCATTCTTAATATCAGTTTCTACGAGAGAAATTCGGAGGGTATACCTGGCCCGAATTTCATCACTAACTTCAGTTGGAAAACCTGGAACTAGCCTTCCTTCACTTTTTAAATCAGAAAACAACCTACACCTCATCGCATCTAGGGAATTCTGAACTAGCTCCCTAACAAACGATAGGCGACTCTGATATACATCATGTATCAAGCGTTGTAGGACGGCATCCGAGTCGAGCTTAAAAACCCATCTTGAAGGCGTATATAACGCTTTTTGGTGAGGACGAATCAAAATTGTTGCTTGCGGGCCGTCGATCGCGACACGCGGTGGAACCCATCTCTCATGTCTTTTTGAGCGAGACATGACAACTGCTGCATTATTAACTTCATCGACCAACCATTGACACCAATCCTGAATAAGTCGATGTTCGTCTTGCGACAGGCATTCCGCAGTCAGTTCGATTACGTCCGGCGAAATCGAGAAATGCGAAATGCGCTGATACTGAGTCCAATGAGCAAGACTGTCCGCAGGCAATGGGCATGCAGCATTAAGTAACAATGAACAAGCACGATCAGAATTCATGTCAAGAAGGTCTCCGACACGAAGAAGGATCGCTAAAAACCGTACATTAACCATTTGCCCAAAAATCGATCTTCTCTCAGGAAACCGCTCATTGTCTTCTAGTTGACGCTTTGATAACCCATGCGAGACACAGACATCCGCAATAGTTTTTTGCAACATCGGATTATCTAGTGCAAATCGCCCAAGCGTTGCTTGATGTTGTTCAATCACATCGCTTGCCCGAAGGTGATGGTTACGACGGATAAACTCTGCTATAAGAAAGCGCGTTTGGACATCCGCCAAGAACATTGTTGTTTCATTATAGGGATTTTGAGCAGATGCTCGAAGTACTTGAATCTCACTCCAACGTTTTGCACCGCCCCCTTCCCCCGAAACCCAATCTCGCCAGGAGTCAGAGCCAATAATTTCAATTTTCGTTTCATCAGAAACAACCATTCCCGAGTCGTGCAAATACGCAGAAACAACAAGAATATAGACCTCAACCGGTGAAAGTGGCACAGTAGGCCTATGAAAATCACCATCTTCAAAAAGAAGCAACGATAGCTGAGCAACAATATTGTCGCTATGCTTTACAGTATGACTTGTATAGTGCGGAAATGTTTGTGGCACATAAGATAACCATGCTTCAATAGCATTTCGAAGCTCGAAAACTTTAGCATAAAGTGAAACATCGCAATCTTTCAGATACGAAATGAGCGCAAAGTTTTCGATCGGATGCTTCATTTACCTACTCCTGTAACAATGAAAGTAATCGAGTAGAGAATTAGCGATTGCTACCCTATGTTGATGGGCTCATCTCCAGGACGGCCATGGCGATGTCGGCGGCGTGGTCGTTGATGCGCTGCCAGCCGTTGATGAGTTCGAGGTGGATGGCAGAGGTGTTTCGCGTGTCGATCAGGCCCGACCAGAGGCGGCCGAGGTGGGCCTGGCGCAGGTCGCGCTCCATGCGGGCGATCTTGGGCTTGGTTTCGAGCACGGACTCGGCCAGGGCGCGATCCGAGGTCATGAAGGCGACGATGGCCATGTCCAGGTTGGTGGTGACCTTCTGATGCATCTCCAAGAGCTCCTGGATGCCCTCGGGCGAGAAGGAGAGGCCGAGGTCGATCATCTTGCGGCCGAGCATGGAGAGCTTGGTGAGGGCATCCCCGATATGCTCCAGGTCGTTGACGATGTAGAGGATGCTCGCGGCCTTGCGGGATTCCTCGGCGGTCAGGGCGTTCTGCGAGAGGTTGGCGAGATAGTTGACGATGGCCCGGGTGAGCGCGTCCAGCTCGGATTCCAGCTTCGCGAGGCGATCGAGGATTTCCTCGTCGACCTTCAGGAAGAGCTCCATGGAATCGCTCATCATGATCTGGACGCGATCGGCCATGCGCCGGACTTCACGGTTGGCGGCTCCCAGGGCGAGTACGGGAGATTCGAGGATCCGCTCGTCGAGGTAGCGGATCTGGAAACCGACCTCCTCGCTGGGATTGACCGGAAGGAAGCGCTTGACGGCGACGGCGATGGGGCCCGCCAGTGGCAGGAACATCAGCGAGAGGCCGATGTTGAAGAGGGTATGGCCCATGGCGATCTGGCGGGGAGCGTCCTCGGCGGTCATCTGGACCAGGGCGGTGAAGGGCCCGAGCAGCGGCACGGCGATGAGGACGCCCGAGACCTTGACCAGGGCATGCACGGCCGCGACCCGTTTGGCTTCGAGGGGAGCGCCGATCGAGGCGATCAGCGAGGTCGCGCAGGTGCCGACGTTGGCCCCGAGCATGAGGGGAAGGGCGGTATCGAGGGGCATGACATCGTGGGCCGCCAGCACGAGGGTCAGGCCGATGATGGCGGCCGAGGAGTTGACCGCAGCGGTGGCGAGGGCTCCCAAGAGGACCCCGAGCCAGATGTCACGGCCCAGTGCGACCATCATATCGGCGACCATGGGGGAATCCTTGAGGGGGGCCATGGTCTGGCCAAAGAGGTGGATGGCCAGGAAGATCATGCCGAAGCCGAGGATGGCATGGCCGAGGTGCTTGAGGAAGGATTTGCGCGAGACGCGAGAGAGCAGGAAGCCGAGCGCGACCAGGCCGAGCGCGTAGTCGGTGACCTTGAAGGCGATGAGCTGGACGGTGACAGTGGTGCCGATGTTGGCGCCGAGGATCACCGCGATGGTCTGCTCAAACGACAAGAGCCCGGCCCCGACGAACGAGACCAGGAGGACGGTCGTGGCGCCTGAGCTCTGCATGATGGCGGTCATGGCGGTGCCCAGCAGCATCCCGCGCAGGCGGGTCGTGGTCAGGGTGTTGACCATGGCGCGCAGGCGGGCGCCTGCTGCCTGCTGAAGGCCTTCGCCGGCCATCTGCATCCCGAGCAGCAGGAGGGCGACACCCCCCAAGATGGTGAGCAGGATCTGCACTCAAGCCTCGCGTAGTGTGGGTTTCCGACCCCATCTTAGCCCGTCTCCCAGAAAAAACCAAGCCTTTGCGCTCTTTGGTCAATTGGCCGAGCAAACCCGGTGAAGACGGACAGTCGCAGACCCTCGCTCGTCTGGTAGGATTCCCCTCATCCCCGGAACGAGGAGGTGCGCATGCTCGAATTCATCGCCCAACTTGCCGTGACGTTCCTGATGATCGTGCTCTATGCCGTGGTCTTCGTCCTGGTCTACGCCAAGGTCATGGGCGGGGCCTTCAACCGGGGGGCCAAGTTCGCTCCGGCCAAGGACGTGGGCAGCATCCGTTTCACCGACGTGCTGGGGGTCGACGAGGCCAAGCTGGAGGCCCAGGAGATCGTGGACTTCCTCTCGAATGCCGGGGAGTACAAGCGGATCGGCGCCAAGATTCCCAAGGGGGTCTTGCTGGTCGGGCCTCCGGGGACGGGCAAGACCTTGTTAGCCAAGGCGATCGCCAACGAGGCCGGAGTCCCCTTCTACGCGCTGTCCGGCGCGGACTTCGTCGAGGTCTTCGTCGGGGTGGGCGCGAGCCGGATCCGCAAGCTCTACGCCAAGGCCCGCAAGCATCCGGCCGCCATCGTCTTCATCGACGAGATCGACGCCCTGGGTCGAGCCCGCTCGAGCGGCATGTTCGGCAACCAAGAGTCCAATCAGACCCTCAACCAGTTCCTCGTCGAACTCGACGGCTTCAGCAAGGGCGGCAACGTCATCACCATCGCCGCGACTAACCTCGAGGAGAGCCTGGACGCCGCCCTCTTGCGGCCGGGCCGCTTCGACCGGAAGCTCCATATCGGCCTTCCCGACCTCAAGGGACGCGAAGCCCTGCTGGCCCACTACTCCCGCAAGATCCAGATCGAACAAGGCATCGATCTCCAGGCGCTGGCGCGGGCCTCGGTCAACATGAGTGGGGCCGACCTCGCCAACATGGTCAACGAGGCCAGCATCCTGGCGGTGCGGGCCGGCCGCAAACAGGCGAGCCAATCGGATTTCTCGCGGGCCATCGAGCGGCTCGGCCTCGGGCTCGAGCACGCCCAGAGCATCACGCCGCGCGAACGCGAAATCGTGGCCTACCACGAGGCGGGCCATACCCTGGTGAATCTCTACCTGCAACCTCATAAGCGGTTGCACAAGGTTTCCATCATCCCGACGGGGCGCAGCGCTCTCGGCTATACCTGGGCCGTGAACGCCGAGGATCGGTACTTGGTGGGGTGTGACGAGTACCGTTCCGAGATCATCGCCCTCTTGGGGGGACGGGCCGCCGAAGCGCTCGTATTTGGGGAGGTGACGAGTGGCGCGCATTCAGACCTGAAGCGCGCCACGAAACTTGCCGAGCTGATGGTGTGGGAGCTCGGCATGACGAGCCACGGCGTGCCCGCCAATTACAAGGAGATGACCCTCTCAGAGGGGACCCGGCTGCGTCTCAACCAAGAGAGCGAGACGCTCATGAGCGACGCCTACCGCCAAGCGACGGAACTCCTGGAGCGTCAGCGGCAAGAGCTGGAGCGCCTGGCCAAGGCCCTCCTCGCCCATGAAGTCCTCTACGAGGCGGACATCCAGCGGGTCATCCGGGGCGGCTGGCCAGAATCCCAACCGAATTCCCGGCAAGGGAGGGAGTGGATCGCGTAAACGCGGAAGGCGTCTCCGGGTCGGAGACGCCTTCCGCGTTTCGAGGGGTTCAATTCCCGCCCGGGCAGATCGGCTAGCGGCGGCTCATGAGCTCGACGATCAGACGTCCGATCTCCGCGTTCTCCTGGGGCTTCCGGAGGCGTTCCAGCAAGGGCGCGGGGCCCGCCGCGCCGATCATGACGGGCGAGGCGACGTGGCTGGAGGTGGTGAAGCCGAAGGGCAAGACGTGCTGCTCACCCGCGGCGATCGCCGCCGTCTCATGGTAGTTGAAGCTGCGCATCCAGGCCTTGGAGGAGGCCACCCGTTCCAGCCATTCGCGGTCCACGTCGACCCCGGCGTGGGTCTTGATGATCTTTTGCACCTCGTTGAGCGAGGTGGCCTTCGAGAGCTCGGGCAACATCGACTCCAGCGAGCGCTCGACGCGGGCCAGGACCTTCATCCCGTCCGGGCCCGGGTACTGGATCGAGCGTGGATTCGACGGCTTCTGCTGGCCGACGACCGTGAAGCCGCCGGTATCGTGATCCGAGGTGACGATCAGGAGGGTATCGGGATGCGCCTTCTGGTAGTCCCAGGCCTTGGCGATCGCGTCGTCGAAGGCGAGAAGCTCGGCGATCGCCGCGGCTCCGTCGTTGGAATGGAGCGCATGGTCGATCTTGCCGCCCTCCACCATCAGGAAGAAGCCCTTGGGGTGGCGATCCAGCACCGAGAGGGCCTTGGAGGTCATCTCCGCCAGCGAGGGCTCGGTCTCCTTGGGACGATCGACCTGGTAGCTGAGGTGATCCATGTTGAAGAGGCCCAGGATCTTGTCGGTTTTGGACTCGAGCAGCTCCTGGCGCGTCCGGACCACCTGGTAGCCCTTGCTCCAAGCTTCCGAGACGAGGTCGCGATCGTCCTTGCGGCGGCTTCCCGCGATGGTGCGCGGCAGGAAGTGGCGCGCGCCCCCGCCCAGGAGGAGGTGGACCCCGGAGGTCAATTGCTGCTCGGCGATCGCGTTCTCTTCGTCGCGGTCGTTCTGGAGGGCCGAGAAGGCCGCGGGCGTGGCATGCGAGATCCGGGTGGTGGAGACGAGGCCCACGCGCTTGCCGTTTTGCATGGCGGCTTCCGAGACGGTCAGAAGGTCCTCGTCGTTGGGCCCCATGCCGATATAGCCGTTCTTGGTCTTCACGCCGGTCGCGAGCGTGGTGGCGGCGGCGGCCGAGTCCGTGATCATGGAGTTCGCGGAGCTGGTGAAGGCCAGGCCCATGGCCCCTTCCTGGTAGAGCTTGGTCAAGGTGAGCGACCGGCCGCGCTGCGTGCGGGACGCCAGCTCGGCCGCCCCCACGATGGGAAGGCCCATGCCGTCCCCGATCATCAGGATGACGTTACGAACTGCGGGAGTCTCGGACTGGGCGCTCGCGGGCACGGCGAGAGGCCAGGCTCCGGTCGCAAGGGTGAGACCGAGTGCGAGGGAAAGCCAGGGGCGAATACGCATGAGGTTGATTCTCCTAAGCAGGTGTTTGCGCTATCTTCCGCCCGCTTGGCTTCTACGAAGCCGCTTCCTATGCCGCTTACCAGCGGCAAGGAAGCCTGATTTAGCGGGCGAGACAGCTTTGGACAGCTAAGCCGCGTCAGATCTCGGAGACGCGCTGCTCGAACGTCAGGTTCCAGGTGCCGCTTGGAGGCAGGTCCACCTTCCAGTGGGGCATGAAGACCGAGCCTTGGTATACCCGCTCGAAGCCCGACTCAGACATCGAGACCGTCTCGATCGGGAAGCGCCAGACGGTCGTGGGCTTGTTCCACGACAGCAGGAACTCGATGCCCTGCACCTCGTCACGGGCTCCCAGGGCTCCGAAGCCGTGAAGCTCGCCCTTGGAAGCCAGGTGGGGATTGGGGATCGTCTGACCCGGCGAGACGTAAACCCGGTCGTCGGAATGGCCTGCCAGCAAGTTGAAGGCGAACTCGACGCCGAACCACAAGGAGACCGGGAGGTCCCGGCCGTTCGTGAGCACGTAGTCCACCTGCGCCGTCGGGCCAATCTTGGGCACGGTCACGCGCTTGGAGATGGAGACGGGCCAGAAATCCGTTCCCACCCAGACATGGCCGTCCCGGGTCAGGGTCAAGGACGTGCCGTTGGAATCCCGCTCGATGGTCGGCCGGTAATGCTGGTTGACGAAGTCCCCCTGCTCACCGTAGGTCACGTTGTAGAACGTCTCCAAACGCGAATCCGGGTGGAGGAAGTGGTCGATGAACGAGATCCGGCGGAACCAGTCGTGGAACAAGAGCCGCTCCAGGCCGGGCTCCTTGGCAAAGAACATCTCATGCAGGGAATGCGGCATCCGGTCGCGGGGCATGCCCTCGGAAGCGCCGGCGATCTTATTGTGGTAAGGCTCCGGCCGGCGCGCCAAGGTGTCGATCAGGTTGAACGCCTTGGGCTTGAAGTCCAGCTCGAAGAGCGCCCCGCCCTCGCGGCGGAAGTAGAGGTTCTGAGAGGCCGTCGAGATCAAGATCTCGGGGGCGCCGTCACAGTCGAAGTCCCGCTCGGTGATCTCGCAGAACTCCCGGCCCTCGTGGAGGATCCGGTCGGCGATGGTCTCGGCATGCAAGAGGTTCTGATAACTCTTCGAGCGCAGGTGGCTCAGGTACAGGCCCCCGAAGGTCCCGTGCCAGTAAGGGTCGTTGGTCTGCGCCTGGTAGAGCGCGGTGACGGCCTCGTCAATCGACGGAGACGCCGCGGCCCCCGGCGCATTCGCCGGTACCGGGGTCTTGACCTCGCTGGCGGCGGCCACCTTGCTGGAGACCAGCAGCATCTTCTTGTGGAGGTTATTGCTTTCCGGGTACTTCACCAGGAAGTTCCGCCACGAGCCCCCGCGTAGGAAGTCCTGATAGCGGGTGTCTACCTCATGGCGCGCGTGCTGGAAGACGCCCACCAGGTCGGTCGGCAAGGCCCATTCCTGCATCTGGGGGTAGGAGCAGGACGGGATGTAGATGCGGCCCCAGGGGCGGCGGTTGCGCCGGTAGTCCCGGAGCGTGGTCATCGCGATCCAGTCGGCGTTGTCCTCGAGGAGCGTGAAGAAGCGGTCCAGCCAGCCCTCGGAATAGACGAGCTGATAGGTGTTCGGCCAGCGGCCCAGCTTCTCGCCGTCATCCAGGCAGACCGCGATGCGGCCTCCATCCGGGGTGGCAAAGGAGCGAAGCGTGTCGATGACCTTCTCAGGAGACGAGAAGGGGATCATGCTGCGAAGCTGGGAGTTGAGGGCGAAGATCTCGATGGTGCGGCCCTGCTCCTCGCTCTGGTAGTAGCCGAAGAGCTCGGGGCCGCGCAGGCCCGCCGCCTTGAAGTGAACGTCGTCGAGGACCGTGTAATGGGCGCCGGCCTCGGCGATCGGCTTGACGAGATGAGGCTCCCAGACGCGCTCGGCCAGCCACATCCCTTCGGGGCGATCGCCCGTCAGGGCATCGATGCGCTCGGAAAGCCGCCGAATCTGGCCGTGCTTGTCCTCGTCGGGGATGGCCGCCAAAATGGGCTCGTAGTAGGCTCCGGTCAGCAATTCCAGCTGCCCGCGCTTCACCAGGGTCGATAGCTTGGCGATGAATTCGGGGTGACGCTCGCTCAGCCACTCGAGCAGGAAACCCGTGTAGTGAATGCTGGTCCGAATGCCCGAATGGCGCTCGAGGACCTCGATGAACGGCAGGTAGGCCCGTTGGTACGATTCCTCGATCACCGCGTCCCAGTTGCCCACGGGCTGGTGGTTATGCACCCCGAAGGCAAAGTTAATCTTCGGTTGATCGGAAAGAAGCATGCAAGGTCCTCGGCGGCGAAATGGTCGCTTACACTATACCACCCCGAATTCTGAGCCGCCAGTCGAGGATTAGCTGCCCTGGCGGCTCGCGAAGTGGCGATAATCCAGCCCTTCGAACGGATTATCAAGATCCTCGTAGCGCTGGAGCAGCCCCACCTCGACACCCCCCCGCCCGTGAGGCTCAGCATGGCTGAGCGTCGGATGCGGCTCCCAGTCGCGAAGCATACCGGCCAGCACGTCGAAGCGCGTCTGATGCTCGCGGAAACGCTCGATCGCGTAGTCCTTCGCTTGCCCGGTCGTCACCAAGAAGGGCCAATCACTCGATTGCAGCAGCAGCAACTCGCGGCCCAATTGCGCGAGCGTCCGCGCCAGCAGCGGCTCGGTCGTCCCCGCGAAACGCGAAACCAGCTCCTCCAGCGCGCGTTCGCGCTCATGAATGACCGGCCACATCCAGCTGACTTGCTCGTTGTTCCAGACCCAGTAATGGCCGCCCGCTCCCCAGGTACTCTCCGGCATGCGAATGCTCGCCTCGGGGGGAATGGCCTCAAGCGTCTCGGAAACCGTGGCCAAGGCGACGTCCGAGCGATCCGCGAGGGCGCGGACGAGCTGCTCCAACCACTCCACGCCTTCGAACCACCAATGCCCGAAGAGCTCGGTATCGAAGGGAATGGCGACGAGCCCCTGACGGTTATGATGAAGCTCGTACTCGCGAAGCATGTCCGCGAGCATCCCAGCATAGTGGCGGGCATGGTCGCGGGTCCGCAGCAACGCCGCCCGCGGGTCGTAGACGGCCTTATCGGAGAGGTCCACGCCCTTGCCACTCAAGCGCCAATACTGAAGCCCCGACTGCTCGTCCTTCTTGTGAAACTCCCGGTAGAGCGGGTCCCCCGGATAGCCGTGTTCCGCCGACCAGACCTGGTAACCCGCCCGCTGGTTGCGAGCCACGACCGCCACGGAGGAACCGTCCAGCAGGTAGGGTCGAAAGGTCGAGAGACCGGTTTCAGGGACGTGCGGTCCCGCGGGCGCCGAGAGGCCGGCGTAGGGGCCGAAGCCCGGCCGCCAGCCCGCAATCTGGCTTCCCTCAATCGCATGGGTATCCACCACGAAGTAACGAAGCCCTTCCTCATCCAAAAACGCCTCGAGCCCTGGGCGGTCACCCGTTGCGGGCCGGTAGGCGCACTCGGGAAGCCAGATGCCGCGTGGTTTGCGTCCGAAATGCTTGCGGTAGGTCGTTGCCCCCACGTGGAACTGCGCGTGAAGGCTGGAATCCCGCCCCAACAAGGGCGAGAAGCCGTGGGTGGCCGATGAGGTGATGAGCTCGATGGCCCCACGGTTTTGCAAATCGCGGAAACCTTTGAGGACGTTGCGGCCGAAGCGCTCGCGGAAGGCCTGAAGCTGGGAGGCGTACCAGAGCCGGTACTCGGAGGCCAACTCGCGGCGGGGATCCGAAACCGGGAAGCGCTCGACGTCGCGCGCGGCCGCCATGGTCCGGCGGATGGCGTAATCCTCGAAGCCCGCCTGGAGGTAGGGATCGGCGAGCTGCTCGGCCAGGATGGGGGTGATCCCGATGGTGAAACGCGCCATGAGCCCTTCGGAGGCCAGGCGGTCCAGCACGGTCAGGAGGGGGAGGTAGGTCTCGGCGATCGCCTCATAGAGGTTTTCCTCGCCGAAGGGCCACATGCCCGCCTTGCGGTAGTACGGCAAGTGCGAATGCAGGATGACGCAGACGAACCCGTTCCCCATGACGCCCTCCGTAACGAAATATGAACATGCCCAGAATACCACGCAGGGGAATGGAGGGTTCAAAGGCCGTCCGGGTCATGCCCCGGCCGGCCTTTGCGTCTTAATGATTGGAGGGGGATTAGGCCTTTCGGGCCAGCAGCCCCAAGCCACCTAACATGGCCAAACCGGTCACGCTGAGAGGTGCCATGGGCGGCGGGCCATGCGACTCGCCCTTCTCATGGTCGTCCACGTCACCGCCTGCTGCGGCGATCGCCTGTGCCTCGAGCACCGCCTTCTCGCGATGCTCCTGGGCTTCCTCGACATGCTCGTACGCCCCGAAGAGGCCGCTTGCGGCCACCCCAATCCACAAGCCGACAAGCACCTTGCGGAAACGAGGAGCAGTCACGGCGCCCGCCACGGCCAAGAGCAAGCCGACGCCGCTCATCCCGATGCCGATCAGCTGGGTCCTCTCGGTATGGCCCATCAAGAAGAGTTCGCCGAGGGTGAGGGCGAAGCCTCCCGCCACCATCAGGCCCACGAGCTCCGGGAACCGCTCCTGAAGCCAGGAGGGCTTTGCCGACGTTGCGATCATGGGGAGTCCTTTCGTTACTTCATTCCGCTCGGACGCTCCATCACACGGCCTGTTCGGGCATCGACCAGAACCTCGCGGTCATTGTCGAACTCCACCTTGTAGACGGGCTTGCCCGAGTAGGCCTTAAGGCAAATCTCCTTGACCCGGCCTTGCACGCGGGCCTTAGCAGCCTTCACGGCCTGCGCCGGGGTGATGGTCACCTTTTCGGCCAGGGCGTCGAGCGCCACATCGTCCTTCAGCCCATTCGCCAGCGCCGGGCCCGCGAGCAAGAACACCCCCGCCAGCAAGGCCATCATCATCTTTCGCATCGCGTTTTCCTCCTGCGATCAGGCTAAACGCCCCCAGCTTAACCGGGCATCGTGAAATAATCCGGAAAAATCACGCCTGCGGCAGCCAAAGCGTGAAATCGGTCCTCCCGGGGCGCGACTCCAGGGTCAACTCGCCGCCATGCGCACGCGCCACGGCCCTCGCGATGGCCAAGCCCAAGCCGGAACCGTCCGGATTGAGGGTTTTAGCAGGCTCCAACCTGACGAACCGCTCGAAGATACGTTCCTGTTCGGCCTCCGGAATTCCGGCCCCCGGATCACTGACGGTCAAGGCCAGGCGCCCTCCGCGCTCCTTGAGCAAGACGTCGATCCGCGCCGGCGCCGGCGTGTAGCGCAACGCATTCTCCAAAAGGTTCCTCACGGCCTGGGCAATCCGAGCCGGCTCCCCGCGAACGGTCGAAGGCGCCGCCTCCGCGGTGAAGACGAGGTCCAAGCCCCGCTCTGCGGCAAGCGTCTCCAGGGAGTCGACCTCTTCCTCGGCCAGCTCTTCGAGCGAGAAGACGACGCCCGCGTCATGGATGCCCACGTCTCCTCGGCCCAGGGTCAAGAGGTCGCCTACCAAAAACGACATCTGGCGGGCGCTCCGCTCGATCAGCCGCAGCTTTTCGCGCGACGCCTCCGGCAACTCCGGGTCAGCGAGCGCCAGCTGGGCATGCGAAAGCACGACCGTGAGCGGCGTGCGCAGTTCATGCGAGGCATCCCGCGTGAACTGGCGCTCGCGCTCGAAAGCCTCCTCGACCGGCTGGAGGGATCGGCGCGCGAGCCAAGACCCGCCGACCCATGCGAGCCCGAGGGCCAGCGAGGCCAGGGCGGCGAGGCTCAAGGCCATGGTGCCGAGCGAGCGCTCCGGGCCGATCAGAGACTGACCGACCCGCAGGTAAGCGACGGTCTCGCCGTCCCGGTTGAGGGGCATGACCAGGAGGCGCATGGCATCAGGCCCTCCCTGGGTGAAGGCGCCCGGCTGCAAGTCGGGCTCGGGATCGAGCTGGATGCCGCGGGCGTAAAGCACACGCCCTTTGCGGTTCAAGAGGGCCAGGTGCTCGCGCTCGCCGATGGAGACCTCGGAGAGCTCGTGGATGACCTCGGTATAGCCCTCGTGCCGGTGATCGAACTCGGCGATCACGGGCGAGAGCATGCGGGCGTTCACCTGGTCCATGCCCGTGGTCATGGTGTAGCGGAAGATCGCATAGCCGGCGATGCCGTAGAGGGCGAGGATGACGATGAGCACCAGGAGGTAGAAGCCGGTCAGCCTTCGCCTCAGGGCAAGCAACAAGGGGAACGCGGTACTCGAGGAGGCCGGGGGGCTAAGCGTCATGCATGTCCCCGTTCATGCGGTAGCCGATGCCATGAACGGTCTCGATCAGGCGGGGCTCGCGCTGGTCGGCGATCGCCTTGCGCAGGAGCTTGACGTGGGCCCGGATGACCTCGGGATCGGGCTCGGCCTCCAGGTCCCAGAGATGCTCGAGGATGCGCGCGCGGGGCACGATCCGGCCGGCGTTGCGCATCAGGACTTCGAGCAAGGCGCGCTCCTTGCGCGTCAGGCGAATGGGCGAGCCCCCGCGGGTGACTTCCCCGGTGGCCGGGTCCATGGTGAGGTCCGCGACCCTCAAGACGGCCTCCTTGGAGGGGGCGCGCCGGCGCAAGAGGGCTCGGACCCGCGCGAAGAGCTCGTCCAACTCGAAGGGCTTGACCATGTAATCGTCGGCCCCGGCATCCAGGCCTGCGATCTTGTCGGAAAGCGTGTCGCGCGCGGTGAGCATCAAAATGGGGAGGTCGAGGCCGCGCGTCCGAGCCCAGCGGCAGACGTCGAGGCCGGTCCGACAGGGCAGAGTGACGTCGAGAAGCGCGAGGTCGTAGGGCACCATCGCGAGGTGATCTTCGGCCTCCTGGCCGTCCTTGGCCACGTCCACGGCATGCCCGATGCCCTCCAAGGCCTCGCGCAGGGCGGAGGCCAAGGCGGGTTCATCCTCGACGATCAAGAGGCGCATGTTACTTGTCGAGCTCCCGGAGGGCATACAGCACGACGTTCCCGACGATCTCCAGGCTGCGCGGAGAGCAGCGCTCGGGAGTGTCGCCGAGGGTGTGCCAGTAGGGATAGTCGAAATCGATCAGGTCCACGAAGGGGATGCCCTTTGATAGGAAGGGGAGGTGATCGTCGTTGATGGCCATCCCCACGCGCGAGGGGAAGTGAGAGGCGTAACCCAGCTTCCGGGCGGAATCCCAGATGCGGCGGGTAAGCTCGGGGGCATACTGGGCCGAGTAGCCCTCCTGGGGGATGGCGAGATCGCGGTCCCCGACCATGTCGAGGAGGATGCCCCAGCGCGGCAAGGGGCGGTTCTGGACGTAGTAGCGAGACCCGTAGAACATCGTGCTATCGGTTCTTCCCAGGTCCTCGCCGTCCCAGAGCGCGATCCTCAGGGTTTTCTGAGGAGGGCGATCGCCCAAGGTCCTGGCGATTTCAAGCAGGACCGCCACGCCCGACGCTCCGTCGTTGGCTCCGGGAATGGGTTTCGACTGATTGTCAGGATTGGGGTCGGAGTCGGCGATGGGCCGCGTATCCCAGTGGGCCGCCAGCATCCCGTGCGGGGCCGCGGCCGCGGGGCCGAAGTCCGCGTAGACGTTGGCCATTGGGTAGGACTTGCCGTCCATGCGAATGGTGAAGCGGTCCACGGTGACGCGCCCGCCCGCCCGGCGAAGTTCCGACTCGAGGTAAGCGAGGGTCTTGGCATGCCCCGAGGTTCCCGGGACGCGGGGGCCGTGGTTCACTTGCGCCAAAAGGTGCTGAAAGGCCCGCTCTCCGGAGACTCCGGGCATCGCGGGGCCCTGCCCCTGGGCCGACATGGCGAAGGCGAATCCCAGAATCAAGGCCGGGAGCCAGAACCAGCGTCGCATGGCAACCTCCAATTCACCGATCGTCGTTGCTTCAGGACAGCGAGCTTAGTTTTTGTCCCCGTCCATTCGGTTCACCGCTTACGCTCGCGTGACTACCCTCAAGCCGCTGGCGCTTCCACAACCGCCGCGGGCGCAAACCAATCGATTTTACCTGATCGCTCGCCATTGGGCATCTCCGAAGCCCCCGAAGAAAAGGGCGGCTTCTCGCGAAGCCGCCCTTTTCGGACTAGACCGCCCGTTCGGGGCCGGTGCGGATGAGCAGGGTGACGATCTCCCCGGTGCCGACCGGCAGCGACAGGGGCGAGGCCTCCAGCTCGCGGATGGGCTCATCGGCCATGTTCGCCAGGGCGATGCCCTGATGCGGCAAGGCGACGGTGAGCGTCGTCTCGATGGCCCGCTCCGTGGGGTTGTACAGACGGACAATCACGCCGTCTCCCCCTTCGGAGCGCTTGACGGTCGAGACGACCAGGCGATCGTCGTCGATCTTCAGCCAATCGGCGGGAAGCTGGCGATCGCCGGCGAGCACGGCCTGATCCCCGCCGAAGCCCATGGTCCGGATGGGGGTCACGGCCGCATGGGCCTGGGGCTGCGCCGACATCCAGTGATCGCGGTAAGGCGCGAAGGCATAGCGGAAGTTCTGCTCGCCCTGGCACTGCGCGTCGGGGGTGGGGAAGTGCGGGCCCGCCCCGCCTCCGCGGGTGCGCAGGTCGTCCCGCGACAGCCAGCCGACCCCACGAAGCAGGGTGATGGCCAAAGCCCAGGAGCCGTCCTCGGACTGGATGACCTCGGCCTCGGGCAAGCCGACGTTCGAGACCATCAGACCCCAATCGCCCTCCACCGCGCTCCAGGTCTGCTGGGGGAAGGTGGTCGCGACGTACTCCTTGAGGGGAGCGACCGGCAACTGGTGAACTCGGTTGGTGGGCTGCCGCTCGGCGACCCAGAACTGGTTCTCCGACCAGACGCGGATGTTCTGCTTGAGCCCCGTGCCGCAGAGGACTCGGAGGCGGTGATCCCGCACCCGGTTGTCGAAGGAGGTCTCGGCCTCGACGACGCGCATGCCGGGCCGCAGGGTCAGGCGGGTCTTGATCTTGGTCAGGACGGTCGCCTGGCTGCGGGCCTTGCGGTCGTCGCTCAGCGACTCCGGAAGGTTCAGGAGGTGCTCGAGGACCAGCACTGCCTCGGTGGGACGCGTACGCTCGGTCCACCAGTTGATCAGGCGGCTTTCCACCATGCGATCCTGCTCGGGCGGCGAGTAGTTGTACTCGTCACCGGCATCCCCCTCGTCGATGAAGCGAATGAGATCCCCGTAGAAGGCGCCGGTGTCCCGGTCCTCCATGACGACCTTGCCGTCGCGGACGCCGACGCGCAGGTGATCGTTCTCGATCACGCTGGCCACGGCCGCGAGGGTGACGTCCTCCCCCTGCGGGGCGCCCTGGCGCAGGAAGTAGCGGCGCACGCCGAAGGCCGGCAGATCCGAGGCGAGAAAGCGCATCCGGAACTTCCGGACCTTGTACCAGCCCGGGAAGAGGTCGATATCCGAGTAGAAGGACTCGGTGTCCTCGACTCCTTCGAGGAAGCAGGGAATCGGATTCCCGGCCTCGTCGACCAGGTGGGCCGACTCCGGGGCGTCCTCGAGCTTCCAATCGATCGTGGCGTCGATCCACTCGCTGCGCTCCCAGCCGGTCGGGTTGTAAGCCAGGACTCCGGGCTCGGCGCCTTGGGGGGCGAGCGCGAAGAGCGAGCGCTTGATCAGGGTCTCCCCCAGCTCCTTGGCCTGCGAGAAGCGCGAGAGCATCTCGAGGTGGACCTCGTCGACCGAGCAGCCGCAAATCGAGTCATGCGGCTGGTTTTGGAGGATGAGATCCCAGCCTTCCTGCCAGAAGCCGTCCTCGTAGCGGCCTCCCGCAGCCCAGGAGAGGGCCGTCAGGGGCTCGACGTAGTTCTGCCAGAGGGTCTGGCATTCCGCGTTGAGCTGCTTGAGGTACATGCGCGCGGAGAGGACGTCGGGAAGCAGGTAGGCACGGCCTCCCTGGCGCAGCTCTCCGGAGATCTCCTCGGCGGGCATGGCGCCGTTCGCGGAGAGAGCCTCGCGGATCTTGCCAAGCCGGATCGTGCCCTCGGACCATTGGCCCTGGATGGCCTCGATGATCGCGGGGAGATCGGCGTTGGGGGCGATGTGATCGCAGCCGGAGAGCAGGAGGATATGATCGTGATGGTGCTCGGAGAGGAAGGTCTTGAAGGCCTCGAGCCGACGCTCCAGGCTGAGCCGCTCCCAGAGGAAGATGTTGCAGTAGCCCGTCGGCAGGAAGGTCGTCTGGACGCGTTGGCCCGAGGGGGCCCGCCACCAGAAGCGCTCCGTCTCCGGATCCACCCCGCGCCAAAGGACGGCCTGCTCCATGCCGAAGCCGAGCAGGATCTGGGGAATCTGGGCCACGTGGCCGAACATGTCGGGGAGGTAGCCGACGGCCTCCGACTGGCCGAACCGCGTCATGAGGCGGCGGCCCATCAGGAGGTTCCGGATGAGCGCTTCACCGCTCACCAGGAACTCGTCGGGCAGGATGTACCAGGGGCCGATTCCCAGGCGCCCCTCGCGGATGAGCCGTTCGAGGATCTCGCGGCGCTCGGGCTTGATCGCCAGGTAATCGGTGAGCATGATGGTCTGGCCATCGAGGAGGAAGTACGGAATCCGATTCTCTTCCAAGAGCTCGATGACGCGGTCGACGGTTTCGACCAGCTTCAGGCGGAACTCCTGATACGTACGGTACCACTCCCGATCCCAATGGGTATGGGGGACGACGACGACTTCCTTTGCGGACAAAGCGACCCCTCCTTTCCGAATGCCCCTCAGCGTACCGGATTCCTACTTCCTTGAAAAGAGCGTCGCGTTTTGATCCCCGGGAGCGGGGGAATAAGATCCAGGACCCCGGTCCTCCGAATCGAGAAGGAGATCGCGCATGCGCCACCTGACGCTCACCGAGTCGATAGCGCTCCCGTCCCCCCCTCCGACCCTCGCCCCGGCCGTGATTCCCGAAGCCATGCGGGAGGCGCAGAAGGCGCTCTCGCTCATCTTGGCCGGGGGCACGAGCCGCTGCGAAACGCCTCCCGAAGCGGGAGCCTTCCCCCTTCCTCTTGACGAGGCGCTCCTGCGCCTCTCGGAAGGCGAGGAAGTCTGGCTCCGCATCGCTTACCCGGAAGGCCCTTGCCGCCGGCGAACCATGGTCCTCGCGTCGCTCACCGACGCCGAGAACCTGCTCGCCAGCTAAACGATTCGCCCAACCGCAAGCCGAAGGCCGCCCCTCGGGGCGGCCTTCGGCTTTTGCTTGAGACCTAAACGCGAACCGGCGACCGGGTCTCGCTCCCGACGTACATGCCGTCGATTTGCTTTTGGAACTTGGTGGCGATCACCCGGCGCTTCAGCTTGAGGGAGGGCGTGAGCTCTCCGCTCTCCTGCGTGAAGTCGTCGGGAAGCAAGGTATAGCGCTTGATCTGTTCGAAGGGCGCCAGCTCGGCATTGACCTCGCTGACAGCGGCGTCGAAGCGCTCACGGATGCTCAGCTCGTCGAGGAGCTCCCGGCGGTCGTTCCAGGTGAGGCCGACCTCGCGGGCCATGCGCTCGACGACGTCCCAGGCCGGCACCAAGAGGGCCGAGACGTAGTGGCGCCCCTCGCCGATGACGACGGCCTGCTCGACGAGCGAATGACCCGTCAGGGCGTTCTCGATGGGTTGCGGGGCGACGTTCTTGCCGTTGGAAAGGATCAGAAGCTCTTTCTTGCGGTCGATGATCCGGAGGTAGCCCTCGGCGTCGAGCGTGCCGATATCCCCGGTGTGGAACCAGCCCTCGGAGTCGATGGCCTCGCGGGTGGCTTCTTCTTTGTTCCAGTAGCCGCGCATGACGTTGGGGCCCTTGGCGAGGACCTCGCCGTCGGGGGCGATCATGAGCGTCACGCCCGGGATGGTCTGGCCGACGGTCCCGTACTTGGGACGATGCACGGGGTTGAGGGTCAGGACCGGGGAGGTCTCGGTGAGGCCATAGCCTTCGATCACCGGAATACCCGCCGAGCGGAAGAACTGGCCGACCTCGTTGCGCAAGGGGGCCGCGCCCGAGACGATCAGGCGAAGGCGACCGCCCAGCTTCTCGCGGAACTTGGAGAAGACCAGCTTGTCGGCAGCCTGGTAGAGGCTGCTGACCGGGAAGGCGACTCGGCCCTCGGCATCCATGACCTGGTGGAAGTACTCTCCGAGCTCAAGCGCCATGTAGAAGGCCTCCCGCTTGAGGAAGCTCTCCTTGGCGAGGCTTTCCATGGTCCGGGCATGGACCTTGGAGAGCACCCGGGGCACGGCCACCAGCAGGGTGGGTCGGACCTCGACCATGTTCTGGGCGATGGTGTCGAAGCTCTCGGCGAAGGCGATCGCCACGCCCTTGCTCTGCATGGCGTAGGAGACGACCCGCTCCAAGACATGCGAAAGCGGGAGGAAGGAGAGCTGCACATCGGAGGAGCGGATGGCCATCAGCTCAGCAGCGGTCATCGCATTGGAAGTGAAGTTCCAGTGCGTGAGCATCGCGCCCTTGGGTTCGCCCGTCGTACCCGACGTGTAGACGATCGAGGCCAGGTCGTCGGGGCGCAAGGCCTCCAGGCGGCGAAGCCGCTCGTCGCGGCAACCCTCGAGCAGCGAGGCTCCGGTCGCGATGAATGCGCTCCAGGACTGGACCTTCCGGCCCTGCGGGGGCATGAAGTCGCGATCGAAGACGATGACGTGCTCGAGCGAAGGAACCTCCGAGCGGATCTGCGAGATGCGCTCCAGTTGCTCGGCGTTCGAGACCGCGATCACGCGGACGCCCGCGTCGTTGAGGATATAGGCGATCTGCTCGGGGGTGAGCGTCGGGTAGATGGGCACCGTCACGGCGGCCAGCGCGAGGGTGGCGTGATCGGTGATGACCCATTCGGGACGGTTCTCGCTGAGGATCGCGACCCGATCCCCCACTCCGACCTTCATCGACAGCAGATGCGCGCTGGCACTATCGACCAGACGCTTGAACTCGCGATAGTTGATGGCCTGGTAGCGTCCCTCGACCTTGGCGAGGAGGGCGTCCTTGGCGCCATGGCGCTCGACCGTCTGGTGGAACAATGCGGGAAGCGTCGTCTTCTGGGACGGTGCGCCCGGCGTGCTGCTGATCTGGGTCATGAGGAAAGGCCCCCCTTCTACAACGGATCCCGTACACCCTTACAAACAGGGACCTGGACTCCCGAGGAAATCCTCAGGGAACCCAGGACCTTTTCGTAATGAATTGTAACGGATGCTCCCTAGAAGGGCAACCGAACGATTTAACGTTTGAAGAGTCCCTCGAAAGCCTTGACGAGCGAACCCACTCCCGTCACGAGCGAGGTCACCCCATCCATGACCGGAGCCACCTGCTGGCCGAGCGACGAGACCGAGCCCGAAGGCGCCTGAGTACTCGCGATGCCCACCTGAGCCGGCTGGCGCGACTTGCCGCCCACCAGGTTGACGATGTCGTCGATCAAAGGAAGTGCCTCGTCCAGCACCGGAGCCGCCTGCCGGACGAACGTGTCCACGTCACGGCTGCCGACTGCCTGCCCCAGACGCTGAAGCGACTGCCCCACCGCGCCCGTGGGAGCCACGTAGGGAGGCGTGCCAGGGTAGGGCGCCGGATAGGGGGAGGGATAAGTGGTCGGGTAGGAAGCGGGGTAGCTGGCGGGAGCGGTCGCGGCGGGAGCCGGATTCTGAACGCGGGTCACCAGCGCCGCCAGCCGCGAGAGAATCGGGGTCACCTCGGCGACCTTGTTCATGGCGCGCTCGACGTCCGAGGGGCGGGCAGGCTGCTGAACGGGTTGCGGCTGAACCGATTGGACCGGCAGCACCGGCGGCAGCGTCGACTGCTGACGGTAGCGCGCCAAGGTATTCGAAAAGCGATCAACCGCGTTCATGGTGTGCCTCCTTGAGACCGGGTTCCCTGGACTGAGCTCACGCTCCTCAAGGGGGTTATCCCGCCCCGCCCCCGAAATTCGGTAAAGGAATGAAGAAGCTTGGCGTAACTTCGGGTTAATCCAGACCGTTCCGGCGTTAGCCCCCGCGTGCCCGCCCCGAGTCCTGGCCAATGGTTGACCTGCATCCGCTCGCTCGGTGATACTGGAACGCAAACCGGCCCATTGGGCCCATTGACTCCCGTTCTCCGAAACGAGGTTACCGGATGAAGACACGCCTCGGCTCCTTGCTGCTGGCCTCCCTTTTGACCGCAAGCTGCGCCTCCCTCCCGAGTGCTTCGAAAGCTGCCGTGGGCTCGATCTCCCTCAATTTGACGGGTCTGTATCCGACAGAGCGCCAGGTGCAGGTCCTGCCGGCCGGCACGCAAGCCAAGCTCACCGTTTCCGGGCCGGGCCTCGCCCAAGCGCTCACGGTGACGGCGGCAGTGGACGGCCAGACCATGGCGGCCACCTTGACCGGCATCCCCGCTGGCCCGAACCGCGTGATCGAACTGGAGACCCAGGACGCAGCGGGCTCTCCCATCCCGGGAGGCCGCTTCCGCACGACGGCCACCGTCCAGGAAGGCGCCAACCAGACCGTGATCGCTCCGAGCACCACTCCGCGCGGCGACGTCTTCGCCAAGCTGCTCGCCGATGGCTCGCCTCTCGCCAGCACCCTCGATGCCACGCGCCTCCAGGAAGCGATCGAAGCCATCCAGCGGACGCAGCGGGTCGCGCATTTCGCGTTGATCGACGGCGGGGCGATCGCCGACGCCCTCAAGGCCAACGGCGGCAAGCTCGACTCCCTTTCCGTCTCGAATCCGGCCTTCGTCCAGGCCCCCGCGACCCGGACGGTCACGGTCATGGGCCTTCCCGACAACCTCATGGCCGAGATCTGGCTGGACGATCCCGTCTCCCCCAAGCAGACCGGACTCGGCAACGGCAGCTACCGCGTCGAGCCGATCAAGCCTGGCGTCTGGAACCTCTACGGCCGGGCCGGAAGCCTGCAAGTCGGCCCCGTCGCCATCGATACGACCGGGTCGACCCCGGTTTTGCTCGACTTCTCCCGAAGCGTCGAGACCCTGGAGAAACTCCCCACTCCGCGCGGGGGCCCCGCCGCGGGCACGCTCCGCGTCTCGCTTCCCGGTGGGGAGGCCGAGGCCATGGTCGTCGCCGGAGGCCTCGACGGCACGGCCAGCGACGGCGTCGTCGCCTTCGACGGCACGACCTGGCATGCGCTCCCGCCGATGCCCGTCGCCGTCTCTCACGCCGCCTCCGTCGTCCATGACGGCAAGCTCTGGGTTCTCGGCGGCCTGCAGGCCAACGGCATGTTCAGCGATGCCGTCCAGGTCTTCGACGGCACGGCATGGACCCTCGAGCCCCCGCTTCCGACCGTCTCCATCTTGGGGACGGCGGCGATCGCCAACCAGCAACTCGTCTTCACCCCCGGCTTGCGGAGTCTCACCGCCGTCGACAACACGCTCCAGTTCACCGTCTACCCGGAAGTCTTCGTGCGGGACCTGACCGGGAGCCCCGTTTGGCAGGTCGTGGCCCAGCTGGCGACGCCCCGCTTGGGTGCGGCCTACGCCACCCTCGGCGGCAAGCACTACGTCATCAGCGGCCTCACTCCGAGCACCGGGGGCCCCACGCCGGTGCTCGCCATGGAAGTCTACGATGCGGCGACGCGGACGGTGACGGCGGGCGCCCCCATTCCGACGCCGCGCTTCGGCGCCATGAGCTGGGTCGCGGACGGCAAGGTCTACGTCGCCGGCGGCGTCACGCCCAAGGGCAAGCCGCTGAATCACCTCGAGGCTTACGATCCCGTACGCGATCGCTGGGAGGTTCTGCCTCCCCTGAAAACGCCGCGCGCCCATGCCGCCGCCGCGCTCCTCAACGGCAAAGCGCTGCTCGCCGGCGGGCATGACGGCATCCTCTACATGGGATCCCTCGTCGCGCTCGACTCGCTCGAAGCCCTGAAGCCCTAGGAGGCCCCGATGAAATCCTTCCCTTCCACCCTCCTCGCGGCCTCCGCCGTCCTCCTGCTCGCGGGCTGCCCCCAGCCGACTCCCGTCAGCAACGATCCGCTCCCGGATCCGTCCCCCGATCCCAAGACCGGAAATCTCCAGCTGAGCACCGACTCGATGCCCCGCAACTCCTGGCGGATCGGGCCGCCGCTCACGCACGAGCGCGCCGGCCTCAGCGCCGGCGTGCTGAACGGCCAGATCTTCGCCATCGGCGGGGACGGCGAGGCCACGGTCGATCTCCTGGATCCCCAGGCGGATCGCTGGCGCACGCTTCCCTTGCCGGAGTACGGCGGGGATCCCGCCGGGCGCTCCCGCTACTTCGGAGCGGCCGTCACGGCCTGGAACCGCCTCTTCTACATCGGAGGCGCGGTGGACTGGCTTCAATACCAGATGGACGTCTATGATCCCGGCACGCAGCTCTGGCTCGACGCCTCGGGGCCCGTGACCCAGCACCGGCGCTTGGGGCGCATGGCCCATGCCGCCGCCACCCTCGACGACGAAATCCTCGTGATCGGGGGACTACGAGACACCGGAACGGACGAAACCCGCGTCACCACCGAGGCCGTGACCGCCGTGTATCCGGGGCCCACTACTCCGACGCTAGACGTCTACGAACGTCCGCCCCTGCCGTCCCCGCTCGCGGGGCACGGTGCCGGAGTGCTCGACTCCCAGCTCTACGTCGTCGGAGGCTTCGCTGAGGCCCCCCTGACGGGCACAGCCGAAGCCACGAGCAGCCTCCTGCGCTATCACGCCAATGCCTGGCACGGAAAGACCCCCAGCGGCGCAGCATTGGCCCCTCTCAACGTTCCCCGCCACTCCTTCGGAACGGCGGTCCTGGACGGCAAGCTCTACGTCGCCGGGGGCTACGATTCCGCCGGCAACGCACTCGACTCGGTGGAGGCCTACGATCCGAAGGCGAACCGCTGGGATCGCGTCGCTCCGATGCTCACCCCCCGCGCGCACCTGGGGCTGGTGGGCCACGCCGGCCGCCTTTACGCGATCGGCGGCTTCGATGCCACTTCCCGACCGGTCCGCACCGTGAACGTGTTCCGCCCCTAGGAGACGATGATGAAACAACGACCCTTTCGCCCTCTCACGCTCCTGGCCAGCGCCTTCCTGATCGGTTGCCAGTCGCCCAGCACGACCCCGGCCCCTTTCGGCGTGACGCTCACGCAGAACCCCTCCCCCCAGGCCTCCCTCCCGGACGCCCTCACCGGGGGCCGCCCTCTGCCTCGCGGCAGCTACGTCCCCGACGAGCTGATCGTCAAGCTCGCAGCAGGCTCCGACCGCAGCGCAGCCCTCCAGGGCTTCACCCTGCAAGGAGAGCTTCACCTCCCCGAGCGCTTCGTGGGAGTGAAGCTTCCTGCGGGCATGACCCTGAGCGAGGCCCATGCCGTGTTGTCCGAGCGGCCCGGCGTCTCCGACGTCTCGCTGAACCTGATGTTCAACGCCGCCAGCACGGCTCCCGCTCCGGCCCGCCTCGGAGAGCAATGGGCCCATCGCGTCGCCGAGACCACGACCTATTGGCAGGCCTCGCCGCCTGCCGCCACCAGCGACGTGATCGTCGCCGTGATCGACTCGGGCCTGGACATGACGCATCCCGAGTTCCAGGGCCGCATCGTGGCCCCCCAGAACTTCACCGAGGAAAACGATGGGACCCTCACCGACCCCACGGACCGGCATAAGCATGGCACGCACGTGGCCGGCATCATCGGGGCCAAGGGAGATCAGGTGGTCGGAGTAGCGCCCCACGTCTCGATCATGCCGATCAAGGTGCTCGACATGAACAATGCGGGAAGCACCATGGACATCGTCAAAGGCATGGCCTACGCATGCGGCCTCACGGTCGTCGACTTCGACGCGCAGCAGAACCCCGTGCCCCGCAAGACCTACCGCGAGTACTTGCCGGATGGCGATGCCCGGCACGTCCGGGTCATGAACATGAGCCTCGGCTCGGCGTCTCACGGCCGCAACGCGCTCTACGAAGCGGCCCTCGCCCAAGCCTACGCCCTCGGCATCGTCGTCGTGGTCGCGGCGGGCAACGACGGGAGCGAAGTGACCGCTCCCGCCAACTCGCCGTACTCCCTCGCCGTCTCGTCGACCAGCTCCTATCGCCTTGGCGGCCAACTCTGGGAATGGCTCTCCGGCTTCTCGAACCGCGGGGATCAAATCGAGCTCTCGGCACCGGGTGGCCAGATCCTCTCGACCCTTCCGACCTACCCGTACGAGGACCGCAATGGCATTGCGCAGCCCCAAGGCTTCGGCTACCTGAGCGGCACCTCGATGGCAGCCCCCTACGTGGCCGGCGTGGCAGCCCTCGTCGTCGAGAAGTTCCCGCCGCAGGTCGGAGATACGCCTACGGGCTACGTCAACAAGGTCCGGCAGCACCTCGCCGCCACGTCGGACGATCTCGGGGCGCCGGGGAAGGACCCCAAGTACGGCTGGGGCCGCGTCAACGTCCGAAAGGCCCTGACGGCGACGTCGTTCCCTGCTCCGCTTCCCTAGCGTGATTTTCGTTGCGACAGGTCAGCGAGACCCGCAAGTCGAAGGGGGGCTGCCGGCCGGCAGCCCCCCTTCGAGCATTTGAATTTTAGCCTTTGACGGCTCCGGCCGTTTGGCCTCCGATGAAGAAGCGTTGAAGCCCGATGAAGACCGCCACGATGGGAATGATCGAGAGGACCGAACCGGCCGCGATCAGGCGCCAGTTGGCCGAGAACGTGCCCGCCAGGTACGAGATGCCCACCGGCAGCGTGTAGAGATCCGGATCCTTGAGGACGATCAAGGGCCAGAGGAAGTCGCCCCACGAGCCCACGAAGACGAAGATCGCCAGCGTCGCCAGGCTCGGCTTGGTCAAGGGGAGCATGACCTGCCAGAAGACCTGCCAGGGGTTGGCCCCGTCGATCACCGCCGCTTCCTCGATCTCGCGCGGAATGGCCAAGAAGGCCTGCCGCATCAGGAAGATGCCGAACGCACTCACAGCCGTCGGCAGGATCAAGCCCGAATAGGAATTCAGGAGGCCCAGGCGCTGCGAGAGGATGAAGAGCGGAATCATGATGACCGGCAGGGGAATCATCATGGTCGCGAGGATCATCACGAAGAAGGGTTCGCGGCCGCGAAAGCGCATCCGGGCCAGCGGGAAAGCCGCCAAGCTCGCCAGAATCAGGTTCAAGGCGACCGCGACGACCGCCACCAGGACCGAGTTGAAGAAGTAGCGTCCGAAGGGGACGGCCTCCCAGACCTGCCGGAAGTTGTCCAGCGTAGGCTGGGCGGGCCAGAGGCTCGGCGGATAGGCGAAAATGTTCTCGCCGCCGCCTTTCAACGCCGTCACCAGGAGCCAGAGAAAGGGGCCGACCGTGAGGACGGCCAGAGCAAGTAAGCCGATCCAGGTGGCAAAGACCTTGAAAACGTGGGTATAGGAACGCATGGGCCCATTCTAGCCTCCCCCTCCCCGGATGGCAAACCGGAGGTCCTTCCCAGGCCGCCTTATGCTAGAATGGCAAGCATCCTAGCCCGCTTTCGACCGGTCGAAGGCGGCGGTTTCGGCGTTCTGGCAACTCCCAGAAAGGAGCGTCTCGGTCATGGCGAAGATTTCGGTTGAACAAGTCGAAGCCACCTACGGTATCACCTCGCGCGAAGTGCGCAACGCCATCGCGGACGGCCATCTCGCGGGCGAACGCGTTCACGGCAAGTGGATGGTCGATACGATTAGCCTACATAGCGCCATCGAAGCGGGCCTGCTCAAAGACCGCAAGAACGCGATGCAATCCTAGGACTCCCCGTTTCGCCTAGGACTCTCCCTCTTCAAGGCCCAGCGTCACGACGCTGGGCCTTCGTCGTGGAAAGCGTCAGGGCGATTAGCGCCTGCGGCTGTTGCGTAAGGCAGCGAGCGTTTGCCGTGAGCCGCTGAGTGGCGAGGCTGAGCGTCAAAGCTCGCTGACCTGCAGCAACGTCGATCGCTCTAGGATGCCAGGTGACCGACGAAAGCCGCGCCGTTCGGGTATAATGGGGGGCGCTGCGCCCTGACGTTCTGGAGGCCCCCCTTGGATAGCTCCTCGTCCCCCCGTATCATCGACCGCGTCGTCGAAACGCTCCTCGGGATCCTGCTGCTGGTCACCCCCCTCTTGATCAACGTGGCCAACGTCGACGCCTATCGTACGGTGCAAGCGACGTTCGCCTCGTGCCTAGCCGCCCTCGCAGTCGGAGCCTGGTGCGCCGGCCTCACCGTCACGCGGCGCTGGCGCGAGATCGCCCGGATGCCCCTGCTCGTGCCCCTGGGCATTTTCATTGCTTGGCTCCTGGTCACCGCCACCCGCTCCACCGCCCCCGGCATGAGCCTCCTGAGCGGAATCAACGTGATCCTCTACGGCGGGGTCTTCCTGGCGATCGCCGATCTCAGCAGCCGGGACGCCGCGGCCCGCAGCCGCCTCCTCGTGACCCTGCTGATTCCCTTCGCCCTCAACTCCCTCGCGGGCATCCTCCAGTACCACCGCTTCGACTTCATGGGCCTCGGCCGCAGCCTCGGGCTCGGAGGCTCACCGCTGAACTACGTCGCCGGCCTCGACGCCCCCGCCAAGCTCGGCTCCGCGGCCGGCATGCTCGGCAACCAGAACGTCCTGGGCGACTACCTGGTCGTCCTCCTGCCCGTCAGCGTCGTCCTCGCCCTCACTCACTTCCGCTCCTGGAAGATCGTTCCCACCGCGCTGACCGCCATCCTCGGCATCGTCGCCCTCATCGATTCGCTCACCCGCGGCGCCTGGGTCGGAACCCTGGTAGCGGGCGTGCTCTTCGGGGCGATCGCCCTCGCCTACGGCTGGAACCGCCTCCGCCAGCTGGGCCGCAAGGCCCTGGTCGCACTCGGCCTCGTGCTGGTACTCGGCGGCGGCGGCGCCTTGATCGTCGCCGAAACCATGGACATGGGCCTGGGGCGCGCCATCAGCAAAATCCAGAACACCAACGCCTCCGACCGTACCGTGCAGCAACGGCTCAACGCCTGGGACGTCGCCAAGCTCATGGCCGCCGACAACCCCGTCATGGGTCAGGGCCTCGGCACCTACAAGATCCAGTACTTCAACTTCCTCGCCAAGAAGTTCAACGACGAGCCCGTTCCCGACATGATGCAGCACCGCTACGTGCAGGCCCACAACGACCTGCTACAGCTCGCGGCCGAAACCGGCTATGTCGGCTTCCTCCTCGGACTCGGCACCCTTCTGGCCTTCGCCTGGGGCCTTCTGCGCTTCCTCTGGCAGCGGACCCTCCCGGCCCGCGATGCCCTGCTCGTCCTGGGCGGCCTGAGCGGCCTCACGGCCATGGTGCTCAGCGCCATCTTCGGCTTCCCGTTCCATATCGCCGCCTCTGCGGCGGCCTTCGCGGCCATCGCCGGCCTCATCTCAGGGCCCTGGGTCGCCGCCACCCGCCAATCGGCGCCGGCAGCCTCCCCCGACGAACCCAGCATGATGCGCACCATGCGGCGGATCGTCATGCCGGCCGCCATCGGCTGCTTCAGCCTGGCCCTGGTGGTTGCGTTCTATCGCCCGTACCAAGCGGATATGCTCGTCAAGAAGGGGATGGACCTCTACCAAGCACGCCAGATCCCGCAGGCCCGTGCTGCCTTGGAGGAAGCCGTCGTCCTCGACAACGAGCGAGGAGACGCTCAAATGGTCCTGGGCATCATCTACACGGCGTATCAGGAGTATCCGAAATCCGTGCAGATGCTCAATATGGCGCTGCTCAGCTATGACGACGTGACCCTTCACTACTACCTGGGTCGCGTCTACGAGATGCTCAACGAACTGCAACTCGCCAAGAAACATTACGAACGCGCCACGAGCTACTTCCCGCCGTCGACCGAGATCTACAAGGCCGTCGAAGCGCGCCTTCAGGTCGTGAGCCAGCAACTCCCCAAGCCCTAGCCTCAACACGCTTCGAGGGGTCCGCCGTTGGCGGGCCCCTCGCACGTTTCGGCAGTCCCCGTGTCCCTGGGGAGATTCGGAGCTATGCTCAGGGAGAAAAATCGAACGGATCCAGGAGAGGAGGATCGGATGCAGGCACTGGTCACCACGGACGGCTCCGACTTTTCGCTGAAGGCGCTCGCCAAGCTCGGATCGCTGCTAGCTCCCAAGGCCACCACGGTCACGGTGGTTTCGGTCTTCCGGTCGCCGCGGGCGCTCACGTACGGCATGGATCCGTACAACGTCAGCTACGAACGGATGGCGGATCAATTCCGAGACAAGGCCCAGAGCGACTGCGAGGCGGCGCGGAAGGTCCTCGAAGAGCAAGGCTTTCAGGTATCGACGCTCACCGTGATGGGCGAGCCGGCCTCGGCGATCATCGAGCTCGCGGAGCGGGAACGGCCGGATCTCATCGTCGTAGGCTCACACGGACGGAGCGGCATCCAGCGCTTCTTGCTCGGCAGCGTCTCCGAGAAGATCGTACGCTACTCCCCCGTCTCCACGCTGGTGATCAAGCTTTCACGCGAAGCCGGAGTCTAGCCCTACGAGTAGCCCCGGGGGCTAGCTGGAGACGGCCGGGGGATCCTGGAGCGGCATCAGGTAGGTTCCCGCTCCATCCGGATCATGGTCGAAGTTCAGCCGTCGCCCTGCCGGAAGGAGAATCTCGACTTGCTGCCGGCGCGAGGCGTATCCCGGGGAGCTCACGACCACCTCCAGCTTCACTCCGATCGGCAGATCCGAAAACTCGTAACTGCCGTTTTTGATGGGAGCGACGCGGGTCTGCGTCGTGGGGCCGGGAATGCGCACCGTCACGCGTCCCTCGTCCCCCGACAAGAGCTTGTAGCCCATGGGCAACTGGGTCGCCGTATCCAGCGTGGGCGCCTCGGCCGCATAGACCCTGCCCGACAAGGACGCCGTCGATACCGGTTGCTTGTTCCCGGCCGAAAGCGGGGGGTACGGCTTGTAGCCCGGCGCGGGAAAGCTCTCGCCGCCGCAGGCCGTCACCAGCAGCACGAGCAGCGCCCCCAGGAACCTGCCCGCGCTCGCGAAGGCCCGCTTCGCCGGAAGCTCCCGCCGGATCGCCAACTGGATCTCATGCCCGAGCTCTCGCATGAAAGACCCTCCCTGGCCGCATCCTAACGGAGGGTCCAGGGAGGGTCTTCGGTAAAGGGGACAAGGGTTATGGTTCGTTAGACCCGCTTCTTGGAGTCGAAGGCGTCCCGCAGGCCGTCTCCGAAGAAGTTGAAGGCCACGACCGTCGCGACGATCACGAAGCCCGGCGCCAAGAGCCACGGGTGCAGGCTCAAGCTCGCGAGGCTGCGCGCCTCTTCGAGCATGTTGCCCCAGCTCGCCGCCGGCTGCTGGACGCCCAGACCGAGCATCGAGAGGGCCGACTCACCCAAGATGTAGCTGGGCACCATCAGCGAGACCGAGACGATGACCCAGGAGGCCGTCTGCGGCAGGATATGCTTGACGATCACCCAGAGGTGGGACGCGCCCGCCGCCCGCGACGCCTCGACGTACTCCTGCTGCTTCAGCGAGAGAACCATGCCGCGGATGACGCGCGAGAGACTCGTCCAGCCCAGCAAGGCCAGGATCGCCGTGATGACGAAGTAGCGCTGGGTCGGGGTGATATCCCAGTGGTAGGTGACGCCGAACAACGCCAACAAGAGGTAGAACGACGGGAAGGCCATCAGGGCTTCGACGATCCGCATCAGAACGTTGTCGATCCAGCCGCCGAAGTAGCCGGCGATGCCGCCGATCAGCATGCCCAGGGGGATGACGATGGCGATCGCCATGATGCCGACCGTGAGCGAGACGCGCGAGCCGTAGAGAAGGCGCGAGAAGATGTCGCGACCCGCCTGATCCGAGCCGAAGAGGTAAAGACGCGCCTTGTCGCCTTCCACCCCGAAGAGGTGGAGGTTGGCGGGGATGAGGCCCCACATCTTGTACTCGGGACCCTGGTGGAAGAGCTTGATCCGGTAGGGGGTGGACGTATCCTGCTGGTACTTCGACAGGAGGGTGTCGACGTCGAACTCCTCAGCCTGGTCGTAGATGAAGGGCCCGATGAACTTGCCCTCATGCATCACGTGGATGGCCGCGGGAGGCTGGTAGGACTTGTTCCGGTCCTCGTAGACCTCGGTGTAGGGAGCGAAGAACTCGGCGAAGATCATCAGGGCGTACATGAGCCCGAGGATCCACATGCCGACGACCGCCATCTTGTGCTTGGTGAAGCGACGCCAGATGCGGGCATTGGTGCTGACCATGGGGGGCAGCTCGTCCTGGGGGCGCTCCGAGGCCGACTTGGTCATGGTTTCAGAATTCACAGTCGCCATCCGTTACGCCTCCAACTTGATCCGCGGGTCGACCAGCGCGAGCAGGATGTCCGCGAGCAGGTTACCCAAGAGCAGCATGAAGGCACCCATCATGATGCCGGCCATCGCCAGGGTCATGTCGAGGCCCTGGAGCGCCTCGAGCATCATCATGCCCATGCCGGGCCAGCCGATGATGATCTCGACGAGCGCGAAGCCCGAAAGCAAGGACGCGAACTCATAGCCCAGGATGGTGACCAGGGGGTTGATCGCGTTGCGCACCGCGTGCTTGTAGATGACGCGGTTCTCGGGAAGGCCCTTGGCCCGCGCCGTGCGAACGTATTCCTCGCCGAGGACGTCGAGGAGGTTTCCGCGCATGCGGCGCTGCAGAATCGCGATCGAGCCCACGGCCACGGCGAAGACCGGAATGACCAGGTGCTTGCCGATGTCGAGCGCTTGATTGAGGGGGGTCATGTAGGCGAAGTCGGGGCTGGTCATGCCGCCCACGGGCAGCACACCGGTTTTGGCCGCTGCGAAGAGCAGCAGCAGCGCCAGGAAGAACTCAGGAATGCCCAGTAGGAAGAACGTGAAGCCCGAAGCCACCTTGTCGAAGGTGGAATACTGTCGGACCGCCATGGCGATACCGAGAGGAATCGCCACCAGCCAGGTGAAGATGAAGGCGGCCACCCCGAGGATCAGGGTGTTTCCGAGGCGCTGGACGATCAAGCTCGAGACCGAAGTCCGGTACATGAAGCTCTGGCCCATGTCTCCCTGGACGAAGTTGGTCGCCCAGCGGACGTACTGGATGTGCACCGGCTGATCGAGGCCTAGGCGCGCGCGTTCGGCAGCGATGGTCTCGGGGCTGATGCTGGGGTTGAGGGCCTTCTGGGTGAGGAAGTCACCCGGCGCCATCTTGGAGATCCCGAAGCTGATGATCGAGATGAAGATCAGCAGGGGGATCATCTGGATGAGGCGCTTGAGAATGTACCGGAACATTCTGCTCTCCTGACGATGCGAGCCTCTAACCGAACCAGGGGATGAGCCGCGGCCCGAGCCGCGAGGACCGGGTTGGATTAGACGCTCTTAGGGGCCATTTCACGATTGTAGCACGACCCGAGCGGGCAAAGCCGCTCGGATCGTGGCTTTGGGCTACTTACGGTAGAGCTCCCACGAGTTCCACGAGCTGCCGAGGCTGCTGAAAGGACTCGGCTGGGCATTGCCCAGGTTGTTGCGGACCGCCACCGTGTAGAGGAAGACGGGCCGGTAGATCAGCACCGATTCCTCGGTGACGATCTTCTGGAACTCGCCGTAGAGGGCCTTGCGGCGCTCCTCGTCGAAGTTGGTCGACGCGTCGGCCAGGATCTCGTCGATCCGCGCTTCCCAGGGCGTGTAAGCCTTGGTGGTCTTGGGATCGTGGTTGAACGAGTGGGCCTGACCCGAGCTCTTCCAGAGGTTGCTCGCGTCGAAGGGATCGGGGCCGGCCCCGAAGGCGCCCATGGTGATCTCCCAGTCGCGGGTGTTCTGGAGGCGATCCAGCTTGGAGTTGAACGTCATCGGCGAGAGCTTGAGACTAATTCCGAGCTTCGCTAGGTCGGTCTTCCAGATGTTGGCTTCCTGTTCGCCCTCGGGGCTGCCGGTCTCCATGACCATCTCGAGCTTGACCGGGTTGCCCTTGGCGTCACGAAGCATACCGTCCGCAGCCTTCTTGAAGCCGGCCTCGGTGAGGAGGGCTTCCGCCTTGGCGAGGTCGAAGGGGTACATGACGTTCGCGTCGGGGCTGTAGTAGGGGCTCTTCTGGAAGATGGGCGAGTTCTGCTCGACGCCCATGTTGCGAAGAACGAGCTTCTTGATCGACTCGCGGTCCAGGGCATGGGCCAAGGCGCGGCGGAAACGCACGTCACGCAGCCAGGCCGACTTCACCGGATCGACGAAGGGCTTGCCCTGGGCGTTCTTGCGGTCGTTGATGTTGAGCTCGAAGTACGAGAGGCGCCAGTCGGGGCCGCCGTTGACGATCGTGAAGTTCTGCTGCTGCTCCAGCGGCTTCATCAGGGGGTAGTCCTTGCCGCGCAGCCACTGGGCGTCGGTCTCGCCAGCCTGGAACTTCAAGAGCGCCGTGTCGACGTTCTTGAGGAACGCCACGTCGAGGCGATCGAAGTAAGGCAGGGGCTGGTTCTGCTCGTTGACCCGCCAGTAGTTGGGGTTGCGCTTGAAGACCATGCGCTGGGCCGGCATGTAGGACTCGTAGATCCAGGGACCGTTCGAGACGATCTTGGTGATGTCGGCGTCCAGCGCCCAGGTCTGGTTGAACTTGGGCGCGCCGGTCTTGTCGGTCTCGGTGACGGCCGACGTCAGGGCGTGCTTGGGAAGGATGGGCACGCCGCCAATCAGCCGCAGGAAGGGCTGGAAGGGCTTGGGAGTGGAGATCTCGACGGTTCCGTCGTCGATCTTCTTCACGGTGGGAAGCTGGCCGTCGACCTGGATGGTGTCGCGGGTATCGGTCGGGATCTTGTGGTTGGCAATGACGTCGTTGAAGGTGAAGACGACGTCGTCGGCGGTCAAGGGCTGGCCGTCCGACCACTGGAGACCCTTACGGAGCTTGAAGGTGTAGGTCTTCTTGTCCTCGCTCACCGACCAGGAAGAGGCCAGGGCCGGCTCGATCTGGAAGGTGAAGGGATGCTGCTCGACGAGTCCCTCGAAGGTGTAGGCGACGAAGCGGGCCGAGGTCGAATCGGTCACCAGGGCCGGGTTGAGGGTCTTGGGGTCCTCGTAGGCCGGCAGGTGGATGGTCCCGCCGTACTTGCCGATGGTACCCGGCTGGACCTTGGGCTCGGTGGTGGTGATGGCCGGAACCGGAGCCTCTCCGCCCTTGGGGGCGGAGGCTTCGGGCTTCCCGCCGGAGCAGCCGGCGATGAGGGCCGCGCCCAGAAGGGCGGAGCTGAATAGCTTGACCTTACGGGTGATCATGAGTGATGGCTCCCTTACTTCCGATAGACCTCGAAGAGGTTCCAGATGGGGTTCATCCCGCTCATCGGGGTGAACTTGGTGATCTTCACGTTCCCCAGGGTGTTGCGGACCGGGTAGAGGGCGATCCGGTTCGTGGTGTAGATGTAGGGAAGGTTCTCCGCCACGACGAACTGGAACTTGGCGTAGAGTTCCTTGCGCTTGTTCTCGTCGAGGGTGGAGGCCGCCTCGTCGAAGATCTGGTCGATCTCGGCCTCCCAGGCCGTGGCGGGCGTCTTCTGGTTCATGTTGAACATGTGCAGGCGGCCGTCCGACTTCCAGATGTTGGAGCCGAGGGCGGGATCCAGGCTGCCGGTGAAGCCCATGACGATGGCTTCCCAGTCGAGGGACGAATCGGTCTTCTCGATCAAGGTGTTGAACTGCATGGGCTGGACCTTGATCTTGATGCCCAGCTTGCCGAGGTCGGTCTTGAGGGTATCGGCGACCGTGAGGCGCTCGCGGTTCTCGACGTTGGTCATGAGCGTGAACTCGACCGCGTTGCCCTTGGGATCACGAAGCTGGCCGGAAGCGTCCTTCTTGTAGCCCGCCGCCTCCAGGATCTCCTGGGACTTGGCGAGGTCATAGGCGTACTTGGGCACCTGATTCGAGAAGTAGGGGCTGGCCGGCGACAGGGCCGAATCCAGGACGCCTGCGATGTTCTGGTAGACGTTCTTGACCAGCGACTCCTTGTCGACCGCGTGGGCCACGGCCTTGCGGAAGTTGACGTCGTTGAACCACGCCTGCTTGACGGGGTCGACGTTGTACTTGCCCTTGGGGTTCTTGTCGCGGTTCTGGTTGAAGGTCAGGAAGTTCACCGAGAAGTCGGTGCCCGCCTTGTGGATGGTGAAGTTGCCCTGGCTCTCCTGGGGCTTCATGAGCGCGTAGTCCTTGCCGCGCAGCGAGGCGTCGGCCATGTGGATGTCGGTCTCGCCGCCCTGGAACTTGAGGAGGGCGGAGTCCTGGTCCTTGGTGGCCTGGAAGATCACCTCATCGAAGTAGGGGAGGCGATCGCCGCTCTCGTTAACCCGCCAGTGGTACGGGTTGCGGATCATGACCAGGCGCTGGGCGGCCAGGTACTCCTTGTACATGAAGGGGCCGGTGCCGACGATGGTCGAGAGGTCCTTGGTGTCGAGGCCCCAGGTCAGGTTGAACTTGGGGGATCCGGACTTGTCGGTCGCCGTGAGGGTCGGACCCAGGACGTGCTTGGGCAGGATGGCGATGGCGCCGATGACCCGGAGGAAGGGGGCATGGACCTTGGCGGTGGTGATCGAGACGGTGTCCTCATCGACCTTCGATACGACGGGAAGCTTGCCGTCGACCTTGATGACGTCGCCCCAATCCGAGGGGATCTTGGGGTTGGCGACGAGGTCGTTGAAGGTGAAGATGACGTCATCGGCGGTCAGGGGCTGACCGTCGGACCACTTGAGGTTCTTGCGGAGGTCGAAGGTGTAGGTGAGGCCGTCGGGAGAGACCTGCCACTGGTAGGCGAGGGCGCCTTCGGGCTCACCGGTCTCGCCGTTGGTGGTGGTGAGGCCGTCGAAGACCAGGCTCATGGGCGTCGAGGAGGTCGTCTCCTGGGCCAAGAGGGGGTTGAAGGTCTTGGGATCCGAGCCCCCCACGGAGAGGCGGCCACCGAACTTACCGACGGGGCCCGGCTGGACCTTGGCGGGATCGGTTTCGATCTTGGCGGCGACGGCCTTGGTGGGGGACTGTGAAGCGGGCTTTTCGCCGCCGGAGCAACCGGCGAGCATGATCACGCCAAGGGCGCCGGCGAGGACGGCGCGGGGGGTCTTCTTCATCGATTCCGCCTTCTTGGTCACAGGGGGGAGACTAGACGCCGGTGCGGCCCATCATGGCGAGGGCGATCGCCACCAGGAACCAGGCGACGGCCAGCGCCGCGGTGATCTTGTTGAGGCCGGCCTCAACACCCTTTTGGCTACCGAAGACATGGGCCTGGCCGCCGATGCCGGCAAGCCCCTCGCCCTTGGCCGAATGCAAGAGCACGGCCACGATCAGGCCAATCGAGAGCAGGGCTTGGCAAACCAGCAGAAAGACTTGAATGAACGACATGGCAATCCTTTGCGATGGCGAGGAGGTCGACCAGGGAGTCGAGACGACACGGGGAGTGTCCCTCCTATGGTATATCACAGTGGCGGGAGGCGGGTCAAACCGCACGACGCCGCGCCGGGAGGGGCCGGGATGCGCCTTTCGTCGAAACGGCCATTGGCCCCCATGCATGGACCCGCTAGGCTGGGGGCGAGGCCGTCGTGATCCGAGAGGAGGTCCCCATGCGCGTCCAGCGGGTGCGCCCTAGCGAGCGCTTCTTCGTCACCCCGTTCTTCGAGTCGTTCGCCCCGACGATGGACCGGCAGGTCCGGGACAGCATGACGACCGATATCCTGGCCACGTCCGCGGAGGCGACGCCTTACGAGGTGGCGCAAGCGATGGTCCAGGAGCGGATCGACCTGATGCCGGTGGTCGACCGGGACCTCAAGGTGATCGGCATCGTGAGCGAGGGCGATCTGCTGAACCGGGTGAACTTCCCCCATGGCAAGATCCTCGACGGGCTCAAGGCCTTGTTCGGGAGGGGGGATTACCGGGTGGAGAAGTCCACGGCCAATCGCATCGACGGGCTCATGGCGAAGGACATCTGCACGATCTCACCGGACGATAGCTTGCAGTCGGCCGCCGAGACCATGATCAGCAAGGGCGTCCGCGCCCTGCCGGTGACCGACAAGGAAGGCCATCTGATCGGCCTTCTGACCCGACGGCAGATCCTGCAGGCGATGCTTCAGTGGTCCGAGCGGAAAGAAGGACCCGGCTAGCGAGCAGGACCGAAGCTAAAGTCCGCGCGTGAGCCGGGTCACGAGCGCCATGGTCGCGGAGCCGAAGCCCGTGATCAGGGCGAGCACCGCCACGAGGCCTCCGATCCAGGGGATCGCCTGAAGTCCCAAGAGCAGAGCCACGCCCAAGAGGGAGGCGACGACCATCCGGCCCCTCAGGCTCTGGATGGGCAACCGCGAGAGCAGGAAATCCCCGAGGGCGATCGCTGCGAGCACCCAGGCGAAGTAGAGGCCGAAGACATAGAAGACCAAGAGGCTCAGAGCCAAGGGGATGCCGATCAGGGTGATCATCAGGAGCATCGCCAGGATGGGCACTCCGAAGAGGATGCCCGCCCCGGCCGCCAGCGACAGCCACGGATCCCGGCGCAAGGCCTGGGTATTGGCCGCGAGCGCGCCCGGCATGATCAGCGCGAGCAGGACCCCCGCCAAGGCTCCGACCATGAACAGGAAGAGCGAGCCGACCCATCCGGGCAAAACCCAGGTCCGGGATTCCTTGGCGGTATGCGTCACCGGCCCCGTGATCGTCGCCCCCGGCCGGATATCGGCTTCCTGGCCCGAGGAGTAGTTCAGAGGCCCCTCGATCCGTGCCCCCGAGGTCACGGTCAGCTCGTCCGCCGACACCTCCGCACCGCCCGTCGTCCCATCGATCAGGACGCTTCCTCCGCTCGCCTGGAGCTTGCCGTGAGTGGTCCCGCGCAGGGCGAGATCACGCCCCGTGACGACCGTGGCGCCTTGCACCCGAGAGGAAGCGAGCTGCTCCACGCGGTTACCCGCCAGAAGCAGGTCCCGACCGATGTCGCCCGAGACCGACACCGTCCCGCCAGCCGCCCGGACGGATTGCCCGACCGAGCCACTGAGGATCACGTCGCCTCCCGCAGCGATCAGATCGTCGCGAACCGGCCCCGAAACCGTGACATGGCGCCCCGCCACCACCAGGTCGCCCTCCACGCGGCCGCGGATGGTCACCTGGTTGCCCGTCACGTAGAGGTCGTCGGAGATGACGGTATCCGGCGGAATGTCGACCACGTTGCCGGCCCGGAAGGTGATGGCCTCGGCCTCCCCGGCAAAAAAGCCGGAGAAGCCCAGGGTCAGGGCGGCAAGGAGCAGGAGGCGAGCGGTTTGATTCATGGCTAGTAGGTCACGAGCGAGAGGACGTCGAGGCCGGGCACCTTCTCGCGCCCGTTGAGGAAGCCCAGCTCGATCAGGAAGGCGAGGCCCGCGACCTGACCGCCCGTGCACGTCACGAGCTCGACCGCCGCTGCCGCCGTGCCGCCGGTGGCCAGGACGTCGTCGACGATCAGCACGCGCTTGCCCGCCTCGACGGCATCCTGGTGAATCTCCAGGGCATCCGTGCCGTACTCGAGCGCGTACTCGCAGCGGTGCGTGAGATGCGGCAGCTTGCCCGGCTTGCGGACGGGAATGAAGCCCGCCGATAGGGCCGTCGCCACGGCCGCTCCGAAGATGAAGCCGCGGGACTCGATGCCCAAGACGTAGTCGATCCGCTGGTCGCGGTAGTGGTCGGCGATCGCCGTCACCACCCGTTCGAAGGCCGTAGCATCCTTCAAGAGGGGAGTGATGTCCTTGAAGACGATGCCGGGCTTGGGGTAATCCGGCACGTCCCGGATCAACTCCTCGAGGCTCTCCTGAAGCCGTTCATCTCCCGCGATCTGCATGCTCATCCTTTCCAAAACAACTTCCTTCAGTTGTCCCCCTCGATGGGGGACAGGGCGAAGCCCTGGGGGGTGTTCGCCGCAAAGCAACGGCGTTCCTTAAGTCATTCTCCGCTCAGTAAAGGTTGCCAAACGAGTCACCCCCAGCGCCCTCAGCATGTCGAGAGCCTGCGGATAAAGCGCCCCGACGTCCTCCGGCCGATGCGCATCCGACGACAGCACCAGCGGGACCTTCGCGTCGACCAGGCGACGCAACCATTCGGGGGCCGGGTAAATCTCGCCCACGGGCTTGCGCCATCCGGCCGTGCTGACCTCGACCGCCAGGCCCGAGCGCTGGATCATGGGCGTCAGGCGCTCGTACCAGCGCGAGGCCACCTCGGGAGCCTTGAAGCCGAAGACCTTGATGACGTCGGCGTGGCCGATGATGTCCACCGGACGCTTCACGATCATGGCCTCCAAGAGCGAGAAGTAAGTCTCATAGACGTCCTCCACCCGATTCGCCTGCCATTGCTCGCGCATCTCATCGAGGTCGAAGCCGAAGCCGCCCAACCAGTGGATGGAGCCAATGGCGTAATCGAACGGGTAGGAGGCGAGGAAATCCTGCATGGCCTCCATGTTCTCCGGCATGACGTCCATCTCGATGCCGATCTTGACCCGAACTCCCTGTTTGCGCGCGGCTTGAAGGAGGCCCAGGTAGGCGTCAAGGTCCTCGGTCTTGCGCTTCTCTACCCAGGCATTGCTGAGGAGGTGGCGCGTCTGAGTGAAGCGGTAGGCATGCTCGGAGATGCCGAGCTCGGTGATGCCGGCCTTGGCGGCCTGATGAACGAAGGCTTCGAGCCAATCCAGCGTGTAGGGCCCACGCTCGACGTGGACATGGTAGTCGGTGATCGGTCCCAGCACAGCGGACTCCTAATAGACATGCCGCGGGCGCAAACGATAGCCGTGGGTTCCCCCCGGCTCGACGGTCGCGAGCCCTCTGCGGGCAACCGGACTAGTATACGCTATTTTGCCTCCCCCCGGCAGCGAGCGCGTCCTGGCAACTTCCCTCCGATCCGGTTACAATAGCCTCCGGCCAGTCCCGAACGCAGTGAAGGTATTCCATGAAAAGCTCACGGATTCCCGGTTTCTACAAACTCTCCATTGATGAGCGCATCGACAAGCTCGCTGAAACTTTCGACCTCGGCCGCGCCGAAATCGACGCCCTGCGTAGCCAGGGCTCGCTCGAACTCGAGCAAGCGGACAAGATGATCGAGAACGCCGTGGGGATCTACTCCCTGCCCATCGGCGTCGGCCTCAACTTCCTCATCAACGGTAAGGACTACCTGGTTCCGATGGCCATCGAGGAGCCCTCGGTCGTGGCGTCCTGCTCCTTCATGGCGAAGCTGGTCCGCGAGGCCGGCGGCTTCACCTCAGGCTCCACCGAGCGCGTCATGATCGGCCAGATCCAGGTCGTCGGCTGCCAGGACTTCCGCGCCGCCAAGAACGCCCTCTACTCCCACCGCGACGAACTGATCGAGCTGGCCAACGTGCTCGTTCCCAACATGGTCAAGCGTGGCGGCGGCGCCCTCGACCTCGACGTCCGGCTGCTCAACGACAACCCGGGCGCCAAGTACAGCACGATGCTCGTGCTTCACCTCTACATCAACACTCAGGACGCCATGGGGGCCAATACCATCAACACCATGGTCGAAGGCATCGCCCCCCGGGTCGAAGAGCTGACCGGCGGCAAGGTCTACCTGCGCATCCTCTCCAATTACACCGACACCTGCCTCGCCTGGGCCAAGTGCGTCATCCCGCCCCACGTACTCGCCACCGACGGCTGGACCGGCGAAGAAGTCATCGAGGGTATGGTTCAAGCCCACGCCTTTGCCGCCTCCGATCCGTACCGCGCCGTGACCCATAACAAGGGCGTCATGAACGGCATCGACGCGGTGGTGATCGCGACCGGCAACGACTGGCGCGCGATCGAGGCCGGAGCCCACGCCTACGCCGCCCGCGACGGCCAATACGGCCCGATGACCGACTGGAGCCGCGACGAGAACGGCAACCTGGTCGGCTTCATCGAGCTGCCCATGCCGGTCGGCACCGTCGGAGGCTCCATCGGGATGCACCCCATGGCCCAGATCGCCCTCAAGTTCGTCCGCGCCAAGTCCGCCCGCGAGCTCGCCGAGGTGATCCTCGCCGTGGGCCTCGCCCAGAACATGGCCGCCATCCGAGCGCTGGCCACCACCGGTATCCAGAAGGGCCACATGGCCCTCCACGCCCGGACCGTCGCCGTGACCGCCGGAGCCCGCGGAGAGCTGGTCGAGCGAATTGCCCAGGCCATGGTGGACGCCCAGGAGATCAAGATAGAAAAGGCCCGCGAGTTGCTGGCCTCCATCGACCCGGCATGAACACGCCGCAAGAGCCTGAGTGGCTCGCCTTCACGGAAGCGCAACCCGAGGCCCCCGGTGACGGCCGGGCCTTCGGAAAGCTGATCCTCGCAGGCGAGCACGCCGTCGTCTACGGCCACCCGGCGATCGCGGCCCCCCTTCCCGCCCTCTCTGCCCTCGCCTGGGTCGTCCCCGGTGAGGACGGAGTCCGCATCACGTCCGAAGGCTACTCCGAGGCCGCGACGCTCGAGACCCGCCAGGGCCCGCTCGCGCCCCTCGCCGAAGCCGCCCGCGACGCGCTTGCCCGCATGGGCATCGACCCCGTCGCCCTGCCGCCCCTGCATATCCAACTCGCCTCGACGATTCCCGCCGGATCCGGCCTGGGGAGCAGCGCGGCCGTCACCGTCGCCCTCGTGCGCGCCCTCTACCAGTTCTTCGGCTTCCCGCTGGATCCCACGATCCTCCAGGAAATCGCCACCGAGGCCGAATGCATTGTCCATGGCACTTCCTCGGGCGTCGATCCCGCCGCCGTCTCGGCCACCGGCCCGATCCGCTTCCGCAAGGGCGAAGCGCCGCACCCCATCCCCTTGACCACATCGCTTCACCTGGTCGTGGCCGACTCCGGCGAGCGTTGCGCCACCGCGCCCATGGTTCGGAAGGTGCGCGAGGCGATCGAGCGTGATCCCGAGGCCCAAAAGACCCTCGATGCGCTGGGGGCGATCGCCCCCCGCATGGAAAGCGCCCTGGTCGCCAGCGACCTCGCGGCCGTCGGCACCCTCATGAACGATGCCCACGCGGGCCTTGCCCGCCTCGGCCTCTCGACCCCCAAGCTGGACGCCATGGCCCAGGCCGCCCGGAATGCTGGAGCCTGGGGCGCCAAGCTCTCCGGGTCCGGCGGAGGCGGCGTCATCGTCGCCCTCACCCCCCGCGAGAAGGCGGGTGCCGTTGCCCAGCAGATGCAGGAGGCGGGAGCCACCGCCGTCACCTACACCCGTATCCCCTGAGCGGCCTTCCCGCCGCACCACGCAAGCTCAGGAGTCCACGTGGAACCCATCGAAGCCCGTAAGCACGACCATATTCGCCTCAGCCTCACCGAAGACGTCCAGTTCGAGCATCTGCCCACCGGCTTCGACTCCCTGCGCTTCGAACACCTCGCCCTTCCGGAACTCGACTTCGCCGACGTCGACCCATCCATCACCCTCTTGGGCAAGCGCCTCGCTGCTCCGCTGCTCATCTCCTCGATGACCGGCGGCCCCAGCCTTGGGGGAACCATCAACCAGAATCTCGCCGCCGCCGCCCAGAAGGTCGGAGTGGGCATGGGCCTGGGTTCCCAGCGCATCACCCTGGAGAAACCCGAGTCCACGGCCTCCTTCCAGGTCCGTGACGTCGCGCCCGACATCCTCCTGATCGGCAACGTCGGAGCCGTCCAGCTCAACTACGGTGTGGGCCTCGAGGACTGCCGTCACCTCGTCGACTCGGTCGGCGCGGACGCCCTCTACCTGCACCTCAACCCCTTGCAGGAAGTCGTCCAGCCCGAGGGTGACACCAACTTCAAGGACCTGATCCCCAAGATCGGCCATATTGCCCGCGAGCTCGGCGTTCCCGTGCTCATCAAGGAAGTGGGCTCCGGGATCTCCGGCGCGCTCGCCAAGCAGCTCGCCGATACCGGCATCGCCGCAATCGACGTCAGCGGCGGAGGCGGCACTTCCTGGGCCATCATCGAGGCCAAGCGCGCCGAGAACCCGATGCAGCAGTCGCTGGGAGAGCGCTTCCGCGACTGGGGCATCCCGACGACCGTCTCGCTCGTCCAGTGCCGGGACGCCCTTCCCGAGATGACCCTGATCGCCTCGGGCGGCATCCGCTCGGGCATCGACATCGCCAAGGCGATCGCCCTCGGGGCCGACGCCGCTGCCCTCGCCCATCCCTTCCTGGAAGCGGCTACCCGCTCGCCCGAAGCCGTCGAGGAAGTCCTCCTGCGGCTCATCCAAGAGCTCAAGGTGGCGATGTTCCTGGTGGGTGCCCGTACGATCGCCGACCTCAAGGGACGGCGCGATCTCCTGGTGGGGGCGGCCCGATGAAAACCGCCAAGGCCCAGGCCTGTAGCAATATCGCGCTGATCAAGTATTGGGGGAAGCGCGACGCGGCCCTCAACCTGCCCCAGAACGGCAGCCTGTCGCTCACCCTCGACGGGATGATCACGACCACCACGGTCCACTGGGATCCTGGCTGCGCCGAGGACGAAGTCTCGCTCAACGGCAAGCTACTCGCCGACTCCGAGCTGACCAAGATGAGCCAGTTCCTGGATCTGGTCCGCAAGCAAGCCGGATTCACGCTCAAGGCCAAGGTGGAGTCCCAGAACAACTTCCCGACTGCGGCCGGCCTCGCCTCGTCGGCGTCGGGCTTCGCCGCCCTGGCGCTGGCGTCCAGCCGCGCCGCGGGTCTCGACCTCGGTCCCCAGGCCCTCTCCATCCTGGCCCGTCAGGGCTCGGGCTCGGCCAGCCGCTCGATCTTCGGAGGGTTTGCCCAGTGGAAGAAGGGCGAACTCGCGGACGGCTCTGATTCGTACGCCGAGCAGGTACTGCCTCCGGACGCCTGGCCCGACGTGCGCATGCTGGTCGTGGTCCTGGAGCCCCGTCCCAAGCCGATTTCCTCGCGCTCGGGCATGACCCAGACGGTCGCCACCTCGCCGATGTACCCGGCCTGGCTGGAGACGGTCGGGGCCGACCTGGACACCGCCCGCAAGGCCCTTGATGAGCGGGACCTCGAAGCGCTGGGGACCGTGGCCGAGGCGAACGCCCTCAAGATGCATGCGACAATGCTCACCACCCTGCCGACTATCCTTTACTGGCAGCCGACCACGGTCGCCCTGATGCACCGGGTTTGGGAACTGCGCCGGGACGGAGTTCCCGGGTGGTTCACCATCGACGCAGGTCCCAACGTCAAAGTGCTCACCGACGCGACGAACGCCCCCAAGCTCGCCGACGCGCTCGGTGCGGTCGAAGGCGTGGAACGCGTGCTGATCTGCGCCCCCGGTGACGGAGCCGCGATTTGCTGAAGCCGGTCACAGTCTCCGCTCCCGCCAAGCTGGTGCTGACAGGCGAGTACGCCGTCCTGGAGCCGGATGAACTAGCCGTCGTGGCCGCGGTCGACCGCTTCACGGAAGCCCGCGTCACGCCGGCCGACCAGATGCTCCTGACGGCCCCGGCCCTCGACCTCACCCAGGCTCCCGCCGGCTACGCCGCGGGCCGCTGGGGCCTCGCGCCCCCCCATCCCAAGGCGAGCTTCGTCACCGAGGCCCTTTCGGTGACCTTGAGCTACCTGGAGGAAGGTGGGACGGCGATCGCCCCCTTTCACCTCGCGATCTCTCCGGCGCTGGCCGAGGCTGGCGTCAAGATCGGGCTCGGAGGAAGCGCCGCCACCACCGTGGCCGTGGTCGGAGCCGTCTTGCAAGCCTTCGGCGATCCGGCGGATCCTGGGATCGTGTATCGGTTGGCGGCGATCGCCCACCTCCGCGCCCAAGGCTCCGGCTCGGGCATCGACGTCGCCGCCTCGGCCTTCGGCGGCGTGCTCACCTTTTCCAGCCATCACCCCGCCTGGCTTGCCCAGCGCGTCGCTCAAACGCCTTCCATCCGCGCGGTCGTCGAAGCTCCTTGGCCCCACCTGCGCATCGAGCCGCTGCCCTGGCCCGAGGGCTGGCTTTTGCTGGCCGGCTGGACGGGGACCAGTGCCTCGACGCCGGAATTCCTCTCCATGGTCGAGCGGCTCAGAGCCGGCGGCAGCCCAGGTTACCCTGCCTTCCTCGAAGCGATGCGCGATTCCAGCCGGACGCTGATCGCCGGCCTGAAGGCCGCGGATGCCGAGGCTTGCCGCTCGGCCCTCTTGCGGGGACGCGAGGCCATGCACACGCTCGGCCATGCGCTGGGCATCCCGCTCGAAACTCCGGACCTCGCGCGTCTCGCGGAGGGGGCGATCGCCTGCGGAACGGCAGGAAAGCCTTCCGGAGCCGGTGGCGGTGACTGCGGCATCGCGTTCGCGTTTGATTCCGACCAGGCGACCTGCGTCAAGGAAGGCTGGGAAGGCGTCGCCATCCGCCCCTTGCGCCTCTCCATCGCGTTCCGCGGCCTTTCGACGCCGTCCGTGGGCTAACTGTACTGCTCCAAACTGCCCTCATCTGCTGCTGTTAGCTTCGCCTCCCAAGCCGTACGCTGAACCTGAAGAGGTACGGAAGGGAGGTTCTCATGCAGGCATGGAGAAATCGCGTCGTGTCGCGCGCGGATGTCGTCGCCGGGACGCCATCCGGGTACAAAGCCGCTAACGCCATTCTCCGCGTCATGATGCGGCTGGCGCGACTGGCGGGCCGCGGGGCGTCGACGCTGCCGCTGGGAGAAGCCGTGCGCGGCGACGTTGGCGAGAAGAGCCCTTCGCGATCGCTGGGAAGGGAGGCCTGGAGAGGATGAGTGTCTCCGACACGCCGGATACCTTGTACTTGCAGGTGGCCCAGCAAGTGGAGGGGGCGATTCGTGCTGGCGGCTTGCGGGAAGGAGAGCGGATCCCGTCGATTCGCCGCTTCAGCCGCCAGCTCAACGTCAGCGTGAGCACGGTGAGCCTCGCCTATCAGGCCCTGGAACGAAAGGGGTTGATCGTGGCCCGGGAGCGCTCGGGCTTCTTCGTCGCCTCCGAGCGGCGCATGCCTCCCGAGCCCGTGACCATGCTTCCCGCGCCCTACGTCGGAGATGTCACCGTGGGCGAGCTGATCGCGCAGGTGCTGAAAGCCGGGAGGGATCCCGAGCTCGTGCCGCTGGGGATCGGCTCTCCCCACCCGTCGCTCTTTCCGCAGCAACGGCTCTCGCGGATCTTGCGGCAGGTTTGCCTGGAGCAGCCGGAAAGCTTCACCCGTTACGACTATGCACCGGGAACTTCGGAGTTCCGCAAGGAAATCGCGCGCTACGCCCTGGAAGTCGGCTACACGGTGGCTCCCGACGAGATCGTGACGACCTGCGGGGCCATGGAAGCCATCTTTTTGAGCCTCCGCGCCGTCGCGGGGCCCGGTGACGCGATCGCCGTCGAAGCCCCCTGCTACTACGGCTTCCTGCAAGCCCTCGAAGCGCTGGGCATGCGCGCGGTCGAGATTCCCTCGCATCCCGTGGACGGCATCTGCCTGGAGGACCTCGAACAGGCGATCGTGACCCATGGCGTCAAGGCCTGCCTCTTGATGCCCACCTTCAACAATCCGACCGGCGTCTTGCTTTCGGACGCCAAGAAGCGTGCGCTGGTGGAGCTCATCACCCGCCATGGCGTGCCTTTGATCGAAGATGACCTCCATGGAGACCTCGCCCTGGACGGCTCTCGCCCGAAGCCTTGCAAGGCCTTCGATACGCAGGGTTTGGTGATCCTCTGCGCATCCTTCTCGAAGACGCTCTCACCGGGCTTGCGCGTGGGCTGGTGCGCGGCAGGCCGCTTCCAACAACGCATCGAACTGCTCAAAGTCGCGAGTACCCTGTCAGGCCCAGGGTTATCGCAGATTGCGATCGCGCGATTCTTGCAGCATGGGGGCTACCGGCATCACCTGAAGGGCATGCACGCCGTCATGCGAGACGCGGTCGACCGCGCAGTGCAGGCCGTCCTGGAGGCGTTTCCTACGGGGACCAAGGTAGGGCGGCCGCAAGGCGGCTTCTACCTTTGGCTCGAGCTTCCCGAGTCCTTGGACTCCAGGACCGTCTTCCGGCTCGGCCTCGAGCATGGGGTCTGCACCACTCCTGGCCCAGTCTTCTCTGCGAGCGGCAGCTTCCAAAGCTGCCTGCGCCTGAGTTGCTGCCATCCTTGGTCGCCGCGCATCGCGGAGGGCATCGAGACGCTCGGCCGCCTCACCCACCAACTCCTGGAAGCCTAGCCTCCGAGATTACGCCGTTTGCCGGGCCGAGCGGCGGGCATGGGCGCGAATGGTGGATTCATAGCGCGCTGCGGGGTACGGCACGCTGACATCGGGCTCACCGCGCCGATACAGGACCGTGATGGCGGAGCCTTCCGGAAGGTCCATGGGGGGCGCAGGGTGCCAGATGCGGCCTTCATGCGGCCGGCCGTCCGCGTCCAGGTAGCGGTAACGCAGTCGGCGTCCGCCGTACCACGGCTGCTCGATCTTCATGACGTTTCCGAGGGCCAGGCGCCCATGGGCCGCCAGGCGCTGGTGACGCCAGTCCTCGAGAGTGATCCGCAAGGGGCGCACGACCATTAGCATCACGCCTATGGCGACGAAGCCGATCAAAGCCCCACGCTGCCAGGGTTGCACGGGCATCATCAAGGCCATGGCGGCGAGGGCTGCCACTCCGAGTACCATGCGCCCCAGCGCTTGCATGGGACGCTCGAAGCCCTCGCGGCGCGACACCGGTCGGGGCACCTCCTGCGCCAGTTCCGGCGGGCACCAGCCGGGAACCGCCTCCTCGGAAGGCGGCACGCCGTGAAGCCTCAGGAAGTCCCAAGCCAAGAGGCTGCGATCCACCGAGAGAATCAAGCCCGCCATGCCGAGCAGGCCCAGGATCTCGGCCTGCAATGAGTTGAAAAGAAAACCGACGATGCCCAGCACGACCATGCCCGTGCTGCCGGCGACGAGGGCCAGGGTGCCGAGCAGGTCTCGGCGCCCTTCTTCGCGTGCGTCGAAGACGCCCCATCCGCAGGCGCGACAGGTTCGGGGGGCGTAAAAGCTTAACGCATGAACAGAGATCGGAGACTGACAGTCCGGGCAATGGGTGGGGGAGTCTAGCCGCATGAAGTCCTCCTCGGCGGAATTCAAGCAAGTCGGGGCCTACACGCTTAATCCTGTCATCTCCATGTCGTAACGGGATTTCTGGAGCGTTAAGGGCTTGTAAAATCAGGCCTCCAGGAGCCTTGGGCAGAGCCGAGCGACCTCCCCGCAGGCCTCGGCGCCTTGACAGGGAACGGGACGGTTGCTAGGCTTGCTCCATTAACGCAATATTATTGCATTAATTGAGCAAGCCCATCCGATCAAAGGAGATCCCGCATGTCCCGTCTTCGCCCCGCCCTACTCGCTACCCTGCTCGTCGGCCTTTCTCTGGCACCGGGCTGCACGACCGTCCCTGGCGGCGTCACTCAGACTCCGTCTAGCGATGCGTCCCATGACGCGCATGACTCCCATGATCCGGAGATCTCGCGGGAAAAGGTGACCCTCCATGCCCTCGATAGCCACAATTTGCAGATCAAGGGCGGCGCCGGTTCTGCAACCCACAGCAACGGCATCCTCGGATTCAAAGGCGAACTGCCCGTCATGCCCGGGGAAGCCTCAAAGTCGTTCGCGATCGAGGTTGGAGCCGACGGTGCCTTCACCTCATCGACGCTTCACGTGCACGATGGCGGGAAGGTCACCCTCTTCGCCTTCGCCGAGCAGAGCGGCCAAAAAACCTTCTCGCAGCCGCTGACGCTCATGCGTCGGGATCTCGACGCGAGCAAGCTGACGTTCACCCCCCTCGACGACCACAACGTCACCTTCCAGGGAGCCCCTGCGGCCGTGACCTATGGAACCAGCGTCGTGGCCTTCAAGGGCGAATACACCACCAAGCCCGACACCACTCCCTGGAAGACCCTGGCGGTCCAAGCCGATGGATCCCTCACCGCGACGAGCATGCACCTGCACCATGGAGACAAGATCACCCTCTTCGCCGAGGCCGATGAGAACGGAACCAAGGTCACCTCGAAGCCCGTCACCCTAGCGGTCGACTAACGGGCTCAGCAACTCGCAAAAAAGCGGATCATGAGCCGGGGGTGGGCGTATCGAAATGCGCCCACCCTGACGGTTTGCGGCTTGACAGGAGTCCGGGCGAGACTTATGCTTATTGCAGTTATATTACATTAAGGACCATCATGCGACTGAAACGCCGAAAGCCCAACCGTCCCTCCCCCCTCTGGATGCTCGCCATGTTACTGCTGGGGCTGCTTCCCCTCACAGGGCTTCCCGCCTTCGCGCAGGAAGCAGAAATTCCTGTTCAAACCGTCGAGAACGAAGACGACGCAGAAGCCCGCGAGATCTGGGAAGCGCTGCAAGAGCCGACATCCCCTCAGCTTTCGGTGGCTCCCCGGACCACCCAGAGCATGAACCCCGACATCAGCGTCATCCTGGACGCGGCCGTCGCGGGCTTCAGCGGCCCAGCCAATCAGCTCGGAGGCCATGATCCCCGCCAGAACGGCTTCAACCTCCAGCAGCTCGAACTCAGCATCGGCTCGGTCGTAGATCCCTACTGGCGATTCGACGGCAACCTGGTCTTCAGCCAGTTCGGGGTCGAGGTCGAAGAGGCCTACGCCACCTCGACGGCACTTCCGGCCAACCTCCAGGTCCGCGCAGGCCAGTTCCTGACCCGTTTCGGCCGCCTCAACGCCACCCATCCCCACTCCTGGGAATTCGTAGACCAGCCCCTCGTCCTGGGCAAGTTCTTCGGAGGGGAAGGAAACCGTGGCCTGGGAACCGAGCTCTCCTGGCTCTCCCCCTTGCCGTGGTACCTCGAGATGGTCGGCTCGGCCTCCGAGGCCCATGGGGCTTCGACTGCGCGGAGCTTCTTCGGATCGGATAACCTGGGAGTGCAGGGCCTCGCCGATCTGCAGCTTACGGGGGCCGTCAAGCAGTTCTTTCCGTTCGGGTCCGACTGGTCGCTCGCCTGGGGACTTTCCGGGGCTTCCGGGCCGAATCCGACCGGCCGCTTGAACCGCAGCGAAATCTACGGCACGGATCTCTATCTCAAGTATCGCCCCCTTCGTGATGGGGACTGGACGACCGTCTCCTTGACCACCGAGGCCATGGCGCGCCGGCGCCAGGTTCCGGGTGGCGTGCTCGCCGACGAGGGGCTCTACACCACGCTTTTCTGGCGCTTCGACCAGCGCTGGGGCGTCGCGGCCCGCCATGAGGCGGTCACCGGCATCGCTGACGACCCGCTGGATCCGGACTGGACCGCGACGCGCCAGCGCACGAGTGCCAACGTGACGTTCTGGCCGACCGAGTTCTCGCGCATTCGCCTGCAAGGCAGCGCCGATCAGCGGCCCGGACAACCCAGTCCCGTCTACGGGGTCTTCCTCGCCTTCGAGACGGTCATCGGGGCGCACGGCGCCCACCACTTCTAGGAGACGCTTCCCATGTCCAACATCAGGAACAAAGTCCTGTTCTGGCTCCTCTTCGCCGCCGTCGCGCTGATCCCGACGCTCGCCGAGGCCAAGGTCCGCGTGGTCGCGACCCTGCCGACTCTCGCGTCCATCGTCCGGGAAGTCGGCGGGAACGAGGTCGAAGTCACCTCGCTCGCCTACCCCACCCAGGATGCCCACTTCGTGGACGCCCGCCCTCACCTGGTGCTTCAGCTCAACAAGGCGGATCTCTTGGTCATCAACGGATCCGACCTGGAAGTCGGCTGGCTTCCGGTGCTCCTGACCGGCGCGCGAAACGGCCGCATCCAGCCGGGCGGGGCGGGCTACCTCGACGCCTCGACCCTGGTCACGCTCAAGGAGATCCCCCACGGGAAGGTCGACCGCAGCCAGGGCGATATCCATCCGGGCGGCAACCCGCACTACCTCACCGATCCGCGTAACGGCGGCAAGGTGGCCCTCGGCATCGCGCAGAAACTGGGCGCCATCGACCCCGCGAACCGTGGTGATTACCTGAAGCGCGCCAAGGCGCTCGACTCGAAGGCCGTCGCCCTGGCTGAGCGGGAGCGCAAGCGCTTCCTGGCCATCCCCGCGGTTCGGCGTCACGTCGTGACCTACCACCAGTCCTGGGTCTACTTCCTCGATTGGCTGGGCCTCGAAGAGATCGGCACGATCGAGCCGAAGCCCGGCATCCCGCCCGATCCCCCGCATATCGCCCGGTTGCTCACCCACATGCGCAAGGTGCATACCGACGCGATTATCCAGGAAGCGTACTATTCGTCGCGAAGCAGCAAGCTGCTCGCCGAAAAGACCGGGGTTCCGCTGGTCGTCCTCCCGGGTGGCGCCGACTTCGAGCGGGGCGAGTCCTACCAGGACTACCTGGAGACCCTGACCAGCAAGGTCTACGCGGCCATCTCGGAGGCCAAGTAGTGCGGCGCTTCCTGATCCCGCTCGTGCTTCCGGCTTTGCTGGTCACCAGCTGCACTTTCCAGCCCGGAGCTTCCTTCGGGACACTCCAGGCGGCCTCGCTGGCAACCAGCTTCGAGCCCCCGGCGTCCCGGCTGGATTCGGACGGCCGGATCAAGACCGACGGCGGCTACCGGATTCACCTCGACGCCCTCAAGCTGGTCCCTCGCCAGCTCGACTTCCAGTCGACCTCGGGGACGGCGGCCAAAGGAGGGAAGTTCGATCCGGCCAATCCGCCTTCGGGCTATACGAACTGCCATGGAGGCCACTGCCACCGTGAGGACGGTGCCCTCGTCGACTACGAGGACATCGAAGCCGAGCTCGCGGGCGGCACGCTCACGACCAAGACCGTCCTGACCTTGCCGGTGGAGACGCCGTTCGACCTGCTTTCGACCACGGCCACGGCCTCGCTCACCCAGTGCGAGCCGGGTTGCCAGCTGGATCGCGGCACCTGGTCGAAGGCGAACTTTCAGATCGCCTCTCTGACGGCCAGCGGCACGGTGGAAGATCCGTCGACCTTCAACCGGCTGGGCGGACAGGTGCGGAGCTGGTCGCTCACGCTGAAACCCGCGCCCTTCAGCCAGAAGATCGCCGTGACCATCGATCGCGCCCACGGCGAGCGGATCTCCGTCGCCGCGCGCCTCGTCCTCACCGAGAAACTCTGGGACGCGATCGATTTCCAGACCCTGGCGGCGAGCGCGGGAACCCTCGTGCTGGACCAGCACGAAGCCACGCGCCAGCAGCTGACTGAGAACCTGACGCAGAGCGCTTTTAGCGTCAAAGTTGCCCCGTAGCCCTGTCCCATCCAAGGAGCTTTCCATGTTGAATCGCCGCTTCGTCGCCCCTCTCGCTGCCTTCGCCCTGACTTCCGGGCTCATGCTGGCCGGCTGCCAGCTGTTTCCCGGCAGCACCGGCAATCCGAACCCGACTCCGAGCGCCACCACCAGCACCGAACCGATCCCCGAAGCCGATCTCGAAGCTTGCGAGCACCTGAACAACGGCCCCTCCGTGGCGGTCACGGCCAGCCTGAGCGCGCAGGGCGCGCCTCAAGTGAGTGAAGGTCACAAGCGCTACGACATCACCCTGATCGCCGATAACGCGCAGTACTCGGGCAAAGTCTTGTACAATAGCAAGGAAGAAGCTGACTATGTCTTCTTCTTCGACCAGGACGTGAAGCTATCGGTTCGGGACGCCGAGGACGCGGTCGTCGAGATCGAAGCCACCGCCAGCTTCTCGTCCGCTTGCGGCACGGTCAAGGCCCGTTACGAGCTTCCTCTCAGCGTCGGCCTCTACACCCTCCACCTGGGCCCCACGGCGGCGTCGACCGTGAGCCTGGTTGTCGAAGAATCCGCCCATGAGGATCATGATCACGCGCACTAACCCTTCGTCACAGACCAAGGCCGTTTTGTCGACCGAGTCCCTCTCGGTCGGCTACGGGGGAGTCCCGGTCCTCCCCCCGTTGTCCTTCTCCGTGCAGCCCGGAGAGCTCTGGGTGCTGGCCGGCCGGAACGGCTCCGGCAAGTCCACCCTGCTGCGCACCATCTTGGGCCTGCTGCCCGCGGTCGCCGGCACGCTCACGCGGCCGCCCAGCACCAGCATCGCCTACCTGCCGCAGGTTCAGAGCCTCGATCCGATCGTTCCGATGCGGGTCTGGGACATCGTGGCGGAGGGTGTCGAATCGGGCTGGTCCTTCCTGCGGCCCTGGATCACCGCGCCCGAGAAGCAGCGCATCGCCGAAGCGCTCGCGCGCACAGGGGCCGAAAGCCTCGCCAAGCGTTCCTTCGCAGAGCTTTCCGAGGGCCAGAAGCAGCGCGTGCTCTTGGCTCGCGCCATCGCCGCTTCCCCGCAACTCTTGCTGCTCGATGAGCCCACCTCGGCCATGGACCTCAAGGCCGAGGAAGAGGCCATCGCACGGATCGACGATCTCCGGCGCGAGCTGGGGACCGCCGTGATCCTGGTGAGTCACCACCTGCCGGCCGCCATCAAGGCGGCCGATCACATCCTCTTCGTGGACGCCGAGCACCAGGGAGTGGCCGCCGGCCCTGTCCAGGAGGTCCTCGCCGACCCCATCTTCCACCGCCAGTTCGCCGGCCTGACCGGCGATCTCTGCGTGGACATGCTGAAAGACGGACACCGCCATGACGCCTAGCTGGACCGACTTCATCGCGGGTTGGGAGCTCTTCCGCGACCCGATCCTCTGCGGCCTCGTCGCCGGCGCCGCCTTGGGCATGCTAGGCGTCTTCATCGTGCTTCGCCGGATGGTCTTCATCTCGGCGGCGCTTTCCCAGGCCGCCGGTCTCGGCGTCGCCCTGTCCTTCTTCGCCCAGATCCACCTGGGGCTCGCGGGCTTCCTGGTGGATCCACGCCTGGGAGCACTGCTGATGACGTTCATCGCGGCGGGGATGCTGCGCCTGGAGCCACGCGGACGGCTGACGCGGGAAGGCATGCTCGGACTCGCCTACCTGGTGGCTTCGGCGGGAACGCTCATGGTCGGTACGCGGATCTCCCAGGAAGCCCATGACATCCAGGCGATCCTCTTCGGAACGGGCGTGCTGGTGCGACCGAGTGACACCGCCTGGGTACTCGGCTCGGCAGCCCTGGTCTTCGCGATGGTGCTCTGGTGGCGGCGCGGGCTGATCTTCGCCAGCTTCGATCCGGATGGCGCCAAGGTCCGTGGGCTTCCGACGGCACTGCTGAGTTTTGCGATTCTGGGGGCGATCGCCCTCATGGTCTCCATCGCCACGCGGGCTCTGGGAGCGCTTCCGGTCTTCGCCTTCAGCATCCTGCCGGCGATCGCGGCGATCGCCCTGGCACCCAGCCCCACAGGGGCCCTGCTCCTGGCGGGTAGCATCGGCGCTCTCGCGGGAGTCGGCGGCTACATGCTGGCCTTCTTCGGGCAGTTCCCGGTCGGCGCGAGCCAGACCCTGGTCTCCGCCATCCTGGCCGCCGCCGCCTGGGGCATCCGCATGGGTCTGAGCCCCCGCTCGACCTCGCGCCTCTCCGTTCCCCGAGCCTAGCGCGTTCGTCGTTGCGACAAGACAACGCGCTTAGGCGCTGAACCCCGACTCTCGGTATCCAAGGCTCGCCCACGTGGGCGAGCCTTGCCGTTTGTCGCCTGGGCCGTACAGCGGACGCCCCCTCAGCCGTCATTCCCGCCACCCTTCCCGTCATTCCCGCGCAGGCGGGAATCCAGCTGGACCCCCGCCTGCGCGGGGGTGACGGGGGGGCCGGGAGTGACGGTGGGGGCCGGGAGGGTGTGACGCTCTCGCATGCGCGCACAAAACAAGGGGCTGCCTCACCAAGGTGAGGCAGCCCCTTGTTTTACGATTTAGAGGTAGTAGTCGAAGATATCGAGCAGGCGGTTGAAGGGCTGCTGGTACCAGGGATACTCCTTGAACTCGAAGACCTTGGTGGCGTTGTCCCAGTCATGGTCGAAGAGGCGCTTGCGCAGGCCGCCGATGAGTACTGCATCCGAGGTCGCCAGGCTGATCTCCTGGTTATCGAAGAGGGCGCGGGAGTCGTGGTTGGTCGAGCCCACGGTGGCCCACTTGCCGTCTACCGCCATGTACTTGGTATGCACGTGGGCGTCGGTGGGGTTGCCGTTGTAGAGGCGGAACTCCGCACCGAGCTTGTGGAGGGCGTTGAGCTTGACGGTGTGGAGGCGCTTGAAGACCTTGGCGCTGGACTCACCGGGAACGATGGCCTTCAGCTTGACTCCGCGGCGCACGGCGGCGTCGAGGCGGGTCAGGACGCCGTCGTCGGTGAGGTACTGCTGCTCGATGACGATCTCGGACTGCGCCTGCTCGATGGCCCGGTAGGTCATGCCGCGGGCCTCGAAGCGGCCTTCGGGGGCGCTGGTCACGAAGATGGCGGCATCGGTCGAGCCGTACTGCATGCCGGGCTGGAGGCTCGGGTACTGGATCGCGCCGCCGCGGGCGAGCTTCCAGTCACGGGCGAACTCGCCGTGGAACTGCTGGGCCACTTCGCCGCGGAAGTCGATCAGGACGTCCTGGTCCTTGGTGTCGAAGTCGGCCATGAGGTTCATGCCACCGACCAGACCGCGATCGCCGTCCGCCAGGTAGAGCTTCCGGTGGGTGATGTTCACGCCCAGGCGTTTGTCGTCCTTGCGGATGCCGCGAACCGGGTAGTAGCGGAACTCGACGCCCGCGTCGCGAAGCTCGGTGGCCAGGGCCTTGGCGCCCGGCAGGAAGCGCGAACCGACGTAGTCTACCAGCACCTTGACCTCGACGCCTTCGGCGGCCTTGGCCTTGAGCAAGGGGACCACGCGCTGGCCCATCGAGTCGTTCCCGAAGTTGAAGGTCTCGAGGTAGAGGGTCTTCGTGGCGCTCTTGATGAGGGCCTCGAGGGCCGGGACGTTCTCCTTGGGGCCCACGCTCAGCGACGCGGAGTTGTTGCTCGTGCGGGGGTTGGGGTTGCGCATCGGGCGCACGGGAAGCTGGAAGGTCTCATGGGGGGCTTCATTGAGGCTCGGTCCCTCGTCGTTGAGGCGAGCGTCGCGCGCTGCGCCGCTGAAGAGGTCCTCCGCCGACATGGGCATGGTCTGGGGGGAAACCCCACAGCTTGCCAGCAACATGACCGACAGGGCCGGAGCCACCCAACGCGCCGCGGGCTTGAAGGACTTGGTCGTCATCAACTTCTCCCTCATTCAAGAGTCAGAGATCCGCTTCCACATGGCCACGGTAACCGGGCCGCTAAAAAACAGACTAGCAGGCTGGCGAGAAAAAGTAAAGATATCCTTAAGGCGAGGTTAACAACCACTAACCACGGGCCCTTGGGGGCGATCGCCTCTGGTATACTGGAGACGCCCATTGGACCGAGAGGAAGAGTCATGCCCTACGCCGAGGACGCCCTACGCATCCTCAAGAGCCGCGGATACCGCATCACCCAACCCCGCCGCAAGGTTCTCGAACTTCTCGAGCGAACCGAGACGGCGCTTTCGCCGTACGAGATCAAGGATCTCCTGGACGCGGCGGGCGAGCGCGTGGACACGGTGAGCATCTACCGCATCCTCGAATGCCTGGAGGAGAATCACCTGATCCACCGGGTCCTCACCTCGGGCAAGATCCATAAATGCGATCTCTCGAACGAGGACCACTGCCACCTGGATCAGGAGGATCACTGCCACCACAATCTGATCTGCCGCGTTTGCGGCGCGATCGAGGAGGTGCATTGCCCCGGCTTGAGCCCCATGGTCGCCGCGCTAGGCAAACAGGCTGGCTTCACCATCGAGACGCATCACCTCGAATTCAGCGGTCTCTGCCGCAAGTGCAGCTAGGACGGTTTCCGTATCTCAAGGAAACTGCCCCCGAGGTCGCACGCGGAGGTAGGATGAGGTCACCTCAGGGAGCTCCATGAGGGAGCGCCCGGAAAGGAGCGACCCCATGGACTGCAAAACCCACGATCAGCATTCCCATGTGCATAGCGCCGACTGCGGGCATCTCGGCATCCGCCACCAGGACCACGTGGACTACCTGCATGACGGCCATCTTCACCATGCGCATGAAGGGCACGTCGACGAACACCGATTGGACGTGAGCGCCGCCAATCCGGCGACCTGCAAGCCCGTGGACTGCGGGGCCTCGCATGGGATGGAGATTCCGCATGGCGACCATGTCGATCACCTGGTCGACGGCCGGCTTCATCACCATCACGCCGACCACTGCGACGACCACGGGCCGGTGACCGTCGTATCTCACTGAGCCCCTGGCGCCAGCCAAAACGCGAAGGGCAGCCTCCGAGGAGGCTGCCCTTTGAGTTTTGGCTGGCGCGCGACGGTCGCGTCGCCGGGGTTAGTGGCCGTGGCTGACCAGTTGCTCGATGAGCCAGAAGCTTCCGCCGCCCACCAGGACGAGCCAGGCTCCCATGGAGGTGGTCGCCGCCGCCGGGATGAGCTGAGCCAAGGCCACGAAGAGCAGGATGCCCGCGGCGACGGGAAGGGCGAAGGGCACCAGCGAGCCCATCAGGAAGGGCATGAGCGCCCCCAGGATCAGCGCGACGCCGACGATGAGGACCGCACGGCGGGCCATGCGCTTGCTCGCACCGGCAGCCAGCGTCACGGAAGCGGCGAGGATGCCCTCCGGCAGGAGGTGCAGAATCAAGCCGACCATGACCAGCCAACCGAGTGACGAACCGGCGGCAAAGGACGCGGAAAGGGCCACTCCATCGAAGAACGTGCAGACCGCGAGGCAGCCGAGGGCCGAGCAGGCGGCGCCATGGCCCAGGATCGGGTGGCCGCAGGCGGCGTGGGCGTGATCGGCGTGCGAGCCGTGGCCGTCTCCGTGATCATGCCCATGATCATGCGCGTAATCGTGGTGGTGGGCGCAGCCGTCGTCGTCGTGCGAGATATCGAGGAAGGAAAGTTTCGGAGCGATCCAGCGGTCGAAGGCGAAAACGGCCGCAGCGGCGGCCAGCACGAGCGCGAATACCCCATGCGCCTCGCCACCGGCTTGCTCAACGGAGGCCGGAAGCAGTTCCAGCAGCACCAGAGCGACCAGGAAGCCGGCCCCGAGCGCCATGATCCCGCGAAGGCGACCCGGCGTCAGCAAATCCCGCGAGAGGTTCGCGACCCAGAGTCCGCCGGCCATGGTGGCGGAGGCCGCCAGCAACCCGTAGGTCAAGTGCAACGTATTTTCCATGGCTATCGGAGATCCTCTCGGGACGCTTTTTGCAATAACATTACTATAATGTAGAAGTTTCTCCCCTCTCCCGTCAAGCGGAAAAGCCGCTGGGGGAGCAGGTTGCTGGGGTCTCTTCCCGCCCGGTTCGGCTCGCAGCAAGAAGGCCCCCGGAGCGACGCTCCGAGGGCCTTGGGTGGTGAGGGGTTACTTGGCGGCCGCGGCTTCCTTCGCGCGGATGCAGCGGTAGCCGACGCCGCGGACGGTCTTGATCGCCACCGGGCAGTCCTCGTAGCGTTCGAGCTTTTCGCGCAGGCGGCAGATATGCACGTCCACCACCCGGTCGTCGCCGAAGAAGTCGTCGCCCCAGACCCGGTAGAGGATGGTGTCGCGGCTGATCGCCTTGCCGACGTTGCTGACGAGGAGTTGCAGCAGCGAGTACTCCTTGAAGGGAAGCTCGAGCAGCTCGTCGTTGATGGTGACCGTGTGCTGATCGGTGTCGATGACCAGGCTGTCGATGGCGAGGCGATTGGGCGACTCGTCCATATGGCGCTTGATGCGGTCCACCCGGCGCAGGTTGGCCTTGACCCGCGCGGTCAGCTCGATGAGGCTGAAGGGCTTGGTCATGTACTCGTCGGCGCCGATGGCGAGGCCGACCACCTTGTCGGTATCGGTGCCCTTCGCGGTCAGCATGATGATCGGCATGACCGACTCGGGGCGCATGGTGCGGCAAACCTCGAGACCATCGACGTCGGGCATCATGAGGTCCAGGATCATGAGGTCCGGCCGCTCGCGGCGGGCCGTATCGATGGCGGCCTTGCCACTCGCGACGGTCAACACCGAATAGCCTTCATACTCCAGCTGTTTTTGCAGCAGGAGCCGGATGTTCGGGTCGTCGTCAGCGACCAAGATCTTCGCCATGAATGCGTCCTCCTTCGAACGGGATCTTATGACGTTACTGCCTTTTTACCCGGCGACGAGGGCGTCCTCACGGCACAGAGCAAGGGCTTCATTTACTTTGAACCCCGGCAGGTTTGCTTCGGGTTTTCGGAAATATTGCGGGAGTATGAACCCGTTCTTCCTCCTCGCCCGAGGGCAAGGATGCCCAACAAACGGCGAAATTCCGCTATACTAGGGGCTGTGCCATCCAGACGACGGTGTCAAAAGGACCACGCATGTTCAACAAGATCCTGATCGCCAACCGTGGCGAGATTGCCCTGCGCATCCTGCGCGCCTGCGAAACGCTCGGAATTCCGGCCGTAACGGTCCACTCCGAGGCCGACGCCGAGGCCCCCCACGCGCGCCTCGCCCCCGAATCCTACCTGATCGGCCCCGCCCCGGTCTCCCAGAGCTACCTCGCCATATCTAAGATTCTCGATGTCGCCAAGCGTGCGGGAGCCGACGCGATTCACCCCGGCTACGGTCTCCTTTCGGAGAACGCCGACTTCGCCGAGGCCTGTGCCCGCGAAGGCATCACCTTCATCGGCCCCCGCCCCGAGGTCATCCGCATGATGGGCTCGAAGTCGGCCGCCCGCGAAGCCATGGCCAAGGCCGGCGTGCCCATCCTGCCGGGCACCTCCGAGCTTCCGGACGTGGAAACCGCCCTCGTTGAGGCCAACCGCTTCGGCTACCCCGTCATGCTGAAGGCCACCTCCGGTGGCGGCGGCATCGGCATGCAGGTGGTCCATAACGACGACGAGCTGGCCAAGGCCTACAAGACCTGCTCGGCCCGCGCCAAGGCCTACTTCGGCGACGGCGGCATGTACCTCGAGAAGTTCCTCGAAGCGCCCCGCCACATCGAGATCCAGGTCCTCGCCGACGCCCACGGCCACGCCGTCCACCTCAACGAGCGCGAGTGCTCGATCCAACGGCGTCACCAGAAGGTCTTCGAGGAGGCCCCCAGCCCCGCCCTCGACCCGAGCCTGCGCCAGCGCATGGGCGACGTCGCCCTCCAGGCGGTGAAGAGCCTGGGCTACACCAACGCCGGCACCTTCGAGTTCCTCCTGGACTCGGAGCGGAACTTCTACTTCCTCGAGATGAACACCCGCCTCCAGGTCGAGCACCCGGTCACCGAGATGACCACCGGGGTCGATCTCGTCTCCTGGCAGATCCGGATCGCCGCCGGCGAGGCCTTGGCGCTTCACCAGGAGGAGCTCGCTCCCCAGGGCCATGCCATCGAGGTGCGGGTCTACGCCGAGGATCCCGTGACGTTCTTCCCGGCTCCGGGGACCCTCGGATCGGTGACCTGGCCGGAAGCGGCGCATATCCGGATCGACACCTGGGTGGGAGACGGTACCGTCGTCTCGCCGCATTACGATCCGATGCTCGCGAAGCTGATCGTCCATGGGTCGGATCGCGCCGAGGCGATCGCCCGCTTGCGTGACGCCCTCGAGGGCACCACGCTGGACGGCCTCAAGACCAATCTTCCCCTCTTGAAGCAGGTGGCCGAAACCCCGGCCTTCGCCGAAGGCGCGCTTCATACCGGATTCATCGCAGCCCACTGCACGCCTCAGCCCGCGGCAGTCAAGTAACGAAAGGAACTCCCATGGCCACCATCACCTCCAACATGGCCGGAACCATCATCGAGATCCCCGTGAACGTCGGCGATTCCGTCGAGGAAGGCCAGGACGTCGCCTGCCTCGAATCGATGAAGATGCAGATGTACATCCAGGCCGAGCAGGGCGGCAAGGTCAAGGAAATCAAGGTCAACCCCGGCGACTTCGTCAACGAGGGAGACCCGATCCTGGAGCTGGAGTAACATGCCGCTCCGGCTGCCAGAGAAGGTCCGGATCGTCGAGGTCAGTCCCCGCGACGGCCTGCAGAACGAGAAGACGTTCGTTTCCACGGGGGACAAGATCACGCTGATCGACGCCCTCTCGGAAACGGGACTCTCGCACCTCGAGGTTTCGTCCTTCGTCAATCCGCGGTGGATTCCCCCGCTGGCCGATGCCCAGGAGGTCTTCCAGGGCATCCGGCGCAAGCCGGGCATCGTCTACTCGGCCTTGATCCCCAACCTCAAGGGGTACGAGCGGGCGATCGAAGCCGGGATCGACGAAGCCGTGATCTTCATGTCCAGCTCGGAGACCCATAGCCGCAAGAACATCAACAAGAGCATCGACGAGACCCTGCCAGTCCTGCGGGAGGTCGCCGAGGAGGCGATCGCCGACGGCAAGACCGTGCGCGCCTACATCTCGACCGTCTTCGGCTGCCCCTACGAGGGCCCCGTCGACCCCAAGCGCGTCGTGGAGATCATCCGTGAACTCCTCGACATGGGCGTTCGCGAGATCTCGCTGGGCGACACGGTCGGTCTCGCCAACCCCCAACAAGTGACGAGCTTCGTGGAGATGCTGGCCCCGGACTTCGACCTGGGAGTCTTCGCCCTGCACTTCCACGACACCCGCGGAACGGCCCTGGCGAACGTGCTTGCCGGCCTCATGGCCGGCATCACCACCTTCGACAGCTCGCTGGGGGGTCTGGGCGGCTGCCCGTACGCCCCGGGTGCCACCGGAAACGTGGCCACCGAGGACCTGGTCTACATGCTCGAAGAGATGGGAGTGTCCACCGGGCTGGACCTGAACCGCCTGGTGGAGACCTCGCGCTTCATGCAGGGAGTGCTCGGCCGCGAACTTCCCAGCCGCTACCTCAAGAGCCGGCTTTCGGCATGTGAAGTCTGATCTTTGATCTGAGCCTATAGAGGAACGCATGAGCACCACGACCATGAGCCCCGTCCTGTCCGAACGCCGCGGGCACGTCGCCCTCGTCACCCTGAACCGCCCGGACGCCATGAACGCCTGTGACCGGGCGCTGCTGGCGGGCCTGCGCGAGACCCTGGACGTGCTGCGCTTCGATCCCGAGGTGCGGGTGATCGTCGTGACGGGAGCGGGCGAGAAGGCCTTCTGCGCCGGAGCCGATCTTAAAGAGCGCGCCGGCATGACTCCCCTCGAGGTGAAGCGCTTCATCGTGACGATCCGCGATACGTTCAGCATGCTGGAGGCCATGGGCAAGCCCGTGATTGCTGCCATCAACGGCGTGGCGCTGGGGGGTGGCACCGAGCTCGCGCTCGCATGCGACATCCGGATCGCCGCCGAGACTGCGCAATTGGGCCTGACCGAGACCGGCCTGGGGATCATCCCCGGGGCGGGCGGCACCCAGCGCTTGCCTCGCCTAGTCGGCAAGGGCAAGGCCAAGGAGCTGATCTTCACGGCGCGGCGGGTCACCGCGGCCGAGGCCCGCGACATCGGGCTGGTCGAACAGGTCGTCCCTGCGGTCGAGCTTCTGGACGCCGCCATGCAGATGGCCCAGCGGATCTCCGAGAACGGCCCGCTCGCCGTCGAGCAGGCCAAGTACGCCATCAACGCCGGCATCGAGACCGACCTCGCCACGGGCCTCCTCCTCGAGTCCCGCTGCTACGACGTGATCATCCCCACCCAGGACCGCCTCGAGGGGCTCGCAGCCTTCCGCGAGAAGCGCAAGCCCCAGTACCGCGGCGAGTAAGTCCCGCTATCACGCCCGCCTCCTGCCCCCGGCAAGAGGCGGGCGTTAGGTTTAGTAGGCGCTGATCGTCCCGAAGGACCCCTCGCCCATGCCGGAGATGACCGAGTACATGCCCCTTTCGGTCAAGAGCACGCTGAAGGGCACCTCCACCAGCTGGGGGATCGGCCCCATGACGGCTCGGGTATCCGGCATCGAGAGGCCGGTCACCCGGATCTGCTGGCCGTCAACATAGGCATCCACCGCGTTCTTTCCCAGGCCGTTGGTCCAGAAGCGCGCGACCATCTGGATGCGCTGTCCGATGCGCGCCGAGGTGGGGAGCTGGATGCCGGTGATTTGCCGCTCAATCAGCTTGGGATTTCCCAAGATCGCCTCGTCCGCAGGGAAAGAGACCGCCTTGGGGACGCCCCAGGGCTCGGGTATCGGGGAGGGCGCGGGACTCGCCCCCGGGGTGGTCGAAGTCCGGCGCGCCGCGGTCACCATGATCGCGTAGCGGCGAGGATTGAGCTCCATGTAGTAAGTCCCCGCGGCGGGCGGCGTGAAAGGAATCTCGAAATCGACCGGAAGCTTGGTCGCCTCGGGGTGAGGCACCTTGGCTCTGGCAAGCAAGGAGTACCTGTGGCTGCTGGTCGGGGTCGAGCCGAAGCCGCCGCCTAATCGCGAACTGGGAGACGGGGATGGAGTGGGATCCAAGGACTGGACCTCGACGTCCACGATCTGGCTGCCGGCGGGCAGCATGGCGCGTCCCATGAGGGTTGCCGTCTGACCGGCCTCCACGGTATCGGGGCCGGTCAGGAACAAGAGGGGCGCGGACACCAACCGGGAATCGGAATCGTCGGGGACGACCGGCACCGGGTGCTGCGTATCAGGCGGCGATGGAGGTGCGGCCGGCGGGGAAATCTGGCACGCGGCGAGCACCGCCGCGGCAAGCCCCCAAGGCAACAACCGTCGCATGACAACCTCCTCTCTGAAGCATGCTCAGTCTAAGTCTCGCCCGTCCGCCTTGATAACGTCCGCTTGAATGGAAGTTTTTGATTCCCTCCGTCGCCCGCCTCCATGGCGCTCGGTGGGCGGACGCTCGCCCTTCAAGGGCTTGCCCTTGCCTCTCGGTACAACCGCCAATGCTCCTTGCCCTTCCAGACAAGCGAAACCCTCGCCTTCCTATCCCTCGCTCGCGGAGGGACCGGATTCGGGTCAAACAAGCCGCCGTTAGCAACACCGAGCGGTTGAGCATTGTGCCAAGAGCAAGCCCACCCTACAATCCCCCTTGCGAGTCGGAACTGAAACGCCGAATCGCAAATCGGTCAACACCCTCTCACCGAGGATCCGGCAAGCGTGGGTCCCGATCCCGGAAGCGACGAGGGGGCGTTTGAAAAGGAGGATCAAATGGCAGCGAAACGCACGTTGGGTTGGGTTTCTGGGGTGACGCTGGCGAGCCTGATGGCGGGCTGTGCCTCGCAAACCCCCTCGATGACCGCTCCGGAGTACACGTTCCCCAATAACGGGCCTGCGATCATCGAGGGCGATACCCTCATCATTCCGGGCGACACCCGTTCCGGTCTGCAGGTGAGTTCCTCGGACGACCTCGCCATCAAGTGGACCGCCGCAGACTTCGCAACCCTTCCGGCCCGCATCGCCGTCGCCTCGGTTGAGGCGAGGAACCTCATCCCGAGCGGTGGCATGGGCGAAGAGCCCGCCCCTGAACCTGGCCCGGGTCCGGTTGGACCTCCCCCGCTGGCTCCTGGCATCGGACCTGGTCTTGGCATCGCCCCTGGAGCCTGTGGCCCCGGCGCCTTCGCCCTGAACTTCCCCGGTGTCTGGGCGGGTCCCTGGGCGGCCGGTGGTGGTTTCTGTGCGGCGCCCTTCGGGTTCGCCTTCGGTACCCCGGGCATCTTCCCCAAGACCCTGTTCATCAGCCCTGACGTCTACTACTTCCGCCGGAACGCCCTGTACTTCCCCTACTCGCGGTTGGGTGGCTACTTCTACCCCATCTCGGTCCCGTTCGGCGCCCGCTTCTACACACCGATCTTGGCCTATGGCTTCGGCGGCTTCTCACCCTACACCTTTACCTCGTCCATCTGTCCGCTTCCTGCCCCCTTCCCTGGCCCGCTTCCTGGCGGACCTGGCGTCGGACCTGGCATCGGCGGCCCCGGTGCCCCCGGCGGCTACATCCCCCCGGGCGGTGGGAACGGCGGCTACAACGGTGGCAATGGTGGCTACGACGGCGGCCAGGGCTACGGCAAGCATATGGGTCACGGCAAGCATATGGCCCACGGCAAGCAACAGGCGGGCCGCAGGTACTAAAAGGCTCCAGTCAGTGCAGGGAGCTCCCTGCACAAAGGTGGCGGCTCGGTATCGAGCCTACGTGGCCCACGCGCCGCTGCCAGGGGGGCCCCCGTATGGGGGCCCCTCATTCCTCAGTCCCACAAAATAAGGAGGGGCCATGCTGGCACTCACTCTCCCTCTCGGCATCTCCATCCTCTCCAACGCCACCCTCTACATCCCGCGTCCTGCCTCGTCGTCCGACGTCCCAGCCGCTTCGCTCGGCCACCGCATCACGCCGCAAGACGTGAGCGACCTCCCGGCGCGGCTGCCCCGCGCCTCGGAAAACGGCCTCATCCCCTCGCATGACCTCGACGTCCGGTACACGGGGCTCTGGCACGGGATGCTGGCCTCCGCAAACCAGCCCGTTCCCGACATCGAAGGCTTCCATCCCGGCAGCAGCCCCGCCTTCCCCAGGCAACTCCTGATCCATCCCGCAGTCCGCTACCTCCGCCGCGACGTGCTCTATTTCCCCTACCTGCGGCACGGTGAGGACGAGGTCCTGCTTTGCCTCCCCGTGAGGCAGCGCACCCATACCCCCTTCCTGATCGGCATCGACGGGCTCTTCGTCCCTCTCGTCTACGTCTCCGCCGAAAATCCCGAGCACCCGACCTTTCCCGGGGATCCGGTCCGAAGTTGCGGCCTCAGGAAGTGACACGCCGCCCCTCATGTGGCAAGCCCCCCGCCGTTCGGCAGGGGGCTTGAATTCGCGCGGGGTTTGGCTTACTTGCCGGCGATCGCCAGATCCTTCACCAGCACCGACGGACAGGCCACCGCCGACGACTGGTACTCCACGTCCGAGCCCACCTCCTCGATCGCCTCCAGCAACCGGTACCAGTTGCCCGAGACCGTGAAGTTGTGGACCGGAGTCACGCGCTCGCCGTTCTCGTAGAGGAAGCCCTCCGCCTGCAGCGAGAAATCCCCCGAGATGGCGTTCGCCCCCGCGTGCAGCCCCGTCACGTGCGTGACGTAGAGCATCCGCGGATGCCGCGACAAGAGCTCGGCGGGCGTCGCCGCACCGGGCACCAAGATCAGGTTGCTCGGCGCCACGCCCAGGATCCCCTTGTAGCCGCCGCGAGCTGCATGGCCGGTCGACTCCACGCCGTCCTTGCGCGCCGTCTCCGAGTTGTAAAGGAACGTCTTGAAGACGCCCTCCTCGATCAAGCTCACGCGCCGCGAGGGGCAGCCCTCATCATCGAACGGACGCGCGCCCCAGCCTTCCACGTGAAGGGGATCGTCCACCAAGGTCACGACCTTCGAGGCCACCAATTCACCGACCTTGCCGCGAAGCAGGCTCTTGCCCTCCTGCGCCGTCTTCGACGAGAAGATCCCGCAGAAGACACTGAGCAAATCGCCGAAGGTCTCGGGATCGAAGACCACGGGGTAGGTCCCCGACGCCACTTCCTTCGAGCCCAGCTTCGATATGGCGCGTTCGACGGCTTCCTTGGCGATCACCTCGGGGTCGATATGCGAGAAGTCCCGGGTCACCTTGATCTGGTAGTAGGTCTTGTTCTCGCCGTCCTGGGTCACCAGGGGAACGGTCGCGACGTAGGCACTCGATGACCGGTACATCCGATCGACGCCCTTCGTCGAGACCACCCGCAGGAAGCCATGGGCATCCGTGTAGCCTGTCGAGGTGACGTTCTTGATGCGCGGATCCGCCGCCTTGGCGATCCGCTCCAGGGCCATGGCTGCCTCGATCTTCTGAGGCAACGGCACTTCCGCGAGGTCGGGGCGATAGAGCTCGGCCATCTCGGGGGTCTCGCCCGGGAACTCGGCCAGCCCCCGCTCCGGAGCCGCTTCCAGGAGGGAGGCGTTGCTGGCGGCCTTGTCGAGCGTGCGCTCGAGGGCGTCCATCGACAGGTCCTCGGAGTAGGCGTAGCCCACCCGGCCGTCACGGATCACCCGGATCCCAGCACCACGGGAATCCGAAAGCGAGAACTGATCGATCGCTCCATCCTGAACCCGAATGGTCGTGGCCGTGGACGCGCGGAGGTAGACCTCCGCCTCGAGACCGAGACGCTGAGCCTTCGCGATGATGCCCTGAGTTTCGTTGGTATAGGTATTCATGGACTCTCCTTGAAGCGCTAGCGCCCGCCGACCACGATCTCGCTCACCCGCAGGGGCGGCTGACCGACCGTCACCGGAACCGATCCCGAGATCGAGCCGCACATCCCCTCGGCCAGGGCCAGGTCATGGCCCACCATGTCGATCTTCATGAGGACGTCGGCGCCGTTCCCGATCAGGGTCGCGCCGCGCACGGGCTCGGCGATCTTGCCGTCGCGGATCATGTACGCCTCGCGCACCGAGAAGTTGAAGTCCCCCGTCCCCGGCGAGACCGAGCCGCCGCCCATGCGCTTGGCGTAGAGGCCGTACGGCACCGAGGCGAGCAGGTCGTCGAGCGAGTACTGACCCGGCGCGATGAACGTGTTGCGCATCCGCGAGGTCGGGGCGTAGCGATAGGACTCGCGGCGTCCCGAGCCGGTCGGGGTGAAGCCCGTCTTGCGGGCGCCCAGCTTGTCGACCATGTAGGAGGTCAGGATTCCGTTTGATATGAGGGTGGTCTTCTGGGTGGGAGCTCCCTCGTCGTCGATGGCCAGGGATCCCCAGGCGCCGGCGATGGTCCCGTCGTCGAGAGCGGTCACCGCCGAGTGCGCGATCTGCTGGCCCATCTTGCCGGCCAGCACCGAAGCCCCGGTCGCGACCGAGGTGGTCTCGAGCAGGTGGCCGCAGGCCTCGTGGAAGATCACGCCGCCGAAGCCGTTGTCGATCACGACGGGCATCTTGCCGGAGGGCGCATAGCCCGCCTTCAACATGGTGATGGCGACCTTGGCCACGCGCTCCGCGAGATCCTCGACGTCAAGCCCCTCGATGAACTCGTAGCCCTGGAGGGCGCCGGGGCTCTCGGAAGCCGTCTGGAACTCGCCGTCGCCGGTGGCGATCGCCGAGAGGTTGAAGCGGATGTAAGGCCGAACGTCCGTCGCCCAGAGACCCTCGGAGTTGGCGATCAGGACGTGCTGGAGCTGCTCGGAGAGGGAGATGTCCACCTGCGAGATCTCGCTGCCCACCGCGCGGGCCGCCTTGTCGGCCTTCTCGAAGAGCCGGATCTTGCGCTCGGCGCTGATGTCGAAGGGGCTCTGGTAGAGCGAAAGCGCACGAGCCGGAGCGGCTTCCGCCAGCTCCTTGCGGCCATGGCGGCCATCGGCTTGGTGCGTCTGGCTCACGGCCTTGGCGAGCGCCAAGAGGCCCTCGCGCGACAGGTCGTTGGTATGCGCATAGACGGCCCGGGTCCCGTAGAAGACGCGCACGCCGGCCCCGCGAGACTGTCCCGACGCGGCGTTCTTGATCCGGCTATCGAGAAACGACAACCCCGAGGTCTGACGATCCTCGACGAAGATCTCGGCGAAATCCGCCCCTCCCGTCAGGGCCATGTCGATCACGTCAGCAGCGAGCTGCCGGTCGATCAAGGCCTCCGCCAGGATCGAGGATTTTGCGGTCATTCGGGCCTCCTTTGCTCCAAAGTCCATTGAAAGCCTCATGTTACCACGCCTACGGGATCCCTTGGCTGATTGAGTAAGGAGGGGTTAAGATGAGGGCTGAAGGAGTCAACCACCATGCAGATTCAGGCCACCCAATCCCCCGTAAACACTCTTGCCACCGATGCTCTCCTCGTGGGCGTCTTCGCAGAAACGCCCCTGGACGGCGCGCTCGCAGCCCTCGACGAGACCCTGGGCGGCGCCATCGCGTCCCTGAGCCGTGATCTTCCCTTTAAGGCCCAGGTGGGCGAGGCGGAGACGCTGTTTCGGCCGGCTGGCATCAAGGCCAAGCGACTGATCGTCGTCGGCCTCGGCAAGCCGCAGGAACTCACCGCCGAAGCGCTTCGCAAGGCCTTTGGCGCGGCCTTCCAGGGCCTGATCGGGACGACGGTCACCAAGGCCGCCATCCTCCTGGACGGCGTATCTACGCTCGGCTGGGAAAAGGCCAGCGCCGCCGCGGTCGAAGCGGCCGTGCTCGCGAGCTACCGCTACAAGCGCTACATGACCAAGGGCCAGGACGAGCATCGTGCTCCCGACTCCGTCACCCTGGTCCTCCCCAAGTCGGGTGACCTCAAGGCCGCCAAGGCCGGAGCCGAAGAGGCCCGCCTGGTGAGCGAAGCCGCCAACTGGGTCCGCGACCTGGTGAACACCCCGGGCGGCGACCTCACGGCCACCGACCTCGCCGGCGAAGCCCGCACCATGGCCGAAGCCCGCGGCATCACCTGCAAGGTGCTCGACAAGAAGCAGCTCGAAAAGCAAGGTTTCGGCGCGCTCCTGGGCGTCAACCAGGGTTCGACCGAGCCTCCCGCCTTCATCATCCTGGAGTACCAGGGTGGTAAGAAGAAGGACAAGCCCGTCGTGCTCGTCGGCAAGGGCGTGACCTTCGATACCGGCGGCCTCTGCATCAAGCCCGCCAAGGGCATGGAAGAGATGAAGACCGACATGGGCGGCGCGGGAGCGGTGCTCGGCACCCTGCGCGCGGCAGCGGACCTCAAGCTCCCGATCAACCTCGTCGGCCTCATCCCCTCCACCGACAACATGCCGAGCGGCAGCTCGCTCAAGCCCGGCGACATCGTCAAGACCTACAACGGCATGACGATGGAGATCGTCGATACCGACGCCGAAGGCCGCGTCGTTCTTTCGGACGCCCTCGGCTACGCCGCCAAGAACTATGACGCCAAGGCCATCATCGACCTGGCGACGCTGACGGGCTCGATCATCGTGGCGTTGGGCATGCACGTCACGGGCATGTTCGGCAAAGACAAGGACCAGGCCCTCCTGGACCGGATCTACAAGGCGGGTCAGGAGACCGGCGAGAAGGTCTGGCAGATGCCCACCTGGGACGTCTACGAGGACCTGGTCAAGTCCGACATCGCCGACGTGAAGAACTCGGATCCCCGCCGGGGAGACGCGATCGCCGGCGCCATGCTGCTCGGCAAGTTCGTCGGCGAGGCCCCCTGGGTTCACCTCGACATCGCGGGTCCCTCCTGGGCCGAATCCCCCAAGGCCTACCACGATGCCGGCGCGACCGGTCACGGCGTGCGCCTGCTGACCGAGGTGCTCAAGAACTGGGAAGCCTAGCGGCGAGCGCGCCACTGCCGTGACGCGACCCTTCACCGCCTAGACAACGAAAGGGGCGACGCCAGTGCGTCGCCCCTTTCGTCATGCCGCGATCGCGGCTTGGAAGCGCCCGAAGCTTACAGCGGAGTCGGCTTCCCCGTACGGTCGATGGCCACGAAGATCGTCTCGGCCTCGGTCACCTTGACCACGATATCCGGGTTGTCGGCCCGCTGGGCCTCGACGCAGACGCCCACCGTGATCGAGGTGCGGCCCTTCTTGATCACCGAGGTGTAGAAGCTCACCGTGTCCCCGACGAAGACCGGCTCGTGGAAGACGATCTCGCGCATGGCCACCGTCACGATCTTGTTGCGGGTGTGGCGCTGGGCCTCGACGGCCCCCGCCAAGTCGATATGGCTCAGGATCACCCCTCCGAAGATCGTGCCCTGCGCGTTGGTATCCTTGGGAAGGAGCATGACGCGGATGGCGGGCTGGGTTTCGGGGTTTCGCTGGATGGGTTGCGGCTCGGACATGAGAAACCTCCTTCAGGGCTCCGCGACGCCGGCGGCTCCCGATTTGGGGTGAAAAAGCGATTGGGTTCGGGGGCGACCCTGCCATGATAGCAAACGAGCGGCCCTAGCGCCTGCGGCTGTTGCGTAAGGCAGCGAGCGTTTGCCGTGAGCTGCTGAGTGGCGAGGCTGAGCGTCAAAGCTCGCTGACCTGCAGCAACGTCGATCTCTCTAGGAGCGTCCCGATCCTGGTAGAATGGACCTTCACACGAAGGAGGACGCATGATCGTCGAAACGCTCGCCGTTGGCCCTCTCGGCTGCAACTGCACCATCCTCGGCTGCCCCGAAACCCGCAAGGCCCTCGTGGTCGATCCCGGAGGGGACGCCGATCGGATCGCCGCGCTGCTCGATCGACATGGCCTCACGCCCGTGGCGCTGCTCCACACGCATGCGCACTTCGACCATGTGCTCGGCGCGTCGGAGCTCAAAGAACGCTTCGGCGCGGAGATCCTGCTGCATGCCGACGATCTGCCGCTTTACGAAAACGTCCCCATGCAGGGCGCGTTCTTTGGCTTCTCGCTTCCCGAACCGGCGCCGGTCGATCGCTTCGTCCCGGATGGGGAGCAGCTCGCGTTCGGAGCCGCAACGGGCGAGGTGATCCACACTCCGGGGCATACGCCGGGCTCGATTTGCTTTCACGTCGGCACGCAGAAGCTGCTCCTGACCGGGGATACCCTCTTCGCGGGCGGCATCGGCCGCACGGACCTCTGGGGCGGCTCGCAAACGGCGCTGATGCGCTCCATCCGGGAACGCCTGCTGATCCTGGATCCCGAGACGCGGGTCATCCCGGGGCACGGTCCCGAGACCACCCTCGGCGAAGAAGCCGTCAACAACGTCTTCCTGAGCGGCTCCTGGGCCTAGGTCCCCTCGCTCACCTCGACGATCGCCTTGAAGCGCCTCAGGTCGTCGTCGATCTCATGGGCGGGATCGTGACGGAAGGCCTTCGCCACGAGATCCCCGACCACGCCCGCGGGCGCATGGTAATACATCGAGACGTGGAGGCGAGTGCGTTCGGGACCGAGCTCCTCGAAGCGGACGACGCCGTCGTTGCGCACCTGGCCACCGGTCGAGCGCCAAGAGATGTGATCGTTCTCAACGGCTTCCAGCACCTCGGCATCCCAGTGAACGTTCGCGCCCAGGGGGGCATCCGCCTTCCAACGGTAAAGGGCCCCGTCGCGGCGAACCTCCTTGACGTGACTCATGAAGCGCGGGAAGTTCTCGAAATTGGCCCAGAAGCGGTAGACGCGCCCGATGGGGGCGTTGACCTCGATCGTCTTATCCACCCGAGACATGCGACCCTCCCTCGTACGGCTGCCACGCCGGGCCCGGGGACAGCCCCATCTTAGCGCGCGCCGCGGAGATGACAACGGCGCCCCGACGGGTGTAGCATGCCTACTAGCTATGCCTGCGAAGCGCTCGTCATGCCGCAGGCGTGCAGTCACCCGTCCCTAAGACCAGGAGGAAGCCTTGACCCACGTCCACGGTCCCAACTGCAACCACGACCACGGCCATTCGCACGGCCACTCGCATGCTCCCTACGTCGCCCCTCCCAAGGTGGGCCGCAACGATCCCTGCCCCTGCGGCAGTGGCAAGAAGCACAAGGCCTGCTGCCTTTCCAAGCCCGCCACGACCGAGACCTCCCAGGCCTAAAGCCCGCCATGCAGCCGAGCGTCGCCGAGTTCTACCACGAAGCCACCAAGTACACGCCTGAAGGGCTGGCTACCCATCGACCGAAGATCGACTGGGCCCATCCGCCGCTGCCGTTCAAGCCGTACACGACGGGAAAGCGGGTCGATCTCGCGCAGTACCTTCCCTTCGCCGAGCTGGAGCGTTCCGAGGACGTCCAGGAGGAATGGGAGGCCCTGACCTTCGAGGAACGCGCGATGGCCGATCTCTCCCACCTGCTGTACTTCAGCAACGGAGTGACCGCGGTCATCCCCTACCCCGAGCGGGAGTTCCTGATGCGGGCCGCCCCTTCCGCCGGCGGGCTGTACCCCACGGAGGTCTACGTGGCTGCCCGGGGCTATCCCGGCCTCCCAGACGGCCTTTACAACTACCAGGTGCGCCAGCACGAGCTGATCGGCTTCTGGGAGGGAGATGTCCATCCGCGTCTCGCCGAGCTGAGTTTCGACCACCCGGCGATCGCCGCCTCGGATCTGATCATGATCCTCACCGGGGTCTTCTTCCGCAGCTCCTGGCGCTACCAGGACCGCGCATACCGGCGGATCCTCCTCGATTCCGGCCATGTCTGGGGAAATTCCGCCATGATGGCCCCCTTCTTCGGCCGCGAAGCCTTCCCCATCGGAGGCTTCCACGACAACGCCCTGGAAGACCTGCTCTTCCTGGAGCGGCACGTGGAATCCGGCCTCATGCTGCTCGCCCTGCCCCGCAAGGAGCACGTCACCCCCGCTTTGCACGAGGCCCCGGCGGCGCTGCCGTCCACGGTGCGGCGCGAGTCCCGCCCCGCCCCCGAGGGAGAACGCCTCTGGGCGTTGCATGACTCCGCTCGGATCAGCACGGCGCCGACTCCAGCCGAGCCGCCGGCCCCAACGCCGAGCCGCCCCTCCTTCGGGTTCGCCGAAAGCCTCGAGGCCCCGCCCGTGAGCTGGAACGAGGCCCTGGGGGATACCATCGTCCTGCGTCGCTCGACGCGCTCCTACTCGGGTCGCGCCATCTCCCGAGAGCAGCTCGCGCAGGTCCTCGACTTCGCCTATCGTCCGGATGGCGCGACCGACCCGCGAATCGCCACCCCTCCGAACCTCCTGGCTCCCGAACTGCTCCAGACCTACGTCGCGGTCAATGCCGTCGAAGGCCTGGATCCCGGCTGCTACCACTACGATCCGGCCCGGCGCGAGCTGCGGCAGGTCCGCTTCACCGGACTCGCCATGGAAATCGAGTACCTTTGCCTCGGCCAGGAGCTCGGCGGCAAGGCGGCAGCCGTGGTCTTCCACACCACCAACCTGCCGCGCGCGGTCAGTCGCTACGGCGAGCGCGCCTACCGCTACGTTCACCTCGACGCGGGGCACCTCGGCGAGCGCCTGAGCATCGCCGCCATGCGCCTGGGCCTTGGTGCCAGCGGCATCGGTGGTTTCTTCGACGATCGTGTCAACGACCTGCTGGGGATCCCAGCCGAAGAAGCCACCGTCTACCTCACGACCATCGGCCAGCCTTCCGCGGTCTGACCTCGGGGCATCACGCCGCTTCGCGCCCCCTTCCGGATCGCGAGGCGAAGCTTGCCGCTTGTCAGACCCGAGCCCTCCGCCTAGAGTCGATGTCAAGACGAAAGGAGGGACCCCATGGGACATCTCATCGCTCTGATCATGCTCTGCATCCTGGGGGGGTTCGCCTTGGTCGGGATCTACATTCTGGGCGTCATGGGCGTCGTCTCGTTCTTCCGCGCCTGGCAGCGGGGCGAACCCGAGTTCAGCGCTTCGATGCCGCGACAGACTCCGGATCTCTCGCCGCTCAACAGCCTCGAGGCCCAGATCGCCCGAGGCGAGCTCACGGAGAGCGAACGCCATGAGATGACGGAAGAGGTCGACGCCATGGTGCGCCGACACGAGGCGGAACGCCGCCGGATCGAGGAAGGCGGCTCACGGGGGGTCTAGACGGACGATCGTTCGTGATCAGCGCACTTGCGGCGGCCGGCGCGCTCGCCGACAATGATCCCCATGCGTCATGATCCGTCGAAGCCTCAAACGTCTCCCGCCGCTACCCTGACCTGGCGCCTCGCCGGAGCCAGCGTCGGTTACTTACTGCTCGCCCGAACCCTCGAATGGACGGGATTGCCTCCGTCCGCTTCCTGCTGGCTCGCAGGTCTGGGCGTCACCGTCGGCATGACGCTTCGCAGCTCGGGCAAGATCGCCCGCTCCGCCCGCGCGGGGGCCAAGCACGCTCGGCGCTTCGCTCAGCTCGCGCGCCGCAGCTCCGATCTCTCCAGCGTCACCACCATCATCCTCGACTCCTTCCAGCGCGCCACCAAGGCGGATCAGCTCTTCCTCTGGATTCCCCCAGCCGGAGACGCGAGCTTTCACCTGACCGCCGGCGTCGGCAAGACCCCGGAGACATTGGTCATCCCCGAGTTCTCGCTGCGCGACTGGCTGGAGGACGAACCCCTACGGCCGCGCTTGCTCACCAAGGCCGCACGCCGCAATCCCGGCATCCTCGATCAACTCCTCATCAGCCTCGGCGCTGGCGCCTGCCTTCCGCTAGTCCTCAATGGCCGCCTCATTGGCCTCGTCACTTTGGGACGCCAATCCGGGCAGCCCTTCCAGGCGAAGGATCTCAAGGAAATCGAAGCCTTGAGCGCGCAGGCGGCATTGGCCCTGGCGCCCTACCAGCTTCAAGAAGAACAAAAACTCCACCTCTCCAAGCTCGAAGCCGTGTCCCGGCTTTACCTGGACGCGCAGCGCAAGGCGGTCACCGATGGGTTGACGGGCCTCATCACCCATGCGCACTTCAAAGAGCAGCTCGCGAGCCGGTTCTTCGAGGCGCGCCGCTTCGACCAGCCCCTTTCCCTGATGTTCATCGACGTCGACCACTTCAAGCGGATCAACGATACCTACGGCCACCAGACCGGGGACGAGGTCTTGCGGCAGGTTTGCCGAGCCATCCAGGAGCGCGTCCGCGCCTGCGACGTCGCCGCCCGCTACGGGGGCGAGGAAATCGCCGTCCTGCTGCCCCAGACGGACCTGGCAGGCGCCACGATCCTCGCGGAGCGCATGCGCGAGGCGATCGCCGAACTCTCGATCACCGATCTTCGCGGACAGGCCATGGTCACCGTCACCGCCTCGCTGGGCGTCTCCGAACTGGATCCCGACGATCAGGCGCCCGCCGACCTGATCGAACGCGCGGACCAGGCCGTCTACCGCGCCAAGCACCAGGGACGAAACCAGGTCGTCCCGTGGCGACATTCGCTCTTCGTCTAAGTGCCAAGACGGCCGCTCCCCCTATCCCAGAGGGGGGCGGCCTTCGTTTTTTCGCGGTAAGATGAGAGCGATACCACGGAAGGAGACATCGCATGTTCGGAACCCCCTCGGTCCCTGAAATCTCGTCCCAGGAAGCTCAGGCGCGCATCACCTCCGCCGAGCCGCCCTTCGTCCTCGACGTTCGCGAGCCCGACGAGTACGCGAACGGCCACATCCCCGGCAGCAAGCTGATCCCGCTCGGTACGCTCGGCAACCACCTCGCCGAACTTCCCAAGGAGCAGCCGATCGTCGTCGTCTGCGCGGCCGGCGGCCGCAGCGCCCACGCGACCCAGCACCTCGTGCAGGCGGGCTACGAGGCCGTCAACATGGTGGGCGGGATGATGGGCTGGCAGGGTCCCGTCGAGCGCTAGCCCCCCGACGTCGTCGCGGCAGCGAGCCCCGGCTCGCGGCGGGAGTAAGTCACTTCCGGAGGCCACGCCTCCCGATGAAATGCTCCCGCCCGCCGCTCGGTCTCCCGTTCCGCCGGAGTCATCCGCGCATAACAGCGGATGAGCGCGGTGCCCGAATCCACCTCGAAGCGCTCGACGCAGCGGCCCTCTGTGTCGCGCTCGAGCTCCCAGCGCGTCGCGCCGTTCCGCAGGCGCACCAGGCGCAACTCCCTCATCACCTCGCGATACGCCCGATCCGACGCGGGATCGATCCGGTAAGCGACGCTTACTTGGATCGGACGCGTCGTGTCCTTCCACGCCTCGGCGCCCGCCGGCAGCTCGACCTGGGGTTCCTTCGGCAATTCCGCAGGTCGCACGAGCGCAAACCGTTTCGCCAAGGCGAGGTTCCCGATCAAGCCCAGGCCGCAAAGGCCCAGCGTGGGCCATAGGCCGATCCAACTAACCGAGGCGCCCCAGATAGCGGCACCAAAGGCTTGTGCGCCAAAGGCCACCAGTAGGTAGGCGGCCAAGGCACGCCCGCGCACCCAGGCCGGGGCGGCGGCCTGGACGGTAGCATTGACGTTCGAGAGCAGGAGCAGCCAGGCAAAGCCGGCCACGGCCATTGCGACGCAGACGACCGCCACGTGGGGAATGAAGACCGGAACGAGCATGGCCAGGGCATAGAGCAGCGTCGCTCCCGACAAGAGGCGATTCAAGGAAACGGCCTGGCGCAAGCGCGCAAGCAAAAGGGCTCCCATGACGGCTCCGAAGCCGAGGCAGCCCATCAAAACCCCGTATCCTTTGGGACCGAGGCCCAGGCCGTAGCGTGAGATCAAGGGCAGGAGGGCCCAGATGGCCGTTCCAAAGAACATGAAGGCGCCGGTTCGGACGAGCACTGCCTGGATGGTCGGAGCATAGCGGACGTAGCGGAAGCCGGCCGTCAGGGCTTCCATGAGGGGCTCGGCGGGAAGGCGGTTCACGAGCTTCGGGCGCTTCCAGCGGAAGAGAACCGCGAGCACGCCCACGAAGGAGGCGGAATTCAACAGGAAGGCGGCCCCGGGGCCGGACGCGGCCACCACGAAGCCCCCGATGGCGGGGGCCACGGCGCGGGCCAGGTTCAAGCCCATGGAATTGAGGGCGACGGCGGAGGGAAGATCCTTGCCGGGGACGAGCTCAGAGACGATCGCCTGCCATGCGGGGGCGTTGAGGGCCGCTCCGAGGCCGAGCGCGAAGGTCAGTCCCAGCAGGAGAGCGGGGTTGGTCCAGCCCAAGAGGGTGGTGGCGGCGAGCAAGAACGAGATCCCGCACATCCAGCCTTGCGTGAGCAGCAAGAGCTTGCGGCGGTCGACGATGTCGGCGAGCGCGCCGGCCAAGGCTCCCAGCAGGAAGACGGGAAGGGTGTTGGCGGTCTGGACCAGGGCGACCAGGAGGGGCGAGGAGGCGAGCGAGGTCATGAGCCAGGCGGCTCCGACGTTCTGCATCAAGGTGCCCATGTTCGAGGCGAAGGTCGCAAGCCACAACGCCCTGAACACCGGCTGTCGAAGGGGAGCCCAGGGGCTTTCGAGGCTGGTGGAGGGCATTTCAGGCAGGATCCGGGAGGGGCTGTGGATGGGGTTTGCGGTTGGCGATCGCCACCCCCAGCAAAACCAGGCCTGCGCCGAGCACTTGGGCGACACCGGGGCGCTCATGCAGGAAGACCATGGACATGAGCAGCGCGAAGACGGGGACCAGGTACGTGTAGCTGGCCGCCTTGACGGCTCCGAGCCTTGCCAGGCCGCGGTTCCAGAGGACCATGGCGAGGACCGTTCCCCCAAGGGCCATGAAGGCGGTCGCGAGCCAGAAGCGCAGGCCGGCGTCTCCGGCGGGGACGTCCAGGATCCGCGGGCCGGTTGCCGCGAGTAGCATGACGGCCCCGAGGAGACTGGAGTAGGCGGTGACCGTGACGGGGCCCATGGTTCGGGAGGCCTTGCGCCCCAGGAGGGTGAAGGCGGACCAGCAGACGGCTGAGCCCAGATAATAGAGATCGCCCCAAAGGCGCTCGGGATGGGCGTGCATGCCCATAACGGCTTCCTGGAAGACCAGCAGCTCGCCGATGATGGCCACGGCGATGCCGAGGACGCGCCAGCGGGTGACGGTTTCTCCAAAGAGCCAGCCGGCGAGAATCATCGTCAGGATGGGGTTGAGGGTGGGGCTGATCATGGCGCCGTCGGCGGCGGATGCCAGGCGCATGCCTTCGAAGGCCAGCCAGTTGTAGGCGAAGATTCCCGTGGCAGCGAGGCCCAAGAGGACGGGAAGGTCCCGGAGGGTCGGCTGCCGCTCCTGCTTGCGCATGGCGAGGAGCAGCACGACGAAGAAGGGAGCGGCAAAGAGGAAGCGCCAAGTCCCCGTCACGAGCGGAGCCGCGTCGTGAACGGCGAGCTTGCCGACGACGAAGAATCCGCCCCAAAGGGCCGCTACCAGGACCATCGAGAGGCTATCCATGCCCTCAGTGTAGGCCAAATCCTCGGGTTTGGCTAAGGCCAGCTAAGCGACGCATCGTCGCTTTGGCCGGGGCCCTCGGCGAGGGCCCCGAGCGAGATCTTTACTTCAGCTGGGACTGGATCGACTTGGCCATGCTCAGGTGCTCTTTGATGGTCGGCAAGGTCTTCTTCGCATAGTCGGTCAAGGCCGGATGGCTGCCTCTTTCGGCTTCCATGGAGAAGAGGCGGACGGCCTTTTCGTGGCCCATCACCATGACCTTCATGAATTCGCGGTCGAAGGCCATGCCCGATAGCTTCTTCAGGCGCTCCATCGTCGCCTTAGCCTCGGGCGGCAGCTCCGTCGGAGGCGTCAGGTCGGCTTCTTCAGCGGCAGTCATGAGCGCCTGCTCGGCCTTGGAGTGATCGGTTTCCATGCGCTTGGCGAAAGCCTTCACGCTTTCGCTCTGGGCTTTCTTCTGGCCGAGCATGCCGAGGGCGACCTCTTCGAGATTGGCAGGCGAGGCCTTTTCCACGAACTGGCGGTCCATGGCATTGACCTTGGCTTTTTTCTCGGGCATGGGCGAGCTCGTCTTGACCGGCTGGGGCGAGGCGTCCCTCATGCTTGAGGTGAAGAAGGCGGCGCTGGGCGCGTTCGCACCCGGAGTGGAGCAAGCGGAGACGAAAAGGATAGCAGTGAGGGCCCCGGCGGCCCCGAAGGTTGCCATGCGGTGAGCGAGCACGCGTTCCCCCTTTCAAGCGACGGCGAAGCAAAACCCTCGGGAGTATGGCGCAGCCTACGGCCCTCCTCAACGCCTAGATGACTGGTGTAGAATCAAGCATCGGCATGCCGGAATCCCGGTGAAACCGCCCGTTCGCAAGGGAGAGCGGCGAGCAATCGAAAGTCGGCCCCCCGGCGGCGGCCAAGGATTGCTAGCCAAAACTCCCAAGGCCCGGCGAATCGACCTGGAGTCCCGCTTCGGGGGCGAGCCCCGCATCGAAGACCTTCAAGGAGCCAACCATGCAAGAACTCATCCCCGACCGCTTGATCACCTGGACCGCCAAAGGGCTTCTGGGAATGCCGCTGCGATCCTACGCCTACCGCCAGGGTGAGACGGTCGTCTGGATCGACCCCGCCCTTCCGGAAGGTGCCGATTCCGAATGGGTCTTGGCCTTCGGCGAGCCCCAGCACGTCCTTTTGACCACGGGCCTTCACGACCGGGATGCCGAAGGCATCCGGGACCGCTACTCCATCCCGGTCTGGGTTCCCGAGAAGGGGGGCGACATGTTCGTCACGCGGCCGGATCAGCGCTATACCTGGCAGAGCGACCTGCCGGCCGGCCTCAGGGCCGTCTCCATTCCGGGAATCGGGGGCGGTGAGCACGCGCTGGTCGGGGACATCGACGGGCGGCGATTTGCTTTCGTGGGGGACGCGGTCTTTCACTTCCCCAAGCTCGAGGGCCTCAGCAAGCTCATCTTGCGTCAGCCCAAGGGGGAGTTCCAGCACAAGGTCGTGTACTGGGGCGGCGGCAACAAGAAACTGGCCCTCAAGGAGGCCAAGCGCCTGATCTCGCTGGAGCTGGAGATGATCCTGCCCATGCACGGGACGCCGGTCGTGGAATCGGCGGATGCCAAGATACGCGAGAGCCTCAGCGCCTGGTAGGCGCTGAGGCTCTGGAGTCCTGAATCGACGAGTTCCGGATTAGTACTGGTTGAGGGTGCCCCAGTCGCGGGCCTTGCGCTCGGCGAAGATGAAGGTGACGAGCCCGAGGCCGAGGAAGATGCTGGTGGTCACGGCGAGGCTCAGGACCGAGCCGTCGGCGAACATCTGCGAGAGGGGGACGCCCTGGATGGCGGTCGCCCGCAAGAGGATGAGGGCCTGCGTGAACGGGAAGTGGTTGACGAAGACTTCCATCCAGCCGGGCATCGAGTCGAGCGGCATGACCGCGAGGCCGAAGACCAGCATCGCGGCGAACTGCGCGAGGGTCGCGATCTTCTTGTAGAGGAGGGCGGCTCCGCCGAGCATCATCCCGATGCCCTCCAGGCCCAGGTACATCAGGGTCAAGAGGACGGTGAAGGAGGGGATGTCGAGGTGGAAGCGGGCTCCGGTGAGGGCCATGGCGATCGCCATGACCAGCACGAAGCGCAGGAGCATCTCGACGAACGAGGCCAGGTCGCGCATCAGCATGATCAGCACCAGGGGCGGCGGACTGAGAGCCGCCTGCTCCAGGGTGCCGGTCTGCGTCTCCTCGGCCAGCAGCTCGGTGGCGTTGTTGATGCCGTTGATGGCGATGAAGGTGATGAGCAGGCCCAAGAGGCGGCCAAGCTGGCCCTCCTGGAAGCCCGGCAGCGAGTTTCCGACGGCGCCGAAGCCGAAGTAAATCATGAGGGCGAAGCCGAGGTTCCAGACCAGTCGGCTCACCAGCTCGAAGGGGTAGCGGAAGGTCAGGATGAACTCCCGCTTCAGCTCAGCCCAGAACAACGCAGGCACGTTCACGCGCGGCCTCCAATCACCCGACGGTAAATCTCTTCGAGGTTGACCTCTTGCTGCCTCACGGAAACGAGCTCGAGGCCCCCGGCGCGCAGCGGCTCGAACGCTTGATAAAGGCTTCCCCCATTGCCTTCGGGCAGCACGAAGCGCGACAACGCCCCTTCCTCCGCGAAGGCCTGGGCTCCCAGACCCTCTAGAGCGGCCTGGAGAGCGGAGTCAAGGGTTCCGCGTACGGTGATCTCGTAGCCCGGCGTGCGATGCGCGGCTTGAAGCTGCTCTAGAGAGTCCATGACGGCGAGCTTACCGCCGGCGATGATGGCGATGCGGTCGGAAAGCTCCTGCGCGACCTCCATCTGGTGGGTCGTCAGCACGATGCCGCAACCGTCCTGGGCGATCGCCCGGACGATATCCTTGAAGGTCGACGCCGAGACGACGTCGAGGCCGAGGGTGGGCTCGTCCAGCAAGAGGAGTTGCGGCGAGTTGAGGAGCGCGATGGCGATGGCCACGCGCTGCTGGAGACCGCGCGAGAGCTCGCCGACACGCTTCTTGCGGTGATCGCCCAGGTCCAGACGGGCGATGAGCTCGTCAGCCTTGGCCTTCACGTCAGCCACTCCCTTGAGGGTGCCGAAGTACGAGAGATTCTCGGTGACCGTGAGCTTCCAGTGAAGGTTACGATTGCCTTCGAGGACGGCTCCGAGGCGCGAGGCGGCCTTGGAGCGGTCGTGCGCGACGTCATGGGGGCCGATGGCAATGCGACCGGAGGTGGGTCGCAGGAGGCCCGCGATCATCTTGATCGTGGTGGTCTTGCCGGCCCCGTTGGGGCCGAGCAAACCGAGGATTTCACCGCGGTTGAGACCGAAGGAGACGCCGTTGACGGCGGTGAGGGGAGGGCGTCCCCAGCGGGCCGGGTAGACCTTGGTGACGTCCTCGACCTTGAGGGCGTCCCAGTCCGGCATAGAAGCGACTTGAGGTGGAAGAGCGAGCTCAGTCTGGCGCATAAGGATCCTTTCCGTACCAGAATCCGAGATCTCCGCAAACCTGTCAAGCTGGAGAGACAGGTTGTGATCCGTGCCCCGTCCCTTTTTCGGCAAGTCGTGGCATGATGGGGGCATGAGAAACGAGCAAGGGTTAGGTGAGTCGCGTTCCGACGCACCGGATGAGACCATCGTGAAGCTAGAGCGAGCAAATCGTGAAGTCGAGCGCCTCAAGGCGCTCCTCGAAAAGGTGCAGCAGCGCCTAAACGATCGAGAGCAGGACGAATACACGATCACCGAACAGAACACCGTCTACAAGGCTATTTTCGATGCCCAGAGCGACCTCGGGGAGGGGTTCTTCATCGTGGACGGCCGCAAGATCGTGAAGGTCAACGAGGCCTTCACGCGGATCTCGGGGTATTCCTTCGAGGAGCTTTCGGCTTTCGACGGCTTCTTCGACCTGGTTCACGAGGACGAGCGGGCCAAGCTCCAGGAGATGATGGCCCAACGGCTGCAGGGCAGCGTGGTGAACGATCATTATGAAACGATGATCACCCATAAGTTGGGCCACCCGGTGAACCTCGAGGTCGCGGTCAAGGTGATTCACCTGGGCAGCCAGCCGCGGATCCTGGCGATCGCGCGGGACATCACGGGGCGCAAGCGCATGGAAGCGGCGCTGCACGCTCAAAACCTACGCCTGCAAGAGCTCGACGCCCTCAAGAGCAGCTTCATCAGCACGGTCTCCCATGAACTGCGGACGCCGCTCGCGACGATCATGGGGTATACCGAGTTCCTCGAGGAACAGGTCGGAGGCCCGCTCTCTCCCGAGCAGCAGACCTTCGTGAGTCAGATCGGCCTGGGGGCCAAGCGCCTGGAAGTTCTGGTGGACGACCTCCTGGACTTCGCGAGGTTGGAATCGGGCTCCATGCGCATGAACTGCCAAGAGGGCGATTTGACGCGCTGCGTGAGGGATATCGCGACGGGATTTCACCCGCTGGCCCAAGGGAAGGGCATCAGCCTGAAGCTCGACGTTCCGGACGGGCCGCTCAATTTGCGGATGGATGGGCTTCGCATCGCTCAAGTAATCGCAAATCTCATGTCCAATGCGCTGAAGTTCACTCCTCCGGGCGGTCGCGTGCGGGTCGGGCTCGAAGTCCGCGAGGGCGAGGCCTGCGTCGAGGTCGAGGACTCGGGAATCGGCATCAGCCAGGAGCACCTGCCCTACCTTTTCGAGCGCTTCTACCAAGTCGATCCGAGCACGACGCGGGTCCATGGCGGCGCGGGCCTCGGCCTGCCGATTTCCAAGGCCCTGATCGAGTCCCATGGGGGCCGCATCGGGGTCCGTAGCCAGGTGAACGAGGGCTCTACCTTCTGGTTCGCCCTGCCCCTGGAGAGCCGAGCCAACAGCGACTCCTTCGACGAGGCGCGCACGTAGACCCGTTTTCCCGCGACCCCCATGACGCGCCCCCATGAAAGGAGACCTCCCCGTGACGCAGACCCTCATCGGTCTTCCGCCCCACGTCGACGCCAACGCCTGGAAGGGCTTGCTCGCCCACGCCGAGTCCCAGACCTATCATCGCGGGGACATCATCTTCGCGGATCGCTCTCAGGGCGATCGGATCTATCTGATCGTCGACGGGCCGGTCGAGATCGTCAAGGAAACCCAGCCCGGCCAGGACGTGCGCCTCGCCATCCTCGAGAACGGCATCATGTTCGGAGAACGCTGCCTCTTCGGAGACGGCCGCCGATCCGCCACGGCGCGCGCCTTCGGCACGGTCGAACTGCTCAGCATCCCGGCGACTTCGGTCAAAGCCTACCTCGACGCCCACCCCGACTTCGCCGTGCAGTTCTACCGGTCCCTTTGCGAGCGCTTCAGCCAGCTGGTCTTCGACCTCGACTCCGACCTGCGCGCGCTCCATCACCGACTTTCCTTCCTCTAAGCGCACGATTCGCCGCTTGACGCCCCCCGGCCGCCGATTCCGGCACGTCGAGGGGCGTCAGCCTTCGCCATCCGGCCCGAAGAAGCGCTCGGGTTCGGCAAGCACCTCGGTAAAGGCCTGAGCCATCCGGCTCGCCTGCGCCCCGTCCAGGGCCCGGTGGTCGATGGCGACTCCCAGGGTCAGTACCGGCCGAACGAGAACCTGACCGTCCACGACCCACGGTTTCTCCCGCACGCGGCCCATCGCCATCACCAGCGAGCAACGCGCGATGGGGGGGACGGGTGGGAAGGCCACTTCCAGGCCCAGGCTTCCGATGTTGGTCACCATGGCGGCCCCGAAGGGATCGGGGAAGATGCCGAGGGCCGGAATCGCGAGGCCCCAGTCATGGGCGAGCCGATCCTGGATCCAGAGGGCCAGCGGCATGAGCCACATCGGCATGCGATCGGTGACCGAGGTCGAGCGGCGAAGCTGCTCGGGGCTCGCTTCCGCGCGAACCGCGCCGGCCCGCGTCGCGATCTCTTGGGCCACGTCCAGGATCCCCTTGCTGGGGACGTTGGTCAGCTTGAGCCCCGACAGATCGCGCCCCCCACGGTCAACCTGCACGAAGAGGTCGAGGCTATCGCGCTCGACCCAGCGGCCGAACCTCAGCATGCGGGTCGATGCCGGCTCCTGCGCCATGGCATGAGCGAGGGCCTTCAGGACCAAGGCCAGCATGGTCACAGAGACGCCTTTGCGCTCGCGCAACTTGTCCAGGTAGGCCAAGGCGGGCGTGGCGTCGAGTTCGAGTACGCCGTAGGTCGTGGGGTCATGGGGCTTCGGCCAGGAGGCGATCGCCACCTTCCGCCAGCCATGCGGTTTCACCGTCTTCGACAAAGCTCCCTCCTTTCCGATGATTATGTCGCATCCCTCGCTCGCATGAAAGGCATCCAAGCACTTTCTCCCGTTCCGCTCCGGAGGGCCGGCGCTCGGCTTGCTAGCCCGAGCGGGCGGTGAAGCAGCCGTTTACCCGAGCGGCCGTCCCCCCCATACTGGCCTCGTTTACTCGAAGGAGGTAACGCAAGATGGGCAGGCGATCGTTCGGTGAAAAGGCCCGCCAAGATGGGACTCGGGGACGGTGGTTGAGGCCCGCGCTCTTGGCCTCCCTGGCGCTCGCGGCATGCCATGCCCCTGGGGGCGGCCTATCGATCGCCCAGACGGCATCACGCTGGGAAGGCCTTCCCGTGCGCGAGGCGCAGTCGACCGCCTACGCCTTGACGCTCTACGCGGACGGCTGGGGGCTCGTCAACGAAACGGGGCGGCTTGAGCTCACGCCTACTGAGCAGATCGTCGCCTTCTCCCCGGTGGCTGCCCAGACGGAGCCGCGCGGGGCGTACTTGCAGATCCCCGGAACGGTGAGCGATCGGCGCTTCCGCTACGATCTCCAGAGCCGCGAGCGGCTCATGGAGCGCTACCACGGCCGGACGGTCGAGATCGTCACGGCGACGGGGTCCATCTCGGCCGTGCTCCTGGTGACCGAGACGGGGCCGGTTTTCCGAATCGGCGATCGCCTCACGTCCGATCCCGGGGGACGCGTGGTCTATCCGCCTCTGCCGGACCTTGCGGTCGAGCCCCGGCTGGAGTGGGTGGTCAGCGTGTCCGCACCTTGGAGCGGGACGGCGACCGCCTCGTACATCGTGAACCGACTGGGTTGGCAGAATGAATACACGCTGCGCACCGACGCCGATCAAACGCGCGGGGAATGGACCCAATGGGCCGCTCTTAGCAACCAATCGGGCGGGCGCTTTCCCGACGCGCAAGTCACCCTGGTCGCCGGAGACGTGAGGCGTGAGGATCGCTTCCCGCCGGTGCCTCTGGCCTACGGAGGCAAGCGGGCGTACGCCGAAATCGCACCGGCGGAGCCCTTTGCAGCCCGCTACCAGTACCGCTTACCCGAGCGCATCACGCTCGAGCGCAATGCCGAGCCACGCATCAGCATGGCTCGGGCCGACGGAGTCCCCCTGACCCGGATCTTCCGGATCATGAGCATGGTGGACCTCTACCGCAGCATCGAGCCGGAACTTCCACGCAAGGCGACGATTCGCCTCACGATTCCCAACACGGAAGCCGCGAACCTCGGCAAGCCCTTGCCTCGTGGCAAGGTCACGGTCTACACGCCGAACCGCCAAGGCGAGCAGGCGGTGGCCGGCGAGCCCATGATTCCCGATACCCCCCGCGGTCAAACCATCATCCTGGAGCTGGGCGAAGCCTTCGACGTGACGGCCCAGCGCACGCAAACGAAGCTGGAGGTGACCTCCGACGGCTCGCGGGTGGGCTATTCCATCACGCTGCGCAATCAGATGGACCGGGCCGTTCCGGTCGAGGTGATTGAGCAGATTCCCGGAGACTGGACCGTGCTCAGCAACTCGCACCCGTACGACCGCCTCTCCGCGTCCGAGCTGCGCTTCCGGCCCACGGTGCCGGCAGGCGGCGAGGTCAAGGTGACCTACGAGGTACGCGTGCGCACGCAACCGCCACCCAGCCCGGTGCCTCCTCCGGCGCCGCGGTAACGCTATCACGATGACAACGATAAGCCTCCCGCATCTTTGCAACTCATCACCAACCACCAACTGTCTCCGTAACACCTTGGTGTCACATAATTCATATCGCTACACTGATACGGAACCATCCCACCAAGACACGCTGTCGCGATCCCCTTCCGTGCGGATTGGGCGCCGAATGGGGTAGAATCAACCTATGAGACGATTAATCCTTTTCGACATCGACGGCACCATCCTTTCGCTGCGCGGCGCAGGCAAAGGCTCCTTTCGGCGCGGCCTCGAAGACGTTTACGGCACCGCAGGCCCCATCGAGCACTGGGATTTCGGTGGAAAGACGGATCGCCTGCTCTGTCATGAACTGCTGGGAGCCGCCGGCCTCCCGGCGCATGAAATCGATGCGGGCGCCGACCAGGCCATCTCGCGCTACCTGGGTTACCTGGAGGCCGCGCTCACGGTGAACCCCATCCACGTCCACGCGGGCATCGTGGAGTTACTGGAAGAGCTGGCCAACGATTCGCGCGTCACGCTCGGCCTGCTCACCGGCAACGTCGCCGCCGGAGCGCAAATCAAGCTGCGGGCCGTCGGCCTGGACGGGTACTTCCGGCTAGGCTCGTATGGTTGCGATTCGGCCAATCGCCGGGACCTTCCGGCCGTGGCGATCGCCCGCGCCGAGACGCTGACCGGCTACACGTTCGCCGGCAAGGAAGTCGTCATCATCGGGGACACCCCTCACGACATCGACTGCGGCAAGGTGCTATCCAACCGGACCATCGCGGTGGCCACCGGCAGCTTCGATGCCGGAAGCCTCATGGCGTACGCCCCGGACTTCCTCTTCGAGTCCCTGGAAGCCACGGACGCGGTCCTCCAGGCCATTCACGCAGACGTCTTCGAACCCTATCCCGCCTGACGATCAGGGATGCCGTCGAGGGCGACCAGCAGGCGCTGCGGCTGACGCTTCAGCGCCCCAGTCCATAGACAGAACAGGATCGCCCACCAGAGGGCGGTCACGACGATCGCCGTGCCCAGCGACGCGTTGAGGCGACGCTCGGGGTCGCACCACCAGAGGTGGGCGGGAAGGCGATCCTCTCCCAGCTTAAGGAAAGTGGTGAGGAAGGCGGAGGCCAGCCCGGACTCCGCCACCTGGCTCGACAGGAACATGACCGCGGAGCAGCGGGCCGGTACGACCAGGCTCGCCAGCGCTCCGACCCGGTGCATGCGGCGATCGCTCACCTCCACGACCTCCGGCTCGGCGAGCACCCGGACTCGGGACGGGTCGAACCGGAAACCGAGCTCGATATCCTCGAAGAGATGCTCGTGGTTGAAGCCTCCCACCCTCATGAAGTCGCGGGCGCGCACGTACAGGCAGCCCGCATGGACCACCGGAATCCCCCAGACCGTTGCCGACCAGCGCTGCATCGCACGCTTGATCCGGTTTCCGAGACGCAAGAGGCCGCGCGGAAGGTTGGGGCGCTCCTGCACCGAGAGCAAGGCCGCCTCCGGGTCATGCAGGTGCCTTGCGATGCGGCCGAAATGGTCGGGGGCCACCCGGCAATCGGCGTCCAGAAAGAGGAACCAGCCCTCGGCATCGGCTCCCATGGCTTCCATCCAGCGCATAGCCTCGCGGGCGCCCAGGTTTCGGGCCGCTCCTGGGCCTTTGGCCTCGCCCACGATGACGCGAGCCCCATGGGCGTGCGCGAGGGCTGCGGTCTCATCCCGAGAGCCGTCGTCGATTAAAAAGATGCGGGAGGGAAAAGGGAGGAGCTCCAGCGCCAGAACGAGCGCCGGCAAGGTTTCGCGCAGGATGATCGCTTCGTCACGGGCGGGGATGACGACAGCGAGGGCCTTGGCGGTAGTCAATCGAGGTCCTCTCTGGTGGCCTTTGTTGGTCACAGGGTTCTGACATTATGACCGTTCAGGGGAATCGGCGCAATCCCGGATCTCAGGACGCCAAAGTCGCTCGGCGTAGGGGCTTGGCGAAGTCATCACCCCTGCGGCGTAGGAACGAAGGGCTTCCTCGGCCGCAGGCATCGACGCGAACATCGTGGGCACCTGACTCTCGTAGGCGGCGATCGCCAAGAGCTTCCGCACGAAGGCTTCCGACGAGACGGTCATGACCTCCGGCGCGAGGGTCAGCGGCTTCGAACTCCCCTTGCGGGCGCGTCGCTCGGCCTGGGCCGTCCAGGCCCCGATCCCCAGGCTGGCGAGCCGGCGCTGCCAAGCGGGGCGCACCAGGTAGACGGGATGACGCGCGTAATACGCCCGAACCGCGCGCACGACCTCCGCAACCGACGGCGTCCTGCCCGGCAGTGGGACACCCAGCTCGCGCAGGCGGCGCGACAAGGCGAACGGCACGAGCGCGTAGGGAAGGTCCTCGTAGTAGCCAACCTCGAACTCGGCCTCCAGGGCCTTCCCCACTCGGTAGGTCAGCCGGTGGTCGACATGGCCACCGACCCCCAAGGGGGCCAAGATCCGGGTGACCCCGCGCTCCTGGGCGATCGCCCGCACCCGCTCCAGCGCCTCCTGGTCGCATTGCTCCCAGGACGGCACCGGGCCGAGCAGGCGCGCGTAGGCACGATACCGGCGATCGCGAAACGGGGCGTCGAGCAAACCCAGGTTCTGGTGCTCCACGCCGAGATGAGCCATGGCGTTGGCTTCTTCCTGCTGGCGTTCGGGAGCCAGGGCACGCGCCCGAAAGCTCAGCGGCCCCGAGCGGAAGTTCTCGGTGCTCGCGCTAAAAAGATTGAGCACCAACACCGAGCCCCCGGCGAGGCGGGTTTCGGCCAAGGTGGCCCCCAAAGAGAGCACGGCGTCGTCGAGATGCGGCGAAAGGCAGATCGTCGTCATGGCTCTAGCATACGGCAATTCGCCCTCGTCGGGCCTCCCCCAGCAGTTCCCAACGGCTCACGAGGGCCGAGATCGCCTTGGGGCGAGACAGACGGCGGCCGGGACGCTACAATTCAGGCATGACCGCAACCACTCCGACACTTCTCATCCTGTTGGTGGCGCAATTCGTCACCTTCGTGGGAGTCTCCTTCGTCTTCCCCCTGCTTCCCCTTTACGTCGCCGAGCTCGGCGTGACGGATCCGGGGCAGGTGGCGGCATGGTCGGGATTCCTCGGCGCCCTCACCCCGCTCTGCGCGGGGATCTTCGTGCCGCTCTGGAGCTACCAGGCGGAACGCCGGGGCCTTCGCCCCTTGCTCCTCGGCGTGATGTTCTCCTACGCCGTCACCATCGGTTTGATGGGCTTCGTCACCTCGGTCTGGCAGTTGGCGGGCCTGCGCGCCCTCTACGGAGTCATGGGCGGCCTCTCCGCCATCCTCGCGGGCGCCCTCTCCAAGATCGTCCCCGAAGAGAAGCTCGGCCGCACGCTCGGCCTCATGCAAACCGTCATGAGCGTCGCCTTCGCCCTGGGCCCCTTCCTGGGCGGCATCACCAAGGACGCCTTCGGCTTCAAGGCCACCTTCGGAGTCGTCTCGGCACTCTGCCTGATGGGCGCCCTGCTGATCGCCATCGGCTTCAAGGAGCCCCCGCGCACCGAGACCGCCCCCAAACCGAAGACGACAGGCCGAGAACGCCTCCGCCGCGCCTTCGCGCTCGTCGGCCCCATGATGCTCCTGATGGCGATCGCCCAGCTGGCCGTGAACTCCTTCGAAGTCCTGCTGCCGCTGGTCGTCCAGCGCTACTCCGTCGTCGCCGGCTCGACCGCCTCCTGGGCAGGCGCCGCCATGTCCGCCATCGGCATCGCCACCATCGCCTCGTCCCTAATCCTGGGCTTCTTCTCGGATCGCTTCGGCGCCGGCAAGATCCTGGCCATGGCCTTCGCCGGAGGTATCCTAGGCGCGGCGGGCCTCGCCATGAGCGGCTCGCCTTCTAGCCTCACCCTCTGGTGCGGCATCTGGGGGCTCTTCACCGGAGGCATCCCGGCCGTGGTCTACGCCCTCGGCGCCAGCCGCGTATCCGCCGACGAACGGGTGCCCATGCTCGGCTGGATCGGCTCCGCCTCGGCCTTCGGCATCGCCGCCGGCCCCTTGATCGGTGGCTTCATCGGGAAGTTCAACCTGGGCTCGGTCTTCGCCCTCTCGGCCGCCCTCTGCCTGCTCGGCTCGGCCGTCGCCTGGAACACCACCCCGTCCCGGCCTCCCGCCCCCGCGACACCCGAGCCGAACCGGGTATAGAAAACTGCCCCCTTCGCGAGAAAGGACGCCCCGTGAGCGCTGACTTCGATCTGCTGGTGGTTGGAAACGAAACCGAAGCCTGCCTCTCCGCCATCGCCGCCGCCCGCGCGGGCGCCAAAACCGGCCTCATACTCTCTCCCGAGGCCATGCTGGGCGGCCTACTCACCGAAGACGGCCTCAGCTTCGTCGATCGCGACGCCCGCCACCTGCTCCCGCCGAGCGAGTCGCCCCACGATGGCCTCTTCGGCCAGTTCCTGGATAAGGCGCAGGTGAAGCTGGTCGCCCTGGAACCGGGGATGGGCGATCGCACGCTCGCCACCATGCTCGCAGAAGCCGGCGTCACCGTGCTCCGGCAGACCTGGAGCTCGGTCGTCACCGAAGACCGCTACCTTCGCGCCCTCGTCATGGCCACAGGGGAAACCCTTACCGCCCGCCATTTCCTCGACGCCACCCCGGACGGAGACCTCGCGGAGGCCGCCGGCGTCCGCTTCACCTTCGCGTTCCACGAATACGGCATCCCAACTGCCCTGGGCATCAGCCCGCTGCCGATCGTGAGGGGAGTAGGCCCCGAACGCATCGTGGAAACCTGCATGCGTCTCGCCGAAGATCCCTCTCTCGAGTCACTTCGCGCAAAAGTCTTCGGTGAACGACGCTTCCTCGACCTCGATCATGGCATTGACTACGTCTTGATCGGCCCTCCCCAGCTGGGCTTGGCCTATCAGCGGTGGCGGGAAGCCTCGAATAGGGCGTTTCCGTACCGGTTCGAGGCCGACGGCTTCAACGTGGCTGTCACCGGGCCCGACACCACCTCGTGGAACGGCCTCATGTACTTCAGCGAGGACGCCGAGACCTTGCTCAAGCTCTCACGAACCGGCGCCGATGCCGTCTTCAAACAGGAAGCCCACCTCTTCGAGCGCTTTTTGCAAGAAGAACTCGGCTGGACCGACGCCAAGGTCGACCTGCCCCGGGGAGTCTACGTCCGGCAGACCCGACACGCCCTCGACGTCCGCCAACGCCTCAGCCTGGACGCCCTCGCCCAAGCCGACAGCGCCGAACGCATCGGCTCGTTCTGCTACTACCCCGATTTCCGCGGCTTCCACGCCCCCAAGCTACCTGGCCCCCTCACCGCCCCCATCTTCATGGGCCCCGGACTCGCCTCAAACCTCCTAAACCTGGGCATTGCCAGCCGGGCGGCGGGCTATACGCCCTTTGCCCACTCATTGTGTCGGCTCGTGCAGTACAACGCGACCCTGGGAACGGCCCTGGGTGTCTCGGCGAGCTTCGCGGAGGACGACCTCGGCGCGGTCTCGGTTGCCGACATCCGGCGTGAACTCGAACGTCAGGACATCCTGGCGGACGATCCCACGGGATTCGAACGAAACGCCACAATCCGCCAAGCCATGCAAGCCGACGCCGTGATCCGCATGGAAGGCGCCCGGATCGCCGCAGGCTAGGAGCCTCTAAATCGGCTCTTCCCCGATGCTGTTCCAGGTGACGCGGAAGGCCCCCGCCTCCGTGAGCCGATCGACCCAGGCCAGGATCTCGCCTCCAGTCACCCCGCTCATGACGACGCTGAAGTGGAACTCGGGGCCCGTCACGCCCATGGTACGCTCTCCGCGCCGCACGACGCCGCGGGCCGCTTCGAGGACCGTGCGGATCTGAGGTGCCTGCTCGGGAGGAGCGAAGACGTCGAGGTAGATGCGCTGGCGCTCGGGAAACGGCAGCAAATCGGCGATGTAACCCAGCAAGAGGAGGGATCCCAGCGCGAACGTGGTGGCGATCGTAGCGAGCGCGAGCCAGCCCACGCCCACCGACATCCCGATGGCCATCGTCATCCAGAGGGTCGAGGCCGTCGTCAGACCTCGCACCAGGTAACCCCGGTGCAGGATCACCCCCGCGCCGATGAAGCCGATCCCCGTCACCACTTGAGCCGCGATCCGCGACGGGTCGCCTCCTACGAAGCCCTGCGTCGACAGGATCGTCAGCAGCGTCGTGCCCATGCCCACCAGCACATGGGTGCGAAACCCGGCCGCCTTGTTCCTCCACTCCCGCTCGAGCCCGATCAAGCCGGAAAGCACCGCGCTCAACAGCAGGTAGAACACGTCGAGGAGCAATTCCTCCGACATCCTGACCTCCTGGCCACCCGAGGCTTCCCCCGATCCTAACGGCGCTAACCGGCCCTCACAAGGTCAGCCGGAAAGGCTTTCTTCGTGCCTTACGCCTCCCCCAAGGAGAAGTTTGGACAGCATGGCCCTTGGCCAGCCCGGAGGCATGCCGCAAGCTCATTCGCACGTCCTTTCCGGCGTCTTGCGACGCGGGTGGGGAAACCGCTGGAATGGCTTACCGGCGCATGGGTGGAGACACCTCCGATGCGCCCTTCCTGCGAGGGGAGGCCGTCATGTCCGAGCGCTTCAAGGGTTTCGAGGAATTCTGGCCCTACTACCTGGAGCAGCACCGGCACCCCGTCAGCCAGGCCTGTCACCTGGCGGGAACCACCCTGGCCTTGCTCTGCATCGGCCTGGCACTCACGACGTCACCCGCCTGGGCGCTCGCGGCCCCGCTCGGAGGCTACGGGCTGGCATGGCTCGGGCATTTCGCCTTTGAGCACAACCGGCCCGCGACGTTTCGCCACCCGCTCTGGTCGCTGCGGGCGGACTTCCGGATGTTTCGTCTGATGCTGACAGGACGCCTAGGCCCCTAGCGCCCGCGGCGGTTGCGAAAGGCAGCGAAGCTGTCCTGCAGCAACGACAATCTAGGAATCAGGCCGGAGCCGCCTCGCGGGACATGACCGAGCGGAAGCGCTCGACCGCTTGCTTGAATTGCGTCGTCGTGGCCTCCACGAGACGGTTCATGAGCGAGGTGGCCACCTCACCCGGCCAGGCCTTCAACTTGACCAGGCCGTTCAACAGCGTCCGCCCGTTCTCGGCCGTGGACAGCAGCGAAATCACATCCCCGACCAGATCAGGGGACGTCTTCAGGGCGTTGAGCACCTCCTGGGCCATCTCCTTGGGAGAGTCCATGGCCTGGGCCAACTTGTCGCGCGCCACGATCTCGGCCGTCTCCGCGATCACCGCGAGCCCCTTGCGATTGAGCGTGTCGCTGAGGTTGGGAGTCACCGCCACCCTGAGCAGATCATCGACCGGCAGGTCGGTAAGGCCCGCATCCAGATAGGCGCGGCTATGCGTGGCATAGGCAAAGGCGGTGAATGCCTCGTCATCCTTCTCGATTTCCGGATTGCGCGCCAGCTCGTCCTCGATGGCCACCTGCAAGTTCTTGCGGGCCCGAACCATCCATTCCTGCCCTTCCTTAGACAGCTCGGGGCTCAGGACCTCGGTAAACCGCCGGACGTAGACGTCCCCGTAGTTCAGGTAGTAACTGGGCGGCGCCATATCAGGATGACGCACCTGGAAATCCAGGTGGCGCTTGCGGTAGTAGTCGAGATGGCCCTCGGGGGCAATGGGCGTGGGACGCACGGCAGAGGGCGCCTGGGCCTTCCCCAGCAGCAGGCGATCGCCAGCCGCCTTGGCCGGCGAAGCCTCCGGTTCAGGGGAGGCCGCTTGGGATTGGCTCTTGGGGACTCGACGGAGGGCCGTGCGGCCCCCGGTGATCACGGGTTCGACCATGAAGGTTGCCTTTCGACGCGTTCGACCGAGGGTATTATTCCCCGGCATGCCGGCAACCTTTCGTGCTAGCGCTTCAAGCGGTCGAAGAACTGCTTACGAAACTTGGCCACCTTGGGAGCGACTACCGCTAGGCAGTAGGGCTGGTAGGGATTCCGGGCGAAGTATTCCTGGTGGTACTCCTCGGCAGGATAGAAGGTTTCGAGCGGCTCCACCGTCGTGACGATCGGAGCGTCGAAGAGCCCCTCTGCACTCAACTCGGCAATCACGGCCTTGGCCGTCGCTTCCTGCTCCGGCTCATGGGGGAAGATGGCCGAGCGATACTGGGTCCCGACGTCCGCCCCCTGGCGGTTCAGGGTGGTGGGGTCATGAATCGCGAAGAAGACCTTCAAGAGGTCGGCGTAGCTCAGCTCCGCGGGGTCGAAATCCACCCGGATGACCTCCGCATGGCCCGTCTGCCCCGTGCAGACCTGCTCGTAGCTGGGATTCGGCACGTGACCACCGGCATAGCCCGACTGAACCCGCGTCACGCCTTTCAAATCAAGGAAAACCGCCTCCAGGCACCAGAAGCACCCGCCCGCCAAAGTGGCTTGCTCCAAACGATTCTCCATCTCTCCTCCCCCGGCCCTCGCCTCGCAGATCCCGACGATTGACCTTATCGAACGTCTCGACCAGTGTAGCGCATGTCCGGATGCCGATCGGGCGCAAGATCCGTAGAACGCCGCAATGACCCGCACAACGCCATCTTTGGGGTATAATCGGGACCGAAACCCGCCCGCCATCGAAAGGATCTCCCCGTGACTCCCGAGGATCTCTGCCCCACAGCCAGCTACAGCATCACCATCCGACTTCGCGTCGCCAATCGGCCCGGCATGCTCGGGACGATCGCTACCCGCATCGGCGAGGCGGGCGGGGACATCGGCGCGGTCGACATCGTCGAAGTCCAGGCGGACAGTCTGATCCGCGACCTCACCGTCAACTGTCGCGATGAGCGGCACGGCGAGCTACTCGTCGAAGCCATCAAGGGCCTTGCCGGCATCGAGGTCATCAACGTCTCGGACCTGACCTTCCTCGCCCACCTGGGCGGCAAGATCGAGATCAAGAACCGGGTCCCCCTCAAGACCCGAAACGACCTCTCCCGGGTCTACACCCCGGGCGTCGCACGGGTCTGCCAGGCCATCGCGGCCGATCCCGCCAAGGCCTACACCCTCACCATCAAGCGCAACACCGTCGCGGTCATCACCGACGGCTCAGCGGTCCTCGGCCTGGGGGATCTCGGTCCCGAGGCGGCCCTTCCCGTCATGGAAGGCAAAGCCATGCTCTTCAAGGAGTTCGCCGGCGTCGACGCCTGGCCGATTTGCCTGGACGGGCGGGACGTGGACGGCCTGGTGGCGGCGATCAAGGCGATCGCCCCCGGCTTCGGTGGCATCAACCTCGAGGATATCGCGGCGCCCCGCTGCTTCGAAATTGAAGCCCGCCTCAAGGCCGAGCTGGACATCCCCGTCATGCACGACGACCAGCACGGCACGGCCGTGGTGGTGCTCGCGGCCCTCTTCAACGCCCTCAAGCTCACCGGCAAGCGCATCGACGAAATCCAGGTGGTGGTCAACGGCATCGGTGCGGCCGGAACGGCGATCGCCAAGATGCTCTTGGGCGCCGGCGTCAAAAACCTGATCGGCTGCGATCGCCACGGCATCCTCAGCGCCGAGAACCTCGACGGCTTGCTGCCTCACCAGCGCTGGCTCGCCGAGCACTCCAACCCTGAGCGCCGCCAGGGCGGCCAGCGCGAGGCCCTCCTGGGAGCGGACGTCCTGGTCGGCGTCTCCGGCCCCGGCACCATCCAGCCCGAGTACCTCGCCGGCATGCGGCCGGATGCCATCGTCTTCGCCATGGCCAACCCCAATCCGGAGATCTATCCCGAGGACGCCCATGCCTTCGCCCGGATCGTGGCCACCGGCCGCTCGGACTACCCCAACCAGATCAACAACGTGCTCTGCTTCCCCGGGATCTTCCGCGGCGCGCTCGACTGCCGCGCCACCGAGATCAACGAGACCATGAAACTGGCGGCTGCCAAGGCGATCGCCGACATCATCCCCGAGCATGAGCTTCGCGACGATTACATCATCCCCAGCGTCTTCAACCGAAAGGTCGCCCCGGCGGTCGCCGAAGCCGTCATTCAGGCCGCCTACGAATCCGGCGTGGCCCGCCGCGAACGGCGCAGCCTGGAGCTGGAGCGGGTTTAAGCCATCCACGCCGAAGGCCTCACGACCCTCGGTCGTGAGGCCTTCAAGTTTTTTAGAGCGCTACTCCTGAAGGACGGGAAGGCTCCCCGCATCCCGATAGACCTCCAGGCAATTCGTCAGGCCCCGCACGCCGCGAACCCCCTGGACGCAGCGAATCACGGCGTCGACTTCCCGGGCCAGGATCGGGCCGCCCACCGTCACCATGCCCTCCTTGACCGTTACCAGAATGTTCCGGGGATGATCGCTGAAATGCCCGATCCGCGACCGGATACGCTCCACGAGGATCTCATCCGGGACCATCGTCTCCCGCATCGCCGCCTGGGCCTCGATGACCCGCCCTCGCACGCGATTGCGCAGGTCCCGCGACCGGGACATCATGCGACCGCCCATGGCCTGAAGCTTTTGACTCTTACGTTTGGCCTGGATCCGCGCCACGAGGCGACGCCGGCGACCCCGCTCGGGGTCCAGGACGAACATCATCCCCGCACCCAAGAGCGCTCCCAGGACAAGGCCAAATCCTAACCCGATCCCCCGTCTCATCCTACCTCCTTCGCTAGGCGAGTCGGCGTCGTCGCAGGCTTGGCAGGGTCCACCCCGGCCTCCTGCCTGCGATGCGCCTAATCAATAGACGTCCGATCAGTAGGATAGCACATAAATCTTTGTAAAGGGAAGTTATCAGAGGTCTCGGTAGCGATCCCTCAGGAGGTTTTTCTGCACCTTACCCATGGCGTTGCGCGGAAGCTCATCCGCGAAGACGACGCGCTTGGGGACCTTGTAGTTGGCGAGCCGCCCCTTGAGCGACGCCAAGATTGCCTCCTCGCTCAGCGCCCCGTCAGACGTGACGACGGCGAGCCCGACCTCTCCGAAGTCGGGATGCGGGAGGCCGACCACCGCCGACTCCCCCACGCCGGGAAGCGCGTCGATCAGGGCCTCGATCTCCTTGGGGTAGACGTTGAAGCCCCCCGAGATGATCATGTCCTTGGCCCGTCCCACGATGGAGAGAGTGCCCCGCTCGTCGATTCTTCCGACGTCGCCCGTCTTGAAGTAGCCGTCGACCGTGAACTCGGCGGCGGTCTTCGATGGAAGCCGCCAGTAGCCCTTCATGACGTTCGGGCCCTTGACCTGGATCTCGCCGACTTCGCCCTGAGGCACTTCCACGCCATCCTCATTCACGACCCGGATCGCGATCCCCTGGAAGGGCTTGCCGACCGAGCCCGGCACGCGCGGTCCCTCGTAGGGATTGCCGGTGTTCATGCCCGTCTCGGTCATGCCGTAGCGCTCCAGGATGACGTGCCCCGTCCGCTCCTCGAACTCCCGATGGGTCTCCGCCAGCAACGGCGCCGAACCCGAGACGAAGAGCCGAAGCTTCCGACAAGCCTCGCGCCCGAAGTCCTCCCCCGCGAGCAAGCGCGTGTAGTAGGTCGGCACGCCCATGAAGACCGTCGCCTCGCTCAGGAGGCTCATGACCGCCTCCCGTTCGAAGCGAGGAAGCCAGAGCATGCGTGCCCCCGAAAGCAAGGCGCAATGCGTTGCCACGAAGAGTCCGTGCGTATGAAAGATGGGAAGCGCATGCAAGAGCACGTCCTCGGCGGTGAAGCGCCAGGCATCCACCAGAGCGAGCGCGTTGCTCGCGAGGTTGGCCTGGGTCAGCATGGCGCCCTTGGGCTTGCCCGTCGTTCCCGAGGTGTAGAGCATCGCGGCCAGGTCATCGTCCGCGCAGGGCACGGCCTCGAAGGCCGCGGGAGCCTCGGAGGCGGCCTGAGGGAAGGTCCCTTCTCCGGCTTCCCCCAGGCTGAAGGCATGCTTCACTCCCCGGCGCTCGGCAATGGCGCGGCTCTTGGCTTCGGTCTCCGGGCGGTAGATGAAGGCCGCGGGCTCGGCGTCCCCGAGCAGGAAGTCGACCTCATCGTCGAGGTAGGCCGTGTTCATCGGCATGAAGACGAAGCCCGCCTGCAAGCAAGCCATGTAGAGGATCAGGGCCTCGGGCGACTTCGCCACCTGGACCGCGACGCGATCGCCCTTCGCCACGCCGAGTCCGCTCAAAAAGGCGGCGTAGCGGGAGGCCTGCTCCAGGAGTTGCATTCCCGTGTAGGACGGCCCCTCCGGGACGATCAGGACGGGAGTCTCGGGGGCGGATGCGAGGCGATCGTGAATCAGCGCGAAGAGGGACATGCGGGGCTCCTTGCAAGCATCGAGGAGGAATCCGGCTTTCATTTTAGCGGAAGTTCCCGGCGAAAGTCGGAAGGCCTTCGCGCCGATAATCTCCTCGGAAAGACGCTCCCCCCTGGATGAGGAAAGCCGGCCATGGATCTCAGCAGCGTACCCGCTTATCAGAAGCCCCCGATCCAGGCCGAGGTTCGGATCGCGGACGAGCTTCCCTACAGCATCGAGAAGCCCACGGCGCCTCAAAAAGAGCGCGACCAGGCCGAGTCGAAGCGCCAGAGCAAGCGCGCCGACATCGCCCCCGGCCAGATGATCGCCCGCAAATCGGACGGCGGCAAGCGCGGAATCCGCCAGCTTCGCCAGGAGTCGGCCGCCGAGATGGCCCAGCCGTTCACGGGGATTCAAAAGTCGGGCAAGACTTGGAACGTCCCCGAGATCCGCAATCCCGACGATGCCCAGGGCAAGTTCGATCCTTACGCCTTCATGCCGCGCATGGTCTTCGCGGGCAATGAGGATTCCTTCCCGATCCTCCCGGACTTCGACCGGGACGGCAAGAACACGACGGACGTCGCAGCCTACCGCCACGGCGTCATCGGTGGCAGCCAGCCCCTGCACGGCAGCGTCTCGGTCGCTCAGAAGGGCGAATTCACCGTCCTCACCTACTCGCAGTACTACGTGGACAACAAGTTCACGAACTACCACACGACCGATTCGAGCACCATGGCCGTCTACCTCAAGCCCGGCAAGAACGGCAAGCTCGAGCCCGAGTACCTCTACACCTCGTGGCACTACGGCGCGACCATGACCCCCTGGAAGGATCTCGCCAAGGACGATGCAGGCCGGCCCGTCGTTCTCGTCGAACGCAGCAGCCATGCCCTTCACCCGTACGGCAAGGACGAGACCGTTCCCAGCAAGGGCCTGCAAATTGCGGGCGACGGCTCGGCCAGCCTCAACGGCAAGGCCCTTCCCAACCGGATGGAGCTGGTGAGCCCTCAGGAATCCTTCAAGAACGTCTCCGTGCTGGATCTCGGCAAGTCCCGGGATCAAGACGTCATGAAGTTCTACTTCGAGCGTTACCCCGAGCGCATGAACCCCGTCCACCCCGTCCTCTTCGACAAGGTCTATCCCGAGCAGAAATCCCTCACCCCCGTTGAGCAATTGCTCACCAAGGCGAAGGAGCTGCTGAAGCGGCTCTTCGGATAGCCCCTACGGAAGCGGACGTCGCTCCCGCGCCCACCCCCGTCACCCCCGCGCTCTCCCCTATCACCCCCGCGCTCTCCCCTATCACCCCCGCGCTCTCCCCCGTCACCCCCGCGCAGGCGGGGGTCCAGGAAGACGCTGGATTCCCGCCTGCGCGGGAATGACGACAAAAGGGGGCCGGCGTTCGTCGTGCTTAGAGGTGGCGGTAGCCTTCCAGGTCTTGCCAGAAGACCACCCCGTCTTCCAGATTGCCGGTCGAGAGGACCGACTCCAGCAAGGCCAGAATGGGCTTGAGTTGGGCCTCCGGGAGGACCATTTCCACCCGGCAGCGCTCCGTCAGCCCCAGGGGGCCGGTGGCCTTGCCGAAACCCTCGGTTCGGCTGAGGCTCAGGCCCGGGACCGGATGGTCCGAGAGCGCGCGTACGACTTTCTCGCGACGCGAGGTCGGGAAGATGACGGTCAGCAGCTTCATACCAGGACCTCCTCAGGCTGGGGCGCGGTCAACGGTTTTCTTTGGCGCCGCGCCAGGACGCGATAGAGCACGGGCAACAAGAAGAGCGTCAGCGCGGTCGACGAGAACAACCCGCCGATGACCACCCATGCCAGGGGGCGCTGAATCTCCGAGCCGATGCCCTGCGAGATGGCCAGGGGAACGAGACCGAGGCTCGCGACCATGGCGGTCATCAAGACGGGCCTCAAGCGGATGAGACAACCCTCGCGAACCGCCAGGTCCACCGGCATGCCCTCGGCCACCAGCTTATTGAGCGTGCTGACGAGGATGACGCCGTTCTGCACCGCGACCCCGAAGAGCGCGATGAAGCCGACCGAGGCGCTGACGCTGAGGTGCTGCCCCGACAAGAAGAGGGCCGCGATGCCGCCGATGAGGGCGAACGGGATGTTCAAGAGGATCAGGGCCGCCTGCGGGACCGAACCGAAGGTCCCGAACAGCAGAAGGAAGATCAGGCCGATGACCACCGGCACGACCACGGAGAGTGTTCCCATGGCGCGCTGCTGGCTCTCGAACTGGCCACCCCAGGTCGTCCAGTAGCCCGCAGGAAGCTCGACCTCGGCGTCGATGCGCTTGCGCGCGTCTGCCACGAACGAGCCGATGTCTCGGCCGTGGACGTTGGCCTCGATGACGATCCGGCGCTGGCCGTTCTCACGGCTCACGACCGCAGGACCGCTCTCCACCGCGATGTTGGCCACCTGCGCGAGCGGAACCTGGTGTCCCGCGGGCGTCGGCACCCGGATGGCTCCGATCTTGAGGGGATCGTTGCGGTAGGCTTCCGGCAGACGGACCGCCACGCCGATGCGGCGCTGGCCTTCCTGGATCTGGGTGACGACCTCGCCGCCGATGGCCGCCCCGATGACTTCGCCAAGGTCGTCCGAGGAGAGGCCGTAGCGGGACATGGCTGCCCGGTCGTACTTGACCTGGACCATGGCGAGGCCGGCGGATTGCTCGGCCTTCACGTCGATCGCCCCCGGGATCTGCTGGAGGATCTGCTGGGCGGCCGCGGCCTTGGCAGCCAGGACCGCCATGTCGTCGCCGAAGATCTTGAGGGCCACCTGGCTCTTCACACCCGAGATCAGCTCGTCCACGCGGACGGCGATGGGTTCGCCGAAGGCGAGGCCGATGCCCGGCACATGGCTGGTGGCTTCCTGCATCTTCTCCACCAGCTCCTCCTTGGACTTGGCCGTCTTCCACTGCTCGCGCGGCTTGAGCTTGATGAAGATGTCGGACATGCTCACGTCCATGGGGTCCGAGGCCACCTCGGCGCGGCCCGTGCGGGTCACGACCATCTCGACCTCGGGGAACTCCTTGAGGATGTTCTCGACGGCATTGGCCTGGGCGTTGGCCTTCTCCAGCGAGACGCTGGCGAGGCGAGAGGCCGAGATGACGATCGAGCCCTCATCCATCTTGGGCAGGAATTCCGACCCCAAGCGCGGCACGAGGGCCAGCGAGGCAACGAGGGCCACGACAGCGCCACCGAAGATCCACTTGCCATGGCCCAAGGACCAGTCGAGGGCTCGAGCGTAGCCGTTGCGCATGCCGACGAGCAGGGGATTCTCCTTCTCCACGAGCTTTCCCTTCAGCCAGAAGGAGGCCAGGACCGGCACCAAGGTCATCGCCAGGACCAGCGAGCCCAGGAGCGCGAAGGAGATGGTGAAAGCCATGGGGCTGAACATCTTGCCTTCCATGCCCTGGAGGGTGAAGAGGGGAAGGAAGACCACGATGATGATGGCGATCGCGAAGACCACCGGCCTTCCGACTTCCGCCGCCGCGAGGAAGATCGTCTGGAGGGTCGGGTGCTTCCCGTGATCCTCCGAGAGGTGGCGGAAGATGTTCTCGACCATGACGATGCTCGCGTCCACCATCATGCCGAGGCCGATGGCGAGGCCACCCAAGCTCATGAGGTTGCCCGGCAGGTTGAAGAGCTTCATCATCCCGAAGGCGAAGAGCATCGCCAGCGGGATGGTCAAGGCCACAATCAAGCTAGAGCGCAGGTTCCAAAGGAAGAACAGGAGAACCGCGACGACCATGACGCCGCCCTCGATCAGGGACTTCTCGACGGAATGCACGGCCTTCTCGATCAGCTCGTTCTGATCGTAGAAGGGAATCAGGCTCACCCCTGCGGGAAGGGCCTTGCTGGCCGCTTCCATCCGCTCCTTCACCCGCGTGATGACCTCGCGGGTATTCTCGCCCTTGAGCTTCATAACGATGCCCACCACGGTCTCAGAGCCGTTGCGAGTCGCCGCCCCCTGGCGCGGTGCCGCTCCCCAGACGACCTGGGCCACGTCCCTCAGGTAAACGGGCTTGCCCTGCCGCATGGCGACGACCGAGGCCTCGAGATCGGCGGGAGTAGCGGCGAGACCGAGACCGCGAATCAGGTACTGCTCGTCGCCGTGGTCCAGGTAGTTGCCGGCCGCGTTGGCGTTATTGCGCGCCACGGCGGTCATGACGTCATGGAGGGTCAGGCCGTAGGCGGTGAGGCGATCCGGCAGGACCTCGACCTGAAGTTGCTTCAGCTCGCCTCCGAGGCTGTTGACCTCGGTCACGCCGGGCACCGAACGCAGGAAGGGGCGGACGATCCAGTCCTGGATGCTGCGGCGCTCGGCCAGGGACAAGGGCCCTTCGACGGTGTACTGGAAGATTTCGCCCATGCCGGTGGCGATGGGGCCCATGGCGGGGCGCACGCCCTCGGGCATCTCGCTCTGGATGTTCGAGAGGCGCTCGCCGACCAGCTGGCGGGCAAAGTAGATGCTCACGTCGTCGTGGAAGACGACCGTGATGACCGAGAGGCCGAACTTGGAGCTGGAGCGGACCTCGTGAACCTTGGGCAGGCCGCTCATCTCCATCTCGATGGGGTAGGTCACCTGACGCTCGACCTCGACCGGGGCGAGGCCGTCGGCTTCGGTGAGGATCTGGACCTGCACGTTGGTGACGTCCGGCAGGGCGTCGATGGGCAGGGATTTGAAGGCCCAGCCGCCCCAGCCCGCGACGAGCAGGCTGAGGACGATGATCAAGAGGCGCTGGGTCAGCGCGAAGCGTAGGAGCTTGGATATCATTAGTGATCGCCTCCGAACTGCTCCTTACGCGCCTGCGAGCGGAGGTCGAAGCTGCCCAGGGTCACGATGGCTGTGCCGGGCGCGGGGCCGGAGAGCAGCTCGACGACATCCGAGTTGGCTTCGCCCATGCGGACCTGGACTTCCTCGTAGCGATCGCCACCGAGGGGGACGTAGACGAAGGAGCGCTCACCCTCGCGCTGGAGCGCGGCCGTGGGGACGGTGGAGGTGCCGGAGCGGTCGAGCGTGATGCCGACCGTGACGGTCATGCCGGGTTTGAGCTTGCCGTCGGGGTTCGGCAGGTCGATAAGTGCCTGGCCGGTCCGGCTCGACGCCTGGACCGTGGGCGAGAGGGCGACGACCTTGCCGGCAAAAACGCTGCCCGGCAGAGCTGCCAGCGTGACCTTGGCGGGAAGCCCCTTGCTCAGCGAGAGGAAGTCGCGCTCCGGCAGGTCGGCTTCCACCCGCACGGTACGCAGGTCGAGCAACTCGAAGAGGGGATCGGCCGCGTCCGGAACGACGTACTGGCCGACCGCCGCGTGGCGCTCGACGATGGTCCCGGCCATGGGCGCGCGCAGGATCACCTTGGGGTCGATGCGCGATAGGCTGGCGATCGCCGCATCATCGAGCCCGAGGACCCGCAATTCCTCCTTGGCTTGCGACAAGGTGAGCTGGGCTGCGGCGTCGCGCTGCTCGGCCGCATCGAGCTCCTGCTTGGAGCCGAGGTCTGCCTCGACGAGGCCGCGCTGGCGGTTACGCTCGCGCCGCGCAAGCTCCGCTTCGCCCTTGGCCTTGAGGTACTCGGCCTGGGCCGAGCCCAGAGCGGCGCTCGACAGGGTAGCGAGGGGAGCCCCGGCGTCGACGCGGTCTCCCACCTTGGCGTGAAGCTTGACGAGATGGCCGCTGAGGGGCGCATGCACCACGCTCTGGGCCTCCGGGCGAGACGTGATCTGGCCGGGGGCCTCGCGCGTGGTGGTGAAGGCCGTCAGCTCCACGCTGGCGGTCGCGAATTTGACGAGCTTGCGCGACTCCTCGGGGAAGATGACGATGCCCGAGGGGGCTTCCTCCTGGGCGACCGGCTCGGCCTCGGGAGCCTTGCTGCAAGCGGCCAGACCGGTGAGCGCGCCGGTGACGAGGGCGACGGGAATCAGAAAACGCCGGAACATGAGAACTCCTTTATGGGATGCCGTAGGCGCTAGCGACCCACGGCGGTCTGGAGCCGCAGGAGGGAGAGCTGGTAATCGAGATGAGCCTTCGCCCGTTCGGACTCGGCCTGGCTGAAGGCATGGCGAGCGCTTTGCAGTTCGGTGCGATTGGCGGCCCCCAGTTTCACGCGATCCTCCGCCTTTTCCACGAGATGCTCGGCATGCGGGATCAGGCGCTCATTCACGTCCACGAAGCGGGAGCGGGCTTCGACCGCCGCGTAGTAGGCTTTGAGGACTTCCTGCGAGATGGCTTGGCGCGAGGCGAGCAGTTCGACCTCGAGGCGCGCCGCGTCCGCGCCGGCCGCCCGCCGCTCGCCTTCATGGCGGTTCCACAAGGGAATCGGTAGGTCGAAGGCCCCGTAAAGCAAGGGATCGGAATTGGCAGCCGTACCGGCCTGCGCCTCGAGCTCGCCCTCGCCGAAGCTCAACGACTCCGCGAGGCGGATGCCCCGGATTTCGCGGCGGCGGGCGATCGCCACCTGCCGAGGCTCCGGCCGGTTGAGCTGCGCCTCGTCGATCCAGACCGACAAGGGAGCGAGCGTGCCCAGTTCGGGCTTCGGCTCAGCCAATTCCAGAGGGGCATCGACCGCACGCCCCAAGAGGAAGTTCATGCGCGCCAATTGCCCCTTGGCCTGCTGCTCGGCGTTGCGCTGCGCGAGCTCGGCTTCGAGCAGGTCCAGCCCGGCGTCCACCAGCTCATGCCGCGAGGCAGTGCCGACGTCGAGGCGCTTGCGGACCCGACTCAACTCGTCGCGCTGCCAGTCGAGGTCGCGCGTCTTCCGCTGCAACTCGGTCCTCGCCAACCATGCCTGCCAATACGCCTCTTGCGCCTGGGCTGCGACTTCCTGCTTCAGGCGAGCGCGCTGCAGCGCCAGGATTTCCACTTCTTCTTCGGCTTGAGCGCGCCGCTGCGAGGCGAGTCCCCGGAAATCCAGGAGCTGACGAAAGCCCAAGGTGAATTGGTTGTGATCGGCGGTCGGAGAGAGTTGCACCTGGCCGACGAGGCTGGGATTGCTCCGGGCCCCGGAGACCTCGGCCCGGGCCTTGGCGGCCTCGATGGCAAGGTCCATGGCCGTGATCACGGGGCTATGGGCGATCGCCTGGGTGGAGAGCTCCTCGTGGGTGAGCGGGTGGCCCCAGGCGGCTCCCGCCGGAGTGGCGAGCAACAGCAACAAGGCAAGAGAACATCGCGCGCGCATGAAACCCTTCCTATGAAGCCAGCACCGCGCTGGCCACGATCAAAAACGCTCAAAGCAGCCTAGCAGGCGTTCGTGAAATTATCGTGGAAATTTGCCTCCCGCCCGCGTGAGGACGAGGGGTTACCCTGGACGAGACGCGGCCCTCCTGCTAGCTTGAAAGAGGACATGCAATGAGGCATGAGCAAAACAGGGAGACCGAGCAATGATGACCGACAAGCCCAAGTTTTCCCCGGAAACTCTCATGATGAGCTACGGCTACGACCCCTTCCTCTCGGAAGGCGCGGCGAAGCCTCCGATCTTCATGACCTCGACCTTCGTCTTCCGGAGCGCCGAGGAGGGAGAGCAGTACTTCAAGTGGGCCTACGGCCTCGAGCAGCGCGAGCAAGACCAGACCATGGGGCTGATCTACTCCCGGCTGAACAACCCGGGCCTGCAGATCCTCGAGGAACGCCTGGCGGTCTGGGACGATGCCGAGATGGCCCTCAGCTTCGCGAGCGGCATGGCGGCCATCACGACCTCGGTCATGGCCCATACCAAGCCCGGTGACGTGCTCCTCTACTCCATGCCGGTCTACGGCGGCACGGAGTTCCTCTTCGAGAAGATCCTGCCCAAGTTCGGCATCGAGACCCGGTCCTTCCCGGCGGACATGCCCCTCGACGAGGTCGAGGCCATGGCGCGGGAAATCGGCGATCGCCTCTCGGTGATCTACCTCGAATCTCCTGCCAACCCCACCAACCGCCTGATCGACATCGCGGGCATCGCGGGCATCGCGCGCAAGCTTCCTTACGGCGATCGCCACGTCCTCACCTTCGTCGACAACACCTTCCTCGGCCCGGTCTTCCAGAAGCCCCTCGCCCTGGGTGCCGACGTCGTCCTCTACTCCGCCACCAAGTACCTGGGCGGACACAGCGACGTCATCGCCGGCGCGGTCACCGGCCGCAAGGAGGTCATGGATCCCATCGGCGTCTACCGCACGATCATGGGCTCAATGCCGGATCCCTTCACCTGCTGGCTCTTGCTGCGCTCGCTCGAGACTCTCAAGATCCGCATGGAGGCGCAGGTCGCCAACGCCCAGCGGATCGCCGAGTTCCTCCAGGCGAGTCCCCTCGTCGAAGCGGTCTTCTACCCATCCCTGCTGGACCCGAACTCGCGTCAGTACGCTATCTACCAGGCCCAGTGCACCGGGCCCGGAGCCATCGTCTCCTTCGAGATCAAGGGGGGCAAGGCCGAGGCCTTCCGCTTCCTCAACTCGGTCAAGCTCTGCAAGCTCGCGGTCAGCCTCGGAGGCACCGAGAGCCTGGTCGAGCACCCCGGCACCATGACCCATAGCGACATCCCCGTTGACGTCCAGCAGCGCTTCGGTATCACCGAGAGCCTGGTTCGCCTCTCCGTGGGCGTGGAGAACGTCGACGACCTCATGAGCGACCTTGCGCAGGCCCTGGAGAAGAGCCAGCTCAAGCAGCCCGCTGCCGCCAAGCCCTAGCCCCGTCGTTCGGACCCGAAGCAAAAGCTTCGGGTCCGTTGCGATAATCGCACCCCGGGCCTCGTCGAGGCCTGTCCGGCAAGATGAGGAACGCTTTCCGGCCATGACGCGCAACGCCAAGCTCTGGACGACCTTCCTCAAGGTCATGGCCTTCCTGGCCATGACCCTGTGGATCCTGGTCGCCTACAGCGTGGCCAAGGAGATTGGCCAGCCCTTTGCCGGCTTCCGGTTCGAGGAGAGCCTCTCCGTCTCCCCCCAGAATGACCCGACCTGGAATGGCCCGCGCGCGGGGCTGGCCTCCTACGACCGCCTGCTCGCGGCCAATGGCGTTGACTTGCGCGAGAGCGAGGATCTCAAGCGAATCGTCGCGGAGCTTCCGCCCGGCACTCCCGTCAAATACACCCTCCAGCGCAAGGACCAGGTCCTCGACGTCACGGTCGCGACCCAAGTTCTCGACGGCTGGGATTTCGTGAGGGCGTTCCTTCCCACGTTGCTCAACGGCTTGCTCCAGCTGCTCGTGGGCGCCTGGGCCTTCTGGCTCCGGCCGATGCATGCCGCGGCCCAAGCCCACCTGCTCCTCACGATCACCCTCGGCATCGGCTACCAAGTGCTGGGCGTGGACTTCACCATGGCCCACTGGTTCACGCCGGCCTACGTAGCGGTGGGCTGGTTCATCGGAGCGACCGCGCTACACTTCGCCTTGGTCTTTCCCGCCGTGCTGCCGATCGTCCGCCGGAATCGCTGGCTGCCGCTCCTCGTCTACCTGCCGGCCTTCCTCCTGGCGGCGGCCAACCTCGCGACCTACCTCCGAATCAGCCACATCCAGGCGCAGCATGAGCTCGCCTGGAGCCCGGACCTCCTTCCCATTTGGGGGCTCTGGACGGCCCTGGGCTTCGCCGTCGTGCTCGTCCGGATGGTCGTGAGCGGAGTGGCGGCTCGCGACCCGCGCTCGCGGATGCAGGCGCGCCTGGTCCTCGCAGGCCTGGTGGCCGGCTATCTTCCCGGCATTCTGGTCTACGTCTTGCCGGTGGTCGCCCAGGAGACGACGGCCTTGTCCATCGGCACGATCTCCCTGGCCTACGGGTGCTTCCTGCTCTTTCCTCTGACGGTCGCCTACGCGGTGCTGCGGCACCAGCTCTTCGGCATCACCCAGGGCGTCAAGAAGACGCTCACCTACGCGGCGGTGACCGCCTCCCTCGGTGCCTTGTATTTCTTGCTGCTCGAGGCCACGCGCGCATGGCTCGGGCTCCATAGCCAGGCCTCCAACATCCTTGTCATCGTCACGCTCACCGTGGTCTTCGCGCCGCTTTACCAGCGTATCCAAGCGGTGGTCGACCGGATCTTCGCGCGTTCCCCGGTCCACGCCCAGAAGATCGTCGCGGAGTTCGGCCAAGAAGCGCAGGACGAGCGGGATCCGGGGCGCCTGTTGGACGGCTTTGCTCGCAAGGTCATGGGGCTCCTGGAGCCGCCCTTCCTCGCGACCTACCTCAAGGAGGGCTACTCGGGCATGCGCCTCGCGGCGCACTGGGGTCATGCGGGCGAGCTTCCTGCCACGCTGAAATGCGACCATCCGGTGGTCTTTCGCGCGGCGGCGATGAAGCACGCCGTCCCGGTCGCCGAAGGGGCGATCGCCGGCATGCCCAACGGCCTTTGCCTGGCGCTGCTGGTCCAGGGCGAATCCATCGGATGCCTCTTCATCGGGAAACGCCCTACCGGACGTCCCTACGAGGAATCCGAGCAGCTCTTCCTGGTGACCATGGCGCAGCAACTGGCAGTCTGGCTCAAGAACGCCCAGCTCTTCGAGCACCTGACGCGCCGGAACGCCGAGTTATCCCAGGCCAACCAGCACCTCCAGGAGCTGGACCGGCTCAAGGGAGACTTCCTGAACGCGGCCTCCCACGAGCTTCGCACGCCGCTGGCTTCCATCGTGGGCTACTCGGAATTCCTGGAGGACGGCATGGGCGGGCCGGTCACGACCCAGCAGCAGGAGTTCATCCGGGAGATCCAGAACGGGGCCGTACGGCTGCAGCGGCTCGTCGACGATCTCCTCGACTTCGCCCGGCTCGAGGCCGGGGGCTTCAAGCTGGATCCCCAGGAAACGGATCTCGGCGAGGCGATCGCCAAGGTGGCCCGCAGCCTGGTTCCCCAGGCCACGACAAAAGGGGTGGAGCTGCGGCTGGAAGTCCCCGAGACGGCACTGGAGGTGCGTGTGGACGCACGGCGGATCGAACAGGTCCTCTTGAACCTGGTCGGCAACGCGTTGAAGTTCACTCCCCCCGCAGGCGAGGTGAGCATCGGTGTGAACGCGGAGCCCGACGGGTTCCGGGTGACGGTGACGGATACCGGAATCGGCATCCCCGCCGATCAACTGTCGCGGCTCTTCGAGAAGTTCTACCAGGTGGATCCGTCCACGACCCGCTCCTACGGGGGAACCGGACTGGGACTGTCCATCGCCAAAGCCCTGGTCGAAGCGCACGGGGGCGAGATCGGCGTCGAGAGCGCCCCGGGGAAAGGCTCAGTCTTCTGGTTCACCTTGCCGCAACTGGTCGCAAGCGACGCCCGTAACGCGCTTTACTCCGCGCGCGGCGGCTGATACCATAGATCATCAGACGGCATCTCGCCGTCGATAACTTCACTTAATAGGTAGGGTCTACGCTCAGAGCATCTTTCGACACCCACCGTAAGAAAGCCGTTGGTGCCGCGTAACGGCGCCAGGGCAGGGTCTCGTCAGACGCTCTCCCGCGCGTGGACCCTTCCGCTTGGAAGGATCCCTTTGCAACCCGAGTTTAACCAATTCAACTTGTCCCCCGCTATCAAGCAGGGGCTCGCCGCCCTGGGCTTCAAGACTCCGACGCCCATCCAAGAACACGCCATTCCCATCGTCCTTTCCGGCCGTGACGCCATCCTTCAAGCCAAGACCGGCTCGGGGAAGACCCTGGCCTTCGGCCTGCCAATCATGTCGATGCTCAAGCCGAAGTCGAAGCCCCAGGCGCTGGTCGTGCTTCCGACGCGCGAGCTCGCGATCCAGGTTCGGGACGCGCTCGCCTCGGTGAGCGGCGACTCCCCGCTGCGCACCCTCGCCGTCTACGGCGGAGTGGGCCTCGGCCCCCAGGAAAAGGCGCTGCATGACGGCATCGACCTCGTCATCGGCACCCCCGGCCGCCTGAAGGACCTGATCACCCGCGGCAGTCTCGATCTGAGCCGCGCGCACCTCCTCGTGCTCGACGAAGCCGACGAGATGCTCGACATGGGCTTCCGCCGCGACATCGAATTCCTCCTGGGCAAGCTGACCTCGCGCAAGCAGACGCTGATCCTGTCGGCGACCATGCCCGAGGCCATCAAGGCGATCGCCCACCAGTACCTCAAGGATCCCGCCGTCGTCGGCCTGGTCCAGAAGGACGTCACTCCCGACGAGATCAGCCACCACTTCGTCCGCGTCAAGACCGAGCGCCGACTCGACGCCCTGATGACCCTGATCCGCACGGAATCCCCCGAGCGCGCCATCATCTTCACCCGCATGAAGCACGAGACCAAGCGGCTCGCCCAGAAGCTCGAGCGGATCATGGGCTGCGAGTTCGGCTTCCTCAACGGGAACATGTCCCAGAATGCCCGCAACCGGATGATGGACCGCTTCCGCAGCGGCGAAATCACCTACCTGATCGCCACGGACGTGGCGGCGCGGGGCATCGACATCGAGGGCCTCACGCACGTCTTCCACTACGCCGTTCCCAACGTGGTCGAGGCGTACATCCACCGTTCGGGCCGCACCGGCCGCGCCGGCAAGGAAGGCAAGACCATCTGCCTGGTCACCCCGGACGATGCGGACGCCTTCAAGGCCATCCTGAAGCGGGTTCCCGCTCAGGAGATCCGCCTCGAGCTGCCTGAGCCGGACGAAACTTCGGAGACCGAGGTCGACGCGCCTCGGCGCGAAGCGCCCCGCGGCCGGCAGGCTGCGAGCGAGGACTGGAAGAAGTTCAAGCTCAGCCTCCCCAAGCTCCGGGACCCCTCGGAAGAGGGGCTGCGCCACTGGCTGGTGCAGCGGACCGGCCTCGCGCCGGCGGCCTTCCGGGGCATCACGCTCCATGCGGATCATGCGATCATCGAAGTTTCCGCCCGCAGCAGCGAGCGTTTCAAGCAAGCCATTCAAAGGCCTCAAACCCAGGGTACTCGCCCCCAAGGCGCTCGTTCCCAAGGCCATCGCCCTGACGGTCATCGACCCGAAGGCCATCGTTCGGAGGGCCACCGCGCCGAAGGACAGCGTTCCGACGCCCACCGAACCGAGACCCACCGGGCCGAGCCCCAACGGTCGGAATCCCGCGGCGCGCGCAACCGGGGCAATCGCCCCCAAGGAAGGCGCTAAGCCATATGACTGCTAACATTACCTTTGCCGACCTCGACCTCCGCTCGGAGCTCAAGGAGGCCCTTGCCAAGATGGGCCTGACCACCCCCACCGAGGTGCAACAACAATCCCTGCCGCGCGTCCTCACGGGCCGCGACCTGATGGTCCAGTCCCGCACCGGCACCGGCAAGACCCTTGCCTTCGTCCTGCCGTCCCTGCAGCGGCTCGACCCTGCCGCCAAGGGCGTCCAGATCCTCGTGATCGCCCCTACCCGCGAGCTCGCCAACCAAGTCGGCGCCGTCTTCGCCCGCGTCGGAAAGCCCATGGGCGTCCGTCTCGCGACGTTGACAGGCGGCGTGCCCTACGGGGAACAGCTACGGGCCCTGCGCCAGGGCGCTCACGTCATCGTGGGAACCCCGGGCCGTCTCAATGACCACCTCACCCGCGGAACGCTCAATCTCTCGAACTGCCAGACGGTCGTCCTGGACGAGGCCGACGAGATCCTCGACATGGGCTTCCAGGAAGACCTCGAGAAGCTGCTCGGCGCCCTGCCCGAAGCGCGTCAGACCCTGCTCTTCTCGGCCACCCTCTCGGATGGCGTCGATCGGATTGCCCGCGGCTACATGCGCGATCCCGATCGCCTCGGCCTGACCAGCGGCATGGAAGCCTCGACCACCCTCACGCACGCCCTCTACGAGGTCGCCAAGACCTCCAAGTACGAGGCGCTGGTGAACCTCCTGCATACCGAGAAGCCCGAGCTCGCCATCCTCTTCTGCCATACCAAGGCCGAGACGGAAGAGCTCTCCAAGCGGCTCGGGGATGAAGGCTTCAAGGTCGGCTACCTGAACGGCAACCTGCCCCAGGCCCTGCGCTCGGAGACCCTCGAGGCCTTCCGCAAGCGCCAGATCACCCTCCTGGTCGCCACCGACGTGGCCGCCCGCGGCATCGACGTCCGCGGCATCACCCACGTCGTCAACTACGACATCCCCCGTGGAGTCGAGACCTACATCCACCGCTCGGGCCGCGCCGGCCGCGCCGGTCAGAAGGGTCTCGTCCTCAACCTGATCACGCCCTTCGACCGCAACAAGATCCGCAACATCATCTCGGAGGCCAAGCTCACGGCCGAGACCCGCCCCATCCCCCAGGGAGAGGCGGTCCTGCAGACGCTTCGCGAGACGTTCTTCGAAGAGCTGGTCAACCGGATCGACGCCAACGAGTTCGACGACTTCCGCGACTTCGCCGCCGGCCTGCTGGAGAACCTGGATGCTACGGCCCTGGTCGCGGCCCTCTTGCAGGACGTCCAGTCCTCGACGGGCCGCCTGTCGGCCGGCTACGAAGTCGAGGTGCCCAAGCCCAAGCGCGGCGATCGCCCCGACCGCCCGGAACGCCCCCTGCGCGACAAGCCCAAGCGCGAGGATCGCGAGCGGGCTCCGCGCGGGATGGAAGCCGGCATGACCCGCCTGCGCGTCAGCCTCGGCAAGGCCGACCGCATGCAGCCCGGCTACCTGGTCCGGATCCTCTGCGATCGCGCCAAGATCAAGGGCGAGGCCATCGGCGCCATCTCGCTCTTCACGCGCTACTCCCTGATCGACGTGCGGAGCGACGTGGCCGGCAAAGTCGTCGCGGCCCTCAAGGGCTACGCCGACGACCGGGGACGCAGCTGGATCGTTACCGCAGTCTAACAACAAGACAACAAAATCCCCCGGTCAGGATGCTGACCGGGGGATTTTGTTGTCCTATCACCAACTGGAAATTTGTAAAGCGCCTGCGGCTGTTGCGCAAAGCAGCGAGCGTTAGCCGTGAGCCGCCTGCATTGGGGCAAAAGGCAAAGCTCGCTGTCCTGAAGCAACGACGACTAGGAGTCCTCGCCGTCGGGACCGTCGAGCAAGGCGTCCGGCAAGACGCCGCCGTTGAAGTAGACGTGCATCGCCGCTGCTGCGACCTCGGGGTAATCGGTGATCAGGCCGTCGACACCCTTGCGGAGGGCCTTGAGCATCGAGTTGGAGCGGTTCACGGTGTAGACGTTGGTCTTGAGGCCCGCCTTGTGAATGCTCGATACCTCGTCAGCGCTGATGGTGTTGTGAAGGAGGTTCAGGCCGTCGAGCTTGAGGTTGGCCGCCTGGCGTGCCTTCGAACCGAAGGTGTTGTTGACGGCGAGCAGCGCCATGCTGACCTGGGGAGAGCGCAGACGCATCTCGCGCATGAAGTCGGAGTCGAAGGCCATCACCTGAACGTGGGAGGCGTAGTTCCTGCGCTCGACCAACGCGGCGATCTTCTCGGCCATGAGCTTGCGTGCGCCTTCCGAGCCGACGTTCTTGACCTCGATGTTGAGCATCGACTTCCCATAGACGGCATCGATCGCCTCTTCGAGGGTCGGGATGCGCTCGCCGGCAAACTTCGGATCGAACTTGGATCCGGCATCCAGAGCGCGGATCTGCTCAAAGGTGAGATCCTTGACGAGCCCGCTGCCGTTGGTCGTCCGGTAGACGGACTGATCGTGGATGACCACGATCTCGTTGTCCTTGGTGAGCTGGACGTCGATCTCGACCATGTCGGCCCCCGCATCCGCCGCCGCGCGAATGGCGCTCACGGTGTTCTCGGGGTAGCGCGAGGAGTAGCCGCGGTGCGCGACGATCCGGGTAGCGAAGCGCGGCGTCTTGACGGGCACCGGCTCGACGTGAAGATGCGGGACCTCGCTGAGGAGCCCGAAATTGCCGACCGCTCCGGAGGACATCCCTCCGGTGGCCCCAGGAATCGAGCAGCCCGCCAGGATCAGCAGCCCCCCCATGGCGAAGGCGGCCCGCGCAATCACCCGGTTAACTTTCAATGCTACTTGATTCCTCACGCCACCCTCCCAGGAAAATTTCCCCTCGCGTCAACGAGGCGTTATCGCGTCTTGCTGGAGTTATAGAAGCGCGCGCCGGGGAGGATTCTTAAGACCGGACTAAGCTTCCGATAAGCCCGCTGTCCCTGTGGGGTTTCGGGGGCGTTACGAGCCCTTCCGCTTGAGGTAGGCCCTCACGTGCTTGATGGTATCCGGCAGCATGCTGGCCTGGAACTGGTTGAGCAGCCAGGCCGGAAGGAAGGGAATGCCGGGATCCGCCTTGGCCACGTAGTAGACGTGGGAGCGATCGGGGCCCTTGGGAACCGCCTTCACGTAGCCGGAGTAGGAGGAGATCGATCCGTCGACACGGTTGAAGCTGAAGGAGTTGGTTTCGGGCTCGAGCCGGGTCTCGTTGACCACCCACTTGTCTCCGATCGGCCACGGCACCGAGATGGTGGCCCGGACGTGCAGGACGTTTCCGTCGGCGCGCAGAATCCGCGAGTCCTTCACGTGGAAGATCTCGTCATAGCGGGCGAAGTCGGTGAAAGCTTCGTAGGTCCGCTGGGCCGACGCGTTCACCAGGCCGACGACCCGGAAGTGCTTCACGTCGCCGCCGGAGTTCTCGACATTGACCACGATCTCCCCGCGCTCGACCTTGGCGGCCTCTTCGGCAGTCAAGGCGTCGAAGGATGGACGTGCTTGAGCGGCACCGCCGAACACGAGAAGTCCGACCAGGCCGACTGCAGCCAAAAGGTTCTTCAAGAGTCGCTTCCTATCGGAGACCCGCCCGCAAATCCAGCCGAGCAGGGAGAGAGGCCTCCGCGATTATAGCGCAAAGCCAAGCCTCAAGACTACCCGCGCCCTCACGGAAGCCTGATAATCGCCCAGCGGCTTGCAGGTAGCACAGCACCATGATAGTTTAGAATCTCAACTATCTGCGAGGTTCTATGCCCCTCTCCATCGAGTCTCAGTTCCTCCGGCTGTTTCGCCTGACGAAGCAACGGCTCCAGGCGATCGCCGAACGCCACTCCCTGACCTTTCCCCAGCTCATCGCGCTCTCCCGGATCTACCGGGAAGGCGCGATGCCCATGTCCGATCTGACCGCCCGCCTCGGCGTCACCCGCGGAGCCTTGACCGGCCTCGTCGATCGCCTCGAGGAAGCCGGCCTCATGATCCGCACCCCCGACGAAAACGACCGCCGGGTGATCCATCTCTCCCTCACCCCCCACGCCCACACGATCATGGCCGAAGTCGACGGAGACTGGAGCCACGAGGTCCAGCGCTGGCTCAACGCCCTCGACGACGAGGCCCGAAACGCCCTCACCCGCGGCTTGAACGCCCTGTTAGAAGCGGAGATGCCTCATGACTCCCAGTAGACGTATGATCATGGCGGGCGTGCTCCTCAGCCTGGTGCTCGCCGCCCTCAACCAGACCATGGTCAGCACCGCCATGCCCCGCATCGTCGCCTCTCTGGGCGGCATGGACTGGTACTCCTGGGTCTTCTCGGCCTACATGCTCTCGGCGACCGTCTTCGTCCCGATCTTCGGAAAGCTCTCCGACCAGTTCGGCCGCCGTCCCCTCATCCTCATGGGCATCGCCCTCTTCACCCTGGGCGCGCTACTTTCCGGGCTCGCCCAGGACATGACGCAGCTGATTCTCTTCCGGGCCATCCAGGGCCTCGGGGCGAGCGCCATGATGCCGGTCTCCTTCGCCGTGGTCGCCGACATCTATCCCCCGCACGAGCGCGGCAAGTCCCAGGGCGTGATCGGCGCGGCCTTCGGCATCGCCAGCTTCATCGGCCCCCTGCTCGGCGGCTGGATCACCGACCATACCTCATGGCGCTGGGCCTTCCTCATCAACGTTCCCGTCGGCCTCCTGGCCCTGGCCCTCTCGCGGGCCACGTTGCCTCGTCCGACACCCCGCCAGGAGCGGGTTTCCATCGACTACATCGGAGCCACCTTCCTCATTGGCGCCACCTCCGCCCTCCTCCTGCTCACCAGCCTGGGCGGCACCCAGTTCCCCTGGGTTTCGCTGCCGAGCGCGCTACTCGCAAGCACCGGCCTCGTCTTCGGCCTCGCCTTCCTCTGGGCCGAAACCCGTGCCAAGGAACCCATTCTTCCGCTGGCGCTCTTCAAAAACCCCGTCTTCACCGTCTGCGTCACCGCCTCGCTGCTGACGGGCGTCATCATGTTCGGAAACACCATGTTCATCCCGCTCTTCGTCCAAGGGGTGATCGGCACCAGCGCGACGGCTGCCGGCCTGGTCCTGACGCCGTTGATGCTGAGCAACGTCGCAGGAAGCACCTTGAGCGGCAATCTCGCCTCGCGAACCGGTCGCTACCGCTGGCTGGCCCTGGCCGGCCTCCTGATCCTGGTCGCCGGTGAATTCATGCTCACCCGCATGACCGCGGATACCGGAAACGCCCAGGCGATCCTCAACATGATCGTCGTCGGCTTCGGATTGGGCATCACCATGCCGATCTTCGTCCTGGCGGTCCAGAACTCCGTGTCGCGCGAGCATATCGGCTCGGTGACCTCGCTGGTCCAGTTCTTCCGCTCGATGGGAGGCACCCTTGGCGTCGCGGGCCTGGGCGCCGTCCTCTCCCATCACATGGCCCAGGAGATGCGAAGCGTCTTCCCGAAATCTCCCACCGGCCAGATGCCCAACCCTCAAGCGCTCATGGCCCCCGAGGCCGCAGGGGCCCTGCCCGAGGCCGTGCGCGAGATCCTGCAACAAGTGCTCAGCCATGGCCTTCACCACGTCTTCCTCTTCGGGGTCGCCGTCGCGGCCACCGCGGTGGTCGTGTGCGCCTTCCTCAAGGAGCAACCGCTGCGCAAGACCACACTCCCGCCCTTGCAAAAGGCGGGAGAGGAGCTCGCGGCGGAGGGCTTCCCGGGAAGCGTACTTCGTCCGGAAGACGAACCCGACCTCTTCGACCCGAACAAGTCCAAGCGATAGCCACCCTCGGCGATGGCTGGCAAGTAAAAGCGGCCCCCGGATCGCTCCGGGGGCCGCTTGGCGTGGGGGGCTTATTCGGCGGCTTTGACCAGGTCCTCGATGACCTTCTTGGCGTCTCCGAAGACCATCATGGTCTTGTCCATGTAGAAGAGCTCGTTGTCGAGGCCCGCGTAGCCGGAGGCCATCGAGCGCTTGTTGACGATGATGGTCTTGGCCTTGTAGGCCTCCAGGATGGGCATGCCGGCGATGGGCGACTTGGGATCGGTCTTGGCGGCCGGGTTGACGACGTCGTTGGCCCCCACGACCAGGACCACGTCCGCCTGGCCGAACTCGGAGTTGATGTCCTCCATCTCGAAGACCTGATCGTAAGGCACCTCGGCCTCGGCCAGGAGCACGTTCATGTGGCCGGGCATGCGGCCCGCGACCGGATGGATGGCGTACTTCACGGTGACGCCCTTCTCCGTGAGCTTGGCCACCAGCTCCTTGAGCGCGTGCTGAGCGCGCGCCACCGCCAGGCCGTAGCCCGGAACGATGATCACGGTCTCGGCGTTGCCCATGATGAAGGCCGCGTCGTCGGGAGAGCCCGCCTTCACGGGGCGCTGAACCTGGGATCCGGCCGCTGCCCCGGCGTCGCCCTCGCCGCCGAAGCCGCCGAGGATGACGCTGATGAACGAGCGGTTCATGGCCTTGCACATGATGTAGGAAAGGATGGCACCCGAGCTGCCGACGAGCGAGCCGGCGATGATCAGCATCGAGTTATTGAGCGAGAAGCCGATGCCGGCGGCGGCCCATCCCGAGTACGAGTTGAGCATCGAGACGACGACGGGCATATCCGCTCCGCCGATGGGGATGATCAAGAGGACGCCGAGGATGAAGGCGATCGCCAGCATCACCAGGAAGGGCGTCCAGGCCTGGGTGACGGCGAAGGCCACGCCGAAGCCGATCATCACGAGTCCCAGCACGAGGTTGAGCATGTGCTGGCCCTTGAAGACCACCGGGGCACCCTGGAAGAGGCGGAACTTGTACTTGCCCGACAGCTTCCCGAAGGCGATGACCGAGCCCGAGAAGGTGAGGGCGCCGACGAACGAGCCGATGAAGAGCTCGATCCGGTTGCCCACGGGGATGGGATTGCCGGCCTCGACGATACCGAACGCGGCGGGCTCCGAGACCGCGGCGACCGCGATGCAGACGGCTGCGAGACCGATCAGCGAGTGCATGGCCGCGACCAGTTCAGGCATCTTGGTCATCTCGACCCGCTTGGCCAGGACGGCGCCGATGCCGCCGCCCACGACCAGGCCCGCGCCGATGAGGCCGAGGCCTATGCCGAGGCCGGACTGGGTGCCGTGGCTGACGATGAGGGCGAGGGTGGTCAGGACGGCGATCGCCATGCCTGCCATCCCGAAGGCGTTGCCCTTACGGGCGGAGCTGGGATGCGAGAGGCCCTTGAGGGCTTCGATGAAGCAAACGGACGCTACCAGATAAAGCAGCGCGACGAGATTCATGCTCATGCCCGGCCTCCCCGGCCCTCGGCCTTCGGTTCCTTGGTTTCCTTCTTCTTGAACATTTCGAGCATCCGCTGGGTCACCATGAAGCCGCCGAAGACGTTGACGGCAGCGAGGGCGACGGCGAGCGTCCCCATCGACATGCCGACGACTCCGGTCGTCTGCCCGGCGGCTAGCAGGGCGCCGACGATGATGATGGCCGAAATCGCGTTGGTGACCGCCATCAAGGGGGTGTGCAGCGCGGGGGTGACCCGCCAGACCACGTGGTAGCCCACGTAGATGGCCAGGACGAAGATGATCAGGTTGATGATCGTATGGTCGATTTCCATCGCCTCGACTCTCCTTTGCTAGTTCGCGGCTGTCTTGGCGCTTTGCGTCTCGGCGCTGGGGGATGTGGCAGACTTCCTGAGCACTTCCCCGTCGGCGCAGATCAGCGACGCGGCGATGATCTCGTCGTTGCGGTCGAGCGTGTAATTGCCGTCCTTGTCGAAGAGCAGCTTCAGGAAGTCGAGCACGTTGCGGGCGTAAAGGGCCGAGGCGTCCGCGGCCACCATGGCCGGAAGGTTCGCCTCGCCGATGATCGTCACGCCGTGCTTCGTCACCGTCTTGCCCAGCTCCGAGAGGGGGCAGTTGCCGCCCTGCTCGACGGCAAGGTCCACGACCACCGAGCCCGGCTTCATCTGCTGGACGGTTTCCTCGCGCAGCAGGACCGGGGCCTGGCGGCCCGGGATGAGGGCGGTGGTGATGATGATGTCCGCTTGCTTGGCGCGCTCGTGGACCAGCTCGGCCTGGCGCCGCATCCAGTCCGCGGGCATCGGACGGGCGTAACCGCCGACGCCTTGGGCAATTTCGCGCTCCTCATCGGTCAGATACGGGACGTCCAGGAACTTTGCGCCCAGGGATTCGACTTGTTCCTTGACGGCGGGGCGCACGTCGGAGGCTTCGATGACGGCTCCGAGGCGTTTGGCGGTGGCGATCGCCTGCAAACCCGCGACGCCGGCGCCCAGCACCAGCACGCGGGCGGCCTTTACGGTGCCGGCGGCGGTCATCAGCATCGGCATGAAGCGCTGGTAGGTGTTGGCCGCCAGCATGACGGCCTTGTAGCCCGCGATGTTGGCCTGCGAGGACAGGACGTCCATCGACTGGGCGCGCGTGATGCGGGGGACCGCCTCCAGCGCGAAGGCCGTGAGGCCATGGGTGGCCATCGCCGCGAGATTCTCCCCGTCGAAGGGGTTGAGCATGCCGATGAGCCGCGTGCCCGAGGGCATCATGGCCCGTTCTTCGGGCAACGGCGCCCGGACTTTCAATACCAGTTCGGCGCCGAAAGCCTCGGCGGCGGTGGCGACTTCCGCCCCGGCCGCGGCGTAGGCTTCATCCGGGATGCTCGCGCCATGGCCGGCTCCCGCCTGCACGACGACGCGATGCGCCGCCGAGACGAGCTTCTTCACCGTTTCGGGGGTCGCGGCGACGCGGGTCTCCCCGGGCCAGGTCTCGGCGGGAATGCCGATTCTCATGGTTCCCTCCCTATCTAGTCTCTGCTGGATAGCGTCCTTACAGGAGTCTGGAGCGCGACACGACCCGAAACACCCCACTGGCGCGATTCGGAGTCCAGAACGTCACCAAAGACCCTGGTAATGCTTATTATCCACCAATTTCGCGCATGACCGGTCCGTATAAAGAACCGATCCTCGCGCATGGGAGTTTTACCCGAGTATCAGACGAAATCTTGTCTCCTGGAAGGTCACATGCCCGCCAAGCAAGCCAAGAAGCGCTATCTAAGCCTGCGAGAGCGTGAATGGGTCTCGAAAGCCCCCACCTATCACCGGGCTCCTTGTTTGAATGTCCGGGTCCGCGTGCTACGTTGATCGCGCAAGCTTCTCCAAGCCAAGGGAGGAAAGGCATGGACATCATCCAGGTCTTGCGGGACGAGCATGAGCACGTCATGAACCTCTTCGAGAAGTTCGACGCACTCAGCGAGCCGAGCGCCAAGCGGCCGGTGGCCGAAGAGCTCCTTCAGCAACTCATGATCCACGAAAAGGCCGAAGAGGATGCCGTTTACGGCAAGGTACGCGACCTCCTCCCCGATCCGTCGATCATCGACACCGCCCTCTTGGAGCAAGCGGACATCAAGGACCAGATCCGCGAAATTGTCTCAGAGACGGACTTCGAGACGATCGCCGCCCGCCTCATGCAGCTTCGCGAGCGGGTGCTGGATCACGTGGCCACCGAGCAGAGCGAGATCTTTCCCGTCTTGCGGCAGGTCCTCAACGAGCGCTGGTGCGAACAGCTCGCCTCGGACTTCAAGACCGCCAAGGCCGAGCACATGGTGGAGTTTCCCTCCCTCTCCATCACCATGGCTCCTGGCATGCGGGTCGAGGAAGAACGGCGGCACTAGAGCATCACCAGCCTCATGATCCGCGCCCCCTGACCGGGCGGTCAGGGGGCGCGGAGTTTCGCCGCTAAGCGAGCTAGGTGGCAGCCACCTCGGGCACGCGCTCCGCCACGGCGGCCGGGGCCTCCGGACGGCGGTTCCAGCGGTCGAAGAAGACGTAGACCACCGGGGTGATGTAGAGCGTGATGATCTGCGAGATCATCAGACCGCCCACGACCGAGAGGCCGAGGGACTGACGGGCCTCGCCGCCGGCCCCGTGACCGATGGCCAGGGGAATGGCGCCCATGATGGCCGCTGCCGTCGTCATCATGATGGGACGGAAACGAACCAGGCTCGCGTCGAAGATCGCCTCCGCGGCGGGCTTGCCCTTGCGGCCTTCCTCGATCGCGAAGTCGATCATCATGATGGCGTTCTTCTTGACGATGCCGATCAGCATCATCAGTCCGACGAAGCCGTAGATGTCCAGGCTCTTTCCGAAGACCATCAGCACCAGGAGGGCGCCCATGGCGGCCGAAGGCAGGCCGGCGAGAACCGTGATCGGGTGGATGAAGCTCTCGTAAAGCATGCCCAGCACGATGTAGATGACCAGGACGGCCCCCAAGAGCAGCCAGCCCATGCTGGACATCGAGTCCTGGAACTCCTGCGCCGAGCCCTGGAAGGCGTACGAGACGCCCTCGGGAAGCAGCTCGTCGGCGGCCTCGCGGACCATGCGCGTGGCCACGTCGAGGGTCACGCCGGGTGCCGCGTCGAAGGACAACGTCACCGCGGGAAGCTGTCCCACGTGGTTGACCGTCACCGGGCCCACTCCCGTCTTCTGGGTCGTGACCGCAGACAACGGAACGAGCTTGCCCGAGGACGAGCGAACGTAGAGCTGCTGGATGCTCTCCGGCGAGCCCTGGTACTCGGGAAGGACCTCCAGGATCACCTGGTAGTCGTTGCTGGGGGTGTAGATCTGCGAGACCTGGCGCGACCCGAAGGCCGAACCCAACGTCGAGAGGATGGCATCCGCACTGACGCCTGCCGCCGCTGCGGCATCCCGATCGATCGAGACCTGCACCTGCGGCGAGCGGTTTTCCAGATCCGTGTTCACCCCGACCAGTTGGGGAATGTCCTTCATCCGCGCTTCCAGGATTCCCGCCGCCTCGACGACCTTGCCGTGGTTGGTGCCCTGCAAGGTCACCTGGTAGGTCGCGCGGGTCGACATGCCGCCGATCCGGATGGCCGGCGGCACCTGCACGAAGGCGCGAAGGCCCGGGATCTGCGAGAGCGGGCGACGCAGCTGGTTGGCCACGTCCTCGATCCCGTCATGACGGTCGGCATACGGCTTGAGCGAGACGAACATCGTTCCCGAGGTGCCGCCGCCCCGGAAGCCGCCACCCGCAGTGACCGACGACATGAAGCCGTGGACGTTGGGATTCTTGGCCACGATAGCGGCCGCCACCTGCTGGTGGCGCACCATGTCGTCGAATGAGACGCCCTGCTGGGCCTGGGTCATGATCATGATCTGACCCGCGTCCTCGGTAGGCAGGAAGCCCTTCGGAATGGCCACGAAGAGCCAGCCCGTGAGACCGATCAGGGCGACGAAGAGGGCGAGGGCCGCCCGGCGGAACTTCATGACTCCCCGCAGCGTGCGGGCATAGAAATCCAGCGAGCGCTCGAAGAACGCCTCCGTCACCGTGTAGAACCAGCCCTGGCGGGACTCATGGCGCAGGAAGCGCGCGCCCATCATGGGCGTCAAGGTCAGCGAGACCAGGCACGAGACCAGAATGGCCACCGCGACGGTGATGGCGAACTCGTTGAAGAGCCGGCCCACGATCCCGCCCATGAAGAGCACCGGGATGAAGACTGCCGCCAGCGAGATGGTCATCGCGATGATCGTGAAGACGATCTCGCGAGAGCCCTCCAGGGCCGCCTCCAGACGACTCTTGCCCTGCTCCATGTGGCGGACGATGTTCTCGAGCATGACGATCGCGTCGTCTACCACCAGACCCGTGGCCAGGGTCAGCGCCATCAGCGAGAGGTTGTTCAAGCTGAAGCCCATGAACGACATCACGCCGAAGGTCGCGAGGATCGACACGGGAAGCGCCAGGGCGGGAATCAGGGTCGCCGACAGGTTCCTCAGGAAGAGGAAGATGACCATGATGACGAGCCCGATCGTGAGCACCAGCGTGAACTGGACCTCGTTGACCGACTCGCGAATGGAGGTGCTGCGGTCGTAAAGCACGTCGAGGTTGACCGAGGCGGGAATGGCGCGCTGAAGCTCGGGAAGCTTGGCGCGGACGCCGTCCACGACCTCGATGGTGTTGGATCCGGGCTGACGCATGATGGCCAGGATCATGCCGCGCTTGCCGTTGTACCAGGCCGCGCTGCGCTCGTTCTCGACCGAGTCCTTGACCCGGCCCAGCTCCTCCAGGCGCACGGGAGCGCCGTTCCGGTAGGCGACGACCAGCTGACGGTAGGCGTCGGCATTCTCCAATTGGCCCTGAGCCTGAACGTCATACGCATGGTATTGCCCGTTAAGCGTACCGGTCGGCAGGTTCGAGTTGCCCCGGCGCATGGCCGATTCCACCTCGTCGATGCCGATGCCCCGGGCGGCCATGGCCGCCGGGTCCAGCTGTGCCCGGACGGCGTACTTCGCCTGACCCCAGACGTTGACCTGGCTGACCCCCGAGACCGTCGAGACCTGCTGGGCCAGCAGCGTCTCCGCGTACTCGTTGACGTCCGCGAGCGGTAGCGTGTCGGACGAAAGCGCCAGCATGAGAACCGGAGCGTCCGCCGGGTTGACCTTGCGGAAGGACGGAGGAGTCGTCATCGCGGTCGGCAGGCGACGGCTCGCCGCCGTGAGGGCCGACTGCACGTCCTGAGCCGCCGCGTCGATGTTTCGATCCAGCTTGAATTGAAGCGTGATGCGGGTCTGCCCCTGAGAGCTCGACGAGGTCATCGAGTCCAACCCCTGGATCGTCATGAACTGACGCTCCAGCGGGGAGGCCACCGACGCGGCCATCGTGTCGGGGCTGGCTCCCGACAACGTCGCCGTGACCTGGATGGTCGGGTAATCCACGCTCGGAAGGTTGTTGACCGGCAGCTGGAAGTACCCGAAGACCCCGAAGATCACCAAGGCGATCGTCATCAGGGCCGTGGCGACCGGCCTCCTGATAAAGGGTTCGGAGACGTTCATCGCGCGCTCCTCTCACCCTTGGGCTTGCCCTCAGACTTCCCCTCAGGCTTGCCGTGGGGCTTGCCCTCGGGCTTCGCCGGAGGCTCGATCCCGTCGCGGATCTCGACCTTGGTCCCGTCCTGAAGCTGAAGCGTGCCGTCGATGACCACGCGCTCGCCCGGATTCAAGCCGGACTCGACCACGGCCAGGTCCCCCTGGATCCGGTCGAGCTTGACGTCACGCTGCGAAACCGAGAGATCGGTATTGACGACGAAGGCGTAATGCCCCGTCTGACTGGGCTGCACCGCCTGAGCCGGCGCGATGATCCGATTGCGCTCGGTGGTGAGCGTCATCTCCACGTCCGCGAACTGCCCCGGCACCAGAGCACCCGAGGCATTCGGGAACTCCGCCTTGAGGCGAAGGGTGCCGGTCGTGGGATCCACGGCGTTATCCATGAAGACCACCTTGCCCGTCACCGGCTGACCGCCACGCGGGGTCGCCTTCACCCCGATCGGCGACTCGGCCTGGTAGCGGCGGACGCGATCGATCTGGTTCTGGGGAATGGTGAAGCTGACGAAGACCGGGGAGACGCGGTTGATCACGAGCAGCGGAGTGGTGCCGCCCGCGGTGACGAGGTTGCCGACGTCGACCTGGCGATCGCCCGCCATCCCGTCGATCGGCGAGACGATCGTCGTATACGAAAGCTGCACGCGCGCGTTCTCCACCACGGCCAGATCCGCCTGCACCGTCGCTTCGAGCGCAGCCACGCTCGACGTCATCTGCTCGGCTTGCTGACGCGAGACGAAGCCCTGGGCCAGCAGCTCCTGGTAACGCCGTGCATCGGCCTTGGCCTGCGCCAGTTGGGCGCGATCGCGCGCCAAGGTCGCCTCGGCCTGCTTCACGGAGGCCTGCAACGGAGCGGGATCCAGCTTGAAGAGCATCTGCCCCTTCTTCACCGGCTTCCCTTCCTGGAAGCCCAGTTCCAGCACCTGCCCCGACGCCTGGGCGCGGACCGAAACCGTCTCCATCGCCTCGACCGTACCGACCGACGATAGCAGCAACGGAACATTCGAGAGCGTGACGTCATCGGCCAGGACAGGAACGGAGCGCATCATCCGCTGTCCCGCCGGCTTGGTTTCCTTGGAGGAGGTGAGGGACTTGCCGACCAGCAAGCCCACGATGATCAGCGCGGCGACTCCCAGGAGCCAGAAACGCTTCCGGCGAGGCGTCGTCGGACGAGGTTGGACATCGATCATGACTGGACTCCTGTCACACCCATCGCGCGCTGAAGATCGGCGATGGCAAGATGAAAGCTGGTTTGCGCGCGGACCCAATCGGCATGCGCCGACGCGACGAGGGCTTGAGCGTCAGCGACCTCGATGATCGACCCGACGCCCGCGCGGTAGCGGCCCTGCGCCTGAGTTTGGTTGGCCCGAGCTGCGTCCAAGGCGGCCTTGGCGGCCGGCACCCGCTCCTTGGCTCCCGACAGGGCCAGATAGGCATTGTCGACGTCGCGAAGCACTTCCAGGCGACGCGCCTGAAGCATGGCCTTCACCGAGGACTGCTGGCCCTCCGCGGCCCGAACCTGACTCGACACCGCCGGCGAGAAGATCGGCCAATTCAAGGTCACGCCCGCCGACCAGTTCGGCGCCCCGACGAGGTTTCGCGCCCGTAGCCCGTAACTCGCATCCAGGCTCAGATCGGGATTTCCGGCGGCTTGCGCGGCATGGCGCGACGCTCCCGCCTGCTCCACCTGAGCCTCGACGGTCTTGAGGCTGGGATGCTGAAGGGCCATCGACTCAAGCTCGGTGAGCGGCTTGCTCGCGAGAACCGACTCGGCCGGGAAGGCCGGGTCACCGGCGACCAGCTCCGTCTGTCCGATGGCGGCCGAAAGCGAGCGGCGCGTCTGGGCCGTCGTGGCCTTCGCCGCTGCCAGGGCCGCCTTGGCCTGCGAGACGGTCGCCTGCGCGCGGGTCACGTCGAGCTGCGCACTGACGCCGGCTTTGACCCGGGCCTGGGCCTCGCTCAAGGTCGTCTCGGCGAGCCGGAGCTGCTCGTTGGACTGGGACTCCAGTCCCGAGGCCTGCACCCAGTTCAGATAGGCCTGACGAACCCCGTAGGCCACCTCGACGGCCCGAAGATCCGCTTGCGCCTCCGCCGCGGCCGTCTGGGCCTCGGCCTGCTGCACCGCCGCACCGCGCTTCCCGAAGGTCCAAAGCGACTGACGCAGATTGACGCTCGTGCTGCCCAGGTTGAAGGGATCCGTGGACAATTGGCCCGGCGACACGCTCGTCGTTTGCGAGAGGCCCGCACTCAGGCCCAGCTGAGGCATGTAGGTGGAACGCGCAACTCCCTCCGAGTCCGCCTGAGCGGAGGCAGCCGCCTTGGCGGCTTGCAGCGAAGGAGATTGCTCCAAGGCCCGAAAGACCAGGTCCTCCATCGCAACCGGAGCCGCGAGAGCAGGAGTGGCCACGGACACGATCATCATGGCTATCAAAGGCAAGGGGGATTTCATGAAGCGACCTTTCTAGGAGCGGGAGCGAAGCCCCACTCATGTTTACCGGTGAGGCAGGCAAAAAGTTTCAGCTTTCGCCAAAAAACCTCACCCCGGCCATGAGCTCCCCGGCGCAAGACCGTCCGCAAGCTAGCATGATAACAGGTTTCGCCCCACCGGCTTTCATGGCAAGCGAATGTCGCCGCCCATCAAAGCGGCCCACCATGCTTGAACGCACGGCGGGCCGGATCGCGGGGCTAAGGCGTTCAGCCCAGTTCAGGCGTGAACCAGCGTTTCAGGCGCTCTCCCCAGTTGCGGGCGGGCAAGCGCTTCTCGGCATCCTTCGGACTCCGTTCGGCGGGAATGCTGGTTGCCCAGTCGGCCTCGAAGATCGCCGCATCGAGCCGACGGACCTGGGAGGCATCATCGATGCCGATACCGACCTCGCGCGAGAAGGCCCAGGCCTGGTTGTCCATGTTCTGGGAACCCACGTAGGCCCATTGACCGTCCACCGAGAGGTACTTCGTATGGGAGTCGGCGGGGGTCTTGCCGTCCTCGGCGAACCAGCGAAGCGCGACGTTGGCGCGCGCCGCTTCCGGCAGCTGGGCCAGGAAGCTCGGGACGGCGCGGTTCGACGAGCGATCGATGGCGGGCCCGATGGCACCGAAGTTCTGGGGCAAGAGAATCTCGACCTTGACGCCGCGCGCGGCGGCCTCCGCGATGCCGTCCCAGACCCGGATATCGTTGAGGTTGGGGGACATGACCCGCATGCTGCGCGTGGCGGCCTTCATGGCGGCGATCAGGCCCTGGTCGGCGTCGTTGCCGGTATAGTCCCCGCGCCAGGCGACGCCTTCCTTGGTCAGCATGGTGATGGGCACCATGGGCTGCGTCGAGGGAACCTCGGGGCCCTTGCGGTGCACGGGCGGCGTCGCCGTGGCGTTCTTCCAACTCTTGGAGCTGGCCCAGGCCTGGTCGAAGTCGCTGAGCATGGCGTCCACGACGGGGCCCCGCAGGTGCACCATCACGTCGCGTTCGGGAGGGTTGTCGATGTTGTCGCCGCCGATGATGGCTTCCCGCCCGTCCAGGACGAACATCTTGGTATGGTTGGATTTCCGGGTGACCGGCCCCGCGTAGGTGGCGATCTGCGCCTCGACCCCGGCTTCCTCGAGAGACTTTGCGAGGGTCTTGCCGAGCGGGACGAGATCCCGGTTGAAGGCGATGTAGACCTTGAAGTCCGGGTTCTCTTTCTGCTTCTTGGCGAGCGCGGCGATCAGGGTCTGGGCGGCCTCGGTGTTCGGCTTGAAGTAGAAGGTCTGGATGCAGATCTCGTAGCGGGCCGAGTCGAGCAGCTCGATGACCTTGGCGATCGCCTCGTCCTCGGCATCCGTGTCGTTGATCCAGATGTCTTCGATGGAACCCTGGGTGAAGACCCGGCCGCGCTCCACCGTGCCCTTGCCGGTCTCGAAGACCGCGCGGTTGACGGCCGTACCGACCTCCGAGCGTCCCGTCGGGTAGCTCCGGACCCGGGTATCCGAGCCGAGAGAGGCGGCCTCGCGATCGCGCGGCATGGCCGTTCGGGCCGAGGGGCTGACGCTCTGCGTCGCACGGACGCGGGATTCGCTGGAAATGCTGGGTACTGCCATGGCCGGTGAACCTCCTGGGGGCCTCCCCCAGGTAGTCATCGGGGCGATCGCCTCGGAACTTGCCTATCTGCGCGGTTCTCGCCCCCTTGGCGCGATCCGCCGGCGGCTCGTGTTATGATCCGGGGTGCTCGGGCCTTTGCTCCCGTCCCGCTTCCAAACTCCCGGCATGTCACTCTGACATGCGGACCGTTCCGGCTCGCGAGCTCGCTCGCCTAGACCAATCGAGGACCTATGAACTCCGTCTCGAACTCTTCTTCCCCCGTGCTGCGCTGGTTCCACGCCATCGCCGTCGCCGAGGGCACCAGCTTCCTGCTGCTCTTGTTCATCGCGATGCCCCTCAAGTACATGGCCGGCATGCCCATGGCCGTGAAGCTCGTGGGCTCGATCCATGGCGCGCTCTTCGTCGCCTACGCGATCGCCGCCGTCTTCCTCTTCACCCATGCGAAGTGGCCCTTGGACCGCATCCCGGGCCTGTTCTACGCGGCGGTCCTGCCCTTCGGCACCTTCGTGATGGAGCGGAAGTGGCTGCGCGAGCGCGCCTAAACACGCCGCAGCCCTAAAACGGACTCGCCTCCCGATCGCGGGCCTTCGGCGCCCCGACCGTCAATCGATGGTTATTGCCGTATAATGAAGTATGGCAATCCCGCGATTCGAGGCATTGATTCTCTTCAAAGCCCCTTCGCCGCCCGGCGCAGGGGCTTTCGGGATGACCTCCGCCGACCAGGCCTGGTTGCGCGTGCTCTTGGCCCTCGCCGTCACGATCCTGCTTTCGGTCCTGCCGTTCAAAGCCCCCTCCGTGACGCCATTCGTCCTCCAGAGCCTCCCTCCCGGGCCCGAACTCCAGAAGGACACCGCCCCCGTCCTGAGGGACGCGGCCAAGTTGGACCAAGAAGGGCTGAACCCGACGCATCAGAGCCTCAAGGTCGCCAAGAAGAGCAATCGCAAGCACGGGAGCGCCGACCTCGATCTCGCCGCGGGAAGCGAAGCGGCCTTCGTCATGGCGGCCCCTTTCAAGCCAAGCCGTCTCGATCGCCGCGATGCCCCTCCGACCCGACCTCCCCCTCGACTTCGCTTACGCGCTCCGCCCGTCCTCGGGTAGCACGCCTCGCCTTCGTCGTTCGGCGGAATACGCGACGTGCTGCCGACTTGGCGTGACCACGTAACCGAAAACGAGGATAGAGATGCCACCTATCGAGCAGATTCTCCTGGGAGTCGCCCTCCTCCTTCTCCTCAGCGTCGCCGCGAGCAAAGCCTCCGGCCGCTTGGGAGTTCCCGCGCTGGTGATCTTCATGATCGTCGGCATGCTGTCGGGGTCCGAAGGCCCCGGCAAGATTTACTTCGACAACTTCACCCAAGCTCAGTCGCTGGGGGTGCTGGCCCTGGCCCTCATCCTCTTCGCCGGAGGACTCGACACCCAGTGGAAGGAAGTCCGACCCGTGCTGGGCAAGGCCCTCATCCTCTCGACCCTCGGGGTCCTGATGACCGCGGGATTGGTCGGATGGTTCGCGTCCCAAGCCCTCGGCATCTCGCTGCTCGAAGGCCTCCTGCTCGGCTCCATCGTCTCCTCGACGGATGCCGCGGCCGTCTTCTCGGTGATGCGCTCACGAAGCGTCTCGCTGAAGGGCAACCTCAAACCGCTGCTCGAACTGGAATCCGGAAGCAACGACCCCATGGCCGTCTTCTTGACCGTCGGCATCATCGGGCTCTTGAGCAAGCCCGGCTCCTCGATGCTCGACCTGATCCCCGCGTTCGTCATGCAGATGTCGATTGGGGCGATCGCCGGCTACCTCCTGGGACGCCTGGCCATCGTGCTCATCAACAAGATCAACCTCGAGTACGAGGGCCTGTACCCGGTCCTGACCCTGGCCTACGTCCTCTTCGCCTATGCGGCGACCGCCCTCATCGGAGGCAACGGCTTCCTCGCGGTCTACATCGTGGGCCTCGTGATGGCCAACCACGCGTTCATCCACAAGCGCAGCATCGTCCGCTTCCACGACGGCCTCGCCTGGCTGATGCAGATCGCCATGTTCGTCGCCCTCGGCCTCCTGGTCTTCCCCTCCCAGCTCCTGCCCGTCCTGGGCGCGGGCCTCTTGCTCTCCGTCTTCCTGATGTTCGTCGCCCGCCCGCTCAGCGTCTTCCTCCTGACGCCGTTCACCAACCTGACCATCTCCGAGAAGGCCATGGTCTCCTGGGTCGGGTTGCGCGGCTCGGTGCCGATCATCCTCGCGACCTTCCCCCTGCTCGCCGGGATCCCGAACGCCGACAAAATCTTCAACCTCGTCTTCTTCATCGTCATGACCTCCGTCATCCTCCAGGGCACGAGCATCCCCATCGTCTCCAAGTGGCTGGGAGTGTACAAACCCCTCGAGGAAAAGGTCGCCTATCCCCTGGAATTCAATCCCATGGGCGATCTCAAGAGCGACCTGGTGGAAATCGCCGTCCCCACCGAATCTACGGCCGTCGGCAAGCCCATCGTGGCCCTGGGTATCCCGCCTGGCGCCCTCATCGTGATGCTGCGGCGCAGTCAGGAGTTCATCGTGCCCAATGGCGCGACCGTTCTGCAAGGTGGGGACACGATGCTGATGCTCGCCCAGAAGGACGACCTACCCGAGGTCGAGCGCATCGTGGGCACGCAGAAGCTCAAGGAAGGCTGGAGCACCTAGCGCCTGCGGCAGTTGCGTAACGAAGATCGCGCTAAGTCCGGAACGCGACCATAGAAAAACCAAAAGCCGGTCCCCCCGAGCAAGAGGCTCGGGGGGACCGGCTTTAATGGGAAGGACCTACCAGGTCGCGAAGCGGGGAGTGTTGACGACCGGAAGGAAGTTGCCGATGGCGTTGACGAACTCCGGGCGGTCGATGAAGGGGTTGCGGTTGCCCTGGAAGCTGTAGACCGCGTCGTTGCGGAGGCGCTCGTCGGCCGAGACGGGATCCAGGACATGCCACTTCTTGAGGGTCTCTTCCTCATGACGGAAGTTCGTGAGGTCGGCATTCTGGCCGTAGACGGTGTAGAAGTAGAAGAGGGCCCGGGCCGTGTTGCCCTTCTGGTCATGGCGCGGCTCGAAGACCGTGGCGCCCTTCGCATCCTTGCCGAGCTTGCTGCCGCCGTCGGTCCACTCGACCGTCACCACGTCGCCGAAGGGGAAGGAGCTCCGCTTGGAGTTGGCGTTGCAGTCGGTGGGGAAGAGGTGATGCAGGTCGGACTTGGCCGTGCCGACCGCACCCTTGCTCTGGGGCCAGGTGTGCTCGGCGTTGAAGCCGGAGCCGCCCCGGTAGGCGGTCTGACGATCCGTGACGTTGTTCAGGCTGCGATCGGTGTAGTCGCACTCGACGATGTCGTTGTTGTCGAGGTCGTCGACGTCGGCGAACATGACGTCGCGGGCGCGGTCGTAGCCAAGCTCCTTGTGGCGCGAGACGATGCCCGCGAGCGAGCGAAGGAGGTCCTGGCCCTTATCGCCCTCGGCGTTCCGGTAGTAGTCGGCGGGCGCCTGGCGCAGCGTGAAGGAAGAAGTGGTCTTCCCCGATGCATACGGCTGCATCCCCTGGTAGGGCCCACAGGCCGTGAGCGAAGTGGCGAGCAAAAGGGATGTGGCGGTAAGCACGAACGGGTTCAAGGGTTTCCTCCTGTCGGTTTCACGTGCAACTTTAAGGGGAGTTTAACACAGACTAACCAAAGCTTGAAAGCCCCAAATTGAGAAATCTCCTGAAATTACGGCTTTTCTACGGAAGTCCCTTTCCCGGGTCCTCGGGCATCAAGGTTATTCCCAGGTTAAACGCAGTTCCGAGCCATGGGGGCGATCGCCCCGTCTCACGGCTGAGCCCAAGCGACGATCCGGCCCCGTAGGGCCTCTTGGGTCCACCCGGGCTATTGCGGACTGTTCTCAAGCTATAGTATGCTTGAGACTAATGAGAATAATTCTCATAAAATGGCATCGCGATTTTCCGATGCCGCAACGCCTGACGCCCGAACCGGCGCGCCCCCCCGAAGTCCGGAGGCTTCCCCGAGTTCTCCAAGGCGACCGACAGCCCGCCAGAACGCTCATGATCCCGAGCCGCTTTTTTCCCGAGGCCCCGATGAACCCGCCCTTGAAGCCTCTCGCCAACGACGACCGAACGGAACGCCCCGCGTCCCGGCGCGGTCTCTGGCTGGCCGCGGTGATCGCCGGCCATGGCCTGCTGCTGGCCGCGGGCCACGTGGGCCTGGCCCTCTACCATCCTCCGCTCGAAAGGCCCCGGGTCATCGGCATGCTGGTCTCCCCGCCCGTGGCGGCCGTCGCTCCGCCCAAGCCGCAGAAGCAGGCCGCGCCCTCCAAGCCGCGCCCCAAGACGCGCCCCGCCGCCAAACCCAAGCCGGCGCCGGCTCTTCCGGCGCCCCCGGGCCCGCCTTCCGAGCGAGCGCTAACGCCCCCCCCGGCTCCTGAAACGCCTGCCGTCCCCCTGGAGGACGTCGCTCCCGGTGCCACGGAGACCGAAGGCCTGGCCAACGCGTCGGAGAGCGTCGCGCAGGCGGATAGCGGGGCGCCCTCCGAAGCGCCCGTCGAGTTGCCCCGAACCGATGCGGCCCACCTGAACAACCCGACTCCGGCTTACCCGTCCTTGTCCCGGCGCTTCGGCGAGGAGGGTCGCGTGCTGCTCGACGTCTACATCCTGGAGGACGGCCGGGTCGGCGAGATCAAGCTCAACCGATCGAGCGGCTTCGCGCGGCTCGACCATGCCGCGCTCGAAACCGTCCGCCACTGGCGCTTCATGCCGGCCCGCCGGGGCGGAGAGGCCATCCCGTTCTGGTACGTCCAACCCATCACGTTTTCATTGGATCGCTGAGGCGATCGCAAGCACGAGGAAAGGCTGATTTCCGATGACCGAAAATCCCTACGGCATGGCCGCCGTCTGGAGCCAGGGAGATCTGGTGACCAAGAGCGTGGCGCTCTTGCTGCTCGCCATGTCCATCGCCTCCTGGTACCTGATCGCCACCCGGACCTGGAGGCTGGTGAAGCTTCGGCGGGCCGCCCGGGCCGCCGGTGAGTTCTGGCATTCCCGCAGCTTCGAGGAAGGCATGGCCGCCATCGACGTCAACGACCCCTTCAACCCGTTCCGCCATCTGGCGCTCGAAGGCCAAGCCGCCGTCAGCCACCATGCCCATAACAAGGACGACCTCCATGGGCAGCTGACCCTGGCCGAATGGCTTACCGAAAGCCTGCGCGGAGCCATCGACGACTGCTCCGAGCGCATCAACTCCGGTCTCTACATCCTGGCGTCCATAGGCTCCACCGCGCCCTTCGTCGGCCTCTTCGGCACCGTCTGGGGCATCTACCACGCGCTCATGAAAATCGGCATGTCCGGGCAAGCCGGCATCGACAAGGTCGCGGGCCCCGTCGGCGAGGCCCTGATCATGACGGCCTTCGGTCTGGTCGTCGCCATCCCCGCCGTGCTCGGCTACAACACCCTGACGCGTAACAACAAGGCCCTGGTCGGACGCTTACACCGCTTCGCGCGCCAACTCCATGCCTACTTCCTTACCGGTTCTCCCGTGGACGCGAAGCATCCCGAGCTGGCGATCGCCCATCACCGCGAGGGACGCTAGATGGCTTTCGGAGGAGGACTCGAAGACCAGGACGACGTCCTCAGCGAGATCAACATGACGCCCCTCGTGGACGTCATGCTGGTCCTGCTGATCATCTTCATCGTCACCATGCCGGTCTTGACCCAGTCGGTGCAACTCGACTTGCCGCGCGCCCAAAGCCAGCCCACCCTATCGAAGCCCGAGAGCGTGACGATCGCGATCACCGCCGACGGCAAGCTCCACTGGAACGGAGCTCCGCTCGACCCCGAGACCCTGGAATCCCGCCTGAAGACGGCCGCCGCCCAGGAGCCGCAGCCCGAGGTATCCATCCGAGGCGATCGCAAGGTCACCTACGAGCACGTGATCACCACGATGGCTGCCGCACAGCGGGCCGGCATCCTCAAGCTGGGCTTCGTCACCGAGCCGACGAACTAACCGACTCCCGGCCGTCCGCCTCCCGCCGCCGAGCCCCGGAGGCCTACCCGCCCAGCAGGACGCCGCCATCCGGCGTGAACGCGAAGCCGGGGTTCCAGGCAATCTCCCAGAGGTGGCCGTCCGGATCGGTGAAGTAGCCCGCGTACCCTCCCCAAGGCTTCTCCTGGGCGGGGCTGCGCAAGCGCGCTCCCGCCGCCTCCGCCCGCGCGAGTACGGCATCCACCTCGGCTTTGCTTCTCACGTTATGGGCGAGCGCGAACCCGGCAGACCCTGCGGCGACCGGGACCTGGGCATCCTCCGCCAAGGCGGCGAAGGGAAAGAGCGAGACGATCAGCGGCCCGGCCTGGAAAAAGACGACCTCGTCGGAGACGAAGCCGGGCGTCCAACCCAGTCCCTCCGTGTAGAACAGCCGAGACCGCTCGAGTTCCGAGACTCCGAGCGTGATGAGGGAGACGCGTTGCTCCACGGGGACTCCTTTCACGATCAATCGCCAACTGGGAATGGGAAACCGCCATTCTATCAGGCATTCGCTCGCTTGGCCGCAAAAACGAGGGGCCCCGCTCGACGCTGTGTCGAGCGGGGCCCCTGAGGTCGGGATTCGGGGGTGACTCCCCCGTGAATCGCGTTAGTTCCGGTAGGTGAAGACGAGGTCTTCCTGCTTGAGCAGCGTCTCGGCCCCCTGAACCCCTTGGTGGCGGATCGCCTTGATCTGCAAGGTGTCGGTATCCCCCGTCTTGCGCGCACCGAAGCTGTTTACCGGGAAGCCGTAGGTTTGAAGCGCAGCGAAGGTAAAGTCGGTAGCCGCGGTGTTCTGGAAGGTGGCTCCTCCGATCGCGAGGGTCGCTCCGGTCGCCAGCGTCACCGGCACCGAGGCCGTGGCGATCGTCGACATGCCCCCAACGAAGCGAGGGGCCTTGAACTCCACTTCGACGTTGGTGCCCGTGATGGCACCGGTGGTCAGCGTGAAGGTGCCGGTATTGAGGCGACCGTTGGCCGCGTAATGCTCGCTCGGCTGCGTGAACGCGGTCCATGCAAGCTTCGTGGCGTCCGTCCCCGTGAAGGTGCCGAAAGTCGGGCGAACGCCCAGGGGAGAGGGACTCACCGATCCCGAGCGGAGGTTACCGCCGTCATGGTAGACCTGGGTGGCGCCGGGCACCAGGAAGGCCTGATTGAGCTCGGGCGCCGTCAGGGTGGCGGCCGTGACCAAGTAGCTGTACGTCATCGGCTTGTTGGGCAGCTCGGTGCCGTTGACGACGTTGCCATAGGCATCCCGCAGGTCATGGCTGCTGAAGATAAACTGGCTGGCCGTGGAGATGATGTTGCTGTTATAGCGGAAGAAGCTCTTCAAGGGATCGAGCAAGCCGGCACTGACCGTCAACCGAGGCGACTGCGCCGAATTGAAACCAATGCGGCTGATGATGTTCCCACGCAGCAAGTAGACGTATCCGTTGTTCACCGCCTTGGTGGGGGTGAAGCGGACGCGATTTCCGTCCTTGGTGAGGGGAACCACATCGTAGTTGCTGCCCCAGGGGTGCACCGTCTGCCCCCAGAGCTGACCGTTGCTGATGAGGATCCGGTCACCCTCATGGACGTTCGCCGCATCGGCGACCTCCATGGTGATCGCTTCGCCGGCAATCCCTTCGTGGTTCTGGCCCATCACGCGAGCGGCGAACTGGGGCAACTGTCCGACCTGAATGCTCACCGGCTTGGTCTTACCAGGCTCGAGGACCCCCCAGGCCGCCCCCGTCCCGTAGCCCCGCTTCGTCGACGAGCCATCTTGGCTCTCATAGTCCGGGATCAGGCAATCTTGCAGGTAATTCTGATTGATCTCCCCGGGATCGAAGACGAGGACGGGCGAGGTCGGGGCTCCCGAGAGCAGGATGGCCTGGTTGTACCCGGCGAAGGGGTCGTTAGCCGAGTCATGGAAGTAGTAAACGCCCTTCTCCGCGTCATGCGAGATGACGTTGGATTCCGAGAGCGTGCCGAAAAGCCGGTGATCCGAGGTACGAACCGTCACGACGAACTCGCCCGGTGCGACGTTCTCGAAGGTCAGGTTGGCCTGACCGCCGCTCTTGCCCGAGGCGCCGAAATTGCGCGTGACGTAGCGCTGCTGGTAGGTGCCGTGAGCGTCGATCAGCGTCACGATCACGGTACTGATGAGCGCCTTGTCGTAGGCATACTGAAGAGACCGCTCATCCAGTCCAGGCAGGGTGAGGGGAACCGTCACCTGTCCCGGCGTCTGAACAGCGGCAGGCTGTGCCGCCTCCGTCTTGAGGGTCACGCCCTTCCCCGGAGTCGTGAGGGGCGAGGCACAGCTCGCGACGAGCATCGTACCGGCAAGCACGACGCCAGGAACGAAGAACTTCTTATTGGCCATGGAAACTCATTCTCCTTCGAGTGATTAAGAGCGCCTAACAAAACGGTTCCGTCGAGCCGACGAAGGCGACCAAAGGCCTTAACATGCCTGGTTTTGTTAGATGCTCCAAGACGTTCGGCTTACGGGACGATGGGTCCCGAGGTGTTGCCACCCTGGGCGGGAAGGTCGACGGGGATCGTGACGCCCCCGGAGGGATCCGAAGGCAAGGTCACCGTCAGATCGGTGGATCCGATCCCGGCTTGGACCGTGACGGGGATCGTCGTCTCCAAGGTGCCGGCCATGGCCGTGATCGTCGCTTGCCCCGCCTTGAGCGCGTAAACCGCGCCCCTCTGGGTCACGAAGGCGACGGACGGGTCCGAGCTCTTCCAGGTCACCACCGGATAGTAGATGTCGTCATTCAGCCAGTACCGATTCGTTCCAGCCGCTCCGTAGAGATCGTCGCCCGGCATGTCGGACTCTCCGACCAAGAGGGAAATCGACGTCGCCTTGGCCGCCAGGCGGTCCAGGACGGTGAACGTCTCGCTATAGGAGCTTTCCGCGCCATTCACGAAGACCCGCACGTCCTGATTGCCACGGACCTGCTGAGGAACCTTCACCCAGAAGTGGTAGCCCGACTTGTCCTCGGCCATGCGGCGCACTTCCGGGGACTTGGCGGTGCCGAAGTAGACTTCGACGGTGTCCGAGGCGCTGAGCGGATGGTAGAAACGTTCCTTATCGATGTAGACCGGCACCAGTTGCCCCAGCCCCCCAACGTTGTAGCCCATTTCGAAACCGATGATGGCCGTCGCCTCCAGGGCGATCGGAACGGGGGTCAGGACGTTCGAGCCGACCTCGAAGAGGGAGGAGGATCCCAGGGCGATCGCCGTGTGATGGGCCTGCGGTGCCTCGACGGCATAGGCCATGGCTTCCATCAGGTAGCCTTCGCCGGCCGGCAGGCGCATCACCTTGCTGGCGAGGCCTTGGCCGTCCTGGCGGACGATCGTCTCGGTTCCAACCAGCTGGCCCTTGCGATAGATCGAAAGGACAATGCTCTTGGTCTGCAGGGGAATCGCCTGCACGGCTTGCGGCCACTTGATCCTCACGGAGACGTTACCAAAGGCCTGAGGCTCACCAGCGGACGGATGCATGGTCTCGATCGCCGTCGAAACCGGAGCGACCGACTGGCAACCCGCGGCGCTGACGCCGATCAGGGCGGCGATCGCCGGAATGAGGTAGGTTTTCTTCATGGTAGGCCTACTCGATCTCGACGGCCGCGCCGCCATCGTTCACCAGGGTGATGTTCGCCGTCGCCGAAAGCTCCGACTTCTCCTTGTGGATCGCCGTCACGGTCACGGCCCCGGTGGTCCCCGGATGGAGCGCCCGCGCCAGGCCATCCTCGGAAACCGTGATCAGAGAGGGCTGGGAGGAGCGCCAAGTGACGCCGCTTACCCGCTGCTTCGTGCCGTCATGCATGACGGCCGTAGCCGTCAGGTAGGTCGCGGAGTCGAGGCCCGCATGGTCCACTCCGCCCATCGGGCCCCCGCCCGGCGGGAAGATGGTGGTCGTCGATTCGAAGGTAGCCGGAGCGTTGAGGGTAATGGTTAGAGGCGTGATCTCGAGCGACGCGATGTCCTTCGGATCCGGCCCCTTCTCTTTCAGATCCCCGGAGATCTCGCCCGGGCAACCGGTAAGCAAGAGAAGGGCCGCCACGCTCAGGCCGCTAATCAGCCTGTACTTGATCATGGAGTCGTCCTTTCGTGTTGCGTGACTGAGGTGGTTCCGGCGTTCGCCGAGACTTCGAGGATTCGACCCAGGATCTAAGCAACCCGAAGGATCCCTCGCGCTGCGAGAGACCGGGGAAAGGCGTGATCGTGGTGGAAGAGCGAAGGCCTCGAAGCTCGAGTGAAGCATCGGAGCGCCCCTCGGAGACCTATCCAAACATGGTTGCGGCAAGCAATCGGCAACCGAGGGCGCGCTATTCGCCCAGTATAGGCGGCAAGCCAGCTACGGACTATGGATGAACTATCGATTGGGTTGGATTATTTATCGGCGTTTGGAAGCGCCCTGGCAAGTCCCAGGCGTCCAGCCTCTTCGCGCCAGCTCTGCGGCGACTTGCCGGTGGCCTGGCGGAACTGCCGGTGGAAGTAGCTCGCATCCGAATACCCGAGCACGGAGGCAATCTGCTGCACCGAGGCATCGGACGAGGAGAGCAGGTGCTTGGCCTCGCCCATCTTGAAGTCGAGGATCCATTGTTGAATCGTCTTACCGGTCTTGACCCGCATGCGATGGGTCAGGTAGGACGGCGTGTACTCGGTGGAGGCCGCCACCTCCCGCAGGCCGATGGGCTCGCGATAATGCGCCTCGATGTACTGAAGGGCCTTCTGCAGTGCCGGTTCTTCGGCAAGAGCCTCGCTCACCCGCTCCACTCGCCCTTCGGGGCTCCGCGGCAGCGTGGCGCGATGGTCGATCGCTCGCGCGATCACGTTCTCCAGCCGTTGAAAGTCGTGAAGCGGCTTCTGCAGAAAATCGAAGCTTCGCCCCTCGCGCAGCGCCTCGATCGCATCGTTCATCGAGGCCTCGCCGGTCAGAAAAATCACCTGAACATGCGGGTCCCGGGCCTTCAGAATGGTTAGCAACTGCAAGCCATCGCAGTTGGGCATCTTGAGGTCCGTCACCACGACGTCGAAGGCTTGGCTTGCCGCCAGGCCCATGGCCTCAAGGCCGTCCTCAGCCGACCAGACCGCGTATCCCTTCAGGTCGAGCCATTCGGACAGCGTCAGGCGCAGGTCTTCGTCGTCCTCGACCACCAGGATCCTCGTGGGATGGGAGTTCCGGGTGGTTTCCTCAAAGCGTTGCATACGCTATATTTACCCTATCTACACACCTGCCTCACAGCCATCCCCAGGGCATCTCAGCCCTTCCACGGGGAAAGGATCGCCCGCGTGACGAACTCCCAGCCCTTTGCTCGACGATTTTTCCCGGCCCTGCGCGACTTCGGCCTCCTGCCCTCGCTGCTCAGCGCCGCCCTCATCGGCTATGCCCTCGTCATGCTGCTGGTCGCCATCCCTTGGATCGATCGCCCCTTCCCGGGATTCACGATCCTGCACGGCCAAAAGATCGACTATCAGCTTCCCGAGTCCTGGAGCGGCGCCAAGGCCGGCCTGCGCCCGATGGACCGGATCCTCAGCGTTTCGGGCCAGCCGATACCCCATAGCCAGGCCCTCTACTCGCACGTTCTCGACCTCCCCGTCGGGACTCCGCTAACCTATCAGGTCGCCCGGACCCACTGGGACGGCCGGACCGAGGTCTTCACCCGCACCGTCGAGACCCAGCGGTTCTCCCTGCTCAACTGGGGAACGATCTTCCTCGGAAACTTCCTGGCGGCTTTGGCCTTCATCGTCATCGGCATCGTCGTCGCCATCCTGAAACCCGGCGACAACCTGACCCGAGCCCATCTGGCCCTTTGCCTGAGCGGAGCCTTCCACTTCCTTACGCTTTTCGACTCCACGGCGACCACGGTTTGGCCCAACCACGTGCCGAGCCTACTCGGATTGGCGGTTTTCGGAGCGTGTGGCCTGAATCTCGGCATGCAGTTCCCCAGGCCCGTCAACGTTTCCCACGGTCACCGGCAGCTCTTCCTCGCCGTTTCGGCCCTCGCGGTGGCGGCCTATGGCATCCTCGCCTATCCCCTCGAGGCCCAAGCCCAGTGGAGCTACCTTTTGCCATGTGCCTTCGCGGGAATGGGCGGCATGTCCCTGTTCATCAACTCGGCGTGGACGCTCACGACTCCCAAGTCCTCAGCGCGCGAAAAAGCCCAAGCCAGGACCCTCGCCTGGGGCGCGTTCCTCGCCGTCTTGCCGGCCTTGGGGCTCTTCATCGCCATCCTGGCGGGCAACAACGGCCTCCTCATCAACCTGGGCGCCCTGTCCTGCGCCATGTTGCCGATCTCGATCGGCATCGCCATCGTGCGGCACGGCCTCTTCGACATCGACCTCTACCTGCGCCCGACCCTCACCTATGCCCTCATCAGCTTTCTCTTGGTCACGCTCTACTTCTCGGCGCTTACCGTGATCGGAGCGTTGATCGGCACGCGGTCTCCGCTCACCAACTTGGTGGCGACCGCCTTCGTGACCCTCGCCTTCGCTCCCCTTCGCGATCGCACCAAGGCCTGGCTCGACCGAACCTTTTTCCGCTCGGCCTACGATCCCGATGCCGTCCGCGCCGAGTTCACCCGCCTGACCCAGGAGACGCTGAGCAGCTCGGAACTCGACGACGCGTTCCTGCAGCTTCTGGACCGGACCTTTCACCTCCGGTACGGGGCGGCCTTCGAAAAGCTCGACCGGCCGCCGCACTGGCATTTGCTCGGATCGTTCGGCGACTTGCCTCGCGACGCGTCCAGCCTGCTCCTGCCTGCCGACCTCCCAGACGCCGCAACCTTCGAGATCCGCGTGCAAGGCGACTTGGCGAGAGTGCTCAAGCTCGGTCCCAAGCGCTCCGGATTGCCGTACACGAAAGGCGATCGCCGCCTCATCGGCGAGCTCGGCCATGCCCTGGCCGTGCGCCTCAACGTCTACGCCTACATGCGGATGGAAGAGCGACAAGCCCGCCAGATCGAAGCCCTCGAGGAATCCCAGGCGATGCAGACCCAGTTCCTGAATTTGGTCAGTCACGAGCTGAAGACGCCGATCAGCGTCGTCCTCGGCTCCGTCGGTAATCTTCAATTGCACGGACGAACCCAAGGAGATCCGGTCCTCGAGACCTACCTGGGCCGCATCAAGCGCAACGCCGAGCAACTCAGCATCCTCCTCAGCGACTTGCTGAACGCCGGACAGCTTCAAGCCGGACAGTTCGCGCTCCACCCCCGCGCCACCTCCTTCGGAACCATCGTCGACGAGGCGATCGCCGACCTCGCCTCCCTGGCCGTCCAGAAGCAGCAAGTGCTCCTTTGCGCAATTCCCGATGCCTTGCCGGAGTTGGAAGGAGATCCCCAGCGCCTCGGACAGGTCGTTCGAAACCTCCTCGTCAACGCCATCAAGCATACCGGCAAGGGAACCACCATCCGGATCACGGCCGAGGCGTCCTCAGGACGGCTGCGTTGCGAGGTGATCGACGAGGGCGACGGCATCGCCCCGGAAGACCTTCCCAAGCTCTTCCAGCGCTTCACGCGCCTGAGTCGCTCCGGAGAGCGCGGCGCCGGACTGGGGCTCTTCATCGCCAAGGCCATCGTCACGGCCCATGACGGGGAGATCGGAGTGCGCAGCGAAAGCGGCAAGGGCACCACCTTCTGGTTCACCCTCCCCTTGAAAACCGCATCCAAGCAACAAGCCGTCTCGAACGTCTAGCCCCGCCACTCAGAGCCGCTGCTTCAACCAGGGCACGAGCAAGGCAAAGGCTTTCCCGGCTTGGGAGTGACCCTTCGGGTCCTTGAACCAGTGGTCGAGGCCTTCCAGACCGACGACGCGATGATCGGGATGTCGCCGAGCCTCCAGCATGGCGGCAAAGGGCTCGGCTTCCGTCTTGAACGGGGTATTGGTATCCGACGTTCCTTGGATGACGAGGACCGGCGCCTGAAGCTTGCTCCAGGTCTCCCCCACGGTCTCATGACGAAAATGCTGCTGGAACCACCCTGCCGGACTCCCGTTTCCCGAAACCAGCTGCTCCGGCTTCGAGGTCTCGATCTTGCGGACCCAGTCCCGATAGGACGCGTCGAGCAAGTCCAGGTACTCGGATTTGGAGAGTTTTCCATCTCGGTCGTGGTCGAACGTTCGCCAGTTCCCGAAAGCCATGCCCTTCTGGGACGCGGCTTCGATCTCCTTGGCGTCGAGCCGGCTATCCGCTGGCTTGATATCCGCCCAGGCAAAAAGGAGGTTGCCGTTTCGCGTGACCAGCTGGTATTGGAAGACCTCTTTGAGGTTGCGGCGCACGAGGCCCATGAGCACGTAGGCCTTCACGGAAGCATCCGAGGCGCCGACCCACGAGGCGAGCATCGTCCCCTCGCTATGGCCGACCAAGGCGATGCGCGTCCCGTCCAGGCGAGGATCCGTCTTGACCTTGGCCAAGAGCAGCCTCAGGTCATCGAGAAGATTGAGGAGCTGCGCCGTCTTCCATTGCTCGGTGATCTGGCCGCCGGGATCGGAGACGCCGCGCTTCTGGTACCTCACGAATGCGAGCCCCGACCTTGCGGCCTGCTTCGCCAGCTCCGGCACCGGCAGGACGAAACTGATCTCCTTGGAGTCGTTTAGTCGAGCGTAATTCGAGTCCCAACTGCCCGAGCCTCCGATGAAGATCACGACCGGAAGGCGCCTTTCCGCCCTCTCGGGAAGCGTGAGCTTGGCAACCAGCGTCTGCCCGTCGTGCGTCTCGAAACGGTAATCGACTTCCGTCACCGCGCTCAGGGCGGCCAGCGGGTAGCCGTCCGAGCGGGGCGGGTGGATTGGGGCGACCGGAGTCGCGCAAGCCGCGAGCGTGACCATCACGCCCAGAGCGACGGTGATTCGCGCCATGGCGTCCCCCCCTCCTGGACTTCGACCGAGTCCCGGCTCGACTCTACGGCCTTCGGAGGGGCACGCCCTGAGACAATTGGGCGAATTTTCGGACGGATTTCAGCGGAAGCGGGGGGGCGATCGCCCCCCCGCCAAGATTTCGCCGCCTATGCCAAGAAGCGGGCGGTGATGGAATGCGGATCGTCCAGGAGCTGGCGGGGAGTCCCCTCGAAGACGACCTGTCCGCCCCGGGTTCCGCCGTCCGGGCCCATGTCGATCACCCAGTCGGCATGCCTCACGACGTCCATGTTGTGCTCGATCACGACGACCGTGTTGCCGGCGTCGACCAGCCGATCCATGATGGCGAGCAGGTGCCCGACGTCCGCCATGTGGAGGCCGGTGGTCGGTTCGTCCATCACGTAAAGGCTTCCCTTCTTGTGGAGCTCGCTCGCCAGCTTGATCCGCTGGCACTCTCCGCCTGACAACGTGCTCAAGGGCTGGCCAAGGGTCAGATAATCGAGACCGACGTCGCGCATGGCCGTGAGCTTCCGGACGAGTTCCTTCTGCTTGAAGTGGCCCAGCGCGGCTTCGACGGTCATGGCGAGCACGTCGCTGATGGACTTGCCGTCGAGCGAGTAGGTGAGGACGTCCTCCTTGAAGCGCCGGCCCTGGCAGGCTTCACAGGGGGTCTTCACGCCGTCCATGAAGGCAAGATCGGTGTAGATCACCCCCAAGCCCTTGCATTCGTCGCAAGCTCCCTTTGAATTGAAGCTGAAGAGGCTGGCTTCCACCTTGTTCGCTGCCGCGAAGGCCTTTCTCAGATCGTCCATGAGGCCCGTGTAGGTGGCGGGCGTCGAGCGGGAGTTGGCTCCGACGGCCGACTGGTCGACCACGATGGCGTCGGGATGGGCTTTGAGGAACTCCGCATGGATGAGCGAGCTCTTGCCCGAGCCGGCGACGCCCGTCACCACCGTGAGCACGCCCTGGGGGATGTCGACGCTGACGTCGCGGAGGTTGTGGGTACGGGCATTTCGAATGGGAAGGGAGCCGGTCGATTTGCGGACCTCGGCCTTCATGGGCAGCTTCTGCGTGAGATGGCGACCGGTCAGGGTATCCGCCGACAGCAAGCCCGCATAAGGCCCCTGATAGACGATCTGCCCTCCGCCGCTGCCAGCCGTGGGCCCCACGTCCACGATGTGATCCGCCACCTGAATGACGTCGGGGTCGTGCTCGACCACGATCACGGTATTGCCCTTGTCGCGAAGCCTCGCGAGTAGTGCGTTGAGGCGGTGAACGTCCCTCGGATGCAACCCCACGCTGGGTTCATCAAAGATGTAGGAGACGTCAATGAGGCTGCTGGTCAGGTGCTTGACCATCTTCACGCGCTGGGACTCGCCGCCCGACAGGGTGTCCGTCTCGCGCGAAAGACTCAGGTAGTCGAGACCGATGTCGACCAAGCTTTGGAGGCGCTCGGTCAAGGTGGCCACCATCGGGGCGGCGACCGGGGCGTCGATGGCGGCCAGAATCGGGATCAGGTCTCCGATGCCCATGGCGGTCATCTCGGCGATGTTGAAGCCGTTGATCCGGCAGTTGAGGGCCGCCTGGCTGAGTCGCGTGCCCTTGCAGAGCGTGCAGGGCTGGAGCGTCAGGTAGGGAGTCACCGCCTTCTGCGTCCGCTCGGAGAGGGTCTTGAGGTCACGGCGGATGTACGAGCGCGTGATCTTCTCGATGATGCCCTCGTAGGTGGCATTCATGGCGTTGCTGCCGACCGCGAGCTTGTACTTCCGCGGCTTCGAGTAGAGCAGGAGGTCCATCTCCTCGGCCGTGAAGTCCCGCAGCTTCTTGTCGTTGTCGAAGAAGCCGGATTCCGTGTAGGCCCCGTACTCCCAGCTCACGAAGAACGGCACCTGGATGGCGCCCTCGTTCAGGGACTTGTCCAGGTCGAGGAAGTCGTCGGCCTTGACGCCTTGGATTTCGCCGCGTCCGCCGCAATCCGGGCACATGCCCTGCGGGTCGTTGAACGAGAAGCAGGTGGCCCCTCCGACGTGAGGCTCGCCGATGCGGGAAAAGAGCAGGCGAAGGGCCGTGTAGATATCGGTGGTGGTCCCCACCGTCGAGTGCGAGCCGCCGCCGAGGCGCTTCTGATCCACCACGACTGCCATGCTGAGGTTCGCGATGGAGTCGGCGTCCGGCTGCGGGTAGCGCGGCAGGAAATTCCTGACGAACATGCTGAAGTTTTCGTAGAGCTGCCGCTGGGCTTCCGTGGCGACCGTATCGAAGACGATCGAGGACTTGCCCGAGCCCGACACCCCCGTGAAGACCGTGATCTGACGCTTGGGGATGTCCAGATCGACGTTTCGCAAGTTGTTCTCGCGCGCGCCCCGGATCTCGATGCTTTCCTTCACGATGGCAGCCTCCTGTCTCGAGCGCATTCCGGTCGAAACGCCCGCCTCTCGATGGGCGCACGGCGACACGGCCCATGAGCGCCTGATTTCACACGGATCGACCAGTATAATACGGGCGCTCACGCAGGACCAGAGCGGACTAGAGGATCGTTTCCAGGCGAGCGAGCACCTTGGGCCATCCGGGCTGCATGCCTTCAAAGGCCGTCCGCCCCATCGGCGAGTCGAGGTTGAAGCCTTCGTGAATCAGGGTAAGGCGCGTGCCGCTGCCTTCGGGGGCGAGTTGCCAGGTGATGATCGTATCGAGCATACCGGCGGCAAAGCGGTACTGCAAGCGCTGTTCAGGGATGACCTCCAGTACTTCGCAAGGCTGCTTGCCCCAGGCGCCCATGTCGAGTTCGAAGCGGTGGCCCACCACGGGGCGCACGTCGCCAGCGGCCCACCACTTGGCATGCAGTTCGGGGTCGGTGAGGGCCTTCCAGAGCGCCGCCGGGGGATGCGGGTAGACGTGGTCAAGGCGAATGATTGCGGGTTGGGTCATGGATTCTCCTCATCGAGCACGGATTCGAGCAAAGCCATCCGTTGCTGCCAATACTGCGTGAAGGCCGATAGCCAGGCCTCGACGTCGTGAAGGGGGCGTGGGTCGAGGTGGTAGATCCGCTCGCGCCCCCGGGGTTCCTCGCGGACCAGCCGGGCCTTTCGCAAGACCTGCAAATGCTCGGAAACCGCAGGGCGACCGATCGCGAACCCGCTTGCCAGGTCGTTGACGGTGCGCGGCCCCGTCCGCAGCGTGGAGAGGATCTCCCGACGGATCGGATTGGCAATGGCGGCAAAAATATCAGCTTGGCCCATGTCTCCAAAATACGTCGGGAATTTCCGACATGTCAAGCAAAGCAAGCCTCCGGGCGCGACGACGGGGGGAACCAAACGAGTCTCAGCAAAACGCTGTTGATTTTATGATGGGCGATTGTAAAAATGACAAAGTCTAAGCTGCAGGAAGGAGGTGGCCATGACGCGCGTTGCCAAGGTGGGTAAGTGCGAGATGACCGAGTGCGGCTTCAATGCGGATCTCAAGTGCCATGCGGCGGCGATTCAGGTCGGAGATGAGGTGGGGACGGCCGTGAAGGAGCGCCCCGGGGTCGCCTTGCAGGATCCGAAGTGCGACACCTTCACGCGGAATCCCGGAGCGCAGTTCGGAGCCGGCGATCTCATCGCGCAGGTGGGAGCCTGCAAGGTGGCTATCTGCCTCTACAACGACCATCTCCGCTGCACGGCGCAGAGCATTCTCGTCGCGCAGCACGACTCCCATGCGGACTGCAAGACCTACCGGCCGCGCGCGAGCGGCAGCTGAGTTCACCTCATCCAAGCGGTGATGAGCCTGGCCCCCCGGTGCGACGCACCGGGGGGCTTTATCCACGAAGAAGGTCCCTAACTCTGGATGCGGTGGACGCTCCCAGGGCCACGTCCTTTGGCTAGGGTGGGCCTTGAACGGGGAAGGCCTTCCCCGCTCGATGGGAGGTGAAAGAGCAGTTTGAGAGGGGAGCGTGAGATGGCGATCGTCTTGGATCGACTGAGCGAAGTACCGGCGACGCTGCGGCAGTCGGAAAATGGGGCGCGCATGCTGGCAGCCCACCTCAACCAGCGCTCTGTGGCCGCGACCCCGGTCGGCAGCCTGCTCGGAAACGTGGCGGGCGTCCTGGGCCGGGGACTGGTCGCAGGGCTCATCGGGACGCTGGCCATCACCGCGGTCGCCGCGGCCGATCAGGAGATTCGCCGTCGGGTGAAGCGCCCCCCGTCCGAGCGGAAACCTCCGGAGACTCTCTTCAAGGCCCTCATCGGCCCGTGGCTCTACTCGGCCGATGCGCTCGGCAAGGTCCTGGGCGGGGTGACGCCCGCCGACGAGGTCGCGAAACGCCGGCTGGCGCTGGCCGCCCATACCAGCTACGGCACGTCCTGGGGCATGAGCCTGGGAATCCTTGACCTTGCCGGACTCCGAGGCCCCGCGGCCATGGGCCTCCTGCTGGGCGGGATCCTCGGCGCGGAGATGGGGGTGATGCCCCGACTCGGCTTCTTTCCCCCGGTCGGCCTTTGGGGGCGAGAGGCCGTGATCAGCAGCAGCTATCAGCATGCGGTCTACGCCATCGCGGCGGGACTCACCTACGACCTGCTCAAGCCTTGACCTTCTACACCATCGGACACTCCACCCGCCCGCTCGAGGACTTCCTCGCGCTCTTGATCCAAAACGGCATCGAGATGCTGGTGGATGTTCGCGCCTTTCCCCATTCGCGCCGCTACCCGCAGTTCGATCAGGCGAGCCTTTCGACGGCCCTTCGCGAGCGCGGCATCGGCTACCGGCACCTGTCGGCTCTCGGCGGGAGACGGCCCCGCCTCCGTGAGAACTCGCCGAACCGCGGCTGGCGAGAGCCCGGGTTTCGAAACTACGCGGACTACATGGCGACCGCAGCGTTCGCCAGCGGCCTGGCCGAGCTTCTGGCGATCGCCCGGCATTCGCGCGTCGCGCTCATGTGCGCGGAGGCCCTCCCTTGGCGATGCCACCGACGGCTGATCGCGGATTGCCTGATTTGCAAGGGCCACGCGGTCTACGACATCCTCGGGCCCGCCCCGGCCCGAGCGCACCAACTCACTCCCTTCGCCGTCCCCGCGCCTCCCTGCGTGATCTACCCCGAGGAGCACGCCCATGAAGGGTAAGACTCCCGAGCTCCGGACGCTCCCCGTCCTGCGAGCGAACGGCCCCTACGATTTCCAGCGGTCGTTCAGTCGAATCGTCTGCGCGGTGGTCGCCACCCGCCATCCGGAAATGGGATCGCGCTCCCAACTGCTCGATGACGGAGAGTTCGCCTTGCCGCTTCGCTTGCATGGCAAGCCCGTGCTCATCGGGCTCCACGCGACAAGCGACAATGGCGTCGCGCCCCGGGTGGTGGCGGGTCATGCGGATCGCGAGGCCCTGCTCGCCGAGCTCCGGCGGATCCTCGGCCTCGATCACGACCTTGCGGGCTTTTACAGGACCGTGGAGGGCGATCGCCCGCTCGAGCGTCTCGCACGGCGGTACCGGGGGCTACGCCTGACGCTCACGCCGACGGTCTTCCAGGGCCTCGTCCATGCGATTCTCTTTCAACAGATCTCGTATACCGCCGCGCAAACCGTGGAGAACCGCCTTATCGCTCGCTGGGGCGAGGAGCTCTTTCTCGGCGATCGCCGCTTCTCTGTCTTTCCGACCCCGCAGACGCTGGCCGCCCAGAGCGTGGAATCGCTTCGCTCCGTCGGGATACCGCCACGCAAGGCTCAAGCCATCCTGGAAGTCGCTCGGCAAACCGCCTCGGGCACGCTCGACCTAGAGGGCATGGCAGGCATGACGGATGCCGAACGCGTGGCCTGCCAGCTTCAAGCCTTCAGAGGGATCGGACCTTGGACCGCCCACCACGTGATCATCCGGGCCATGGGAATGCTCGATTGCCTACCCAAGGAGGATCCCGGCCTGCGGCAAGCCGTGGCCGAGCAATACGCGAGAACGTCCCCTACCCCGGCTCAACTCGTCCTCCTCGCCGAGCGCTGGCGCCCTTGGCGAAGCTACGCGACCTATTACCTCTGGAATACCTTCTGGGAATGAGCGGATTTCGGTCAAGCAACCCCCGCATTCGCGTCGGGTGGGAGGCGAGGGATTTGCCTCCGCACCGCCAAGATCCGTTCGACCGGATACTCCTGGCAGAAGCCGCTATCGCACGCATGGGCGACGCAACCGGGAGCCGCCTATCCCAGGCGCAGAGTCCCATTCTCCCCGCCTGACCCGCTTGGTTACCGCGAGTCAAACGTCCCATCAAGGGGACGGGGGGAAGCGCGCGATAGGCACGGCAGGAGTCCTCCCTGAGCAGGATGGCTGACCTACCCCCTGCTCTCTCTCCCTGCCTAGCGGACTCTCTCCCCCGCCTCAAAGCGAAGCAGCCCGGCGGTCACGGCGACTCATCCGCCAACCAAGCGTCGAAAAACGCGCTTTGCCCGTACCAGACGCTATCAGAGAGCGACAGGCGCCTGCTCTTGCTCTCCGATAAGCGAGCCAAGCCCATGCTTTTGTCGTGAAAGATGAAAGGTCCGAGCTCGACACAGGCCGACTACCATGGCGACCAGCGTCGAGGTAACCGAGCACTTGTACTGCCGGTAAGTCGCAACCTCACGCAATAGGAGGTCAGATGCACTTCAAGCGTTTGAGCAGCCTGCTCGCCATCGGAGCCGTCGGAATGACCCTCGGATGCGCCCAGCAGCCCAACACGGTCAATACGACGATGGGTCAAGACGGAACGCTCGCGATCCAACAGGCCGAGGAGGAAGTGGATCCGGATAAGATGCCCGGCGCGCTCGAGGAGCCCGCCGAGGAGATGGAAAGCCAGGGCCTCACGGTGCAGCAGCGCGTAGTCGTGCGGCGAAGCTGGGCCCGTGGTCGCTGGGGCCCTAACGGCCGTTGGGTTGGTGGCGGATGGGCCGGCAACCGCTGGTACGGCCGCAGACATTGGCGCAACACTTGGTGGGATCCCCACAACGTTCGCGGTCGCATCGTCTACCGCCCGATTCGCCCCATGCCGCCCATTGGGTCCGTGCGCCCGCCGGTACGACCGCCCGTGCGCCCCGTGCCGCCCATCGCCCCCTTGCCGGGCCGCGGCTAGTCCTCTAGCGGTATTAGCAGGCACGACTGGGCGAAGGCCTCAGTCGTGCCTGCTGCATGCGAGGCCACGGGATCAGGCTGTGAAACGCAGGAGCAAGAGAACGCCGACCCCGATCAAGGCGCCCATCATCACCGTCCATGGGATCGCTTTGCGCAGGACCGCCCCCTCCTCGCCCGTGTTTCCGGCCGTCGCCGTCCCCAGGACGACGTCGGCGGGAGCGATGGCATTGCCGACGGCACCCCCGGCGCAATGGGCCGCCAAGATGGTGGAGACGGGGAGGCCTTCGAGGTGGGCCACCCGCAGCTGGAGGGCCCCGAAGAGCGCATTGGAGGCAGTCGTGCTCGAGGTCGTGAAGCCTCCGAGGATGCCCAACCAGTTGCTCGCGAAGGCGTAGACCAGGGGCGAGGCGACGTGCGCGATGCCGAGGGCCAGGACGTCCGTCTGCCCTGAGACGCTCATCACCCGGCTCGTGATCAGGAAGGCGAGGACGGCGATCGAGGTCGGGGCCGCCTCCTGGAGGAGGGAAGGCCATAGGTGATCGTTCTGCTCCCCAGAGGCGTAGTATCCCCGCCAACGGTAGATGAGGTAGGTGAGGAGCGAGGTCAGGAGCAGATAGGTCCCCGGATGCGTGAGTACGGAAAGGGGAGCGTACCCGGCGATCGCCGGCTCCACCAGGCCATAGCCGGTGCGAACCTCCGGGAACGGGAGGGCCAGTTGCACGCGCTGGAAGAACGCATGCAGCGGAGGGTAGGCGCTGATCAGGAGGGCCACCACGCTCAAGATCACGTAGGGGACCAGGGCCATCCCCAGCCCCATCGTGGGATTCTCCTCGCGCTTGCTGCCCCCTTCCCGGCGCATGAGGGGGCTGGGCGCCAACCCCTCGAAGGCCGTGGCGAAGCGTCGCCAGCGCGAAAGGGGGTAAAGCGCCAGCATGGCCGCGAAGCTGGGGATGAAGGCCGCGAGGACCGGGTCCCAGAAGGTCACGAGCACCTGCCCGCCGGCCAGGATCAGCGAGAGAATGGCAATCAAGGGCCAGCTCTTCGCCAGGGCGGGCCCGCGGCCGTACATCCAGGCGATGCCCACGCCGGCACCGATGATGGGAATGGCGAGCAGCAGGGCGGCTTGAAGGGCGGTCGGGCCTGGATCGGAGAGGTTGGTCACGCGGATGAGGGTCAACCACGAGGTCGCGAGCGACCCGAAGAGATGGCCCCATGCGCTGCCGATCAGCGGGATGAGCACCGCATAGAGGGGAAGGACGCCGAGGGCGATCAGCAAGGGGGCGACGATCGCAATCGGCGTGCCGAAGCCGGCGATGCCCTGAAGGAAGGAATTGAAAATCCAGCCGAAGGCCAAAATGAGGAAGAGCTCATTTTGGCTGAAGCGCGCGATGCCCGCGCGCAACGCCTCGAAGGCGCCCGCCCGCTTGGTGACCTGGTAGAGGAGCAAGGAGGGCCAGATGACGTAGAGGATGAAGAGCGCGTCCCAAGCGCCCTTTCCGCCCGCCACCAGCAACGCTTGCCAGGAGGTTCGATAGGCGAGGAAGGCGATCGCCAAAGCCGCGATCAGCCCGACCGGCCCCGCGCGGATGCCCTTCCACCGAAAGACCGCGAGGAGCACGATCAAGAGCAGGATGGGCAGCAGCGCCAACCCCCAGTGGAGCGCATCAATCGGTAGGGTCACGGGCTAGCCCCCTTGGCGCTGCGAGGCGCGCCAAGCGAGGAACCCGACAACGGCGAGCAAGCCTGCTCCCACCAGGAGCGGAGCGCGGGAGGCCGCGCGCGGCTTCATGGCGGGCTCCTGAGAGGGGAGGCGGCCTTCGGCGCGGAGGCCCTCCTGGATCAACTCCGCCAGGTGCTGCGTCCGGCGCCGGGTCCCATGGGCGATCTGCTCGCGACAGCTGAAACCGTCGGTCAGGAGCCGCGTGGAGGTTTCCGCCGCCCGCACGGCGGGGAAGAGAACCCGCTCGCCAGCCTTGACGGAAACGTCGTACTTATCCGGCTCGAAGCCGAACGAGCCCGCCAGGCCGCAGCAGCCGGAATCGAGGACCTGGTAATCCAGCCCGAGCCGATCGAGGACCCGGCGCTCCGCGGGGAAGTTGAGAATGGATTTATGGTGGCAATGACCGTGGACCAAGGCTCTCCCGCCTACGGCCGGCAGCGCGAAGTCGGGGGCCTTCTGGTCCAGGAACTCGCTGAGCATGAAGGTCTGTAGCTTGAGGCGCCGGGCGTCCTCGTCATGGGGAAAGAGGTTGGTCAACTCGTCGCGGAAGACCGCCACGCAACTCGGTTCGAGGCCCACCACCGGCGTCCCGTCCCGGATTTCCGCGCGCAAGGCGTCGAGGATCTGCCGCAACTGACGCTCGGCCTGGTCGAGGAAGCCGTAATCATAGAGGGGGCGTCCACAGCAAAGGGACTCCGGCGGGAGGGTGACCTGGAAGCCGGCCGCCTCCAGGACCTCGACGCCGGCCTTGGCCACCTCGGGGGTGAAGTGGTTGTTGAAGGTATCCGCCCAGAGGATGATGCGCGGTCGATCCGTTGGCGAGGGCGGCCGCCGACGGAACCAGGCCCTGAAGGTCTCGGGGGCGAAGCGAGGAATCTCGCGCTCCGGGGCGAGGCCGGCAAGCCGCTTGACCCAGACGCCGACGATCGGGGCATGGGCCAAGCCGTTCGCGAGAGCGGGCATGCGCGAGGCCAGGCGGGCCCAAAAGGTGACGAGGCCCAAGGTGTAAGCCACGCGGGGGCGCAAGCGGCCCGCGTAATAATGGGAAAGAAACTCCGCCTTGTAGGTGGCCATGTCCACGTTCACGGGGCACTCCGCCTTGCACCCTTTGCAGGAGAGACAGAGATTGAGCGCCTCCTTCACGTGCTCGTCGCGCCACCCGCCCGTGAGGACGTCTCCTTGCAGCATCTCGTAGAGCGCATGGCCTCGGCCGCGCGTCGAGTCTTTCTCTTCGCGGGTCACCATGAAGCTCGGGCACATGGTCCCCCCCTCGATCTTCCGGCACTTGCCAACTCCCACGCAGCGCGCGGCCGCATGCGCGAAGCTGCCGTTCTCCTCGGGGAACTTGAAATGCGTCAAAGGGTTGGGGGGATCGTACTGGGGACCTTGCCTCAGGTAGGCATCCAAGGGGTAGGGATCGACCATCTTGCCGGGGTTCATCTTGCCGTCCGGATCCCAGATGGCCTTGAACTCCCGGAAGGCCGCCATCATCTCGGGGCTGAACATCCGGGGAAGCAATTCGGCACGGACCTGCCCGTCGCCATGCTCACCCGAGAAGGAACCGCCGTAACGCACGACGAGATCGGCGGCGTCCCCCATGAAGCGGCGGTACTGGCGGATGCCCTCGACCGAGGCCATGTCGAAGTCGATGCGGCAGTGCAGGCAGCCCTGGCCGAAGTGGCCGTAGTAGGCCCCCTGCAAGCCATAGCGGTTCATCAAGGCGCGCAGGTCGCGGAGGTAATCGCCCAGGCGCTCGGGCGCCACGGCGGAGTCCTCCCACCCTGGCCAGGTATCGCGCATGCCCGGGACCATGGCGGTGGCGCCGACGGCCGATTCCCGAATTTCCCAGAGCTGGGCTTCCTTTTCCGCGAGGTCGTAGAGCCGCATGTCAGGCGGGTGATCCAACCGGAAGAGGGTTTGCATGAGGGCCTTAGCCGGACGATCGGCCTCCTCGCGCGTCTGGCCGCCAAATTGCGCGATCAGCCACCCCCTGCCCTCAGGGAGCAGATCGAGGTGCTCGGTGTGGAGGTGCTTCTTCTTCATGTAGGAGATGAGTTCGTCGTCCATGCCCTCGAGGGCAAAGGGCTGGAAGGCAAGGACATCGGGCACGTGGTCGCAAGCCGTGTAGACATCCGGGAAGCCGAGCACCACGAGGCTCTTGACGGGAGGACTTTCGATCAGGCGCGTAGTGGCCTCAAGGACGGTGACACAGGTGCTCTCGGTCCCTGTCAGCGCGCCAGCGACGTTGAACCCATGCTCCGGCAGCAGGTAGAAGAGGGGATAGCCCGAGATGTTACGGGGGATGCGCGGGAACTCCCGGCGGATGGCGTCGGCGAAGCGGTCCCGCAAGGCCCGAAGGCGCGCGAAGATCTCGCCCGTTCGTCCCCCCTCTTCGATAATCGCAGCCACCTCGGCGTCGTCGTAGTGGTTGCGGACGGTCATGGGGTGGCCGTCATACGTCGCGATCTCAAGGGCGAGGATGTTGTCGGAGGTTTTTCCCGCCGCCTGGGCGTGGACCCCGCAGGAGTTGTTGCCGATCATCCCTCCCAGGGTGCAGCGGCTATGCGTCGCGGGATCCGGGCCGAACGTGAGGTGATGGGTCTCGGCGGCGTTGCGCAGGGAGTCGAGGATGATGCCCGGTTCGACGCGGGCGCACTTCTGCGCGGGATCCAGCTCCAGCAGATGGTTGAGGTATTTCGAGAAATCCATGACGACGGCGAAGTTGCAGCACTGGCCTGCGAGGCTGGTGCCGCCGCCGCGCGAGAGGATCGGAGCCCCGTGCTGGCGGCAAAGGGCAATGGTCGATAGGACATCCTCGCGGGTCTTCGGGATCACCACGCCGATCGGAACTTCCCGGAAGCTCGAGGCGTCGGAGGCGTAGAGGGCGCGCGAGCCGCTGTCGAAACGGACCTCGCCTTTGAGCTCGCGGCACAGGTCGGCTTCCAGATCCGCCACGGCCAGCGGCTTGCTCGGAAGCATGCTGATCTGAAGGGCCTGCTCCTTGGTTCTTACCTTCCTCTTCGCCATCGCTCGTTCCCCCTTGCATTCGGACGCCTGCGAGGTTCGGGAAAGGCGCGTCGCCCTCGGCAGCACGTTCGAGGCCTGGACCGCTCCATCCTAGGGAATGGGGACAAAAGATGAAACAAAAAAGCGATGGCTGTGCGCCGCGGCCGACCTTGGTACGGGTAAGCCTCGCCCCGAGTTGGTGAGTGCGGGCGCCGAATGGCTTGGCTCCTTAACTTGAGCGAAACGGCTTTTGGTCAAATCGCCCCACGACTTTTCGGCACCCCCCTTCCTAGAATCAGAGGGTGGTCAATCATCCCTATTTCGATGGGAGGTGCAACGATGGGTTACGGGAAGGGCATGGGGCATGGGCCATGTGAGGGGATGGAGCATGTCTGCGGACATATGGAAGGACACGGCGGATGGCATGGAGGCATGGGCTATCCCGATCACGGGGCGAAGAAGTGGATGTCTCCGAAATTCGTCATCAAGATCGCCTTGATGAAGGCCAAGGTCGAGCTCCTCTCCGATCGCTTGAAACCGCGAATTGAAGCCAAGATGGGCGCCAAGATGGATGAGGTCGCGGACCTGATCGTCGAGGCGATGATGACGAAGAAGCAGATGAAGCATGACATGATCAAAAAAAAGATGGAGCTCAAGGAGCGCTTCCGAGAGATCTTCTACGGCGAGGAAGAAGAAGAGGAAGAAGATTAGGCAGCGCCCAGCGCTCCAAGCGGCCACCTTATCGCGAGTCGCGATAAGGTGGCCTCAGGTGCGTCGGATGGCGGACGTCACGCAACCGAGCAGGGCGAAACCTGCCAGCATCAGGAAGCTCCGATCGACGGCACGCGGGAGAAGCAACACGAGGTCTTCGCCGGGGTAGCGGCTGAGGACCGAGGTGAAGACGGCTCCGGTTAGGCCGACGCCGAGCACCATGCCCACGTTTCGCGCGGTGGCGAGGATACCTCCTGCAAGACCTTGGTCTTCGGGAGGAGCGGCTCCCATGAGGCTGCAGTTATTGGGCGAGATGAAGATGCCGGTGCCGAGTCCGAGAACCGCCAGCCCCAAGAGGATGTGCGGGTGGGGGGTGGTAGGGCCCAGGCGCGAGAGGATCCCGAGGCCGATGGCCAGGAGGAGCATTCCAGCGGCAGCGGGAAGGCGCGTCCCGATCCGGTCGGAGAGCGCTCCGCTGAGGGGAGCGCAGAGGGCCATCGTCAGGGATTGCATGGAGAGGGTCAGGCCCACTTGCGCGGGGGTGAGGCCTCGCCCCTGAATCAGGTAGAAAGGCAGCAAGAAGAGGGATCCCGACACGGCAATGTAGTTGAGGACGGCGCTGGCACTGGCCGCCGAGAATTCGCGGTTGAAGAGGTTTAGCTTCAGCATGGGTTCGGGGCTGGCACGCTCGATGGCCAGGAAGCCTCCGAACATGGCGAGAGCCAGCGCGAAAAGTGCCAGGATGGGCGGTGAGCGCCAGCCCCAGGAGGATCCCTGATTGAGACCGAGCAAGAGGGCGATCAAGCCGAGCCCGAAGGCGCTCGCCCCGAGCCAATCAAAGCGTGCGTCCGTCGGGACGGCTTTGCGGGCGGGAATGAAATAGGCCCCGAAGGCCAGGGCGACTATCCCGACCGGCACGTTGATGTAGAACACGGATCTCCAGGTGAGCTGATCCGTGAGCCACCCGCCCAGAGCGGGGCCGACACTGAGGCCCAGGTAGGTCATAGTAGCCTGGAGGCCCAGCGCGCGGCCCCTTTGGCTCGCTGGAAAGCTATTCGTCAGGATAGCAGGGGAGTTGGCGTAGAGCATCGCCGCACCGATGGCTTGCAGCGCTCGGAAGGCCACCAGCCCATGCAGGGTCGGGGAGGCTCCGCAGAGGGCAGAGCCGATGACGAAGAGGACGCAACCGGTGAGGTAGACGCGCTTGTAGCCATGCATGTCGCCGAGCCGCCCGAAGCCGAGCAAGAGTGCGCTGATGACCAGCAAGTAGACGGTGATCACCCATTCCACGTAAGAGACGGGGCTCCCGTAGTCATGGCTCACCACGGGTAGAATCGTGTTCACGACGCTCCCGTCCAGGGCCGACATGAAGGTGCTGATGCCGACGGAAACCAGGACCCACCACTTTCCGTGGTCCGCTGCTCTGGCCATGACCCTCCCTCTCGTTCCCAGTTTGGCGCCTCGAGGGCCAGGGTGCCTGTTTGAAAAGACAGTTTTTCCGTCGCGCCTAGTTCGCAACCCGAGGCAAGCTATCGCGCCGAAAAATGCGTGGGATCCAACGCTGGCTGCAATGTGCTCGAGGCTCTGAGCGCCATCCGTGGTAGGCGAGGACGTTCTTACTCCAGGCCTTGCTCGCCTCGAGAAGAGGTGGGAAGAGAAGGCCGGATCCACGAAGAAGGCCTCCAACTCTGGATGCCGTGGACGCTCCCGGAATCTCGTCTTTCGGATAGGGTGAGCCTTGAGCGCGTTCGGCCAGGCGCCCCACCTCCCGGTCACGGCTAAACGAGAGTACGCTCGATGGGAGGTGAATCAGCGGCTTGATGAGGGGAGGATCCTGAGGTGGCGTGCGGCACAGCAGATCGGCGGAAGCATGATGGCCCTTCAAGCGTCACGCATGCTGGCGCCCCTGGCGAAGCTACGCGAGCCATTACCCCCTGGAATTCCTTCTGGGAACGAGAATCGAGGAGAAACATCGTGACAACAAGATTCCAGGTCGGCGACCACGTGATCTGGAACTCGGAAGCCGGATACGTCAGCGGGGAAATCATCAAAGTGCACACAAAAAACTTTGATTACAAAGGCCATACGCACCATGCGAGCGACGATGATCCGCAGTACGAAATCAAGAGCGACAAGACCGATCACATCGCGGCGCACAAAGGTTCGGCTCTGAAAAAGTTGCAAGAGCCATGAGAGATGCGCTGCGACTGGACCGTATCGCGGCAGCCCCGTGTAGGACGTCTGCAATAATGACCCCCTAGCGACAGCAAAATTGACCCCCTCCTGAACCACGAAGGAGGGACTGTTGGACAAACCCAGGAACGACCATGCACCTTGGATCCAGGAGGTGCAGATGGTCGAGGCAGAGAAAGTACGGGCGATTCGGGACTTGCACGCGCTGGGCTGGGGCTCGAAGCGCATATCACGCGAGCTCGGTATTGCCCGCAACAGCGTCAAACGCTACCTACGGGGTGGACTGGATGCCGAGATCCAGGTACGCCCCAACGCCCGGAAACTCAACGAGGAAACGCGCCAAGTCGCGGTCGAACTCTACACCGGACCGGCGAGGGGCAACGCGGTTGTCGTCAAAGATTTGCTGGAAGAGCAGGGGGTTGAAGCTAGCCTCCGGACCATTCAGCGGGCAGTCGCTGGAAAACGGCGTGAAGTGATCGCCGGGCAGGTGGCCACCGTTCGCTTCGAGACGGCCCCTGGCGAGCAGATGCAGATAGACTTCGGGCAGCGAGTGGTGCGGATCGGGGCTCGGACCGTGAGGGTTTTTCTCTTCGTGGCCGTGCTCTCGTACTCTCGCCGGATCTCGGTGAGGGCCTTCTTGAGCGAGCGCCAGGATGATTGGAAGGAGGGATTGGTGTCGGCTTTCCAGCGCTTCGGCGGCGTGCCCCGTACCGTTCTCGTCGACAACGCCCGCGCCCTAGTGTTGGAACGAGACAACGAGGCCAACATCGTTCGCTTCCACCCCGCCTTCACGCGGTTCTGCGTCGACTGGGGCATCACCCCCAAAGCCTGTCGCCCCTTCCGCGCCCAGACCAAGGGCAAGGTCGAGTCCGGCATCAAGTACGTCAAGAACAACGCCGTGGCTGGCCGAGAGTTCGCATCCTTCGCCGAACTCGAGGCGCATCTCGCCCGGTGGCAGGACAAGGCGGACCTCCGGATCCACGGCACCACCCACGAGATTCCCTTCGAGCGCTTCCAGCGCGACGAACTGGCGGTGCTTCGGCCCCTGCCTGCGCGTCCGCTGTCGGTCCGTCAGCAGCGAGCCATCCGCACCGTTTCCCACGATGCCTTCGTGGAGGTTTCCACCGTCCGCTACAGCGTCCCCTACAAGCTCGTGAGGGATAAGGTCGAGGTCTTCATCGGTGACGACGTCGTGCGGGTGTACCACGGGCTCACGCTGGTCGCTGAGCATCGCCGCTCCTTCGAGCCTCACTCCACCGTCATCGACCCCTGTCACCATGCGGGGCTCTGGCGTACCTCTTGGGTCGAGGAAGTCCCGGCCGAACCGTCGGACCTGGCCGCCATGGGGCGCAGCCTAAACGACTACGAAGCCCTGATCACGGAGGTGACCCGGTGAGCGAACTCGTACACGCTCGGGTGGCCGACCACCTGAAACGCCTGCGGTTGGGTTACGTGGCCGAACGCTTGGATGCGCTCCTTTCCGAGGCCGCGAGGCAGGACATGACCTACCTTCAGTTCCTGGACGGCCTGCTCAACGAGGAGGTCGCGGCCAAGCAGCGCAAGAGGGTGGGGATGCACATCACCATCGCCCACTTTCCGGTGGTGAAGACCCTGGATGACTTCGACTTCCGCTTCCAGCCGTCGCTCGACCAGCGCTTGGTGAAGGAGTTGGCCACGGGCCGCTTCATCGCCAACGCCGAAAACGTGCTGCTCTTCGGACCGCCGGGTGTCGGTAAGACTCACCTCGCCATCGGGTTGGGCAGGGCCTGCATCGAGGCCGGCTACACGACCCTGTTCACCACCGCGACGGCCTTAATCACGGCGTTGGCCAAGGCTGAGGCGGAGGGGCAGCTGGCGGATAAGCTGGCCTTCTACGCCAAGCCCAAGCTGCTCATCATCGACGAGCTGGGATACCTGCCCTTCGAGCGTCGGAGCGCGCACCTCTTCTTCCAGTTGGTGGCGCGGCGATACGAGAAGGTCAGCACCCTGATTACCACGAACCAGGCCGTGGCGAGATGGGGGACGGTGTTTGGGGACGACGTAATCGCCGCGGCCATCTTGGACCGACTCTTACACCACAGTCACGTGCTGACGATTCAGGGCGACAGCTACCGCCTCAAACAGAAGAGAAAAGCCGGTTTGCTGGGATCCGCGAAGACGGAAAACAAGGATGACACCAGGGGGTCAGTTTTACTGACGTAAGGGGGTCAATATTTGCTGTCGCTTGACACCCCGCGCCGGCCTGGTACCTAACTGGATTCGAACCAGGGGAAATCCCAGAACCC
>RCUQ01000047.1_pt1 | contig 162458 bp, 152 predicted proteins | sample 2166351 | NCBI WGS metagenome assembly RCUQ01 (sample SAMN09932597, study PRJNA488358) | compost metagenome | feature: garden; material: soil; isolation source: compost soil in acetonitrile-enriched culture | place: Germany: Experimental Botanical Garden Goettingen | collected 2016-01-27 | reverse complement strand
AGATGATTGACCGTGGTGAAGAAGCGGGCTTGCCAAAGTAGGGACATAGGATGGGGGAGAAAATGCTTAATGGGTGGCAAAAATGCCGGAAAGCTATTGTACAATGAGTGGTTGCGCATTGTTGCGGCGCAGAAGCGAACTAGCATCTTAAGTGGCAGTATAAAGTCGCCAAATCGGGCAGAATTTTATTAATAAGTCTCCAGGGTGTTTGAATGAATCGTATTTGCATACCAATCGTAAAATCATTGTTCGTTGCGCTATTGGCAATTGCCTCTACCGCATATGCTTCTGAAGATAAGAAAGTAGCCAAAGCCGATCCCGCCAAAGGAGAAGCCCTTTACAACACTGGCGACGCAACCCGTAATGTCACCGCTTGTATCGCCTGTCACGGCGCTGCCGGCAATTCCAGTATCGCCGAAAACCCAAAACTGACGGGTCAGCACGGCGCTTATATCCATAAACAGTTAGTCGATTTCAAAGGTCCGGCGCGTAATAACGCGATCATGGCACCTATCGCCAAAGCGATGACGGAAGAAGACATCCAGAATGTCATCGCCTACCTGGCCAAGCAAAAGCCAGCACCGGGTGCAGCGAAAAACAAAGACACGGTTGAACTGGGCAAGAAAATTTACCGTGGTGGCATCGCCGAGAAGAATGTTCCGGCTTGTGCCGCCTGCCATAGCGCCAATGGCGCCGGTTTGCCGGCACAGTACCCACGACTGGCTGGTCAGCATCAGACTTACACCGCAGCACAGCTGATCAGCTTCCGTAACGGCACCCGCAAAAATAGCGAGCCGATGACAACTGTTGCCAAACGGATGTCGGATGAAGAAATACAGGCAGTATCAGATTACGTGGCTGGCTTGAAATAATAAAATAATTGCCAGGCTAAGAATAAAAAAAGGGGTGGCTCAGGCTACCCCTTTTTACTTTATACGGAGACGTCGTGCCAAACAGCCAACTCATGGCTGTGCATCTGGCCGACTGCAGTTCTCGCAGTAGATTGAGGATGACTGAATGACGAGTGAAACAGAAACAAGTACGGGTGGTTGGGAGTTGCAAACCAGCCGTCGTTGGTTGGCAGATAGTGTTGAGCTGTTGTCTTCGATGCGTTTTGCGATCAGTTTGCTGACACTGATTTCGATTGCTTCGATCATCGGTACCGTCCTCAAGCAAAACGAGCCGATGACTAACTACGTCAATCAGTTCGGTCCCTTCTGGTTTGAAGTCTTTAGCAAGCTCAATCTGTACTCGGTCTATTCGACCTGGTGGTTCCTGGTCATCATGGGCTTCCTCGTCGTGTCTACTTCGCTGTGTCTGTCGCGCAATGCACCGAAGATGCTGAAAGATATGCGTAGCTGGCGCGAAAATGTACGTGAACAATCGCTGCGCAATTTTCATCACAAAGTCGAATGGCGGGTTGATATTTCGCGTGCCGCTCTGACGGCGCAAACTCTGGCACGTGTCGCGGCGAACGGTTATAAAACCAAGGTCGTGGAAAAAGAAGAGGCGACACTGATCGCGGCCAAGCAGGGTGCTGCGAATAAATGGGGTTACATCTTCGCGCATGCCTCTATCGTGATTATCTGTCTCGGCGGTTTGCTCGATTCCGATTTGCCGATACGCATACAAAAACTGCTATTCAATAAAACCCCATTCATCGGCAATGGCATCATCGCGCAAATTCCCGAGCAACACCGGCTGGGTTTGGGCAATCCGACTTTTCGTGGCAATACACTGATCCCGGAAGGCAGTAGCAGTAGCACTGCCATCATCTCGCAGCAGGACGGTGTGCTGATTCAGGATTTGCCTTTCACGATACAGCTCAAACGCTTCATCATCGATTACTACTCGACCGGCATGCCTAAGTTGTTTGCCAGTGAAGTGGTGGTGACCGATCATGAAAACGGCAAGGTTTTTCCGGCGACGATTAAGGTCAATGAGCCTTTGATTTATCGGGGTGTCGCGGTCTACCAGTCTTCGTTTGAAGATGGCGGCAGTAAATTGAAAGTGACCGGTTATCCGATGCAGGGGCCAGCGCATACTGCGTTTACCTTGCAGGGCGAAGTAGGCAATAGCACGCCGCTGGATGCTTCCGGCAAGAACAGTGATTACACCGTTGAGTGGTCAGGCTTCCGCGCCTTCAACGTCGAGAACATGGCGAAGAATGGGCAGGATGTGCGTGCGGTCAACCCGAATCAGGGCTTGTCATCCAGTTTTGATAAACACCTGGGTTCCGCAGCCAAGAATGCCAATAACAAAGACTTGAAAAATGTAGGCCCCAGCGTGCAATACAAATTGCGTGATCGCAATGGGCAGGCGCGCGAGTATCACAACTATATGCAGCCGGTATTGGTAGACGGCACCTATGTCTTCCTCGCGGGTATGCGCGAATCTCCGGCCGATGCCTTCCGCTTCCTGCGTATTCCGGCTGATGATAACGATACCGTCGATGAGTGGATGCGTCTGCGTGCGGCCATCCTCAGTCCGCAAATGCGCGAACGCGCGGCGCAACGTTATGCGCAACGTGCCTTGCCCGAGGCGCGTGAGGGTGCCAGTGCATTGCGCGCGCAATTGCAGGCTTCGGCTTTAAAGGGATTAACAATTTTTGCCGGTGGCGGACAGGATGCGGGTTATATTGCCGTGTCGAAGTTCCTCGAGCGCATTCCGCCGCAAGACCAGGAAAAAGCGGCCGATATTTTCATGAAAATCATGAATGGCAGTATGTGGGATCTGTGGCAGATTGCGCGTGAGCAAGACGGCTTGAAACCGGTGGAGATTGATGAAAAGCATGGCCGCTTCCTGCAGTTGGCAACCAATGCGATTTCCGATTCCTATTTCTATGGTGCGCCGGTCTACCTGCAGCTACAGGGCTTTGACGAGATTAAGGCCTCAGTCTTGCAAGTCACCCGTTCACCCGGCAAGAATATTGTGTACTTCGGTTGTCTATTGCTGGTGTTGGGTGTGTTTTCGATGTTTTACATACGCGAACGCCGGGTCTGGATCTGGATCAAATCGGAAGAGGGCGGCGGTGCGCGGGCAATCATGGCTATGAGTTCGCAACGTAAGACGCTGGATTTCGAAAAAGAATTCGAAGTGTTTAAACAGCAATTGTTGCAAGCAGGGCCGTCACAGAAGTAAGTCTGCTCAACTATACTGAGTTGCGTTTGTTAGCATTGCCCATATAAAAATGTATATAAAAAGTTTGCGCTGAGTCTGACCCGGCTTCGTTCTGCTGAAGGGCGTCGGGGAGCCGGTAGTAATCATTACGGAGATAGCAATGGAAGTAGTACAAGAGCAGATTTATACACAGCCACCCGGATTCTTCAAACGTCTGACGGTACTGGATTGGCTATATGGCGCGGTCTTGCTGGCGGGCTCGTTGTTTGCACTGAATCGCTTTGGCCATCACATGGATATCTATGAGGAAGTGATCCTCGTATTGGCAGCGCCGACCTTTGCGTGGCTGGGCTGGCATTGGAAATCAGTGCGCTGGTTGATGGCGCTGCTGGCGGTGCTCTCGCTCTCTGCTATCTCGATGTATGGCGGCGCGCTGGCGATGGCAGATCAAAAATTCTTCCTCAAGTATCTCTTGTCCAGCCAGTCGGCGATTTTGTGGATGAGCACCTTGTTCCTGTTATCGACCGTGTTCTATTGGGGTGGTCTGATTACACGTTCAGCGACCGGTGCCTCGCTCGGCAGCAAGCTGTGCTGGGCCGCAGTGGTGATGGGTTTTACCGGCATGCTGGTGCGTTGGTACGAGTCGTATCTGATCGGCGCCGATGTCGGGCACATCCCGGTCTCGAATCTGTATGAAGTATTCATCCTGTTCTGCATGATCACTGCTTTGTTTTATCTGTATTACGAGCAAGTCTATGCCACGCGTCAATTGGGACCGTTCGTGCTGTTGGTGATCTCGGCAGCAGTTGGCTTCCTGCTCTGGTACACAGTGACCCGTGATGCAGCAGAAATTCAGCCGCTGGTGCCGGCTTTGCAAAGCTGGTGGATGAAGATACATGTGCCGGCCAACTTCATCGGCTATGGCACGTTTGCGCTGGCCGCGATGGTGGCGATTGCCTACTTACTGAAGTCGCATGGCCTGCTGGTAGATCGTTTGCCCGCACTGGAAGTGCTGGATGATGTGATGTACAAGGCGATTGCAGTCGGCTTTGCCTTCTTCACGATAGCGACGATCCTGGGCGCCTTGTGGGCGGCTGAAGCCTGGGGTGGTTACTGGTCCTGGGATCCGAAAGAAACCTGGGCCTTGATCGTCTGGCTGAACTACGCTTCCTGGTTGCATATGCGCCTGATGAAGGGTTTGCGCGGCAAGGTGGCTGCATGGTGGGCAGTGATCGGTTTGCTGGTCACGACCTTCGCCTTCCTGGGCGTGAATATGTTCTTGTCGGGTTTGCATTCATACGGCGAACTGTAAGACCGGCAGCGGGCCGAAGTCACAATTGTGCTGTTTACTGAAGAGGGGAAACTGAATTTGCAGTTTCCCCTTTCTGTTTTGAAACTCCTGTAAGGTAGACGAGTCTGAATAGCTTAGTCTGCACAGTTTGTTGAGATCATCGTCATACGGAGCTGCCATGTTAATCAAACGCAACCCTAACGGAATCGACCTTCCGTTTGCATCTGAAATCACGCCGCGCACGGTTTTTGAGTCGCGGCGTAGCTTTATCCAGAAACTGGCAGTCGGCTCCATCGCCGGTGGTGCGCTGCTAGAGATGGCGACACGTGAAGCACTGGCGGCGTCATCGCCTGCCGCGCAAAAACTGGCGGCGCAGCAGAATCCTGCTTACGTCGTGCTCGACAAGCAAACGTCTTATAAAGACGCGACGACCTACAATAATTTTTACGAATTCGGTACCGACAAAGAAAGCCCGGCACGCTATGCCTCCGCTATGAAGACGCGGCCGTGGACTATATCCATCGAGGGCGAAATCAAGAAACCGATGACGCTGGATATAGACAGCCTGCTGAAGCTGGCACCGCTGGAAGAGCGTGTCTATCGCATGCGTTGTGTCGAGGGCTGGTCGATGGTGATACCGTGGATAGGCTATTCCCTGTCGGAATTGATTAAAAAAGTTGAGCCTAATTCCAATGCGAAGTACGTCGAATTCGTTACGCTGGCAGATAAGGAAGTCATGCATGGCTTAAATCGTGCCGTGCTGGACTGGCCGTATGTGGAAGGCTTGCGCATCGATGAAGCCAACCATCCTTTGACACTGTTGACGCTTGGTATGTATGGCGAAGTATTGCCGAATCAAAATGGCGCACCGGTGCGCATCGTGACGCCGTGGAAGTATGGTTTTAAATCCGCCAAATCCATCGTCAAGATCCGTTTTGTGAAAGACCAGCCGCGTACCGCATGGAATTTGGCGGCACCACGTGAATATGGTTTTTATTCCAACGTGAATCCGCAAGTGGATCATCCGCGCTGGTCGCAAGCCAGTGAGCGCCGTATTGGTGAAGATGGTTTGTTTACCAAGAAACGTCCGACCTTGATGTTCAATGGCTATAGTCAGGTGTCGTCCTTGTATAGCGGGATGGATTTGAAAAAATTCTTTTGAACGTAGTGAAGTGCAAGGCTGATAGCAAAATGTTGCCAGCGCGCTGTAACCTTTTGCTTGCGCGGGCGAATTAAACTACATGAACTTTAACCCGACCCCGCGCCAACTCACGCTCATCAAATGCGTGCTGTTCCTACTGGCTTTGTTGCCCTTCATCCGTCTCGCCGTATTTACGGTGACGGATCAGCTGGGTGCCAACCCTATCGAATTCATTACGCGCAATACCGGTGACTGGACCTTGTACTTTCTGTGCATGACGCTGGCGGTGACACCCTTGCGCCGGTTCAGTAAATGGAACTGGCTCATCAAACTGCGCCGCATGCTGGGCTTGTTTGCCTTCTTCTATGCTGCTTTGCATTTCATGACCTTTTTCTGGTTTGATCACTTCTTCGACATCCGTGAGATGTGGGCGGATGTGATCAAGCGCCCATTCATTACGGTCGGCTTTATCGCGTTTGTTTTACTGATCCCCTTGGCCGTGACGAGCACGAATGGCATGGTCAAGCGTCTGGGCGGTAAGCGCTGGCAATGGCTGCATAGACTGATCTATGCGATTGCGATGCTGGGCATACTGCACTACTGGTGGATGAAGGCGGGGAAACACGATTTTGAGCAGCCGATTATCTTCGGCAGCATCGTCGCGGTTTTGCTATTGCTGCGGGTTTACTGGTGGTGGCAAAAACGGGTGCAAACACCGGCAGTTGCGCGGCGTGCTATTTGATACCGGAGCGGGTCGGATGATCCGCTCCGGTTTGATTTTACTTCGCAGGTAGTAAGGATTCCAAAGCGAACAAGTCACTCGCCAACTCGCGTTTGCGTATCAGATGTACTTGCTTGCCGTCGACCATGACTTCAGCCGCTCTGCCACGGGTATTGTAGTTGGACGACATGGTCATGCCATATGCACCGGCCGACATGATGGCGAGCAAATCACCTTCGGCGATGGCCAGCTCACGCGAGCGTGCCAGCCAGTCGCCGGATTCACATACCGGACCGACGACATCATAAGTTGCTGCGGCCGTAGTCCCTTGCACCACCGCCTGCACACCATGCCATGCTTCATACATGGCCGGACGCATCAAATCATTCATCGCTGCATCAACGATTGCGAAGTTTTTGGTTTCGCCATGTTTGATGTATTGCACTTCAGTCAGCAGGATACCGGCATTGCCAACGATGGAGCGACCTGGTTCAAACAGTACTTTGATAGGGGCGCCGCCATGTTTTTGTTTGCGCCATACATCGATTTTGGTGAACAGGCGTGACAGATAATCACCGACCGCAACCGGTTGGTCATTGTCGTAGTTAATCCCTATGCCACCACCGATGTCCAGATGATGCAGATGGATACCTTCTGCCGCCAGCGTATCAATCAGTTCGATCAGTTTGTCGAGCGCTTCCAACAAGGGGGCGTCGTCCAGCAATTGCGAACCAATATGGCAATCGATGCCGACCACCTCGATATGTGGCAGCGTTGCAGCGACACGGTAGGTGCTGAGCGTGTCTTCGTAAGCGATACCGAATTTGTTGTCTTTCAATCCGGTCGAGATGTAAGGGTGGGTCTTGGCATCGACGTTGGGATTGACGCGCAGCGATACGGAAGCCTTTTTGCCCATTTCGGCGGCGACGGCATTGAGTCTGTGCAATTCCGGGATGGATTCGACGTTGAAACACAGGATGTCGTGTGACAAGGCCAGCTGCATTTCTTCGCGCGATTTGCCAACGCCGGAAAAAATAACTTTGCGCGGCGAGCCGCCAGCTGCCAATACGCGTAATAATTCGCCACCGGACACGATATCGAAACCCGAGCCCAGTTTGCCGAGCAGATTGAGTACCGCCAGATTGGAGTTTGATTTGACGGAGTAGCAGACCAGCGCAGTCTCATCGTTGCGGCCATGCTGTTTGCAGGCGTCGGCATACGAGGAGAAGTTTTCAACCAGGGCCGCCTTGGAGTAAATATAGGCAGGCGTACCGAATTGTTGGGCGATTTGCGTTAGCGGTGTATCCTCCGCGCAGAGTACACCGTCTTGGTAAGAAAAATGCGACATGATGGGTTTTACTTGGTATCGGATGACGGAGCTGCTGGGGCAGGGGTTTGGGTCGGTATTTGCGGTATCGCTTTCTTGCTCTGTCCGGATGGCGGCTTGGTACCTGGCATGTAGAGCGGGCCTTTTTGGCCGCAACCGGCGAGCAGGCTGATGCAGGCTATGCCGGCAAGAGTGGGAAGCAACGCGACGAAGCGCGATAAACCAGATTGGGACTTCACGATTAGAATCACTGTTTAACGAAACGTGTTGGAGTGTAGCATGACCGAATCAGAATTCCTGAAGCAAGCGGAAGCAACTTTGGATCAAATTGAGGCCAGCCTGGAAGATCTGGCCGATACCAGTGAGCTGGACGTTGAATGTACGCGTAGTGGCAATGTGCTGGAAATCGAATTTATCGATAACGGCTCAAAAATCATCGTCAACAGCCAGGCGCCGATGCAAGAGCTGTGGGTGGCTGCCAAATCCGGCGGTTTCCATTTCAAGGCGGTCGGCACGCAGTGGGTCAATACGCGTGACGGCGCCGAGTTATTCGCGGCTTTGTCGGAAATGGTCAGCAAGCAGGGCGGTATTCCCGTCGTTTTGCAGGACGCGAACTAGTCCCGGCGGCTGCTTGCAGGCATAAAAAAAGCGGGAAGTCCTGATTGGGCTTCCCGCTTTTTGTTGTCTGCCTGTCAAGTCAGAACAATTCGTTTTTCACTTCATCCTTGGTTGGTGCATTCGACGGACTGCTGGCTTCACCGGCGTCCAGGTTGCGTACGCCCAGGCCCGGCGGGCTTTCGGCGTAATAGTATTCGCCGTTCACCGTAATAATGCCTTCCGGCACGGTGCGTTCGACCATAGGCACATCCTTCAGCGCCTTTTGCATGTAGTTGATCCAGATCGGCAACGCCAGGCCGCCACCGGTTTCGCGATTGCCGAGGTTTTTCGGCTGGTCGAAACCTATCCATGCGATACCGACGATGTTGGGCTGATAGCCGGCAAACCAGGCATCGAAGGAATCATTGGTGGTACCGGTTTTACCTGCCAGGTCGGTGCGCTTCAATGCCATCGCCTTGATGGCGGTACCCGACGTCACCACGCCCTTGAGCATGCTGTCCATCAGGAATGCATTGCGCGGGTCGATGGCGCGGTTGGCTTCGTCGCCGGCCATATCCGGTTTGACCTCGGACAGCAGCTTGCCGTTAGCATCTGTAATCCGGGAAATCATATACGGGCTGATTTTGTAGCCGCCGTTGGCGAAGACCGAATAAGCGGCCGCCATCTGCAGCGGTGTCACTGCGCCCGCACCCAATGCCAGTGTCAGGTAAGGGGGATTCTTGTCAGCATCAAAGCCGAAGCGGGTAATGTATTCCTGACCGTATTTCGCACCGATTTTATGCAGGATGCGGATCGAAATCATATTCTTCGATTTGGCCAGGCCTTTGCGCATCGTCATCGGACCATCATATTTGCCGTCGTAGTTTTTTGGCTCCCATGGCTGGCCACCGGTCTGGCCGGCATCGAAACTGATGGGCGCATCATTGATGATGGTGGACGGCGACAGGCCTTTTTCCAGCGAAGCTGAATAAATGAAAGGCTTGAACGAGGAACCCGGCTGACGCCATGCCTGTGTTACGTGGTTGAATTTATTGCGATTGAAGTCGAAGCCGCCGACCAGGGCGCGTATGGCACCGTCATTGGTATTGGCGGCAACGAAAGCGGATTGCACTTCAGGCATCTGGATGATGCTCCAGGCCTTGCCTTCCTGCATCACGCGGATGACAGCGCCACGTTTGACACGCTTGTTCGGCGCCGCTTTTTCGCTCAGCAGATTGGCCGCAAAGGTCAGGCCCGCGCCTTCAATCTGGATTTCCTCGCCCGATACCAAGACTGCGCGGACCAGTTTTGGTGTGGCTTCCAGGACTACAGCGGCAACCAGGTCGTCACTGTCCGGATGATTGGCCAGCTCGACTTCGATGGCGGCTTCCGCTTCTTCCTTGTTATTCGGAATTTCGATATAGCTTTCCGGGCCGCGATAGCCGTGGCGCTTCTCATAATCCATGACGCCGCGCCGCACTGCCAGGTAGGCCGCGTCCTGATCCGCTTTGGTAATGGTGGTGAAGACGTTCAGGCCGCGCGTATAGGTTTCTTCCTTGAATTGTTCATAGACCAGTTGGCGCGTCATTTCCGCTACATATTCGGCATGTACGCCGAATTCGCTGCTATTTGTCTTGATCTTGAGCTCTTCGTCCTTGGCTTGCGTGTATTCCGCCTCGGTGATGTAGCCCAGTTGGTACATGCGCTGCAGGATGTATTGCTGGCGCGCCTTCGCGCGTTTCGGATTGACGACCGGGTTGTAGGCCGACGGCGCTTTGGGCAGGCCGGCCAGCATCGCCGCTTCGGCTATTGTGATTTGCTGCAGCTTCTTGCCGTAATAGATTTGCGCGGCCGAGGAAAAGCCGTAAGCGCGTTGACCCAGATAGATCTGATTCATATAGACCTCGAGAATCTGGTCTTTGGACAGGTTCTTCTCGATTTTCCAGGCCAGCAATACTTCGTAAATCTTGCGTTTGAGGGTTTGCTCGCTCGACAGGAAGAAGTTGCGCGCCACTTGCTGCGTAATGGTGGACGCGCCCTGGCGCGCGCCGCCGCTCAGATTATGGACAGCTGCACGCACGATGCCGACATAGTCAACGCCGCCATGTTCAAAGAAGCGGTCATCCTCGATCGCCAGCACGGCTTTCTTCATGATGTCCGGGATTTCTCTGATGTGTACTAAATTCCGTCTTTCTTCGCCAAATTCGCCGATCAGGACGTTATCTGCAGAGAAAATGCGCAGCGGGATTTTTGGCCGGTAATCGGTCAGGGAATCCAGCGCCGGGAGATTGGGGTAGGCCATGGTCAGCGCAAACACCAGAATCAATGCGCCTATTACGCCTAAACCGGTAATCAGGCCGAGCACCCCGAGGGTGAGTCGTAGGGCCAGATTGGGTGCGCGTTTTTTAGCTGGTTTTGGTTCGGTACTGCCGGATGATGATTGTTTGGAAGCCATGCAGGGAGGAAAAGTGAGGGGTCGATATTTGGGCCATTATAGCTGGCTGCCGCTAAGGGACACGATTGTTACAAGAACTCATCAACCCATTTTATGAAATGAGTTCTAAAACCGCGCTAATTGCAACATCGGTTTTTCCGCGTGGATTTTTGGCAACGGATTTGCAAATTACTTTGTGGAAAGTGCTTTACACTTTTGAAGGCTTGTTGCTACGATTTAATGTAACGTTTTACCAATGTGCTCTAAATATAAGTTTTTAAACGATTTTTATCGAAAAATCATCACTTTTCATTCCGGTCGAGTTTTTGACAAGCTAAACGGCGTGGCGTTCACATACTAAATTACGTTTCTAGGGAGAACTGCCCTTGGCTTTAGATTTTGGCTCCTTATTCGGCAAGAAGAATCCGCCGTTGATTGGTTTGGATATTAGTAGTTCCGGGGTGAAACTCGTTGAATTGTCCGAAGTTGGCAAAAACGAACTACGTTTGGAATGTTTTGCTTCGGAACCATTGCCGCGGGGAGCGGTAGTGGACGGAAATATCGAAAATATCGATCAGGTGTCGGATGCCGTGCTGCGCGTTTGGAAAAAGAGCGGCACGCGCGCCAAGTTCGCCGCAATGGGCATGCCGCCCGCATCAGTCATTACCAAAAAGATCATTCTTCCCAGCGGCTTGTCGGAAGAGGGCCTGGAATTGCAGGTGGAAACCGAAGCCAGCCAATATATTCCGTTTGCGCTGGATGAAGTGCGGCTGGATTTCGACGTGATCGGTCTGGTCGAGAATTCGCCGGACGACGTGGAAGTCATGCTGGCTGCCACGCGCAAGGAAAAAGTCGAAGACCGGGTCGCCGTCGCCGAAGCCGCCGGTTTGAAACCTACCATCATGGATATCGAGTCCTATGCGGCGCGCGCAGCGATCGCCCGCCTGACCGAGCAAATGCCGAACCGCGGGCAAGGCCAGATCATGGGCTTGTTCCAGATCGGTTCGCAAGTCATGCATGTATCCATGCTGCTGGATGGCCAGTTGATTTACGAACGTGAGCAGCCGTTTGGCGGCCATCAGCTGACGCAGGAAATCGTCCGTACTTACGGCTTGTCGTATGAAGAAGCCGAAGTCAAAAAGCGCAATAATGATTTGCCGGATGGCTACCAGACTGAAATCCTCGAGCCTTTCCTCGAAACTGCAGCGCAAGAAGTAACGCGCGCTATCCAGTTCTTCTTTACCTCCACGCCGTATACCCGTGTTGACCAGTTATTCCTGGCTGGCGGTTGCGCGATTATTCCCGGCATGGTGGATACGGTCGCCAATCGCACCAAATTGTCGACATCGGTAGTCAGCCCGTTCAAGGGCATGCAATTGAGCCCGAACGTGCGCGAGAAGCAGTTGCGTATAGAAGCACCGGCTTATCTGGTTGCCTGTGGTTTGGCGATGCGGAGGTTTGACCGATGATCCGTATCAATTTATTGCCGCACCGTGAAGAAAGACGGAAGCAGCGGCAAAAGGATTTTGTCGCGCTCCTGCTATTGAGCGGCATTCTTGGTGCGCTGATCGTGATTGCGGTCGGTGCTTATTTCTCCAGCCAGCTTTCGGATCAGCAGCAACGCAATACTTTCATCAAGGCGGAAAACACCCGTCTCGATGGCGAAATCAAGGAAGTCGCGAACCTGAAGCAGGAAATCGAAGCCCTGAAGGCGCGCCAGCAAGCGGTTGAAGATTTGCAGAGCGATCGCAATCAACCGGTTTACCTGATGGATGAACTGGCGCAGCAAGTGCCGGAAGGCGTCTACCTGAAATCCTTCAAACAAGACGGTCAGCGTGTACTGCTGAACGGTTATGCGCAATCGAATGAACGCGTATCCGAGCTGTTGCGCAATCTTGGTAATCACTCGCCGTGGCTGGAACGGCCGGATCTGATTGAAATCCGTTCCACCGGCATCGGTGCGGGCAAGGATGCGAAGAAAGTATTTGAATTCACCATCAATGCCGGCATCAAGCGTCCACGCGACCAGGATCCCGCCGCTGTCGCCGCGCCAGCCGCAGCGAAACCTTGATATGAGACAGGCACCATGGCAGATCTGAAAAATATTGGGGAATCGATCAGTGCACAGTTCCGTGACCTGAACGGCTTGCATCCTGGTCAGTGGCCGGTCATACCACGTATGTTGTGTGCGGCGGGTGTGCTGGTGGCGGTACTCGGGGTTGGCTGGTATTTGTATTGGAGCGATCAGCAGGATGAACTTGACCGTGCGGTGGCGGAAGAAGTGACGCTGAAAGATGCGTACAAGTCCAAGGTACAGCAGGCGATCAACCTGGTTGGTTTGCGCAAGCAAAAAGAACAGGTGAACGAGTACGTCTCTACGCTGGAAAAGCAATTGCCGAGCAAGGCCGAGATGGATGCGCTGCTGTCCGATATCAACCAGGCGGGTTTGGGACGCGGACTGGCTTTCGAATTATTCAAGCCGGGCCAGGTAGTTGTGCGTGATTACTACGCCGAGCTGCCGATTGTGATCAAGGTGACGGGCAGTTATCACGACGTGGGAGCTTTCACCAGCGACATCGCAAATCTGCCGCGGATTGTGACGCTCAATAATATGAATCTGATCGTGAGCAAGGGTAATACCCTGACGCTGGATGCGGTCGCAAAGACCTTCCGCTATCTGGATGATGAAGAAGTCGCGGCGCAACGCAAGGCGGCTGCCGGCAAGAAGAAGGGTGGCAAATGATGATGCCCATGCCATTTCTTATTACATGCATGAAGCGGGCTACGCCTGTCCTGCTTGCAGTGACTTTATCCGCTTGCGGCAATAGCGGCACTGATGATGTCAGCCAGTGGATGAAAGAAGTCCGCCAGCAAACGCGGGTATCGATCAAGCCTTTGTCCGAACCGAAAAAATTCACACCATTCAGCTACGACGCGAAAGACCGCGAAGATCCATATAGCCCGAATAAATTAGCGGCAGCGCTGGCCAAGGCGCGCAAGGATGGCGGCACCATACGTCCCGACCTGGATCGGCGACGCGAGGCATTGGAGAGTTATCCGCTGGATACCATGGTGATGGTGGGCACGCTGACCAAGCCCGGCCTGACTTATGCGTTGCTGCAAGTAGACAAATCCATTTACCAGGTCAAGGTAGGGAATTACATCGGACAAAATCTCGGCATGGTGACAAAGATTAGCGATAACGAGATTTTATTAAAAGAAGTTGTTCAGGATGCGGCCGGTGACTGGGTCGAGCGTGAAGCCAAGCTGGAGTTGCAGGAGTCGCAAAAATGATCACGCTACAAAAACAATTCAAAAGTTCTCAAGGGATGGTGCAAAAAATGTGGCGACTTACTGCGTTTGTCGGTCTCTTATTCATCGGTGGCCTGGCCGCCGCCCAGGAAAACGCGATTCAATCCATCACGGCAAACCAGCAGGGTTCGAATGTCGTCGTGAAAATTGCATTGAAAAACCCGCTGGCGAAACCGCCGGTTGGATTCACTATTAATAGCCCGGCGCGGATTGCACTTGATTTCGCCAATACCGCGAATGCGACCGGCAAGGGTTTGCAGGACATCGGCCTGGGTGATGTGCGCAACGCTAATATCGTGCAGGTTGGCGATCGCTCGCGTCTGGTTTTCAACCTGACTCGTCCGCTGAATTACGCCACTACGATTGATGCGAACAGCGTCATCGTGACGATAGACGGTACCGGTGGTGTTGCGACACCACTGAATGCGGTTGGCTTGCCGGTGCCGACGGCGCAAGCCAATGCCGGGCGCCAAGCCTTGCGTGATATCGATTTCCGTCGTGGCAATAATGGCGAAGGCCGCATCGTTATCGATTTGCCGAACAATCAGGTCGCGGTCGACGTGCGTCAACAGGGCAAGAAAATCGAAGTTGATTTCATGAAAGCGACCTTGCCGGATGTGTTGCGACGTCGCCTCGATGTGGCTGACTTTGGTACCCCGGTCAATGTTGTCACTACCCAGCAGCAGGGTGATAACGTGCATATGACGATCGAGCCGAAAGGCTTGTGGGAGCACAGCGCTTATCAAAGCGATACGCAACTCGTGATTGAGGTCAAGCCGCTGAAGGAAGAGCCAAACAAGCTGGGTCAGGGCGTGCGTGATTATCGCGGTGATAAATTGTCGCTGAATTTCCAGAATGTTGAAGTGCGCGCGGTATTGCAGGTGATCGCAGACTTCACTGGCCTGAACATCATCACCAGCGACACCGTCAGCGGCAACCTGACCTTGCGCCTGAAAGACGTACCCTGGGACCAGGCGCTCGACATCGTGATGCAGGCCAAAGGCCTGGATATGCGCAAGAACGGCACTGTGTTGTGGATTGCGCCACGCGATGAATTGCTGACCAAGGAAAAACTGGAGCTGGAACAGCGCGCCCAGATAGCCGAACTGGAGCCGATCAAGACAGAAACCTTCCAGCTGAATTATCAAAAGGCAGAATCGTTTAAACAGATTTTCGGTATTGATGGTGGTAGCCGCAGCATTTTGACCAAGCGCGGTAGTGCGGTGGTTGATCCACGTACCAATCAATTGTTCATTACCGATATCGCATCCAAACTGGAAGAAATCCGTGCCCTGGTGTTGAAAACGGATATCGCGACCCGCCAGGTCATGATTGAAGCGCGTATCGTTGAAGCCGATGACAAGTTCAGCAGTAACCTTGGCGCCAAATTGTCGTTTGGTGTGCAAAACCAGGGTAGTTATGAGTTGGGCGGTCGTCAAACCAGCACGACCACTGCAATAGGGCCGCCAACTTTGGGCGGAAGTGCTGTTAATTTGCCTGCAGGAAATATCAACGGCAATACACCGGGTTCAGTCGCATTGACTCTATTTAACGCCGCGGCGACACGGTTTATTGGCTTAGAACTATCGGCACTGGAAGCTGACGGCAAAGGCAAAATTATCTCCAGCCCACGTGTGATCACTGCCGACCAATTGAAAGCCCTCATCGAACAAGGTACCGAATTGCCGTATCAACAAGCGACCAGCAGTGGTGCCACCAGCGTTTCTTTTCGTAAAGCCAACCTGAAGCTGGAAGTCACGCCGCAAATCACTCCGGATGGCAATGTCATCCTGGATGTTGACGTGAATAAGGATACGGTAGGTGTGGAAACCCGCTCCGGCTTTGCGATTGATACCAAGCACGTCAAAACCCAGGTCTTGATCGATAATGGCGGTACGGTGGTAATTGGTGGTATTTTCCAGCAAACCGAGCGGGATTCAGTATCAAAAGTGCCATTTTTCGGCGATATCCCGGTCTTTGGCAATTTGTTTAAAACCACTGGCCGTACCAACGACAAGACTGAATTGCTGATCTTCCTGACACCTAAAATTCTGACTGACAAGGTCTCAATCAGGTAGGATGCCGCTTATAGGCAGTGCCATGTCGGCTGCTGCACCTGGTAAAGAGAGTTTGTGCAACGTGGGTGGAAACATTTTTCTGGTCGGTCTGATGGGTGCCGGCAAAACGACAGTCGGTCGTGCGCTGGCAAAAAGGCTGAACAAACGGTTCATCGATTCCGACCATGTCATCGAAGAGCGCACGGGCGCGACTATCCCGCTGATCTTTGAAATTGAAGGCGAAGCCAGCTTTCGGCAAAGGGAGGCGGAAGTCATCCGCGACCTGACCGCACAGCAGGATATTGTTTTGGCAACTGGCGGCGGTGCCGTCCTGAATGCAGAAAACCGTGCTTATCTCAAATCGCGCGGCACCGTCATCTATCTGCGTGCAAGCGTCAACAGTATCGTGCAACGCACCAGTCATGACAAAAACCGGCCACTGCTACAAACCGCCGATCCGCGTAAAACCATAGAGGAATTATCGCGCATCCGCGAGCCCCTCTATAATGAGGTGGCGCACATCGTAATTGATACTGGTCGACCTAACGTACAATTCCTGATGCAATCCATTTTGTCGCAACTGGGTCCTGAGCATTTACAGGCTGACGCGGATCCGGGATTGCAGCAAGATCATCATTCTTTATCGAAACATTCCATGACGTCTCCGCTTTCTTCTAATTCGAATACTTTGCAGGTTGATCTGGGGGCGCGTAGTTACCCGATTACCATAGGCCAAAGCTTGCTGGGTGATTCCGCTTTGCTGGCGGCTCATGTTGCAGGCTCGCGTGTCGCGATCGTCACCAATACGGTAGTGGCTCCCTTGTATCTGGAGCAGGTCAGTCAGTCGCTGAAAGCAGCGGGCAAGCAAGTGACGGAAATCGTATTGCCGGATGGCGAAGAAGAAAAAAATTGGGCGAATCTGATGAAGGTGTTCGACGTCCTGCTCGCAGAAAAATGCGACCGCAAGACGACCCTGATCGCTTTGGGTGGTGGCGTGATCGGTGATATGACCGGTTTTGCAGCTGCTGCTTATATGCGCGGTGTGCCTTTTATCCAGGTACCGACGACCCTGTTGTCGCAGGTTGATTCGTCGGTGGGTGGTAAGACCGGCATCAATCATCCCCTGGGCAAGAACATGATAGGGGCGTTTTATCAGCCGCAAGCAGTGATTGCCGATACTGCCACCCTGAACACCTTGCCTGCGCGCGAGTTATCGTCCGGCTTATCGGAGGTGATCAAGCATGGCGCTATTATCGATGCACCTTTCTTTGACTGGATCGAAGCCAATATGGCCAGGCTGGTAGCGAAGGATGCGGATGCACTGGCCTACGCGATCAAACGTTCATGTGAAATCAAGGCAGACGTCGTACGTCAGGATGAGCGCGAAGGCGGCTTGCGTGCCATCCTGAACTTTGGTCATACCTTCGGCCATGCAATCGAGGCCGGTATGGGTTACGGCGTCTGGTTGCATGGCGAAGCCGTGGGCTGTGGCATGGTGATGGCGGCCGATCTGTCGCATCGTCTTGGCTTCATCGACGCGCAAGCTAAAGATCGTATCGCTGCAGTCGTCAAAGCTGCCGGCTTGCCAACCGTCGCGCCGGATCTCGGTATCGAGCGTTGGCTCGAGCTGATGGAAGTTGATAAGAAGAATGAAGGCGGCCAAATCAAATTCATTCTGCTGAAACCTCTTGGCACGTCGGTGATCATGGCAGTACCGCAGGAAGCCTTGTTGCAGACCTTGAACGCATGCGTCAGCTGATCGCTCATCAGACTACGCTGTGTCTGGCTCTGTCCTGACATGAACATCGAGGCTCATCTCGCGCCTTACGCGGCCCGTTCCGATACATCGACGGGCCGTCGCTATCCCGAAGCAGCCACTTCATCGCGCACAGAATTCCAGCGCGACCGCGACCGCATCATCCATTCCGCCGCGTTTCGCCGGCTGGAATACAAAACCCAGGTATTCGTGAATCACGAAGGTGATTTATTCCGTACGCGTCTGACGCACAGCATAGAAGTGGCACAAATTGCACGCTCGATTGCGCGTAATTTGCAATTGAATGAAGATCTGGTCGAGGCGATCTCGTTGGCGCATGATCTGGGGCATACGCCGTTCGGTCATGCCGGGCAGGATGCGCTGAATGCCTGCATGAGTGACTACGGTGGCTTCGAACACAATCTGCAAAGTCTGCGGGTGGTGGATGCGCTGGAGCAACGTTACGGTGCGTTCGACGGCTTGAATCTGATGTTTGAAACCCGTGAAGGGATACTTAAACATTGTTCATTGACGAATGCGCGGAAGCTGGATGCGATCGGCCAGCGCTTCATCGATAAGAAACAGCCGACGCTGGAAGCGCAGCTGGCCAATCTGGCCGACGAAATTGCCTATAACAACCACGATATTGATGATGGTTTGCGCTCGGGTTTGCTAACTACCGCACAGCTGGATGAAATCGATTTTTATGCACGTCATCGGCATCAGGTCGAACTGGCCTTCCCCGGCATCACCGGGCGCCGCGCAATCAATGAAACGATACGTCGGATGATCAATGCCCTGATTGTCGACGTCATCGAAACATCGCAGCAGCGCATACTCTCGGCACAATTAAAAACGATAGACGATGTGCGTAACGCACCGGCACTGATCGCTTTTTCCGACAGCATGCGGGCGGAAGCGGCTTTGCTCAAACGCTTCCTGCGCGAGAATCTGTATCAGCATTATCAAGTCAATCGTATGACCAGCAAGGCAAGGCGCATCGTTGCCGAATTGTTTGATACCTTCATGCGTGAACCGAATCTATTGCCACCGGATTATCAGCAGGCGCGCAGTGATGCGCCGCAAGCCATTACGGCGCAGGCGCGCAAAGTGTCAGACTACATTGCCGGCATGACGGATCGCTATGCCATCCGTGAGCACAAACGCTTGTTTATGATCGATGAGATGTAAGTGCCCGCTGATCGAAGCTAACGTAGCTTAGTCTAGCGCCCGCAACGGGTGTGCATAGTCGGGCCAGGCCGAATCAAAAAACGGGACTATCATTTCCTCGGTCACTTCTTCCAGCGTTGCCGGACGCCACTGCGGCGCATGGTCTTTATCGATCACCAGCGCGCGTATCCCTTCCACCGTTTCGCCATGCTCGAAGCAACGACGCACCATGGTTCGTTCCAGACGCAGGCAATCTGCCAGTTCCAGTTTGGCCGAGCGACGTATCTGCTCCAATGAAACATGAATCATCAGCGGCGAGCGTTTGCGCAAAATTTCCAGTGTCTTTTGGGCAAACGGATCGGTATCGCCAGCCAGTGATGCAACGATGGCCGCGACCTGATCGTGGGCAAAATGACGATCGATCAGTTTGCGTTGTTGCGCCAGCAGGCTGCTGTTCGGATTGATTTGTGCTGCAAAGGGTGCGGCGAAGTTTTCTATCGCGGCGCGATATTGTTGATCAGGCACGGATGCCAGCAAGTTCAGCAGAGCAGGCAGCTCGGCGCGCGGCACAAATACATCTGCCAGATTGGCGTACAAAGCATCGGCAGCACCGACGATTTCACCGGTCAGGCCGAGGTAAGTGCCGAGCTCACCGGGCAGGCGCGACAGGAAGTAGCCACCACCGACATCCGGAAACAAGCCGATATTGACTTCCGGCATCGCCATGCGCGTGCGCTCCGTCACCACCCGTATGCTGGCTTCGGCGCTGCTTTGCGCAATGCCCATACCGCCACCCATCACGATCCCATCCAGCAGTGCGATATACGGTTTCGGGTAATGGTGGATCAAATGATTCAGCGCATATTCCTCGGTGAAAAAATCCTCCAGCAAGGCACTACCGCCAGTCAGACCACCTTGTGCCACTTCATGAAAGAAGCGGATATCGCCACCGGCACAAAAGGCTTTGGGCAGGCTGCTATCAATAAGGACGGCGCGAACCGTGGCGTCGGATTGCCAAAGAGCTAATTTTTCAGCCAGCGTGCGCACCATAGGCAGTGACAGGGAATTCATCGCGTCGGGCCTGTCCAGCGTCAGACGAGCGAGGCCATTTTCAACAGTAGAGCGTATGTGTTCGGACATGAGGCGGTAACCGTATAAATAAAGTCCGCTCATTTTATCGGCTTATGTTGTTGCAGACAGCGCATTTAGTTCAACCACTGGGGAGCCGGATTGCACCGCCTGTCAGATCTTTCTGGTTTTGCGAGGGAGTTGGTTTAAATTAATGTTAACTATAAGAAAGTTCTTATGAAACATATATTTCCATCTGAGCAGCGACTCTCCACGGGCTTCACCCTGATTGAACTGATGATAACGGTTGCCATTATTGGTATTCTGGCTGCCGTAGCTATACCCGCATATAGCGATTATGTAACGCGGGCAAGAATCCCGGATGCAACCTCTGCTCTGGCGGCCAAGCGGGTGCAGATGGAACAGTTTTTTCAGGATAACCGTAGCTATGCTAATGCCCCTGCATGCACGTCTGATAGCGGTTCCAGCAAGTACTTTACATTCGATTGCGGCGGGACTTATGGCGTGGCAGCGACTGCAACGGTTTATACGATAGAGGCAGTGGGGACAGGGCCTATGCGCGGCTTTGTCTACACCATAGACCAGAACAATACCAAGGCGACCACGATTACGACTGGCGCTCCATCGGGCTGGACTGGCAACGCCAGTTGCTGGGTGACCAAAAAAGGTGGTGTGTGCTGAACCAGCCACATCTGCAGCGTGGCGTGAGTCTGATCGAACTTATGGTCGGTCTGGCAGTGTTTGCCATCATGTTGGGTATCGCGATACCCAATTTCAGTACCTTTATACAGAACAGCAAAATTCGTACCTCTGCTGAAGCGATTCAAAATGGCCTGAGCCTGGCGAGAGTGGAAGCGGTGCGCCGCAACACCAATGTTCAGTTTGTGCTGGGGGCCGGTACTTCCTGGGTCGTAGGTTGCCAGACGGTGACGAATGATTGTCCCGCCAGTATTCAGAGTCGGGCGGGTGCAAACGGATCTGCCAACATCAGGGTCGAGACCTCAGAGGTTGTTGCGACGACAGGGCTGGCGGCCGGTTCCGCGATTTTTGCTACGACACTGAGTTTTAATAGTGTCGGGCGCGTAACAAACGCCACTCTGCCGGCAGGGCATAACGCCGCTTTTGATGTCGTCAATCCGGACGGCGGTACCTGCTCTGTGGTCAGCGGCCCCATGCGTTGTTTGCGTGTAGTGGTGACACCGGGTGGCCAGGTACGCATGTGTGATCCGGCGCTGACGAATTCACGTCCGGAGGATGCGCAAGCATGTTGAATCAAATCTCCAGATCACCGACGGGCATACGTAAGCAAGCTGGCATGATGCTGCTGGAAGGACTGATTGCCATCCTGGTTTTCTCATTGGGCATCTTGGCACTGGTCGGCATGCAAGGTGTCGCCGTTAAACAAGTGAGCGATGCCAAATATCGTTCCGACGCCAGTCTGCTGGCGAGCCAATTGATAGGCACGATGTGGGTCAGCAATCGTACGCCAGCCGCTTTGAAAGCCAGTTTTGATACTGCTACCGGCAACTCCACAGAGCTAACGAACTGGAAAGCAGAGGTGGCTGCGACATTGCCGGGAATTACCGCTGATGCCAATCAACCGACGGTGAATGTGACTTCATTGGGCGGCGCCGAAGATGGCACGGTTACGATGACCATTTTCTGGCGTGCTCCAGGCGATGCGGCATCTTCCGTCATTCATAACTATGTCACTGTTACGCAGATACGGTGAGGAAAACAAATTGTCCAGCAAGTTAATATCCTCCCCGCGCGCTTCCGGTTTCAGCCTAGTGGAAATCATGGTGGGTCTTGCCATAGGCATGCTGGCTGTGATCGTCATTTTGCAGGTGTTTGCACTATCCGAAGGCCGCAAGCGCAGCACTACTAGTGGCGGTGATGCGCAGAGTAATGGCGCGCTCATGTTGTATCAGTTACAGCAGGAGGTAGGGCAGGCCGGCTACGGCGTGACGGCGATCAATTTAATGAACTGCAGCTTGCGCTGGCCCATCGCATCGGGGACCAATATTGCCACAGCAGTTCCTTTGGCTCCGGTCATTATTAATCCGAATGTGGCGGTGATTCCTGCTGGCGATTTGAATACGGACAGAATATTGATTTTCTATGGCAATCCGAATGGACAGCCACAGGGAAATATCATTACCGCACAAGCTGCGCCGGTTTATACGGTGCAGATGCCGAGTTCGTTTACGCCTGGTGCGAATGGTGTCGGTGACAAGGTCATCGCATCCCCCACTGCCTGTGGCTCCCTGATTATCGATCGCGTCACTGCGGTATCGACCACAACGGTCACTGTTGCAACAGGATCGGCTGGGGCCGCACTTTATAACCTGGGGCCGACACCGACTGTGCGCGCATACGCGGTACGCGGCGGCAACCTGACCGTATGTGACTACATGTTGAATGATTGTGGTCTCGATGCGAACAAAAACAATGTATCGATCTGGGTTCCGATCGCGAACAATATCGCGAGCATGAAAGCACAATATGCGCGCGACACCAGCGGAACTATGGATGCGATTCCCGATGTGTTTGATCAAACAGCTCCTGCGAACGGATGCGATTGGGCGCGTATACCTGCGATCCGTTTAGCTATTGTCGCGCGTAGCAGTCAATATGAAAAAGAGCTTGTGACTACCACCGCGGTGAACGCAAACAGCCCGGTAAATGCACCTAGCTGGGCAGGGAATGCCACTGACCCTATCGTTGCCAATACCGGATATCTGGGCCCCGACGCGGCGGCGGACGAACCATGGAAGCATTACCGCTACAAAGTATTTCAGACCGTGGTGCCAATTCGCAACGTGGCGTGGATGGGAGTGCCGACAGGATGCTAAAGCCGCTTACCTTCCGCCCAGTGCCTCAGGTAAGGCAACGTGGTGTGGTGTTAATCATCGCGCTCATCGTCTTGGTTGCGATGACCTTGGCTGGCCTGGCCTTGATGCGTTCGGTCGATACGACCAATCTGATTGCCGGCAATCTGGCTTTCCAGCAAGCGGCGACCCGTTCCGGCGATGCCGGGGTCGAAGCTGGAATCACCTTCTTGCAAACGGCCTCCAGCGCTACGCTCGAAACGGATAGTGCTGGTAATGGTTACGCTGCGAACGGCAGTTCATCGGGATTGAATCCGGCTGCGGGCCAGTCCTGGGATGCGTATTGGATGGCGAATCTTGAAAACAGAAAAATGACTTTGCATAACGGTGCAGCAGATGAGGCCGGCAATATTATTTCTTACGTCATCGACCGTATGTGTAATAACGCTGGCGGCAAAACCACAGGCGCTTCCTGCTCTGCGTCACCGATAGTGACTACGGCTACCGGGAACAACGAGGGGCCTGAGGTTCAGCTTAATGCGCCGTCAGTTGTGTATTACAGAATTACGGTACGCGTGACGGGACCAAAAAATACCGTCAGCTATGTGCAGGCGATGGTTTCAATGTAATGCATGGTCTGAACCAATTGCATCCAATCATCATTCTTGCGGTCAGCAAGACGTGTTTCAAATTCAGGGGATTTTCATGAAGACCTATCCATTGTTCAAAGATGTCAGTGTCTTGCTGATGGCTTTGGCGATCTTTGCGCCTGCGCATGCTGCCGTCACGGATATTTCGACGACCCCATTGAACACGTATTCGGCACCGACTTCTACCGATGTAAAGCCGAATGTCTTTTTCATTCTGGATGATTCGGGCAGTATGGATTGGGATTTCATGCCGGATTGGGCCTGCTCGGGAACCTACTCAACGAGTACCAGCTCATGTAACAGCGCGGGACAAGATCCGTCGTCCGCACGCACGGAGTACTGGTTCAAGAATGCGGCCTATAACGGGATGTACTACAACCCGGGCGTCAGATATATACCGCCAGTAGCGGTAGGTGCGACGGGCGCAATCAGCACGACAACCTATCTCAGTCAAACCGGCGTTTCTGCCGCCACGGGTGGGAATGGTAGTGCGTCAGCTGTGGCGCCTAACTGGGCTGCCGTAAAGAATGATGCATATGGCGTGCAAAGTAGCGGCACCACAGATTTGCAAGGTAGCACCAGCACTCCTCCCTATTTTTATACGATGGTGGTAGCCGAGTACTGTACGGCACCCAATTTGAAAACGTGCGTGAGCGCTACCGCGCCGAGCACGACGCATCCGTATCCCGCCTCCGTGCGTTGGTGTACGGATAGTGGGTTGGGCACTTGTCGCGCGACCTACGGTACTGGTTACACCTGGGTCAGGGCTCCATCACCACCGAGCACGACCATTTCCGTTTCTGGTTCGACGAATACCATCGTGAGCAGCATCCTCGTAGGTGGCCTCGAAATACTTTCTGCGCCCACCAACAGCTCGAATAATGCGAACACGGTTGCACAAGCGATCGCCAACAATATTAATCTTTGTACCATCAACAGACCTACAGGCACGCAATGCACGGTGGTCGGTTACAGCGCGACCAGATCGGGTTCGACAGTGACTATCCTTGCCCCTGCCAGCACCACAGCGACGCCGGCCATCACGAAGACAGGCATGAACGTTACTACCAGTGCCTTCAGTGTCCCCAGTACCAGCATTCTTGGCGAGAATCGTCGCATCACGCTTATTGCAGGAATAAATAGTTATCCGTATCCGGGCAGCACCAGCAAGGCTATAGCGCGCACAGATTGCGTTGGCACGACTTGTACCTATAACGAAGAAATGACGAACTACGCGAATTGGTGGACGTATTACCGGACGCGGATGCAGATGATGAAAACGGCTGCCAGCAATGCGTTTGCGACGATCGATGCGGCAACCGATATTGCGAGCAATGTTTCCCGTTTTCGTCTGGGTTACATGAGCATTAATAACAATACCAATAGCGATTACTTGAACCTGGGGGAGTTTGCCGGGACGCAGAAATATAACTGGTATAACAAATTGATCAGCGCAAATCCGAGTAACGGTACTGCCTTGCGCAGCACGCTGGCGACTGCAGGTCGTTTATATGCGGGCAAGCTAAATGGCAACAGTTATCGCGGCAGTACGGTCGCGGATCCGATGCAGTATTCATGTCAGCAAAACTATACGATTTTATCTACCGATGGTTTTTGGAATGGGGATGCGGGATACAAGCTTGACGGTTCGACCGGTGTTGCTAATCAGGACGTTGGTTTAGGTGCCCCCTACAGTGATGGCGGTACACCACAACTGCAATCACAAACGAGTACTTTGCAACAGCGTACCGGTCGATTGCAAATTAGTGTGTACTCAAGGAGTTCATGGAGCGATTGGGCTAACGCCTCGACTTGCTCCGCGAATAACACGACGCAATGTCGTTACAACTGGGCAAATACCTGGACCAACGTGGCAAGTTGTTCGGTTAACTATAGTTCTGGCAATGGAAGCTGGACCATCAGCAGCGGAACTGACTGTCGATATTCAGATAGTTCCTGGGCGAATGCGACTTCCTGTACACCTGTCACCAAATCTATTTCACCGACTTACACTGTAGGCACGGCAAGAGCGTGCCGGACTATATCCAGCAGTGGCGGCACTTCGGATACTCTGGCCGACGTTGCTGCTTATTACTACAACACCGACTTGCGCAATTCAGATGCGACCGGGGCAGATGCAACTGGTACGTGTGCCGGTCCGGTGATTGCTCCCAGCACCATTGCGAATAATTTGTGCGATAACAATGTTCCCGCCAATGGCCGGGATGTGGCAACTGCACAGCATATGACTACATTTACATTGGGTTTGGGTGCGCAGGGGCAGATGACTTATGCGCCGACCGATGGCAAGGATTACTGGAACGATACCAGTGGCGATTTTTACGATGTGAAGAGTGGTACCACGGCTAATCCTGCGAACGGAACATGCTCTTGGCAGAGCAGTGGTGCATGTACCTGGCCAATTCCCGCATCCAACTCGAACGCCAATATCGATGACTTGTGGCATGCCGCGATCAATGGACATGGTGCTTACTTCAGCGCTTCCGATCCGGCTTCATTGTCGAGCAGTCTGATCAGCGCATTGACTACCATCGTTAACACGCCACGGCCGGGTACTGCGGCGGCAGCTGCTAGTAGTAACCCTAACGTCAGCGCGAGCGATAACTATGTATTCAGCTCGTCGTATAAATCGGTGGAGTGGTATGGCGAACTGATTCGTCAGCAAATTACTCCCGAGGGCACCTTGACAGCACAAAACTGGTCGGCGATGCGCCTGCTTGATTGCGCTACCACGGTGTGGACTGCATCCACTAGCTATGTGGTCGGACGCGCCTTCCGTCAGGGTAATCGCTGCTATACCGTCAACAATGCCTATGTCTCAGGCGCGACCTTCAATGCCGCCGGCATTGAAGATGCCAACACTTCAGTAGTGAATGCGGATGAAACCGCGACGACCAGACAGCCGGTCGTACCACTCACCAGCCGCAATATATATATCAAAGGCGCAACCGGCTTGGTTTCGTTTGAATGGGCAAATCTGACTGCAGCACAAAAAGCTTATTTCAGCGCACCGGCAATTACGTATGCTTCCGCTACGGTCGGTTTGTCACAATTTTGCTCGCCTGCAGGTGGCGCTTGTCTGAGCAATGCACTGCAAACCAATAATACGATTGCCAGCGGCGGTGCTGCCGGTGAAGCGCTTGTTAATTTCCTGCGTGGAGACAGAAGTCACGAAGGTGGATACTACCGACAACGTACGCATGTGCTGGGTGACATCGTATCGTCCGAGGCGCGCTATGTGCAAACGCCTATGTTTAACTACCTGGATTTAAACTACAGCGCATTTAAGTCGGATAAATCGACTCGTGCCGGCGCTGTGTATGTGGGTGCCAACGATGGCATGTTGCATGCGTTTGATGCCACGACAGGACAAGAGCTGTGGGCATACATCCCGAGCATGGTCTTGCCTAATCTATACAAACTTGCAGACAAGAACTACCCGACTGACGCTACCAAGCATCAGTTTTATGTAGATAACTCGCCTGAAACAGCAGACATCTGCCCGACCGCACCGACCTCGACATGTAGCGCTGCTCAGTGGAAAACAATTTTGGTGGGCGGTTTGAATCGTGGTGGTAAAGGGTATTACGCACTGGATATTACCAATCCTGCTGCACCTGCTGTTTTGTGGGAATTCACGGATCAGAATCTTGGGTATACCTACGGCAATCCAACCATCACCAAGTTGAAAGATGGTACCTGGGTGGTCTTGCTGAGTTCTGGCTATAACAATATTGACGGCACGGTCAGTACAGACGTTGGCAAAGGTCGTTTGTATGTATTGAATGCCGCGACTGGCGAGGTAATTCGGAATATTGCGACAGCTGCCGGAAGTTTGGGCACGCCAAGCGGGCTATCGCGTATCAGCGCGCATGTATTGCAGTCGTCTACCGACAGTACCGCCATAGCCGCATATGGTGGCGATACCTTGGGTAATTTGTGGCGCTTTGATATTAATAACGACATAGGTGCGGCAGGATATGATGCGCAGTTGCTGGTTAGTCTGGCTGATGCTGCGGGTCGGGTACAGCCAATCACGATCAAGCCGGTACAGGCAACGATCAGTGGCAAGCCGGTGATCTATGTTGGTGCCGGACGTTATCTGGGTACTACCGACGTAGCTGATAACAGCACACAGTCGTTCTATGCAATCAAGGACAATCTGGATGCGGTAACTCTAGGTAATCCACGCACAGGAAGCAGTAATTTTGTCGCGCAGACTCTGACCAGCGGAGTTTGTCCTGAGGGCACACCATCCACGGTCTGTATTGCTCAGCAAGAAGTACGCACCAGCAGCAGCAACGTGGTTGACTGGAACACCAAGAACGGTTGGTATCTCGATTTTCTGACTGGTGGTGAGCGTGTCAGCACGGATCCTTCGCTGTCGCTGGGAACGCTCTTGTTTACCACCATCACGCCACAGGCATCGACGGTCAGCGCTTGCGGCCCGACTACCGGAACTGCAGCCAGTTTTGTGTATGCGCTGGATTATCTGACAGGTGGTGCGGTTGGCGGTGCAAATGGGGTGGTCGGTATTAGTCTGGGTTCTGGTTTGGTCACGCGACCAGTCATGATTCTTCAGGCCGATGGCACCGTCAGAGCATTGATACGCACATCGAGTGGTGTCTCTAGTGGTAGCGATCTTGGCGGCACCATCGTTATCACACCGCCGATTAAACCGCCTTCGGCTAGTGGCACGCGGCGTGTTTCATGGCGTGTTTTGAATACGCCGTAAGGCCTCATGGCGATGGTTGATCCCATCGCCATGCTTGTTATTGAGTGATGAATATTCTTACGTCCATCCGTGCCAGGCCAGTTGCCGAGCTATGTGCAATGTTGTTGTCACTGCTTGCGCATGTAGGCATCGGTCTGGCACTTGTTCATGCATTGTATGGGGCGGCATCCCCACATGTGCATTCTGACGCGACGATAGTGACGCTGGTAGCGGCGCATCAAGACCTTGCGCCAAGTAAGCCGACGCTGCTTGCAGCGGCAACCCCGAATAAAAGTGAGACTCCTGAGCTCAGGTCACCACCTGAAGAAAATAGATCTCTCGTACCAGTGTCAGCAGATGATGCGTCGCTTGCATCAGCTGCTACGCGTCTACACATTGTTGTTCCCCCCAAGCCTTATTATTTCCATCTGAGTGAGCTAACGGAGCAACCAGAAGTTTTGGTCGATATCGATTCCGACCTGGGCGCAATTGCACAGATTACGCAGTCACAACTGGCCATACTGAATTTGCTGATCGATGAAGAGGGCGAGATCGATGAGGTTGTAATGGAAGACTCTCTCATGTCCGCAGCGGTGCAGCAGTTATTAAAGGACGCATTTCTGAAAACCAAATTCACGCCTGGGAAAGTCGCAGGGCTGGCCGTAAAAAGCCAGCTCAGGATAGAAGTGGTGCTGGAGGGCGCCGCAGTTGAACAAATTAAAAAGAGTGCGGATTGATTCTTTCGATATTGAAATGAAGAACGGGAAGGCAACAAAAAAGGGCGCAATAAGCGCCCTTCGTTTCATCTGGCCGATTTGCCCGGCCCGGCTACACCCTAGGGTGCTACAGCGTCTGACGCATCCGGCAATCGTTTGATCGCATCGTGTTGATGGTCTTGCTGTTTGGTTTTGTATTTGATCACTTGACGATCGAGCTTGTCGATCAGTGTATCAATGGCAGCGTATAAATTATCTGCGATACTTTCCGCGTGCAGATCCTTGCCTCTCACTCGCAAGTTAATTTCTGCCCTTTGGCGTTTTTCTTTCTCGGGAAGATTGTCTACAGTCAGGATGACTGCAATATCGATAACGTGATCAAAATGTCGTTTGATGCGCTCCAATTTACCTTGTACATATTCGCGGATGGCGGGGGTCAATTCGAGGTGATGTCCACTGATTGTGAGATTCATACAGTGCTCCTATGAAAGTCACTGGAGGTTATGCGCGTCTTGTTTAGTGACTACGCCGAACACAGCAACGTATAACTACAACAAAAACTACAAAGGACGATATCTACAACGACTTGCGCAGATTGACCGGTGGGATCTTCAGGGCTTCGCGATATTTTGCTACTGTCCGTCGCGCTACCACCATGCCTTGTTCTGCCAGCATGTCGGCAATCTTGCTATCAGAGAATGGAATTTTCGGGTCTTCAGCTCCTATCAATTGTTTGATCAGTGCCCGTATCGCCGTCGATGAAGCTTCACCACCGGCTTCTGTTGCGACATGGCTGCCGAAAAAGTATTTCAATTCGAACATCCCGTGGGGGGTGAGCATGTACTTCTGGGTGGTTACACGTGAAATAGTACTCTCGTGTAGACCCAGTGTATCAGCAATTTCACGTAACACAAGCGGTCTCATTGCGACCGCGCCATGCGAAAAGAAGTTCCGCTGACGTTCCACAATTGCCTGTGCGACACGCAAGATGGTGTCGAAGCGTTGACGCATGTTTTTGATCAGCCATTTCGCTTCTTGCAACTGAGAACCAAGCGAACCTTCACCCTTGCTCTGCTTCAAAATGTTGGCATACATGCTATTGACGCGCAGACGCGGCATCACGTCGTGATTCAGCATGACTTGCCAGCCGCTGCGCGTGCGCTTGACGATGACGTCCGGCACTACATAGTCGGAGGCGTCGGTGGCGAAGATGGCGCCGGGATGTGGGTTGCATTGCTTGATAATGGCTTGTGCTTCACGCAAGTCTTCGTCGTCGCAATCCAGTGCCTTGCGCAGTTTGTTGAAGTCGCGCTGGGCGAAGAGGGCGAGGTGATTCTCGACGATCGCCAGTGCCATGCGGCGGGTCACCATCGCGACTTTCGGCATGCGTCTGATTTGCAGTGCCAGACATTCGGCAGCGTCGCGTGCGCCTACACCCGGCGGGTCAAAGCTTTGCAGCATCTTTAGCGAGATCTGCAACTCTTCCAGTTCAATTTCCAGCTCTTCCGGCAGGCGCGCATGGATCTCTTCCAGCTCCTCTTCCATGTAGCCATTGTCGTTGAGTGCATCGATGATTAATTCGAGCAGGGCGCGATCACGATGGTCACGCACGGTGACGCGCATTTGTTCGAGCAAGTGTTCGCGCAAAGTCGTTTCATGCGCTTCCAGCTGTGGCCGCGCATCATCGTCTTCCGGTGCCTTGGAGGTGCGCGCCACGTCATCAAAACTCCATTCGCTATCGCCATTCGAAGCTTCCGGCAATTCCGGTGCGTCGAAGCTGGTTTCGCTTTCAGGGGTTTGTGCATTGGCTTCGACACTGGCGCCTTCCGGCGTGGTACCGCTGGCGCCGATGGCACCGTCTGCCAGCAGGCGCACCGCGTGATCCAGCGGATCATCGGTGCGTTCCAGCATCGGATTGTCGGCCAGAATTTGTTCCAGTTCCTGGTGCAATTCAAGAGTCGATAACTGCAGTAAGCGGATGGATTGCTGCAGCTGCGGCGTAAGCGCCAGATGTTGCGAGACTCGTAGTTGCAGGGATTGCTTCATAGGTTATTTTTCTTCCGCTTACATGCGGAAATGTTCACCTAAGTAGACGCGACGTACCGACTCATTGGCGATGATGTCATCCGGTCGTCCGCTGGCCAATACTGCGCCCTGGTTAATGATGTAAGCGCGATCACAGATACCCAAGGTTTCGCGCACATTGTGATCGGTGATCAGTACGCCGATGCCGCGTTCCTTGAGGAAGCGCACGATGCGTTGAATTTCGATCACGGCGATAGGATCAACACCTGCAAATGGTTCATCCAGCAGCACGAAGCGCGGGTTGGTGGCTAGCGCGCGGGCAATTTCAACGCGACGACGTTCACCGCCGGATAAGGACATCGCCTGGTTCTCACGCAGCTTTTCAATTTGCAGTTCAGCCAGCAAAGTGTCGAGGCGTTCTTCCAGTTGCGATGAGTTGAGCGGCTTGCCATCGACGCGCTGCAGTTCCAGTACGGCGCGGATATTGTCTTCTACGCTCAGTTTGCGAAATACCGATGCTTCCTGCGGCAGATAGGACAAGCCGAGTTGGGCGCGCTTGTGGATAGGCTGGCGCGAAATGTCGACGCCATTGAGTTCGATGCTGCCCGCGTCGGATGGCACCAGGCCCACGATCATGTAGAAGGAAGTGGTCTTGCCGGCACCGTTGGGGCCGAGCAAACCGATCACTTCGCCGCTTTCGACTTGCAGCGCGACGTCGCGCACGACCTGACGCGCGCCGTAGCTTTTTTGTAGTCCGTTAACTATCAGTTTGCTAGACATCTTATTTTGCCTTTGTATCTGCGGCACGCGGCTGGAGTACAGCCTTGATACGGCCAGAGCCTTGCTTGCTGTCGCCGTTTGCAGTGTTGTGTACGGTAAAGAATTCAGCGCGCGTATCGTAGGAAATGAATTCGCCTTCGACTTCATCGGTAGGCTTGCCGTTTTCCAGGCGACGCATACGCGCCTTGACGAACAGTTTCATGATTTCAGCTTTGTCATCGTATTCGATGCGTTCGGCCTGGCCGTCCATCCATTGATCGGGACCACCATCGCGTTTTTGCTTGAAGTTCGCCAGCGCATCGCCCGAGCCATACAGCGTGATGAATTGATAGCCGGCCGGATCCTGCTTGACCACCATCTTGTTGGCTTTCATCAGGATGGTGCCGCGCGTCAGGACCACATTGCCGGTGAAGGTGTTGACTTGTTTGATGTCGTCGTATTCCATTTTATTGGCTTCGACATTGGTGGGCTTGGTGGCATCCGCTTTTTCGGCGTAAGCGCCGACTGCAGTGCCTAAGCCGCAGAGAACCAAAACTACAGAGAATAAACGTTTCATGACAGTTCTCTAAATGTATGTATCGAGTAAAAAAGCGTAAAGCGCTTAGCGCGGATGGGCAGCCTGGTACAGCGCATTGACGTTGCTTGATAAACTGAATTCACCGCTCGCATTGTTGGCAAACATGCCGCTGCCGCTCAGTGTTGACGTGCCGAGTTTGATGTCGACGTGTTTCGGGGTCTTCATGACTTCGTCATCCGGCAGGATCAACAAATACGAGGTCTTGAGCTGGAAGTGCTGTGCGCCCGGAGCCGGTGGTCGATCCAGCACCACGTTGTCGTACATATGCACTTCACTATTATTGTTGAGTACGGTTGCACGCAGCGAACGGCTGACCATAGGTTGCCGTTCCTTGCTGAAGCTGTGCATGACCGGATTCTGGATCTGATAGGAATTATCCAGCGGGTAATGCTTCATCTCGGTGCCGGTCAGACTGGAGCGTGCGACGCCGTCCTTACCCATGCGTACGATATTAAATTTTTCGGCATAGAAGTCTGGATCGCTACGTTGCTTGGTCGGCAGCGTATCGTCAGTCTGACGGCGCATCACTTCGACCAGCCAGAAGCTGCCAAATGCCAGACCAGCGCTGATCGCAATCAGTGCAATCAGGCGGACAGTGTTGGCCGGGCGCGGGGCTTTCACGCCAGATACGGCGCCAGCGCCGCCTCATAGTTACCTTGCGCGCGCAGGATGAAATCACATAGCTCGCGTGCTGCACCGCGGCCACCACTGGCCTGCGTCACATAATGCACGCGGCTACGGACTTCCGCGTGTGCGTTGGGTACGCTGGCGGCAAAGCCGACGCGCAATAAAATCGGTAAGTCGATCACATCGTCGCCGACAAAGCCGCAGGCCTCAGCGGCGGTATTGGTTTGTGCCAGTAATTGTTCGAAGGCGGTGCGCTTGTCGTGTATGCCCTGAAACACATGCTGTATGCCGAGGTCGCTGGCGCGGCGCAAGACGATAGGCGACTGACGCGCGCTAATGATCGCGGTCGCGACGCCGGATTGCTGCAGCAGTTTGATGCCGTGGCCATCGAGCACATTGAAGGTTTTGCTGACTTCGCCGTCCGGGCCGAAGTGCAGGCTGCCGTCCGTCAGGATGCCGTCGACGTCAAAAATCATCAGGCGCACATCGGCGGCGCGCTGTGTGGCAATGGCTGCGACCTTGCCGACGGTATCGTGGGCTGTGCTCATCAGATTACTTTCGCACGCGTCAGATCGTGGATATGCAAGGCGCCGACCAGTTTGCCGTCGCTATCGGTCACCAGCAATTGGTTGATCCGGTAGGTTTCCATCATGTCGACTGCATCTACGGCCAATTGGTCCGGGTGCACGCTGCGCGGATGGGCGTGCATGACTTCGGCGATCGATAGTTTGGAGAAATCTTGTTGGGTTTCGATCAGGCGGCGCAAGTCGCCATCGGTAAACACGCCGATCGCACGGCCGGCGGTATCGACCACGGCGGTCATCGCCATGCCTTTTTTGCTGCTTTCCAGTAAGGCTGCGTACAGCGTGGCATCGGCTGCTACGGTAGGAATCGCAGCGCCGGTGCGCATCACGTCGCGTACATGCGTCAACAGACGACGACCCAGCGCGCCACCCGGATGGGAGCGGGCAAAATCTTCTTCGCCAAAACCGCGTGCATCGAGCAGCGCAACGGCGAGGGCATCGCCCAGTGCCAGCGTGGCGGTAGTGCTGGCGGTCGGTGCCAGATTGAGCGGGCAGGCTTCTTTATCGATGTGCACATTCAAATGCACGTCGGCCTGTACCGCCAGATTCGATGCATCGTTGCCGGTGATGGTAATCAGGCTGGCCCCCATGCGTTTGATGGTGGGGATGATGCCGAGTAATTCACCCGCCTCGCCGGAATAGGAAATCCCGATCAGCACATCGTCGGCAGTAATCATGCCGAGGTCGCCATGCGAGGCTTCAGCCGCATGCACGAAAAAGGCCGGGGTGCCGGTGGATGCCAGCGTTGAGGCAATTTTGCGCGCGATATGGCCAGACTTGCCGATGCCGGATACGACGACTCGGCCTTTGCAATTCAGCAGCAGGGTCAGTGCCTCAATAAACTGCTTGCTGGTCTGGTGGGTGATGCGCTCTTTTAGTGCGAGGATGGCGTCCGCTTCGATTTGCAGCGTGTCGCATGCAAATTGCAAGGCGCGCGCAGTGCTTTGGGCATCAAAAGTTGCCGGCGGGTTTGGGGCATGGGATACACTCATGCTCGAAAGTATAAACGAATTCCTAAAGCAAAAAACCTGCCAGACGTAACAAAAATGTGGTTTGATAGTTCTGTCCGGATTTGCCTGTAATCGCTGTCCACAAACCACCACCTTACTTCAGCCGCATACACGCCATGCTTTCCCCCTTAGAACTCACGCTCCTCTTGCTTGCGGCTGCGGTATTGGGCGTGGTTGCCTTCCGCATGATGCATTTGCCGCCCATGCTGGGTTATCTGGTGGTGGGTATCCTGATTGGGCCGCATGCGCTGGGCTGGGCCGAAGATAATGCCACCACCCATGCGCTGGGCGAGTTCGGCGTAGTGTTCCTGATGTTTTCGATAGGACTGGAGTTCTCCCTCTCCAAATTGCTGGCCATGCGGCGTACCGTGTTTGGGCTCGGCATGGCGCAAGTGCTGCTGACGATCGCTGCGACCATGGTGTTCGGCTGGCTGGTCGCACACCTGTCGACACGGCTGAGCGCGATCAGCTGGCAAGCTGCGCTGGCCATAGGCGGCGCCTTGGCGATGTCGTCCACCGCCATCGTCTCCAAATTGCTGACCGAGCGCCTCGAGCTGGAGAGCCAGCACGGGCGTCGCATTATCGGGATTTTGCTATTCCAGGATCTGGCCGTCGTGCCCTTGCTGATCCTGATTCCGGCGCTGGCGAATCCGCAAGGCGATCTGCTGACCACCTTGCTGTGGGCGACGCTGAAAGCAGTGATCGTCCTGTTCCTCTTGTTGTTTATCGGCCATAAATTGATACGCAGCTGGTTTCGCATCGTCGTCAAGCGTCGCTCGCAAGAGTTATTCATGCTGAACCTCTTGCTCATTACGCTGGGTGCTGCCTGGATTACCGAAATGGCCGGTTTGTCGCTGGCGCTGGGCGCCTTTGTCGCCGGCATGCTGATTTCCGAGACGGAATACAAGCATCAGGTGGAAGAAGACATTAAATCCTTCCGCGACGTGCTGCTCGGTTTGTTCTTCATCACTGTGGGCATGTTGTTGAATGTACAGCTGGTGCTTGAGCATTGGTGGTTGGTCTTGCTGCTGCTGAGTGGTGTGGTCTTGCTCAAGTTTAGTTTGATTGCGTTTTTGGCAAGGTGCTTCGGGGCACCGGTCGGCGTGGCCTTGCGCACCGGGCTGGCGCTGGCGCAGGCGGGGGAATTCGGCTTTGTCCTGCTGAACCAGGTCGGTGGTTTGAATCTGGTGGAACCCTTGATACTGCAATTGATACTGGCTTCGATGGTGTTGTCCATGCTGGCGGCACCGCTGATCATCGCCAATGCGGATGCCATCGTGCTGAAGCTGTCGGCCAATGAATGGATGGTGCAATCGCTAGCGCTGACGCAAATCGCCACCCGCACCATGGCCACCCAGCAACACGTGATCATTGCCGGCTTCGGCCGTAGCGGGCAAAGCCTGGCCAAATTGCTGGAAGCAGAAGGGATTACCTATCAGGCGCTCGATCTGGATCCGGATCGCGTCAATGAAGCGCAGGCGGCTGGTGCTTTCGTGTCCTATGGCGATGCGGCGCGGCGCGAAAGTCTGGTCGCGGCCGGTATCAATCGCGCGGCAGCATTGGTGATTACCTATGCCAGTACGCCGTCGGCATTAAAGGTCTTGCACCACATGCAGGATCTGGCGCCGAACCTGCCGGTCATCGTGCGTAGCCATGACGATACCGATCTGGATAAATTGCGCGCTGCCGGTGCCACCGAAGTCGTGCCGGAAGCGATGGAAGGTAGTCTGATGCTGGCCTCGCATGCGATGCTGACGCTGGGCGTGCCTTTGCGGCGCGTGGTACACCGGGTGCAAGCGGCGCGTAGCGAGCGTTACGCCACCTTGCGCGGCTTCTTCCATGGCAGCAGCGATGTGTCGGACACCGGCGATAACGCACAGATACGGCTGCACTCGGTTCCACTCGGTGAAACCTGCAAAGCCGCCGGCAAAACGCTGGCCGAAGCCGAGCTCACCGACCTCGGGGTCGAAGTCACGGCAGTGCGCCGTGGCAAGGAACGCCTGACGGTGACGCCGGACATGGTGCTGATGGCAGGCGATACTATCGTGCTGCGCGGTGCTGCCGAGGAGCTGGCAAGGGCGGAAACCCGTCTTTTGAAGTCCTGACGCGTGGCGTTTATGGTTGACGGTATCCATGCGAAGACGGAAAATTGCCAACCCGCAAGGAGCTAAGTCTTATAGTCATATGAGGCGCATGAGCCCGGCAGGATAGCGGCGCGCGTATCAGGCCTATGCGGTTTTCCTCTACAGTTAAGTACTTTTCTTGTTTTCAGGTGGTGATTTGAGTATTTCCCCCAGCAGTTTTCCCGATGCGTCTCCCGAATCGCCCGCTCTGGTGCGCGATTCTGCCGTCGCTGGCGCTACTGCTAAGGACACCAGCACGACCGCATCTTCGCTGCCCTTATATGTGGATCTCGACGGCACGCTGACCTATACCGACCTGTTGTTTGAGTCGGTGTTGCTGCTGATCAAGCGCAATCCCCTCTATATTTTTCTGTGCGTGCTCTGGCTGTTGCAGGGGCGCGGCTACCTGAAAGCGCAGATCGCCGAGCGTATCGAGCTGGATGTCGCACTCTTGCCCTACAACGCCGAATTGCTGGCTTACTTGCAACAGCAACATGCGGCCGGTCGTCGCCTGATCTTGGCGAGCGCCTCTGACCGTGGTCTGGTGCAGGCGGTGGCCGATCACCTGCAGATATTCTCGGCGGTGATGGGCAGCGATGCCACCACCAACCTGAAGTCTGCCGCCAAGCTGGCAGCGATAGAAGCAGATACTGCCGGTCGTGGTTTTGCCTATGCCGGTAACAGTTCCGCCGATCTGGCTGTATGGTCGCGCGCGGCAGAAGTCATCGTCGTCAATGCGCCGGCTGGCATCGTGGCGCAGGCGCAGAAATTGAAAACGCCGACACTCATCATTGCACCGCGACCTTTTAAATTACGTCTGGTGCTCAAAGCCTTGCGTCTGCATCAATGGGCCAAGAATGCACTCTTGTTCGTGCCCTTGCTGGCCGCGCATGATCTGTCGGGCGCGAGCTGGCTGTCGACGGTGTTGGCCTTTATTGCCTTCGGCATGTGTGCGTCGGCTACCTATATCGTCAACGATTTGTTTGATCTGGCATCGGATCGTGCCCATCCGCGCAAGCGTGCCCGTCCGTTTGCCGCGGCCACACTGACGATTCCTTTTGGCATCGTGCTGATTGCTGTTTTGCTGCCTTTGTCCTTGTGGCTGGCAGCGGCGATTGCGCCGGCTTATTTTGGCCTGATGCTTTTGTATATCGTCGTCACGCTGTTGTACTCGGCGCGTCTGAAGCAGGTGGCGATTGTCGATGTCCTGGTACTGGCATCGCTGTACACGCACCGGATTCTGGCCGGTGGTGTCGTTAGTGGTGTGCTGATTTCGAACTGGTTACTGGCGGTATCACTCTTCATGTTCCTCAGCCTGGCGCTGGTCAAGCGCTGCGCCGAACTTGAATTCATGAGTGGCGACGGGCATGTGGCTTTGGCCGGACGCGGTTACCGTACCAGTGATTTGTCGTATCTGATCTCGATGGGCATTGCCAGCGGCTTTGTCGCGGTGATGCTGCTGGCCTTGTATATCGATAGCCAGGTCGGCGGTGCGATGTATCCGCATGCCGAATGGTTGTGGCTGATCTTGCCGGTGGTGTTGTTCTGGATCATGCGCTTGTGGCTGAAGATTTCGCGCATGGAAATCCATGATGACCCCTTGCTGTTCGCCATCACCGACCGTGCCAGCTGGATAGTGGCGTTTGTCATCGGCTGCATTGCGCTGGCCGCATCACTGCCGGGCTTAGCATGAGTCAAATCGCTGCTCTGGGATTAGCATTTTTCTGCGTGTGCCTCACCGCACTGGCTCAGGTGTTGTTGAAGATGGGCATGTCTGCTCCTGCGATCCAGCAAGCGATGGCCGCTGGTGCCAGCGATTTGCGCGCGGTCTTCTGGCTGGCATTAAGCAGCCCGCTGATCTGGGGCGGCATGTTTTGTTTTGGCGCGAGCGCCGGACTGTGGTTGCTGGTGCTCGGCAAACTCGAAGTCAGTATGGCTTATCCTCTGATCTCGCTGGGCGTGGTACTGACCACCGTCGCCGGGATCTTCATATTGGGTGAGTCAGTCAGTATTTATAAGGTGCTGGGTGTGGCCTTGATCATTACAGGCGTACTTGTCCTGTCGGTAAAGAGTTAAAGAATTAAGGAATAGAGTAATGAATTTGAATTCAACGCGTTCGCTGTACGCTGGCGCAGATCCGGTACGCGCGCGACAGGTGTTCAAGTGGGCCTTTGTCATTACCTTGCTGATCAAGTTGTGGCTGGCTGCCTATTTCCCGATGACGGGTGACGAGGCTTTCTTCTATCAATGGGGTGTGTTCCCGGACTGGGGTTATTCCGATCACCCACCTATGGTCGGCTGGTTGTTGTTTGTCCTCAATAGCATTTCCAGTCACCCCTTATCACTGCGCTTCTTCACGGTCTTGCTATGGAGCTTCATTGCCCTAGGTCTGGTTGATTTGCTGCGGCGCATCTCGCCGTTCCAGGAAGGCGTTGCTTACTGGCTGGGCACCTTGTTCCTGGTGTTGCCGTTTTCTTTGCTGCTGAATCTGGTTACGACCGATACGCCGCTGATTTTCTTCATCTTCCTGTCGGGATATTGCTTCATCCGCGGCAGCATGTCCGACAAAATCCTGTGGTACGTCGGCGCCGGACTTTTTCTTGGTTGCGCACTGTTGTCGAAGTACTTTGCCGGTTTGTTGGCGATCGCCTACTTTGTGTATCTGTGCCGCTCACGTCGCGGCTGGCTGAAGCTGATCATTATCGCTTTGTGCTCGGCACCGCTGTTTGCCATTACGATTGCTTTCAATGCGCATCACTGCTGGTCGAATGTGATGTTCAATATGATCAACCGTAATGAAAACACCGAACTGTCGTTCTACACGGTCGGCGAATACGTGTTGATGATGATTTACCTGATCACGCCATGGGTCTTCTTCAAATTGCTGCGTTCCGGCGGCATGATGGCGCAGCGTGGCGCGATTGTGGTGCTGTTCGTGGTGCCGTTCAGCCTGTTCCTCTTGCTGTCGATGGAAAAGACCATAGGCTTGCACTGGGTGCTGGGCTTCATGCCTTTCCTGTTCCTCTTCATCGGTACCAGCAGCAGCGCCGAAGATTTGCGCAAGTACACCAAGTGGACCGCGTGGTTTGCCGTACCGCATTTCCTGTTCCTGGCAGCCCTCATCCTGCTGCCGACCACGATGTGGAAAGACTATGCACTGCATGACGACATCGTTTTCCACAAGGAAGCAAAGACCATCGTCGCCAATCTGCGCAAGGACCTGCCGCCGGGTGCCGCCATCATGGCGCGCGCATACACGCCGGCGGCTTTGCTGTCGTACCACGCCGATGAATATTTGCCGACTTTCGGCCAGGGTAAATTCCACGCACGCCAGGATGATTTGCTGGTTGATTTCAAAAACTATGCAGGCAAGACCATCCGTATCTTTGATCGCCGCGCCATCAATCCGGCCGAGCTGGAGCCTTACTTCTCTTCCGTGACCGTGCACACGATGCAGGTCGATGGCATGACCTTCTGGTATGCGGACGGCAAGGATTTCAAATACGATGTGTATCGTGAGCGCATCCTGAAGACAGTCGCCAATTTGTATTACCGCATCCCGTCTTTCCTGCCGGTATACGACTGCGGTTTCCTTGAGCGTTACGATTTGCCGAGGCCGCAATAAGGCCATTCATTCAACTGGCCTGGTCCTTGTGCCGGGCCAGTCTCGCAGCAGGCGGGGCCTGGCGTAACACGTGAAAATTATGCAAGTCAGGCAAAACCGATTTTGCAGTATGCTGTATGTGATGTTGCCGGAGCTGGAGCAATCCAATCCGGCATTTTTCATGTCGCTCTGGATCGCTGGTAAAAATGGAAATATTTGAACGCATACTCGGCATTATCCTGCCGGTCTTTATCATCATCGCGCTTGGCTACGGGTACGCCCGCCTGCGTGGCGATACCGTGCGTTCCGATATGACAGCCGTCAACCGCGTCAGCATGGATGTGCTGTGCCCCTTGCTGGTATTTACCGCATTGGCGGCCAAGGATTTTGACCTCGCGCATAACGGCACGCTGATCCTGGCCGGCGCATTGATTTCACTGGGTTCGGGTTTGCTGGCATGGCCGGTGGCGCGCATGTTTGGTTACGACGTGCGCAGCTTCGTGCCGCCGATGATGTACAACAATTGCGGCAATATGGGTTTGCCGCTGGCGATGCTGGCCTTCGGTGCCTCCGCTCTCGGTTCCGCGGTTGCCTTGTTCATGGCTTGTAATCTGGTCTACTTCTCGGTCGGTATCAAGATCATCGAAAGCGGGCGCAAGGGGCATGACGGGGTGCACGTGTCGCCGTGGAAGTTTCTCGCTAACCCGATGATGATTTCGATGATTATCGGGATGGCATTCGCGATTGTGCACGTGCCTTTGCCGGCACCCTTGTTCATGGCGATGAAGATGCTGGGCGATGCATGTATTCCGCTAATGCTGTTTGCGCTTGGTGTGCGCATGATGGATGTCAGCCTCAAGAGCTGGCATATCGGTCTGGTCGGTGCTGCAGTCTGTCCGGTCGCCGGTTTGATCATTGCCTGGCTGCTGGACCATGTGTTCACGCTCAATCCTGAACAACGCGGTCAAATGTTCCTGTTTGCTTCCTTGCCGCCTGCAGTTTTTTGTTTCATGGTGGCCGAGCAATACAAACAGGAGCCGGACAAAGTGGCGTCCATCGTCCTGCTTGGCAATGTCGCGGCGCTCATCTTTGTACCGATAGGCTTGTGGATGGGTTTGCCGAACTAAACTCTTCAGACGTAAAAAAAGGGCGAACCATGGTTCGCCCTTTTTGTTGCAGCGGTTTACTTACGCTGCTGATTTCTTTTGCTTGAGCAAGGGAGCCAGATACTTGCCGGTAAAGCTGGCCGGGTTCTTGGCCAGATCTTCCGGTGTACCAGCACCGATCACCTGACCGCCGCCTGCGCCACCTTCCGGGCCCATATCCACCAGCCAGTCGGCCGTTTTAATGACGTCCAGATTGTGCTCAATGATGACTACGGTATTGCCCTGATCGCGCAATCGGTGAATCACCTTCAGCAGCAAATCGATATCGTGGAAGTGCAAACCGGTGGTCGGCTCGTCCAGGATGTACAAGGTGCGGCCGGTATCGCGCTTCGACAATTCCAGCGACAGTTTGACCCGTTGCGCTTCACCACCAGACAGCGTGGTGGCACTTTGCCCGAGGCGGATATAACCAAGGCCCACATCCAGCAAGGTTTGCAGTTTGCGCGCAATGACTGGCACCGGTTTAAAGAAGACGTGCGCTTCTTCCACCGTCATGCCCAGCACTTCGGTAATGTTCTTGCCTTTGTACTGGATCTCCAGCGTTTCGCGGTTGTAGCGATTGCCGTGGCAGACATCGCAAGGAACATAGACGTCGGGCAAGAAGTGCATCTCGACCTTGATGACGCCGTCGCCCTGACAAGCTTCGCAGCGGCCGCCTTTAACGTTGAAGGAGAAGCGTCCGGCTGAATAGCCGCGTTCCTTCGAGGTCGGTACAGTTGCAAACAAATCGCGTATCGGCGTGAACAAGCCGGTGTAAGTGGCCGGATTCGAGCGCGGGGTGCGGCCGATAGGTGCCTGATCGACTGAAATTACTTTGTCGAAATGTTCAAAGCCGCTGATCGAATCATGCGGTGCCGGCTCAGCCTGCGAACCATACAGATGGCGTGATGCCGCGTGATACAGGGTGTCGTTGACCAGTGTTGACTTGCCGGAGCCAGACACGCCGGTCACGCAAGTCAGCAAGCCAACCGGCAATTCCAGTGAGACATTCTTCAGATTGTTACCGGTCGCACCGGTGATCACGAATTGCTTCTTCGGATTCGGTGGCGTGCGTTTCTTCGGTACTGCAATGCCGAGTGTGCCGTTCAGATATTGCGCCGTCAGTGACTTCTTGTTCTTCAGAATGTCTTTCAGCGTACCTTCCGCGATGACTTCGCCGCCATGCACGCCGGCACCGATGCCCATGTCGACCACATAGTCGGCGCAGCGGATCGCATCTTCATCATGCTCGACCACCAGCACGCTATTGCCGATGTCGCGCAAATGCTTGAGGGTTTCGATCAGACGGTCGTTGTCGCGCTGATGCAAACCGATCGATGGTTCATCCAGTACATACATGACGCCGGTCAGGCCCGAACCAATTTGCGAGGCCAGACGGATACGCTGTGCTTCACCACCGGACAAGGTATCGGCGCTGCGTTCCAGCGACAGGTAATCGAGGCCGACGTTGTTGAGGAACTTCAGACGCGAGACGATTTCCTTGATGATGCGGTCGGCGATTTCTTTCTTGGCGCCGGTCAATACCAGTGTTTCAAAGAATTCCAGCGTCTGGCGCAAAGGCGTGGCTGCCACTTCAAAGATGGCGCGCTTTTGCTTGCCGTTGCCCACCATCACATTGCGCGCTTCCACGCGCAGGCGCGCACCCTGGCAGCTCGGGCATTCTTTTTCATTGATGAACTTGGCCAGTTCTTCCTTTACTGCCATCGAATCGGTTTCGCGATAACGACGTTGCAGATTGTTGACCACACCTTCAAAGGTATGTTCGCGGATGACGGTGCGGCCTTTTTCATTCACATAGGTGAAGGGTATATTTTGTTTGCCCGAGCCAAACAGCACGGCTTGCTGCGCGGCTTCCGGCAGCTTCTCGAATGGCATGTCGATATCGAACTTGTAGAACTCCGCCAGGTTCGAAAGCATCTGGAAGTAAAACTGATTACGGCGGTCCCAGCCTTTGACTGCGCCGCTGGCGAGTGACAGATTAGGGAAGGCGACGATACGTTTCGGATCGAAGAATTCAATATGACCGAGGCCATCGCACTCCGGGCAGGCACCCATCGGATTATTGAATGAGAACAGGCGCGGTTCCAGTTCCTGCAGCGAGTAGCCGCAGACCGGGCAGGCGAATTTGTTCGAATACAAATGCTCGACGCCGCTATCCATCTCCAGCACCAGCGCGCGACCTTCGGCCAGACGCAGGGCAGTTTCAAAACTTTCTGCCAGACGTTGCTTGATATCGGCTTTGACCTTGATGCGGTCGATCACCACATCGATGGTGTGTTTTTCCGCTTTTTTCAGTTTCGGCAAAGCATCGACATCGTAAATGTGCGCATTATTGGTGCCGCTCTGTACGCGGAAACGCACGAAGCCCTGCGCCTGCATCTGTTCGAACAGGTCAACGTGTTCGCCTTTGCGATTGGCCACGACCGGTGCCATGATCATCAGCTTGGTGTCTTCCGGCATGGCCAGCACGGCATCAACCATTTGCGATACCGACTGGGCTGCCAGCGGGTTTTCCGGATGGTCGGGGCAGTAGGGGGTACCGACGCGTGCATACAGCAGACGCAGGTAATCGTGAATCTCGGTAACGGTGCCGACGGTAGAACGCGGATTATGCGAAGTCGCTTTTTGCTCGATCGAGATGGCCGGTGACAAGCCTTCGATCAGATCGACATCCGGCTTCTCCATCAACTGCAAAAACTGGCGCGCATAAGCCGACAGCGATTCGACGTAACGACGCTGGCCTTCCGCATAGAGCGTATCGAAGGCGAGCGACGACTTGCCGGAGCCGGACAGGCCGGTGATCACGATCAGCTTGTTGCGGGGCAAATCCAGATTGATGTTCTTGAGGTTGTGCGTACGCGCACCTCGGATACGAATCTCGTCCATTAACTCTTTCAGCTAGGCTTTTCCGATGTCCGCGCCCCTTTTTGAGGTTCGCGAGCGGGTTAAAACGGGTCAACCTGCTACTATAGCGGGTTTTAAAGCTGGCCGTAAAACCAGTTATTCCCTATTTCCAGTAATACATGTCTTCAGATTCTTCAAACCAGCCCGGTATCGGCATGACCCGCACGGAAATCCGCGCCAGCGCTTCGCTGGCGTCGATTTTTGCATTGCGGATGCTGGGCCTGTTCCTGATCCTGCCGGTCTTTGCCGTTCATGCAAAAACCCTGCCGGGCGGCGAAAGCGCGACCCTGGTCGGTTTGGCAATGGGGATTTACGGTTTGACGCAGTCTTTCGGACAAATCCCGTTCGGGATTGCCTCTGACAAATATGGTCGTAAACGCATCATTGTGATCGGATTGATCTTGTTTGCTCTGGGCTCCTTCATTGCCGCCGCGGCCGATAATATTATCTGGGTCATCATTGGACGCGCAGTGCAGGGTGCGGGTGCGATCTCTGCCGCGGTGACGGCGTTTATTGCCGATTCGACCAGGGAAGAGCACAGGACCAAGGCGATGGCGATGGTGGGTGGCTCGATCGGCCTGACCTTCGCCGCTTCGCTGGTGCTGTCGCCCTTGTTGTATCAGTGGATAGGGATGGGCGGCATTTTTGCCTTGACCGGGATTTTGGCGGTATTGGCGATTTTGGTCGTTGTATATGTGGTGCCGGCAGCGCCCAGCCTGCCGCCGGCGTCAGTCCCGATCCGCGAGATACTGGCGCACGGCGAGCTGATGCGCCTGAATTTTGGGGTGTTTGCACTGCATTTGACGCAAATGGCGATGTTTGTCGTGGTACCGTCAGCGCTGATCCGTTTTGCGCAGTTGCCGCTGGCCGAGCACTGGAAGATTTACTTGCCGGTCGTCATCGCTTCTTTCGTGCTGATGTTGCCGCCTATCTTTATCGGTGAAAAACGCGGCAAATCGAAACAGGTTTTTGTCGCGGCGATTGCTTTATTATTACTGGTCCAGGTCGGCATGTGGCTGGCCTTGTCGCAAACGCAGTTGCACTGGACCTGGCTGGTCGGTTTATTGCTGGCTTTCTTTGTGGCTTTCAATATCCTCGAAGCCAGCCAGCCGTCGCTGGTGTCGCGCATCGCACCGCCAGGGAGCAAGGGCGCGGCGCTGGGCGTGTATAACACCCTGCAGGCGCTGGGCCTGTTCTGTGGCGGCGCACTGGGTGGATGGCTGACGCAGCATCTTGGTGCTGCTTCGGTCTTTGTTTTGGGCTCTGCTTTGTGTGTCGTGTGGCTTATAATTGCGGCCAATATGAAAAACTTACCGCGTCGTGGCCAGGTTCAGGCCGCAGTCGTTTAATCGGAGAAATAGCAATGGCATCAGTTAATAAAGTCATCATCGTCGGCAACCTGGGACGCGATCCTGAAACACGTTACATGCCAAATGGCGAAGCGGTGACCAACGTTGCCGTCGCCACCACCGAAAGCTGGAAAGATAAAAACAGCGGTGACAAAAAAGAAATCACCGAATGGCATCGCATTACCTTTTATCGCAAACTGGCTGAGATCGCTGGTCAATACCTGAAAAAAGGTTCGGCAGTTTATGTTGAAGGTCGTTTGCAAACACGTAAATGGACTGACAAAGACGGCGTAGAGCGTTACACCACCGAGATCATCGCTGACTCCATGCAAATGCTGGGCGGTCGTCCGGGTGCTGGTGGCGGTAGTAGCGCCGGTATGGATGATGACTACGGCAGCAGCGCACCAGCGCCACGTCAAAGCTCCGGTGGCGGCAATGCGCGCCCGGCAGCCAAACCAGCTGCAGCGTCGAACTTCAATGATATGGACGACGATATTCCGTTCTAAGCTATACCTGTTTCAATTCCAAAAAAAACGGCTCAGATACAAAATATCTGAGCCGTTTTTCCGTTTACAGATCAAAACCACAAAGTCGCCGGACTGGGACGTCGCTGCCTTGCTGCACGATGCTTACACAATGCAATTCCCTGTCCTAAGGGGCAATATGCATTGGGAAGACATTTCTGCAAAATTCCTACAACAAATTTTGAAATTGAATTGCATCTGTCACTTCAAAGTCAATTTTGGATTTTCGTAACTCTCCCTGTGTTTTTACTTCCCAGAGAAAACAATGAAGACAAAATTATTAGCCGTCGCGGCTATAACTTTATTAACCCTAACGAATCTGCATGCTATGGAAAAAGTAACGTTTCAAGGTAACCCGGTAAGCATCGAAGGCACTATGCCTGCTGTAGGAAAAACGGCTCCAGCCTTTCATTTGGCAAATGCAGACCTTAAAGATGTGTCGATTGCGGAGTTTGGCAAGACACGTAAGGTCTTGAACATTTTTGTCAGCATAGATACACCGGTATGCGATGTCTCAGTGCGTAAATTTAATGAGATGGTGGCAAAGTTGCCTAATACCGTCGTGCTCGGGATTTCGAATGACTTGCCGTTTGCGCAAAAACGTTTTTGTGGGGCCGCCAATATCGACAAGGTGACGATGCTCTCGTCCTTCCGTTCGCCAGAATTTGCGCGTTCTTACGGCGTTGCGATTCCGAACGGCGCCCTCAAAGGTTTGACCACACGGGCAATTGTCGTGTTGGATGAAAATAACAAAGTCATCTATAGCCAGCGCTCCAGCGAAATCACGGAAGAACCTGACTATCAGAAGGTACTGGATGCATTGAAAGCGCCAGTCAAATTCTAAGATTCGCTTTATCGCTTAAAGCCGCCGCGTAAAAATACGCGGCGGCTTTTTACTTATGGGCCTCAGTGCTTGCCAGCTGGCGCAACCATGTCCCATTGATTTTTTCAATTCTTGTACCTATGCCATAGGGCACACTTCTCTTACAGTATGGTTCAAGGCCTCTGGCATTTGAATTCGGCTTTACCTACCTACCTTACTGATTGGAGATTGACTATGAGCACCCTACGTTTGCCGTACTGGACACTGTCCCCGGAAGCCTATCAGGGCTTCACTGCCACCAAAAAAGCGCTGGAAAAAAGTAGCCTCGGCAAGCAATTGATAGAGCTGGTCTGGCTGCGCATGTCGCAGATTAACGGCTGTGCTTTCTGTCTGGAAATGCATGCGAAAGCATTGCGCGCCGGCGGCATGAAGGATGCGAAACTGGATAGCCTCGCTGGCTGGCGTGTGAGTGCGCTGTTCACAGAGGGCGAACGGGCGGCATTGGCGTGGACCGAAGCGCTCACGCACATAGATAAAACGCATGCGCCGGATGAAGATTTTGAAGCGCTCAAAGCCCATTTCAGCGACGTTGAAATCGCTGACCTTAGTTTTGCGATTGCCTTGATGAGCGCCTTTAATCGTTTGGCGATAGGTATGCGGCAGTAAGTTGCGGCACAGATGAAAAAGCGCTGCGAATAGACTCTATCCGCAGCGCTTTTTATTTGCAGCAGGCTGCTCCCGTGATTACGGACGCAGCGATTTAAACGCAGCGCGTAATTCGACGCTGAAGAGTAAAGGCTGTTCCCATGATGCGAAGTGGCCACCCTTATCGACTTCATTAAAGTAAATCAGATTGCGATATGCGCGTTGGGTCCAGCTCTTCGGCGCACGATAAATTTCGCCGGGGAACACGGTCACAGCCACCGGAATCGCAATCTCGGCCGTCTTTTGCTCTACCGCATTGAAGTTATTGTTGTTGTTCTCCCAGTACAGCTGGGCGGAAGAGGTCGCGGTTTTGGTATACCAGTACAGCGAAATATCATCCAGCATTTCATCCTTGGTGAAAGCCTGGTCCGCATCGCCGCCGCTATAAGTCCACTCTCTGAATTTGTCGTAAAAGAAGGCGGCCAGACCGACCGGTGAATCTTCCAGTGCATAGCCCAGTGTTTGCGGGCGTGTCACCATCATCGCCGCATAGCCTCCGCCTTTTTTATACAAATGATTCAGTGATGCAAATGCGGCTTGCTCTACCGTCGATAGACCGGCCGGAGCGGCTTCGCCATTGTTGAGTGCACGTGCCACATCGGCCGGTACTGTAGCGGGCATATTGACGTGGATGCCGAGCAAGCCAGATGGTGCCTGCCGCGCCATGGCCACAGCGACAACGGAGCCCCAGTCGCCACCTTGCGATACATACTGTTGGTAACCCAGACGTTTCATTAGTACGTCCCATGCGCGTGCAATGCGCTCCGGTCCCCAGCCTGTGCCTATTGGTTTGCCGGAGTAACCATAGCCCGGCATCGAGGGCAGTACCAGATGGAAGGCATCCTCCGCACGTCCGCCATAGGCAGTCGGATCGGTCAGCGGGCCGATGATCTTCAGCAGTTCCATGATGGAGCCAGGCCAGCCATGGGTAATGACCAGTGGCAAGGCGTTTTCATGTCTGGAGCGGATATGCGCGAACTGGATATCGAGCCCGTCAATTTTCGTGATGAACTGCGGTAATGCGTTCAGACGCTTTTCTACTTTGCGCCAGTCATATTCTTTTTGCCAATAACGTACCAGCGGCTGGATTTTACTCAGCGGCACGCCTTGTGATTGATCACTGACAGTCTCGCGTGCCGGCCAGCGGGTGCCGGCCAGACGACGGTGCAGATCGTTGATGGCTTCTTCCGGGACATGGATGCGGAACGGACGAATCGCACTGTTTTCAGTTGTTGCAAATACAGCTCCTGGCAACAGACCGGCAGCGCCGGCGGCGGCCGTGGTGGCGAGAAAGTTGCGACGGCTTACAGATAGAGAATTCGAGGACGAAAAAATATCAGACATGATGGGGGGCCCTGATGAAATTGCATAAAAGTGGAGACAGAGCCGCAGTTAGTCGGCTCTGTGTGTGCGCAGCGAGGTTCAAGCGATATTAATCACCACGTCGATATTGCCGCGCGTCGCTTTCGAGTAAGGGCAAGTCTGATGTGCGGCATTGACCAATGCTTCGACTACATCGCGTTCAAAACCCGGCACACTGACATTCAGACGTGCTTGCAAGAAGTAAGCGCCATCGGCATTGCACAGATCGACTTCAGCATCGACTGCCAGATCGGCTGGCAATTTGATTTTCATCTTGCCGGCAGCCAGACCCATCGCACCGATAAAGCAGGCCGACCAACCAGCAGCAAACAATTGCTCCGGATTGGTGCCGGTGCCAGCCGAGCCAGGGGAAGAAAGCTTGATATCGAGACGGCCATCATCGCTGTGCGCTGCGCCGTCGCGGCCGCCGGACGAAGTGTGGGTTTTGCCGGTGTACAGTACTTTGGTAGTTGTGCTCATGGTAGTGCTCCTGAATAAAAGTGTGAATGGTGTAAGGATGTTTTTGCTTCTTACTTACTGCGTTTGATGTTGCGTTTGTTCATACTCGTGGTCTTGCAAATTCAATCTAAAAAATCAACGCGTGTTGCCTAACAAGGTCATCACTGCATCGGAAAATTCACGTGGCGCTTCTTGCGGCAAGTTGTGACCGGCACCTTTGATAATGCGATGGCTGCGCGGGCCGGTGAACTTGCTGGCATATGACTTACCGTCAGTGGCCGGGACCACGCCGTCTGCATCGCCATCCATGGTGATGGTCGGGATCGCAATGGCCGGTTGCACCGCCAGACGCTTTTCCAGCGCGTCGTACTGCGGGTCGCCAGCCGCCAGCGACAGACGCCAGCGATAGTTGTGGATGACAATGGCGACGTAATCCGGATTGTCGAAAGAAGCGGCGGCGCGATTGAACGTCGCTTCATCGAAGTGCCAGGTCGGCGAGTTCGTCTTCCAGATGATGCGAGCGATGTCCTTGCGGTTGGCTGTCAGTCCGGCCACGCCGCGCTCGGTCGCAAAGTAGTACTGGTACCACCAGCCGACTTCAGCCTGCGCTGGTAAGGGCAGCGCATTGCGGGCGATGTTCTGGATCAGATAACCGTTGACCGAGAGCAGACCGATGCAGCGTTCCGGCCACAGCGCGGCGATGATGCAGGCGGTGCGTGCGCCCCAGTCGTAACCTGCCATCACGGCCTTATCTATTTTCAAGGCATCCATCAGGGCAATGATGTCCAGCGCGACGGCTGATTGCTGGCCAGTGCGCAAAGTGGCGCTATCGAGGAAGGTGGTGCCGCCGTGACCCCGCAGGTGCGGCACGATCACGCGGCAACCCCGGGCGGCGAGGATGGCGGCGACATCGATATAGCTATGAATGTCGTAGGGGTAGCCATGCAGCAGCAACACCACCGGACCCTGCGCCGGACCCGCTTCGTAGTAGGCAATGTTCAGCACGCCAGCGTTGACATACTTCAGTGGCGCCATGCTCGTGAGGGCGGAAGCCTGTGCCGGCTGTGCATGGCTGGTGCCGATGAAGGGCAGATTGGCGGCGGCAATACCGAACAAGGTGCTGCCCAGCAGGTGGCGACGTTTGAGATTGATGTCAGACATAGTGAGTATCCATGGCAGGTTAAGGGAGCGACGCTCAGCTTGCTATCTGTTTCGCTGCGTCGTTGGTATGACTAGACTTTAAGCGTCGTGTGTATCTGCCATGTGTCTGTGGCGGCTGCTTTTGTATGTCTGTGTATCTGTAAAAAAGCTGATACATGAAGATACAAAGCGGGGATACAAAGAGTGGATCTGGCGTCGCCAGCCAGCCGCCCGGACGTATGTGAATACGTCCGGGGTGCGGCGCCGCTTAGCGTGCGGCGACGGATTGTTGTGCTGCGGTTTCGATCAGTTTGGATACTTCAGCCGGATGCGAGGTCATCACAACGTGCGAGGCGCCGGCAATGGCGGCGGTCTTTTGCGAATGTGCGCGCTGCGCCATGTAGGCCAGTGCGGCTTCCGGAATGTTTTTATCCGCTTTGCCATAGACAAACCACGACGGCAGATTTTTCCAGGCCGGTTCACCAGACGCTTCGGTAATCGCAGCTTCGGTCACTGGTCGTTGCGCGGCTGCCATCAGGCGCGCTTTTGGCGCGGCGACATCGGCGGCGAATTGCTGGCGGAACTTGGCTTGATCAATGTACAGATCCTTACCGCCGTTTGGCAGCGCAACCGGCTGAGCCAGTGCTGAGCCCAGTGTGCTGCCGGGGAATTTGGATGACAGGCTGAGCGCGCTCTCACCGGCTTCCGGTGCGAAGGCCGCGACGTAGACCAGACCTTTTACATTGTCATTGCCATTCGCAGCGGCCGTGATGACCGAGCCACCATATGAATGCCCGACCAGCAAGACCGGACCGGCGATCCCTTTCACGATGCCGGAGACATAGCTCGCATCGCTTTTCACGCTGCGCAGCGGATTGGCGGCGCCGATTACTTTGTAGCCGTCGGCCAGCAGACGCGTGGTGACGCCGTCCCAGCTGGAAGCGTCGGCGAAGGCACCATGTACCAGCACGATGGTGGGTTTGGCGTTGGCATCCTGCGCCTGGGATAGCGCAGGGTGGGTGGCAACCACCACCGCGATGGATAAGGTCAAGGCGCTGAGCAGTACATTTCTGGAGATATTGTTCATGGTGATTTCCTTTTAGTGAGAAATGGATGAGGCTAGGTAAATGAGCCGGTGACGACTGTCACCGGCCGGGATGCTTAGTTAGGTTCAGCCAGCAGTGCGCGTATCTTTGCTTCGGTTTCCTGGTACTGGCCTTCACCGAAGTGCGTATAGACGATCTGCCCTTTTTTGTTGATCAGATAAACCGCAGGCCAGTACTGGTTGTTGTAAGCCTTCCATGTCGCGTAGCGATTGTCTTGTGCGACCGGATACTTGATGTCGAAGCGCTGGATTGCCTTGCTGACGTTTTCAGTCGAGCGTTCGAACGGGTATTCCGGGGTATGCACGCCGACCACGGTCAGCCCCTGATCCTTGTACTTCTCATGCCAGCTTTTTACATAGGGCAGGGTGCGTATGCAGTTGATGCAGGTGTAAGTCCAGAAGTCGACCAGCACGACCTTGCCACGCAGTTTCTGCATGCTCAGCGGTTCTGAGTTCAGCCATTTTTCGATGCCGGTGAATTCCGGCGCTTCAGTCGGTGCGCCGAATGATTTGGCAAACGGCACACCGAACAGCGCGGCGTGCGCAGTACCGGCATATAAAGCAGTGGCGACCAACAGGGTTTTGAATAGCGTTTTCATGATTAAAATCCTTTCAGGGAGGGGTAAAAGTCAGAGATCCACGCGTAGAGCACTACGTCGTATTGGAAGTAAATGGCGATCGCCGTCAGTACGATCAGCACACCGAAAATCTTCTGCAGGCGCTCGGCATACTTGGCAACTGCGCGGACCTGGGTCGTCATGTATTGGCCGCCATAGGCAATCAGCAGCATCGGGATGCCAGCGCCCACCGCATACAGAATGAGTAGCGAAGCAGACCAGCCGAGGTTTTGCGCTTGCGTGACCAGCACCAGAATCGAAGCCAGTACCGGACCGGCACACGGCGTCCAGATCGCGCCCAGCGACATGCCGAGCACAAAGCCGCCGAGATTGCCGGAGCCGGCATTGCCGCCACTGGCACCGATGCGATTCAGCGGACCGCTGAGATGCGCGATCAGCCATTCATAAGGACGCCGCCACAACATGGCGATACCTGCCAGCAACAACATCACGATCCCGGCCAGACGCAGGCTTTCATGTGCGATGGCGACCGATTGCGACACGCTGGCCAACAACATGCCGAGTGCAGCAAAGGTCAGGACAAAGCCGGCCACGATGAATAGCGGGCGCAGTTTGCTGGCGCGTTGTATCGAGGTACCCAGAATGATGGGCAGTATCGGCAGCACGCACGGGGAGGCGATGGTGAGCACGCCGGCGAGCAGGGCAAATGGTGCTTCGAGCAGATTGTTCATGGAACCGTCCTGTTGTTGGTATGACGGTATTTAAACGTCCGCTCGTATCTGGCATGTGTCTGAAACGGGCCCAAGTGCAATGTTTTGTATCGCCCGCCGGGGCAGATACATTGAGATACAAAAGGCGCTGCGAACTCGGATATAAAGCAGGCATTGCCACTCAGGAGTAAGCCTTATGAATGTCCCGCACCAGCCACAATCACCGATTCAAACGCATAGTGGTTCCTGCCATTGCGGCGCCGTTCGCTTCGAAGTCAGTACCGCACTGGAACCGGCCACGCGTTGTAACTGCAGTCTGTGCCGTCGCCGTGGTGCCTTGATGTCACCCGCATTCGATGTGAGTGCCTTGCGCATCATTGATGGCGCCGACGCACTGGCCATGTATCAATTCAATACGCGCGTCGCGCGCCATTTCTTTTGCAAGGTATGCGGCGTCTACCCCCTCCATCAAACGCGCAAAGACCCGCAGATCTGGCGCGTCAATCTGGGTTGCCTGGACGGCGTGGATAGTTATGCGCTGGAAAATACGCTGGCTGACGGTGCCAGCCTGTCGGTAGTAGAAGACGCGTGAAGGGGGATCGATGAAACGTTATCTGGCCATCATGGCCTTTCTGTTCGGCGGTTTCAGCGTGGAAATGACCAAGCCGCTCAATTGTTCACTGATGCAAACCAGTCAGCCACGCCTGAAGCGGCTTAAGATAAGATGCTCAAATGGAAAATAATGACCACATTCTGATCGTCGATGACGACCGCGAAATCCGCGAACTGCTGGCCACCTATCTGGAAAAAAACGGCATGCGCACTTCGCTGGCTGCCAATGGCCGCCAGATGCGTACCGTGCTGGAACAAGGCTCGGTTGATTTGATCGTGCTGGATTTGATGCTGCCGGGCGAAGACGGCTTGACGCTGTGCCGCGAATTGCGTGCCGGCAAATGGCGCACGATACCGGTGCTGATGTTGACTGCACGCAGCGAAGAAACCGATCGCATCATCGGCCTGGAAATGGGCGCCGACGATTATCTGAGCAAGCCCTTCGCCGTGCGCGAATTGTTTGCGCGCATACGTTCGGTGTTGCGCCGGGCTCGCATGCTGCCGACCAATCTGCAGGTCAGCGAACCGGTACAGTTTCTCGCCTTCGGTGACTGGAAGCTAGATACCACGGCACGCCATCTGCTGGATAAGCAAGGCACGATGGTGGCGCTGAGCGGAGCCGAGTATCGCCTGCTGCGCGTCTTCCTCGATCATCCGCAACGGGTGCTGACACGCGATCAATTATTGAATCTGACGCAAGGGCGTGACGCCGATCCGTTTGATCGTTCTATCGATTTATTGATCAGTCGTTTGCGCCAGCGCTTGCTGGATGACGCGCGTGAACCGCGGTATATCAAAACATTGCGCAGCGAAGGCTATGTCTTTTCGGCTGCGGTTGAGGTGCTGGAGGAGCCGCGATGAGCCAGACGCGCAAGAACTGGTGGCCGCGTACCTTGTTCATGCGGTTGACGCTGATCTTGTTTATCGGTCTGGTGGTGGCGCATGCACTATCGTTCTGGCTGATCATGCGCGAACGCAGCGAGGCCACCACCGGCCTGATGCTGGGTTATCTGCAGCAGGATGTGGCCAGTTCGGTCGCTTTGCTGGATCGTCTGCCGGCCGCCGAACGCGCCGCCTGGCTGCCGCGGCTGGAGCGTCGTACTTATAGCTTCTCGCTGGAGCCGGGGGTGCAGGGACGTGCGCCCGACACTAAACTGTCGAGCATGATTGCTGACTCCTTCCTCGAAGCGATCGGCAGTCATTACCGGGTGACCGCGCATGTGGTGCCGGGGCAGAAGGACCGTGTGCAGGCGCAGCTCGAATTGAGCGATGGCATGCCCTTGACGATAGATATGCGTCCGGCCGGTTTGCCTATCTCCGGCTGGTTGCCCTTGGTGCTCTTGCTGCAACTGGTCTTGTTGGCAGGCGTCACGTGGATCGGTGTGCGTCTGGCGACGCGGCCGCTGGTGCAACTGGCGGATGCTGCCGATACTTTGGGGCCGGATTTACGTGCCGCAAAATTGCCGGAAGACGGGCCGCTGGAAGTGGCGCGTGCGGCCAAAGCCTTCAACGCGATGCAACAGCGCATCAGCCACTACATGACCGAGCGCATGCAAATACTGGCGGCCATTTCACATGACTTGCAGACGCCGATTACACGGATGCGCATGCGGGCCGACATGATGGACGACAGTGAGCAAAGCAAGAAACTCAACCATGATCTGAAGGAAATGGAATTGCTGGTGCGGGAAGGGGTGGCCTATGCGCGTACCTTGCATGGCACCACCGAGCCGCCTAGTGCAGTCGACCCGGATGCATTGCTGCAGAGTCTGATTTTTGATTACCTCGATGCTGGTCAACAGCTGGACTTGCAAGGCAAGGTTGGTCACAGCATCATCACCCGCCCGAATGCCTTGCGCCGCGTGTTGAGCAATCTGATCGACAACGCGTTCAAATTTTCTACTGAGGTTGCGGTGTCGGTCAGCGCAACACCGGATGGCCGTACCACCATATTGGTGCTGGACAATGGCCCCGGCATACCGGAAGCCGATCTGGAAACCGTATTCCAGCCGTTTTATCGGGTCGAGGCATCGCGCAATCGTGATACCGGCGGCACCGGGCTCGGACTGGCGATCGCCAAGCAATTGACACTGGCGATGAACGCCAGCTTGTCACTGCATAACCGTGTTGGTGGCGGACTCGAAGCGCGGTTGGTGTTGGACAAGGCGCCGCCAGCGGTATAGCAAGTGATGAGCTGTGCGCTTATTCGCGATCAGCCTGCTGCGTCGGCATACACCTGCCTGATCTTTTCCTTGATATAGAACACCAGCGCAGCGACTTCGTCGCTGCGCTGCGCAAGGTCGTCTGTCGCTTGCCCCAGATAGGCGGCACGTGCACGTTCCATCACTGCTTGCTGCGCCTGCGGCAAACGCGCAAGCGCCCATGTGGCTGCGCTGTCTTTGGCGGCGATCTTACCGGTGCTGGCACTGAACCAGATGCGGGCCAATGCCAGTACGATGTTGCGTTCTTCACCGGCCCAGTCTGCGGCTTCATTCCATTGCGCGGTGGTGTCTTGCAGTGCTTGCGTAAAATCATCGGGTGGTATCGGCTCGAATAAATCATTTGCCGCGACTCCCTTTAGACAGATGCTGTGTTGCCGTGCTTTTTGTAACAGGATCGCGAGGTCATGATCCAGCAGTGCCGGCTCGAACACGCCCGCCTGCAGTTCTGCGCGCAACCATTCGCCAAATTGCAACTCGCGTCGCGCCGGGTAACGCCACGGCAGTATCTCCGCTTGCGCAAGTACCGTCACTTCGAGCGGCCGCAGTTGCGGATCGGTGCCGGCTGGTGCGGAGACTGTGAGCAGCTCCAGCATCAGTGCCTGGCTTGTTTCAGTACTGAGTGGTGTGCTGACAGTGACCAGTAAATCAATATCACTCTCGGCTTGCAGCCCGCCCTCTATGGCCGAGCCAAATAGATGGATGGTTTGCAAGTTGGCTGCCAGATGGTGCTCAAGTACCACCATGGCATTTGACAGCTGTTGTGTGATGTCGGAAGGGATAGATGTTTGCATTGCTGTTTATTTTAGCAAGCCGTTCACCATGCTGCGGCCTGTTAACATTACAACCATCTACAAATGACATGCGCTTGTGCTGAGCGTAGCTAAAACACAGCAGGCCGAAATTTTGCGTGGAAATTGAAGTTTTCATGCGTTATCATTTGGTCTGGTGTTATGCAGACTTCGACGGGATTGGTAAGGCCCGTTCTTCATTGCGGCACGCTTGTTGCGTCAGGGTAAATTGTTTACTCCATCTCTGCGCAAGCGCCCACTCATATCGCCCGGCACTGTCCCGGGCTTGTAAGACTCCGTTTCCACAATAGATTATTTAATGAATACGCCTTTTTTTAAAAATGCGTTGGTGCTGGGCTTGTTGTCCGCCATTGGTCCCTTCGCTATCGATATGTATCTGCCGGCCTTGCCGTCCATCGGACAGACACTGAACGTGTCCATGAGCGCGGTGCAAGCCAGCCTGATGGCTTTCTTTATCTCTTTGGGGATAGGGCAGATCATCTATGGTCCGATCTCGGATATGGTCGGACGCAAGCCGCCGCTGTATTTTGGTCTGGCCTTGTTTGCCGTCTGCAGCGTGGGCTGTGCGATGGCACCGGATATTGAAACGCTGATCGTGCTGCGCTTCCTGCAAGGCCTCGGTGCCAGTGCCGGGATGGTGATCCCGCGTGCCGTGGTGCGCGATCTGCATACCGGTAATGATGCAGCACGTCTGATGTCGCTGTTGATGCTGGTGTTTAGTGTGTCGCCTATCCTGGCACCTTTATCCGGGAGCTTGTTGATTGAGTTGTGGGGATGGCGTAGCGTGTTTTGGGCCGTGACGGTCGCCGCCGTGCTGGCGCTGGTTTTGATGGCGACCAGTCAGCCGGAGACGCGGCCGCGTGAACAGCGGGTGGATAGCAGTGTGCGCAGTGCGCTGACGGCCTATGCCTTGTTGCTGCGTGATCCGCATTTCCTCGGTCTGGTGTTCATCGGGGCATTTGGCATTTCGAGTTTCTTTGCCTACCTGGCAAATTCCTCTTTCATATTAATCGACCATTACGGACTGACGCCGCGCCAGTACAGCATCGCGTTCGCCGCGAATGCCGCATCGTTTATCGGTGTCTCACAACTCACCGGACGCCTGAGCGCACGCTTTGGTTTGGTACCGGTCGTGAAATTTGCAGTGAGTGCTTACGCGCTGGTGATGCTGGCTCTGTTGGCAATTAATCTGAGCGGGATTGAACGTCTGGACATCATGCTGGTCATGTTGTTTATCGGTTTCGGTTTTCTGGGGCTGGTGATTCCGACGACCACCGTTCTTGCTCTGGAAGAACACGGCACGATAGCCGGTACCGCTTCGGCGCTGATGGGCACCTTGCAATTTGTCACCGGTGCGATGGTGATGGCGGTGACCGGTCTGTTTGTTGACGGCAGTGCACGGCCGATGGTGGCTGGCATTGCAGTCTGTGCGGTGTTGGCCCTGTTTATCTCCTGGCTTACCTTGCGTTCGAGCCGTATGCGCGGTTCCAAAGTCTGATGTTCAGACTGAGCTCCGCTATCTATTTAGTTAAGAGAGATATTGATGTCACCAATTTCCCTGTTACGCCGTAAAGCTGCCTCTCATATCGCACTCTCTGTGCTTGCCTTGTCTGCAGCCGCCAGTGTGCAGGCGCAAACTGCGGCCAGCCCCTTCAGCGATTTGATTACCGAGCCCGGTGGTGCAGGGCTGGGATTTGTCACGCGTTTTGAAAGCTCGCCGTATATCGGTGGTGGCACGCGGCAGGATCTGCTGCCGCTCTACCTGTACGAAGGCGAACATATTTCGATGCAGGCCAATCGTATCGGCCTGAAATTCATCCCGAGTACCGAGCAACGCCTTGATGTTTACTTCAAACGGCGGCTGGAAGGTTTTCCGGAAGCTGGCAAGATTTCAGCGCTGAATGGAATGGATGTGCGTAACACCGGCGTCGATCTGGGACTGACTTACCGTTATGAGCAGCCGTGGGGCACCTTGTATGCATCCATCATGCATGACGTCAGCAATACTTCTAACGGTACTGAGCTGGCGCTGGAATACGCCTACGACTGGCGCTCGGGACGTTTGTCCTTGCGTCCGAGTGTGAGTGTGTCTGTGCGCGACGCCAAGCTCAATAATTATTACTATGGCGTGCGCGCCAACGAAGCGCTTGCAGGTCGTCCCGCTTATGCGCCGGGGGCGGGCACCAATGTCGCGTTGAATCTGTACGGCACCTATGACTTGACCGAACGCTGGCGCTTGCTGGCCGGTGCTTCCGTCACTTCCTTTGATGGCAAGGTGCAGGATAGTCCTATCGTGCGCCGCGGTTTGCAGCCGTCTTTCTTCGTCGGTGCGGCCTATGATTTCGGTAGCTATAAAAAGCTATGGGCCGATGAAAGAACGCCGACTTATGTGCGTGTGCTCTACGGTCGCGCTTCCGATGACGGTTGTCATCTGGCGCGCATCCTGACTTTTAAATGCGCTGATCTCGACAAGGCTAATCCGACCAGTATCTCCGGCGTACATATAGGTAAGCCATTTATTGAAAAACTGAATGGCTGGCCACTCGACTTTGTCGGCTACGCGGGTCTGGTCTATCACAATGACCGCAATCTGCAGGCGAACGGCGTACAGGCCGATTTGTTCATGAAGGCTTATTACTACGGCTTGCCATGGAACGATAAGGTTAAGACGCGTCTGGGCTGGGGACTGGGCGTGTCATTTGCCAATCGCGTTCCTTATACGGAAGCCAGCAGCCAGGCTGCGCGCGACCGGCCGACCTCGCGTTTGCTCAATTATCTGGATCCGACCATCGACGTCAGCCTCGGTGATTTGATCGGTTCGCCCGGCTTGAAAGAGTCTTACATCGGCCTGGGTGTATCGCATCGCTCCGGAATTTTCGGTTCATCCCGCTTGCTCGGTGATGTGAATGGCGGCTCTAACTATATCTACACTTACTTTGAAATGAAGATTTAAGCAGCACATTGTTGTTCCCCGCAGATGGCGCTCGCAATGAGCGCCATTTTTGTTTGTATCGCTACCTCAGTCCGCAGACTTTCTGCTATTCCACGCGCCGCGTTCTATATAGGGAGCGGCGTCTTTTCATCAGTCACCACAAATAAGAGGGTGATACCTGTGACGGCTTGCTTAGCTTAAAAGTTCAGCGTCGAAAACAGCGAAACCAAGAACATTTTGTTTCGAACGTAACGTTACGGGTAACACGTAACGTTCCAATTCGAATGTGTGAAATAGCCATGCCTTATTCGCAATTGTTGTTGCAAGCCATTGATTATTAAATGTTTTTTCTTGTTAAGAAAAATTAACTGAGAGCATTAAAACGCTGGTTTTTCATTGGCATGGGATTTGCCATATAGAAAGTACTGGGGCTCTTCAATTTAATTTCGAATTACAACAAGGGAGAATGAACATGAACACGAATCTGAATCTGAACAAAAGCATTTCAAGCCTTGCAGTCTTGTCGGCAGTTTTATTGATGGCAGGCTGTTCGTCGACTGGTAGCGGTTCTACCGGTGGCAGCCTGGGTGGTAGCTCTGGTGCACAAACATCGGCAACACCAACAGGCGTGGTTGCTAACGGCGCTGGCAATGTCGTGACTTCAACCGGTAATGCTGTGACGGATACAGGTACTGCAGTCGGCAATCTCAACTTGCCTATCGTACCGCAACAAACACAAAGCGATTTAGGCAATGTCGTGTCACAAGGTGGCGGCATTATCTCCACTCTTGGTAACGGCATCAGCAATGGTCTGGGTCAAACCGGCCTCATCGATAACCCTGTCGGCGTCACCGTTGCCAACACCGGCAATGTAGTTGGCCAAACAGGTAATACCGTACAAAGCGCCGGACAACTGGTGACGAATCTGGGTAGCGGTCAACTCGCAGCGCTGGCACCTGTAACAGCGCCGGTCGGCGGTCTGGTTACGCAAGTAGGCGCAGCGGTGTCGGGGCTGAATGCCCCTTTGACTCAGGCACTGTCGACCGGACCGGTCGAACAAGTAACCAAAGGACTGAGCCAAACCATCGTACCTTTGACCAGCCAAGTCACAAACCTGACCCAATCGGTGGGCAAAACAACTGGTCTGGGTCAACCAGTCAGCAATTTGCTGATAGCACTCGGTGGCACTGTGAGCAAAGTTGGCGGCACTGTTAAAACCAGTGGTTTGCCAGTGGTGAATCATCTTGGTAACCCTGTGATTACAACTGGCAATACAGTCTCCATCGCCGGCATTCTGCTGCATGGTAACGGTGGCGCCTCCGGTGCCTTCGCACTCGGCAATCTGTTGGGTGGCGTCGGTGGTGAAGGCGGCACAGTCAACCTGCTGTCGCCTGTGATCGGCATCGTTAATCCGATCCTTGGTGGTATCGGTGGCGGCACCGGAACCGACAACCTGCTGGCACCTGTCGTCAACATTGTTGATCCTCTGCTTGGCGGTAGCCTGGGCGGCGTAGGTGGCGGTAACGTCGGCAATCTGTTGACACCAATCACCACGATCGTGAACCCACTGTTGGGTGGTGTTGCTGGTGGCGGTAGCACGGGTAACTTGCTGGCACCTGTGACCAACATCGTGAACCCATTGCTGGCTGGTGCAGGTGGCGGTGTCGGAGTGCCTAATTTGCTGACACCGGTTACCAATATCGTTAATCCATTACTCGCTGGTCTGGGCGGTGGCATTGGTGGCGGCAGCGGTACCGGCAACCTGTTGGCACCTGTGACCAACATCGTGAGCCCATTGCTTGGCGGCGTAACAGGTGGTGTTCCAGGCGGTGCTGGTGCGACTAATTTGCTGTCGCCAGTGACCAACCTGATCAACCCTATCGTTGCTCCTCTGGTTGGTGGTGTGGTGGCGAGTGGTACGCCAGCAACAGGCGCGACCAATAACGTGACACCTGCTACCAATGCCGTGACAACCCTGTTGGGAACCTTGCTCGGTAAAAAATAAAACGACGGTTCTCGCTCTGCAAAATCCTGGCCTTGATGGCCGGGATTTTGCACGAAGAGACTACGTCTTGATGGATGTAATGACGACAGCTTACCGTCGCTTTTCTTACCTAAGTTTTCCGGGAAATCGGGCTGCAGATTTGAAAAAATAGTTCATCACACAAAGAGCAGGACAGGGCTGCTTCAGGCTGCTGCATGGGCCGCATACCAAGAAGCAAGACCCGCTGTGCGCATGCTTACAAGCGTGAATAGTCTTTGTGCAAGTTATGAGAAGTTTTTCTTAAAGTGTTGATTCATAGAAATATTGTTTGTCGCTTTTATCCAAAAATACCGCATTTATGGGATGTTCAGACTAGACGGACACGCTCATTCTCTAAAGCAACTTCACCTGTTAACAATTACGGGATTTTTGCGTGCATGTTGTTTGTTCGGTTCTTATTCAAAGTGTAAGACCGTCAGTAAGTGCTCACAAATAATTTCAGATTCAGTTTCAGACGTTAACAGTTGGTTGATTATTGTCGCATGGCAACTACGCTGAGGTAAGGGTACCGGGTAGCCGGACTTCGCTCGCGCTGGTTTGCTCAAGACATTGTGATATCGAGATACGTAGTACTTGAAGGAGGCGTGTGATTGCGCGCCATCAAAGGGAATGTATGCAGAGATTCATTGAGAGATTGGTCGCGGTATGTCTGACAAGTGCGCTAGGTCAATTGGCCCTGGTGCCGAATGCCAGTGCGGATGCGCGCAGCGCAGGTCAGGGCAATCCTCTCGATAGCCTGCCTAAACTGGAGCCAACGCCGGCGCCGACGGTGACCGTCGACATCCAGCCGCAAGTACAAGATCCGGCGATGCAACGCTTGCTCGCCAGTCGCATCGTGCCATCGCGCTTCCAGATCGCCGGCGTAGAAAGCATTCCGTTCGAACTGGTCGCCGCAGAATTCGCGCCTATGACCAACCGCCAGGTGACGGTTGCCGAGTTGTTGCAAGCGGCAAACAAAGTAACGCAAATCTATCAGGAAAGAGGTTATCCACTTTCGTTTGCCTTCGTACCGGCGCAAAGCTTCAAAGACAATGTCGTTGTGGTCAATGTGGTCGAAGGCTATGTCAGCACGGTCAAGATAGCTGGCAATCCGGGCGCGTCAGAAGATCGTCTGCGCAGTATTGCGGAACAACTCAAGGAAGATCGCCCGCTCAGCCGCGATACCTTTGACCGGATTACCGGCATCCTGAGTCTGCAGCCCGGTATGCGTATCAAGGCGACCGTACGGCCGCCAGAGAATACCGATGGCGCTTCCGAGATGACACTCGATGTCAGCCGCAAACCGCTCACCACATCTTTCGCAGTCGATACCGCCACCTCCAACCTGCGCGGCATCTTCAGCGTCACCGAAAACGGCCTGACCCCGCTTGGCGAGCAAATCACCGTGAGTACGATTGCGCCTCGCGGTCCATCGCGCGAAGAATACGTTGGTCTGAATTACGTACAGCCGATACGCTGGCAAGGCATGCTGTTGCAAGTCACCATGTCCGACTACAAGGGCGAGCCAGAAAATCAGGGGCTGGTCGCGCAACAATTACAAGCGCGTTATCAAACCAAAACACAACGTGTCAGTGCGGCGCTCAGCTATCCACTGATACTCAAACCTAGCCGCAACCTCACCCTCTCCGGTGGCATCTATGCGGTTAAGAACTCTGCACGCTATACGCTGGATGTCGCAGCGCCGGCGCCTAGTATTGAACTCAGCTCGGATATCCGTGCGCTGAGTCTCGAGTTGGTCTCGAGCGAAGTGTCGGATCGCAGCAGCACGCAATGGTCACTGGGTGTGTATCAGGGCTTCGATAGTCTGGGTGCGCGTCAGATCAACGGCAATATCGATCTCGATTTCTTCCGCATTAAAGGCAGCTTCACACACAGCCGGCAATTTGATGGCGGCTATGGCATCGCGCTGAGTGGCATGGGACAGTACAGCAACAGCATCCTGCCTTTGTCGGAACAAGTGGGCTTTGGTGCGAAGTTATACGGTCTGGCCTATCCGGTCGGTGAAATCGCCGGTGACAAAGGCTGGGGTGTCTCGCTCGAATTCAATCGCGCCTTCCCGTATGACGGCAGCTATGTCAAACGCATCCAGCCTTATGTGCTGGCCGATGCGGCGAAAGTGTATGTCAATGCCGGCAGACTGACGCACAGCGAAATTTCATCGGTGGGCACCGGTGTGCGCTTCTCCGATTTGCGCCACTACTCACTGGATCTATCGATCGCACAACCGGTCGGCGAGATACCGATCAATGCAAATAAACGTTCACCGCGACTCAACCTCGCGTATTCGTACCAGTTGGATTAAGACAGGATAAGGCAAGGCCATCCTAAAAAAACAGAGATGGCCGCATGGGGAGACAGGCGTTTCATATTGATAGCAAGAGCTGTGTTGGAGAAAGGAGTCTGACATCAAAAGCGAACTGAATACTTTGCTGCAAAAGAACGGCGGCTGTTGCAATGAATGTGCCGCTTAAATAGACGTGAAATCTATCTTGATAGTGAAACAGGAGCAGAAAATGAAGAACCAAATTATCCGTTTTATGAAAGACGAAGAAGGCGCAACGGCGATTGAGTATGGATTGATTGCTGGCCTGGTATCCATCGCCATCATCGGTGGCCTGGTGCTGATCAGCCCGCAACTGAACCGTATCTTCCGTGCAGTGGCTACGGCGCTGACCAGCGCAGTGGCGCCGACGTAATTGCAGAGAGCCGGATCGCATGACTTGCGGCTGGTGCTAATCGGTCGTGATCATGCGGTGTTCAACACTATTGCTAACTTTTTATAGTCTTATCCCTCACTCGTGTGTGTTGAGTCATTCGTCGTGAAGACTTGATGCACGCGAGCTAAGCGGGACCAGGCGAGGAGTAAAAAATGAAAAGCCAAATTATGCATTTCATGCAAGATGAAGAAGGTGCTACCGCGATTGAATACGGTCTGATTGCCGGTCTGGTCTCGGTCGCCATTATTGGCGGGCTGACTTTGATGAGCCCGGAGTTGAACCGTATCTTCCGTGCGATAGCTACGGCGTTGACCGGGGCTGTGGCACCAACCTGACGTGTGCTGATCGTCTAACAAAAGGCTATGTGTCTGCGCATGCACTTATGCACTCAAAACGCAGCCAGATAGATAGCTTTCGATGAGGTGTTTGGTGGCTAATGATTGTACTGTTCCTTGGTCTGTGTCTTGTCATCGCGGTCTATGACATTTTATTTCGACGTGTACCGAATAGCGTCTTGTTGCTAGCGCTATTTGTACACATCGGATGGCTGTTGGTAACAGGGCAGGGTATAGGCGGCGTCGATGCACAGCAGTCCTTGCTTGGTGCGGGCGTCGGATTGGCAATCTTTATCCCGCTGTATGCCATGCGTGCGATGGGTGCTGGCGATGTCAAATTTATTGCGGTGCTGGGAGCCTTACTAGGGCTTAAATATCTGGCGATCGCATGGTTGATCGGAAGTTTTTTGGCGGGTTTGCATGCGATCGTATTTTATTCGGCGCATGTCTGGATGGCAGCACTACCGTCAGGGATGTTGCACGCGATGCAGGATATGGCCGATAGCAGTGCCTGCCAGCGTGTCATGCGGGCGAGACAGGGAAGGAAGGGCATTCCCTACGCTGCCTACCTGGCAATTGGCGCAGCAGTGACGTTGTTGTGGATATGAGCGGGGGGGGCGATGAAGAAAAATGTCCAGTGCCGTGAAAAAAAACAAAAAGGCGCGGCTGCTATAGAGTTTGCATTTGTGTTCCCGGTGTTCTTCCTGATTTTCTACGGGATAGTGACCTACGGGATCATTTTCGTCGCGCAGCAATCGATCACCTTGGCTGCAGCTGAAGGCGCACGCGCAGCCTTGCGCTTCGCCACCACCGATACGGTACGGGAAGCGAATGCCCGGTATGCGGCGATCGGCACCGGCAGCGCAGCGGCGTGGCTGGGGACCCGGCTCACTTTCGAAGGTCTGCTGCTCGCCAGCTGTCCCTATGGTGCTACCGGCATACGCTGCTATCGCGTGACGGTCTCTTACCAGAACTATCGTCAAAATCCACTGGTGCCATTGATACTCGGTTCGCTGATGAGCGTTGCCGTGCCGGAACGTTTGTCCAGCACCGCGGTTGTACAGATAGATTGATTACACACTTCACCTTTAAAAAATGCAGAGGCCATGAATAAACTCACAAAAATCATCGCAGTCATCCTGGTGTTGCTAGCCGTGAGTCTGGCCGCACTCGCATGGTGGATGGGGCATCAGCCTGCACCGGTGAAACCCGCTCCTTCGAACACGGAGCCTAGCGTGAAGGCGCCTGCTTATCAGGTGGTCACTGCCGCCAGGACGCTGGAAAAAGGAAAAGTCATTACGGCTGATAGTGTGCGCCTCGCCAGTTTGCCTATCACTGCGAGCGGCACCTATGCGGACGTGGGCAGTGTGGTCGGTAAAGTTGCGGCAGTAGATATCGCGGCGGATGGCCTGGTCACTGAAGGCCAACTGGTACACGGTCTGGCTTTGAAACTGGCGGATGGCGAGCGCGCAGTCGCGATTCCGGTCGATGAAGTGATCGGCGTCGGCAATCGGATCGAGGCAGGTGACTACGTCGATGTGTTTTTCACTTTGAAAAAAGGCAACGATATCGACCTCAGCCAATCGCGCTTGCTGACTTCGCGTATGCGGGTGTTGACCTACGGTACCGCCACCGTGGGTGAAGCAGCACAGCCGGCCGGTAATGCACTGGCCAATGCGCAAACCGCGCAACCATCACAAGCGCGTACGGCGGTACTGGCGACGCCGCTGGAACAAGTCAATCAACTGTTGTTAGCCGCACAGAACGGCAAGTTGACGCTGGTACTGCGTCACCCGGGTGACGCTGGTGTAGCTGACGCCGCATTGTTTCCCGAGCCGAAAAATGTATTGCGTGAAAGAGCCGGCTTGTCGGCCGCAGACAAAGAGGAGTTGAAGACCGCGGATAACCAGGCATATGCAGGCGTGGATCTCACCAGCTGGGCCGGGAATGGCAGCACGGCGCGTCCATTTATTGCGAGTGGGAACTCCGGATCCAAGGGCACGAGCAGATCAGCGAATACGCTGGAAGTCATCAAAGGAACACAGCGTGAAAATGTCAGTTTTTAATCTGGACACACTTTATCGTTTCTCTGACCTGGATAAATAACAATGAGAATACTCAAGGCTCTGGTGATACTTGCAAGTCTGACGCTCGCCGTGCCGGTATTAGCTGACGACACTAGCTTTACGTTGCGGGTGCGTGAACAACGTGAGCTCAAGACGCCGGTTGATCTGGAACGGATCGCGGTCGCTGACCCCGAGGTGGCGGATGTGTTGGTGCTGCGTGGATCAGGTAAAAAAGCCGGGAGTGTACTGCTGGTGGGAAAAAAAGCCGGTAGCACAACAGTGACCGCGTGGCAGCGCAACGGTCCGACGCAAGTATGGCAAGTCAGAGTGCTCAGTGCATTGCAAGGTAGTCTGCCGGAAGAGGGAGTGGATGTCAGTATCAATAGTGAAGGTGCCAGCCTGCGCGGACAAGCGCCCTCATTGCTCTCGCATTCCAGAAGTGCCGGCGCTGCAACGCAGGCAGTAGGTAAAGATAAGGTGGTGGACACCTCAACCGTCGCCACCGGTGGCATGGTGCAGATCGATGTACAGATAGTCGAGTTCAGCAGAAATGTATTGAAGGAAGCGGGCTTTGATTTTCTGTTCAATCAAACACGGGGTTCTACCTTCAGCTTTGGTCTGAATAATTTTTCTAATGTTCTATCTGCAACGGTACGCACACCGGAACTACAAGCATTCAATTTGCTGGGTAATTCCAGCGTGAATGCCAAGGTGAAGCTGATAGAACAAAATGGTTTGGCACGTATCCTTGCCCGTCCCTCACTCATCGCGCTGTCAGGACAAAGTGCCAGCTTTCTGGCGGGTGGCGAAATTCCGGTACCACAGGCCGGTGGCCTCGGAACCATCACTATCGCTTATAAGGCATTCGGTATCGGTCTGACCGTGACGCCTACCGTGTTGGCATCGAATCGAATCGCTTTGAAAGTGGCGCCAGAAGCCAGTGACCTTGATTATGCCAATGCGATCACCGCCGCCAATATTACGATCCCGGCGATCTCTACTCGCCGTACCGAAACCACGCTGGAATTGGGTGATGGCGAAAGCTTCGTCATCGGTGGTTTGGTATCGCGCACCACCAAATCAGCTATTACCAAAGTCCCTTTCCTCGGTGACTTGCCTATTCTCGGGCCCTTCTTCCGCAGCATGAAGTACAACCAGGATGAAAAAGAACTCGTCATCATCGCCACGCCGCATCTGATCAAGCCGATAGCGAAAGGTGAGCAACTGCCATTGCCAGGAGAAGACAAGGAACGACGTGATACACCGGCCAATGCATGGGGTAGTTATGTGATGGGGGTCGCCGGGCGCGATGATTTACCAGGATTTTCAAAGTAAATAGTGGAGAGACAACCTTTGGAAAAGCTTATGGAACAGAGCCAGCAGCGCGAAACCGCGCATAGTGACAGCAACCGCTTTGTCTTTTGCTCGTCTAACGGTGCGCATTTGCGCTGGTTGGCTCACGCCTTAAAAGAGTGGTACGTCGTGCAGCAGGAATTGGCGCCTATCGCCTTGCTGACCGCGCGTGTTGCCGAGTGCAAACCACGTCTGGTCCTGCTGGATTTTTCGGGCAATTGCGGCGATAGCACCGCCAACTGCACGGCCGATATGATCGCACTGGCTCAATTGATGAAGACCAAAATGCCGGATGTGCCAGTGGTGGCAGTCGGCACCATGGATTATCCGGAAGGTGCGGTTGCGGCATTGCGCGCGGGCGTACATCACTTCATCGATATGACAGCGCCAGTAGAAGAGGCGCATGACGTCATTTACAAACTGGTGTCCGCGGTCGCCGCTCCTGCGGTGGCCATACAGGGCACGCTGATTACTTTGCTGGGTGCCAGAGCAGGCGTCGGCAGTACCACCATCTCGGTGCATCTGGCTGACATCCTGCAGCAACGCAAGTCGGTGCAGCATAAGGATTATCAAATCGGTTTGCTGGATCTGGGTTTGCCAGCAGGTGATGGCCAGCTGTACCTGAATGTCGCCGGCACTTACAGCTTTATCGATACCGTGCGCAACCGGCACCGCCTCGATCGCACCCTGATACAGACCGCACTCACCAACAGTCATAGCGGCATCAAGGTGATTTCACTGCCACGCATACTCAAAGAGATGGCGGGTATCTCGCATGACGATGTCTTGTCGCTTTTGACGCAGTTACGGTTGTACTTCGATGTGCTGGTGCTGGATCTGGGTGGCTTATCTGATCTGGATCTGGTCGAGACGATGGCGAATGCATCTGATCAGGTGCTCTTCGTCACCGACCAAAGCGCTGGTTCACTGGTATCTCTTTCGACCTTACTCAAAGACTTTAATAAACACGGTGGTGATGCGAGTCGTCGGCAATTGATTGTGAATCGCTATGACATACGTTATGGCATGAGTGCGCAACAGATTGCCGAACGTTTCAGCCTGCCCTTGGCAGCCGCGCTGCCGGAATGCACATTGCGCTTGATGAGCAGTGCGAATCAGGGAAAGTTATTACATGACGTCGCCAAGCACGATCCCTACGTGCGAGCGATACAGGATATGGCAGAGAAGTTGTTGAATCCGCATGCAGAAAAACATGCGGGCAAGTTGTCGAGCTGGGTACCAGGTTTTCTCAAGCCATAAAACAAACAACGGCACAGGCCGGGATAGAGGCACATCGAGATGAACGAACAAGCGGGAGTGGCGAACGAGGATGGAGCTTTTGTTAATACACAAAGGTTCCAGGACATTAAGACCGCGGCATACGACAATCTGCTGACGCGGATAGAGGAGCTCGGTGCCGAGTTCGGCCGCTGGTCGCGTTCGGCGATACAGCAATTCGTCAATCTCGATGTCGACGGCTTTGTCCGTTTGCGCCGCATTCCCCTCAATGAAAACGAAGTACGTCTGATCGCCGATGCACTGACCAAGGAATTGGCGGGGCTGGGTCCGTTGGAGGACCTGTTGGCGGACGCAGAAGTGGAAGATATTCTCATCAATGGCTACAACGATGTCTTCGTCTCGCGCCATGGCGTGCTGCAACGTGAGACCTTGCGCTTTACCGATAATAATCACGTGCTGCGTATTGTGCGGCGCATTCTCGCGCCGCTTGGGCGTCGCCTCGATGAATCCAATCCTATGGTCGATGCGCGTCTGCCCGATGGCGGTCGCCTCAATGTAGTGATAGAACCATTGGCCGTGGATGGCCCTATGGTATCGATCCGTAAATTCCGCCGCGATCCACTCAAGCCGAGCGACTTGCAACAACTCGGCACCTTGAATGAAGAATTGTTTGCCCTGCTGGAAAGCGCAGTTAAAGCACGCTGCAATATTCTGATCTCCGGTGGTACCAGCTCAGGCAAGACTTCGCTGCTGAATGCATTGGCCTTCTTCCTGCCAGAGAACGAACGGGTAGTGACGGTGGAAGATACCGCCGAGTTATCGCTGAACCATCCGCATGTGGTGCGTCTGGAATCGCGCGTAGGCAGTTTTGAGGGGACGGGTGTGGTCACCATCCGTGATCTGATCCGCAATAGTTTGCGGATGCGCCCAGACCGCATCATCGTCGGTGAGGTGCGTGGTGCCGAAGTGCTGGAAATGTTGCAAGCGATGAACACCGGACATGATGGTTCGATGGCCACTATCCACGCCAATACCCCGCGCGAATGTTTACACCGGATGGAAATGCTGGCCGGCTTTGCCGGGTTCCAGGGTAGTGAGTCCAGCTTGCGCCGTCAGATTGCGGGTGCTTTGGATTTCATCGTGCAGATCGGACGTTTATCGAACGGGCGCCGCCGCATCGTATCGATCACAGAAATCACCGGCGTCGGCGATAACATCATCACCACGCAAGAGCTGTATCGCCATGAAAGCTTCGTCGGACCGGATGGCGAAGATAAGGATCGCTGGGTGTCGCTGGGGATACAGCCACATTCACCCAAGCTGAAAAAAGTGCGTCCGCAAGCGCCTAACGGCAACACTCCGCAAAAGAGAAACTGATGAATGCGCTCGCCTTATGGATAGTTGCTGCAGCGGTATTGCTACTCGCTGGCGGCATCCTTCTATGGCAAAACGCGCGCTTGCATCAGCAGCAAGACGCGACTTCTGCGTTTGTCGATCACCAGATACGCAGCATGGAACACATGCAGGCCAGTACCGAGGTGGTGGAAGACACGCTGAGCAGCAATATGCCGCGCGTCGAATCGAATGTCTGGCGCAAATTCTGTCTGCGCGCAGGGATCGTACCAACCCCCTTGTTTTATAGCGTGTTGATATTGCCGGGTGTGTTGCTGACGCTGGGCGCTGCATATTTCGGCGGCATCTTGTCCATCCTCGGGACGATTTTCCTGTATGTGACGCTGTGTTACTTCCGCCTGTGGTTAAGAGCCACGCGCCGACACCAAAAGATGGTGCATCAATTACCGGCGTTTCTGGACACGATGGTCAGGCTGACGATCGTCGGTAACAGTCTGGAGTCGGCTTTTCAGGCCACCGTATTGACGACCGAAGAGCCGCTGCGTGAGTTACTGGATCGCTCGAATCGTCTGGTGCAAGCCGGTATGGATCTGGAGCACGCTTTGTTGCAAAAGGCGCGGGTCTATCAGATGACCGAGCTGGAGTTAATCGCCGCTGTCATCGGCGTCGCACTGCGCTTCGGTGGACGCGCTGATACCGTACTCGAACGTATGGCCGCCTTCATGCGTGACCGTGAGCATGCACAAAACGAGCTGGTCGCGCTCTCTGCGGAGACGCGTTTGTCGGCATGGATACTGGGCTTGCTACCGATAGGTCTGGGCGTCTTCATGATTATTTTCAACAACAGTATGTTTGTCACGATGATGGAAGATCCGATCGGCAAGAACATGTTGCTGATTGCCGCGGCGCTGGAAGTTTCCGGCGCTTATGCCTTGTACCGCTTCGCTAAATCGGTGTAACAACATGACGCCCCAAGTCCTCCAGGTTCTTTCGATACTGCTGTTTGCCTCCGCGGCATTGCTGGTCGGGGCAGTGCTCTTGCGTCGTGCCTGGCAATTCATGCGTAGTGAAAAAATATTGAACCGTCGCATCGATACGCATGAAAGCTTAAAAGAAGAAGCACGGCCGAGCGGGCCCTTCCTGCGCCGCTGCGTGGAAGACTTTCTGTCCTTTATGGCGAACTGGGTAGACACGCCTTTGGGTAAGCAATTAGTCGCTGAAGAAGACCGGGTCTTGCTAGACCAATGCGGCATTAACGATATCCGCGGCAAAACCATATTCTTCGCGACCCGTATTGTATTGGGCTTGGGCTTGCCTATCGTCGCCTGGTGGTTGTTGAGCGATGCCTCATTGTTCGTGTTGTTGTTCGCAGGATTCGCCGGCTTTGCGCTCGGCTATATGGGTCCGAAATGGCTGATGCTCATCAAGGCCAGAGAGCGTCGTCGCCAGGCGGCTGAAGAATTGCCACTGCTGATTGACTTACTGCGCTTGCTGCAAGGTGTTGGTTTGTCGATAGACCAAAGTCTGAATGTGGTGGAGAACGAATTTTCCAGCTCCTTGCCGATACTGAGCAAAGAGCTGCAAATTGCCGCGCAACAGTATTTGAACGGACGTAGCCGAGAACAATCTTTGCGGCGTTTTTCCACCATCTTCAATAACGAAGATATGAGCGCAATCGCGCGTCTGATTATTCAGGTCGATCGCTATGGCGGCGCGGTACAACAACCGTTGCAGCAATTTAGTGATCGGGTCAGAGAACAGCGCAAGCTGGATATGAAAGAAAAGATCGGAAAACTCACCGTCAAAATGACGGGAGTCATGGTCGTTGCACTACTGCCCGCCTTATTGATTATTACCGGCGGTGCAGGCTTTTTGGCCATCATACGTGCGCTTTCGTCGATAGGAAACTGATCATGAAATCCCCTCTGACCATCAGCGCCATAGCCGCCACATTATTGCTTTGCAGTGCTTGTGCCAGCTTTACCTCACCTGCCAATGATTTTGCCGAACGTCACGAAGCGGCGATACAACGTCAACAGGCAGAGCCGGACCGACCTGCACTGGACAATAAGCAGGTGTATCTGGACATGATCAAGAAGATGCAGGAGCGCTCTCTGTATTTTGCCTCTATCGCACACATAGAGGCGTATCAAAAAAGTTATGGCACGACGCCCGAAGTTCAGCGTTTATATGCGGATGCGATGCGCGCAACCGGGCAAGACGATGCAGCAGAAAAACAATACAAAAGCTTATTGAATGGGTCGGAAGCAGCTGCCGCCTGGCATGGTCTGGGCCTGCTGGCCGCGCAACGCGGTAACTCTGCTGTTGCGGTCGCCAATCTGCGCGAAGCGACCCGGCTCAATCCTACCGATGCTGCGGTACTGAGTGATCTGAGCTATGCGCTGATGAGCGACGGAAACAATGCCGCCGCCCGTGTGCCGCTATTGCAGGCGGTTGAGCTGGCTCCTGCCAGTCGCAAAGTTCTCAGCAATTTTGCTTTGTATCTTTTGCTGAGCGGCGATGTAAAAAAAGCAGAAGCCTTGATGGATGAGGCGAGGATGCCCGCCGACGTCAGAGCCGAGATAGTCAAACGCAAAAATATCATCGCTCAAGGTAAAGCCCCACTGGCAACAGAGGGTAGCGCACCGGCGCAACAAGCAGCCTTGAACACGATTGCCAGCGGTAACGGCATGCAGCTGCAACTGCAGTTGCAGTTGTTGCCGCCGAATGTGCCGCCCCGTCGCAACGAATGAATTGCAAGGAATAAACGTGGCTAAGCCGCGCGTATCTGACAACTTGGGGGATCTATGTCTGCATCGATGAAATGCCCACCGGCCATGCGATTGACGCCAGCGTTAGTGATGCTGGCCTTGCTTGCGAGTACGTCTATTTGCAGTGCGCAAAGCACTCCGTCCGGCAATATGCTGGACGCTCCGCCGGTACAAAAGAATCAAGCCAAGCGCGAGATAGGTGATGTCACTTCATCCCTCTTGCGCATGCAGGCAGAGGGGACTGCGGCGGGTGCCGCTTTGCCTATGCTGGGCGCGACCAGCACCATCAGCTGGGAGCGTTACAAGGATAGTTTCGCTTATCCGATACCTGAATATTTCGGTCGAACCGTCAAGAAATCCGAGGGGCAGTAACGGGCTGATTGCCTGCCACCGATATGAAAAACTGGCTGACATCACGTTTTGACAATAGCCGCGCTGCACAAGTGTCGCGTCAGCGTGGTTCTATTGTTGTGATGGCTGCGATAGGCATTTCGACGATGGTCATCTTGCTGGCCTCTATTGATATCGGCTACCTATTCTTTCAAAAACGAGAAATGCAAAAAGTGGCAGACATGGCTGCGCTGGCTGGTGCGCAGCAATTGGGCCGTAGTGCCAACTCGCCTGATGATCAGTGTGCATCTGGATTTGCGGTAGCCAGGGGGAATGCGCAAACCGCGCAAAACTTTACCGGCACGCTGACGATTGCTTGTGGCAGATGGGATCCGTCGATAGTTGTTAATCCACCTCATTTCCAGGTGTATCAAAATGGCGTAAGACCGAACGGAGCGCCGGCGCCGACAGCTATAAGTGTTTTGACCACCCGCAACTTCCGCAGTTTTTTTGGCACATGGGCTAACCGTGATGTCACTGCGCTGGCGATTGCGACGGCAGATGCGCCGATTGCGGTGTTCTCGGTGGGTTCCAGATTGCTGCGTTTCGATGGCGGGGTAGTACCGGGTTTGCTGACCCGATTGGGCGTCGATATCAGCGGTACTTCATTGGTTTCCTATAACGGGCTGGCCAATGCGAGTGTCACACCTGCAGGTTTATTAAAGCAGCTGGGATTTCAGATTCCAGTCAGCGCAGATGTCGGGACCATCAAAACCGCTGTGATGGCCAATGTGAGTGGCTGTACCAATGGGGCGTGCACCTTGCAGACCTTGCTCGGCGCAGTCTCGACTGTTGCTGGTCAACAGAATTTGGTGAGCGCACTTGGCTTGAGTGTCGCTCAGTTGAATTTGCCGGTACAGATTTTTTCTGACGCAACAGGTCGTGGTGGCATATTCGCACTGGTGAATGCGGCCAATGGCCAGTCGGCGTTGACGGCAAATGTGAATGCTTTGGAATTGGTGACGGCGATGATCGGCGTCGGGAACGGCCACCGTTTTGCGGATGCTCCTTTGGGTGTTTCGGTTCCAGGCGTATTGAATTCACAGGTGAAGATAGGCATAGTCGAGCCGCCTTCGATAGGTATCGGCGGCATAGGCACCACCGCATTTACTGCGCAAGTCAGGGTATTTGCACAGATACAAAGCAATTTGCTCAATGCGAATTTGTTGAAGGCAGATATACCGATGGTGATCGATGTCGTGAATGGATTCGGCACGATTACCGATATGTGCCGTGTCAAGATAAACGGCAAGGATAGCGCGACCATTACAGTCACTTCGCCAGTTCTGCAAACTTGCGTGGGCGGTTATACCGCAGCGAATGCGTTCGCGGTAAACGCGCCAGCCTGTAATGCAACTGCACCTGCGCATCCGCTGCTCAATGTGCTCAACGGCGGCCTGCAAATCAATACGAATTTGTTCGTCAATGGCTTGCCCAATACGGGCATCAAGAGCTTTGTGAAGGGCGAGTCCTATACCTTCCCTGGCAATAATCTTGCACTAGGCACGACGGTCTCGAATCTGATGGATGGCGTACTCGCAAAATTGCTGAATGCAATTTTGGGCGGAACCGCGCAAGGGAATGGACAGGGAACGGTGACCAATAGCACGCTGGCAGCGGGATTGTTGGGCGCCGTCAGTCAGGCCGGTAATGTGTTGGATACGGCCATTGGCACAGTCAAAGACGCGCTGTCGGTATTGAATACCTTCATTTCGAGCATCGGTACCAACGCCAGTTTGCTGGACATGGTCGGCAGCCTGGTCGCGGGCGTATTGAATACGGTGAGTACTGCCGTCAATGGCTTGTTTACCGGCATAGGCAATATTCTGGTCGCGGTACTGTGTGGTTTCCAGAGCCAGTGCATTTTGGCGCACCAACTGGATGGAACGCAAAATGGAACGAGCAAGGTATTGGTCACGATTTTGGGACTGGTGACTAAGTTGCTGGAACCTATTCTGGATGGGCTGGGTGCTCAAATCGCCACCTTACTGAATAACCTGCTTGGCATCAGCATAGGACAGGTAGACGTCACCCTGATCGACTTGAAATGCGGCGGCGGCGACAGCGTCAGATTGGTTCACTAAATGTCTTACAACGACTCTCAATATTTGGCCATGAAAAATAAAACATCCATAAGAAAGTGGTTTGGTTATCTCGGTTTTGATCATTTCATCGCGCCGCTGTTGATCAAAGTAATTTACTGGGTTGGGGTGCTGGTGATCGTGAGTGTTGGCATCGGTGGTTTCTCCGCTGTGTTTCATATGCCGGAGCGCGGTATCGGTGGCGTATCGATGGCCGTGATTGCAACGGTCTTGTCACTGTTGTTCTGGCGTCTGCTGTGTGAGTTGCTGATATTGGCTTTCAATATCTATGCAAGATTGGTGGAGATACGCAATCTCTTGTCGCACCGACAGGAGCGTATGGATGCATACCGCAAAGTGCCGAGCGTGCGCGCCTTGAATAACGATAGATGAATGAAAGCTGCGGTTAAATAGAATGCTAAAAAACAAAGCACCACAAGAGAATATCGATATTTACGTGTGGGAAGGTAAGTCGGATATTTACGACCGTATCGCGCGCTGCCTCGTCAGTTCCGAGGTAGATGTGATGCGTGCCGACGACCTGGACATGCAAACGGATCAACCCAAATTGTCGCCATCGATTGCAATTATTTCGGTGACGATGATAGACAGTGGTCGCTTTAACGCCGATGAATGGCAAAAGGCGCAAGGCATGCCGATTATCTGGGTGGCTGAAGCGCCACGTGCCTATGACTCGCGCGTCTACCCACCGGAGTATTCACACATCCTGATGCTGGACTTTACCTGCGCTGAATTGCGGCGGCTGGTGTTTGGTCTCGCGGGTGAGTTGCATGGCAGCCCCAAGTCAGCGCAAGAGCGTGATCCGCTGATCGCGGAATCTGATGTGATGAAGGCCTTGTTGAAAGAGACCGTCGCTTTCGCCGATTGTGATTCGAATGTGTTGGTCGGTGGCGAGACCGGGGTCGGCAAGGAACGCATTGCGCGTCTGCTGCATGAAAATCATCACCGCTACAGCAAGGGGCCGTTTGTGGCTGTCAACTGCGGTGCGATTCCGGACGGCTTGTTTGAGTCGCACTTTTTTGGTCACGCGAAAGGTGCGTTCACCGGCGCCATGCTGGCACACAAAGGTTATTTCGAGCAGGCCGATAACGGTACTTTGTTCCTCGATGAAATTGGCGATCTGCCTTTGTACCAGCAAGTGAAGTTATTGCGTGTGCTGGAGCAGAATAAGGTGACGCGGCTCGGTTCGGCGGTTGAAATTGACGTCGGCTTCCGTCTGGTGGCGGCAACCAATCGCAATTTGCGTGAGCTGGTCAAACAAGAGATGTTCCGTTCCGATTTGTATTACCGCCTGGCGGTGATTGAATTGCGTGTGCCGAGTCTGGAGGAACGCGGTGAGATCGATAAGATTGCGATCTTCAGCGGCATCGTCATGCAGATATTCAAGAACGCGGCACGTGATTCTGCGCCCTTGCCGGAAATTCCAGACTGGTTATTAAAGCAAGTGGCCAATACCCGCTTCAGGGGGAATGTACGTGAGCTGCGGAATATTGCTGAGCGCATCACGATTATTCATCGCCAGCTCGGAGACTGGGATCGCGGTGCGATAGATCGCGTGTTCCATGCCTTGCAGGAATTAAAGATAGAGTGCGATATCGAGGATCAGGGCGGTACGCGCAAGAAATGGGATGCGGCGGATCGCAGCCGGATTATTGAGGCGCTGGATGCACACAACTGGCGCCGGCAAGATACCGCGAACCATTTGAAGATGAGTCGCAAGGTGCTGTGGGAAAAAATGCGCAAGTTCCAGATCATCGACGGTGATCCGGAGCCGGGCGAAGCCGAACCTTAAAAATAAAGCCATATCGGTTGCCCGATATGGCTTTTTCGCTTCAGCTTACTTAACCAGTCTTTTTAATCAGCGCGGGATTTGCGCAAAACGTCCGCTGTTGAAGTCATCGATAGCCTGCACGATTTCTTCCTGCGTGTTCATCACAAATGGCCCGTGACCAACGATGGCTTCATCGATAGGTTCACCGCTGATCAATAACACGACCGCGTCATTGTTGGCCTCTATCGTGACACCGCTGCCGGCACGATCCAACAACACCATTTGTGCATCACGTGCGATAGCGTCACCGTTCACCGCCACCGTGCCACGCAGCACGATGAGTGCCGTGTTCCAGCCTTCCGGTACTGGCAATTCAGTGATGCTGCCCTGATTCAGGCGCATATCCCACACATGCATAGGCGTGAACGTATGCGCTGGTCCGGCATGCCCCTGATATTCACCGGCAATCACGCGTACCGTGCCTGCACCATCCGGTATCGCAACCGCAGGAATATCACGGTCAACGATGGCCTGATAGCCGGGCGCCGTCATTTTGTCCTTGGCTGGCAGATTGACCCACAGCTGCACCATTTCCAGCGCGCCGCCGGAGCGGGTGAAGGCTTCGGAATGGAATTCTTCATGCAGGATGCCGGCACCCGCCGTCATCCATTGCACGTCGCCGGGGCCGATCACGCCACCCTGACCAGTGGAGTCGCGATGTTCGACCTCGCCTTTGTAGACGATGGTGACCGTTTCAAAGCCGCGATGCGGGTGTGAGCCGACGCCGGGAGGGCGTTGCGCCGGGCTGAATTCAGCGGGGCCAGCGTAATCCAGCAGCAGGAAAGGGCTGAGTTGTTTGCCGTGACTTTGGTAAGAGAACATCGAGCGCACAGGAAAACCGTCACCCACCCAGTGCGGACGAGGAGCGCTATAGACGCCAATAATATTTTTCATGATTGCTTCCTTTTCAGATGCGACAGTATTGAAGATGATTAAGAATAAAGCAGGGACGATGATCTGAGTAGGCAGTAAAATCAGCCATCAGTGTCCTATTTGGTGAACGACGGAGCAGTCATGCAGGATTTAAACGATCTCTATTTCTTTGTGCAAGTAGTCGATCACGGCGGCTTTGCGCCTGCCGGACGGGCGCTGGGCATTCCCAAATCCAAGTTGAGCCGCCGTATTGCGCTGCTGGAAGAGCGGCTGGGCGTGCGGCTGATCCAGCGCACGACCCGGCAGTTTTCGGTAACCGAGATCGGGCAGACCTATTACGAGCATTGCAAGGCCATGCTGATAGAGGCGGAGGCGGCGCAGGATGCGATCGATGTGACCCGTGCCGAGCCGCGTGGGGTGGTGCGTCTGTCTTGCCCGATTACCTTGCTGCATGCGCATGTGAGCACCATGCTGGCCGATTTTATGGCGCTCAATCCGCACGTCACCGTGCATCTGGAGGCGACCAACCGGCGCGTCGATGTCGTCGCCGAAGCGATGGATATTGCGATCAGGGTCAGGCCGCCGCCGATACAGGATAGTGACCTGGTGATGCGCGTGCTGTCGGATCGTGGTCAGTGTCTGGTGGCCAGCCCCGCGCTCATGGAGATTTATGGGTCGCCGCAGGGGCCGACCGATCTGGCTGGCTGGCCTAGCCTGGCGCTGGGTTCGCCGCAGCAAACGCATGTCTGGAATCTGTTTGGTCCGGACGCTGCGCATGTCTCGCTACACCACCATCCGCGCTTCGTCACTGGCGATATGATGGCGCTGCGCGATGCTGCGCTGGCCGGCGTCGGCATTGTGCAATTGCCGCGCATGATGCTGCGTGAGCAACTGGCGGCCGGGACGCTGCTCAGTTTGCTGCCGGATTGGTCACCGCGGCGGGAAATCGTACATGCGGTATTTCCGACCCGACGCGGGGTGTTGCCGTCGGTGCGGGCCCTGATCGATTATCTGGCGGAGCGTTTTGAGGCCTTAAACGAAGATTGACGGGTGTTTTTCTCTGGTTATAGACGGCCACCCATTACTGCTGCATGGGGTGGATGCCAAAAGTGTTGTCCGGCGGGTAATGCACCAAATAAAGCGGGGGACAAGGCAGTGCTTTGCATTTGATCTCAAAGCCTGTGAAATTGGTGCTAAAACACCTGTTACTTTCGTTAAGTCGGATTTTTAAGTAAATCGCTCAGGGCGCATGAAAAGCAAGTTGTCCACGAAAAATCACTAAAACCATCTTTTTGTTTTTTTGCTGCAATCTTTTCTATTCTTTTCGTTTTCGCTGCATTAAGATTTGAGAGTTACGTTTTGATGTTTTTACATTTCCATACGGAAAATTTATCATTTGATATGTATGGAACAGCAATAAATTGTCACAAAAATAACTGAGGTCGGTTTGTCCCTGCCCTCGACCCACTAATACTCTAGCCGTATAAGCATGTCCCTAAAGCGTAACGATTCATCCGATAACCAGCTTTCCAGCTTGATGGAAATTGCCGGGGAGCTAGTGCTGCGACTCAATACGCGCGGAGAGATTCTTCACGTCAGCAAGCGTACCGATGCATTGATCGGTCACGGTTCCTCATTGGCCGGGATGAAGTTGTTCGAACTGGTGCGCCTGTCGGACCGGCATGCGATAGAGGCTGCCTTAAGGCAGGCGATTGCTTCGCGCGAAGTGACGCGGGTGAGTGTGCAAATGGCCACGCGCGCGGTCCTGCGCTGGTATGAATTGCAAATGATCGCGTATGACGATGGCGATGAAGCGGCCGTGCTGGTCGTCGGTCACGATATATCGGGACAGCAGGCGACCGAAGAGCGCCTGCGTCATATGGCGACGCATGATGAATTAACCGGTTTGCCGAATCGCTCCCTCTTGGCCGATCGCCTGCGCATGGCGATTGCGCAATCGCGCCGTACCGACCGCGGCTTTGCAGTGGTGGCGCTGGATCTCGATGGTTTCAAAAAAGTAAACGACGCACTCGGCCATCCGGTGGGCGATGCCTTGTTGCGTGTGGCGGCCGCGCGTTTGCGCGAAACCTTGCGCGATGTCGATACCCTGGCGCGCGTGGGCGGCGATGAATTTGTCGCGGTGCTGCACGGCGCCGTCGACGAAGTGGAAATACATAATGTGGCGCGCAGGATGATTGCCGCCATTCAGTTGCCGTTTGAAATCGATGGCAACGCGCTGTATGTCAGTACTTCGATTGGCGTTGCGATTTATCCGGCGCATGGCGAGACCGACGTCAAATTGCTGGCGCATGCCGATAGCGCGATGTATCGCGCGAAAGAAACCGGCAAGGCGCGCTGCATCATTTATAACCACCTGAGCTTCAACCAGGTCGAACATGATGTGACGATGGAAGCCGCGATGTTCGAGGCGGTGCGCAATGGTGAATTCCTCCTGCACTATCAGCCTATCGTCGATGCACATACCCGTCAGATCATGGGCTTTGAAGCCTTGATGCGCTGGATGCGGCCGGATATCGGCCTGGTGCCGCCGAATCAGTTTATCCCGATGGCGGAAAATAACGGCCTCATCAATTTGCTCGGTGCATGGGCGTTGAAATCCGCCTGTGTGCAATTGAAGCGTTTTGAAGAAGCAGCCGGCCGCCAATTGTATGTATCGGTGAATGTCAGTCCGCGCCAGTTCCGCAGCGATCAATTCCTCAGCATGATGGATGACGCGCTGAAATTATCCGGACTGACCGGCGACCAGTTATTGCTGGAAATTACCGAAGGCATCCTGATGTCGGATCCCGAGCATGCGGAAGCCCTGCTGGCGAAGATTACTGCGCGCGGTGTGCGCATTGCGATTGATGATTTCGGTACCGGTTATTCGTCGCTGGTGTACCTCAAGCGTTTCCCGATTGCCGCGCTCAAGATTGATCGCACCTTCATCAAGGATTTGCCGGACTCCATCAAGGATGCGGCGATCTGTAACGTGGTTCTCAGCCTGGCCAATCACCTGAGTTTGCTGACGGTGGCGGAAGGCGTGGAGAACGAGCGACAAATGGAATTTTTATCTGCACAGGGTTGTTCACTGATCCAGGGCTTTCATACCGGCTTCCCATTATTGCCGGATGCACTGATCGATATACTGAAAGCAGATGCCTTGGCTCTGCAAAATTAACCCGCCAAGCAAAAGACCTCGATTCATGACGAACCAAATTAGCCCAGCGATCAATCCTGAAAGAACCCTGGATTTACTGTGGACACGCGTACGCCAACGCGGAGATTTGCCCGGATTTTCAAAAGTAGTGACCGCCATCGTCGGCGCCATGCAAGGCGAAGACGACCGTGAATTCAATATGACGCGCACGGTATTGTCCGATCCGACGCTGACGCAGCGCGTACTGCGCCTGGCCAATAGCGCAATGTATTCGGCCTTCGGACAAAGTATCAATACGGTATCGAAAGCCGTCATCGTGCTCGGCACGGAAACCATCGGCCATCTGGCACTGGGCTTGAAATTGATCGACGGTTTGTCGGCAGCTTCGCAGGGCAGTTCGGATACGCGTAGTGAAATGGAACGCGCCGTGATGGCCGGCCAGATCGCGCGTCAGGTTGCATCGTCGACCACGCGTCGTGATACCGAAGAAGTGGTGGTCTGTTCCATCCTGCATTCGCTGGGTCGCCTGATGGTGTCCTTTTATTTGCCGGAAGAATGGGCCGAAGTGCAGGCGCGCGCGAGCAGCAACAATATTTCAGAAAACGAAGCAGCGCATGAAGTGCTTGGCCTCGAGCTGGATGAAATCGGTCGCCTGATCGGCAAGCGCTGGGGTTTGCCGAGCGGACTGGTGGCCAGCCTCAAGGAAATGCCGCCGCGTGTCGACGCGGATGCCAGCCATGAACCGCTGGAACATGCGGAATGGCTCGCTGCCGTTTCGACCATGTCGACGCGTTGTGCAGGTGTTTTGTGTGAAGACGATACGGCCTCCGCCGAAGGTGACCTGGCCGAGATCGCAGAAAACTATGCAGAAATGCTGGGCCTGGATTCGGCGGTCGTATTGTCGGCAGTCGATGCCGCACAAAAAGCATCGGAAGATGAAAGCCTGGCGCAGCAGGGCAAGCAGGCGGATGAGCCGGAAGCGCAAATGTCTTTGCCGCTGGGTAAACCGGCGGACTCCATCAATATCCTCAAGCGCGGCGTCGGCGATATGCACGACGAAGTGGCGACCGCCAGCACCGGTCAGGTCATGACGGTGGCGCTGGAAACCGTGTACCAGGGTTTGGGTTTGAGCCGTGCGGTTGCCTTCCTGCGCAATCACGATGAGGGCAAGTACGTCGCACGCATGTGTTTCGGTGAGTGCACGGAAGAAATGCTGGCGCGCCTGACTTTCAAGGATGCCTACCAGCCGGACGTATTCCATGCGGCACTCGCGAATGACAAGATGATTTTTGTCGAAGATGCGCAGGCGCCGGGCTTCCTCAGCAAATTGCCGCGCTGGTGGCGTGATGAATTATCGACGGCGCGCAGCTTCGTGATCCTGCCGCTGATGCTGAACTTCCATCCGGTCGGCTTTATGTACGGCGATTGGGATGCTTCCTTGCCGCTGTCCAAAATTTCGCAACAGGAAGTGGTCTTGCTGGATGAATTGCGGGCGCTGGTGGTCAAGGCGATCAGCTATCGCAACAAGCTCGACGAACCGTCCTGGACCCGCACGATGCGCTAATGCCGGCCTGGCAAAGGCGTATAGAAGAAAATCCGGTAATTGGGGTCAGAGTTGATTTAAACTGCATGAAATCAACTCAGGTGCAAAGCCATGGCCCGACTTCCCCGATTGGTTGTTCCCAACCAGCCCCATCACATCATCCAGCGCGGCAATGACCGCCAGCTGGTATTCCGCGACACCGCCGATTACCTGGAATTCCTGGCTCGCCTGCGCGAAGCGGCCAAGCAGTTCAAGGTCGCGGTCCACGCTTATGTCCTGATGCCGGATCACCTGCATTTGCTGGCAACGCCGGTCGACCAGGATGGCTTGTCGCGCATGATGCAATGGCTGGGGCGCTATTACGTGCCTTATTACAATCGCAAATACGAGCGCAGCGGCACACTGTGGCAAGGACGCTACAAGGCAACCGTGGTGGATGCCGAGCGCTACCTGATGACCTGTTGCCGATATATCGAAACCAATCCGGTGCGTGGCGGGCTGGTTGCGGCCGCCGGAGATTATCCGTGGTCCAGCTACCAGCACCATATCGGCCTGAAATCCGACCCCATCATTACCGACCATCCGCTGTATTGGGCTTTGGGCAACACGCCGTTTGAGCGTGAGGCTGCATATAAGGCATCGATAGAGCAGGGCTTGAGCGCGGTGGAAATAGCGGCCGTCAGCGATGCCACCCTGAAAGGCTGGGCTTTGGGTAGCGAGCAGTATAAATTGTCATTGGAGAAACAAACTCAGCGCCGGATCCGCCAGGTGAAGCGTGGCAGGCCGCCGCGCCAAGCTCCCGAGCCGCGCACCGAAAAGCCTTGATTGATGCGTGTTTTGAACCATTTTGGTGCAAAAATCAATCACTCTGTCCCCATTTAAAATTTGACGTCGCAATAGGGTGAATTTAATTGACACTGACCCTAATTGTTGAGGTTGAAATTGAGAATGCTCTGCACTATCCTTCAGGCTCATTGAAAAGTAGTGGAGAAGGCTATGCATGCGCAAGGTTTGTACGATCCGGCTAATGAACATGATGCTTGTGGCGTAGGTTTTGTCGCCCACATCAAAGGCAAGAAGAGCCATTCTATTGTTGAGCAGGGTTTGCTCATCCTCAAAAATATCGACCATCGCGGCGCTGTCGGTGCCGACAAGCTGATGGGCGACGGTGCCGGTATCCTGATTCAGATCCCGGACCAGTACTACCGCGAAGAAATGGCCAAGCAAGGCGTAACCCTGCCACCAGCAGGTGAATACGGCGTCGGCATGGTTTTCCTCCCGAAAGAAAACGCTTCCCGCATCGCCTGCGAACAGGAACTGGAACGCTCGGTGCTGGCTGAAGGCCAGGTTGTCCTGGGCTGGCGCGATGTGCTGGTCGACAAGGAAATGCCGATGTCGCCAACCGTGCGCGACAAAGAACCGGTGATCCGCCAGATCTTCATCGGCCGCGGCCAGGACATCATGGTGACCGACGCGCTGGAACGCAAACTCTATGTGATCCGCAAAGCCTCCGGCCACGCGATCCAGGCTTTGCACCTCCTGCACGGCCAGGAATTCTTCGTGCCGTCGATGTCGGCACGCACCGTTGTATATAAAGGCTTGCTGCTGGCGGACCAGGTCGGTGAGTACTATAAAGACTTGCAGGATCCACGCTGCGTCTCCGCGCTGGCATTGGTACACCAACGTTTCTCGACCAACACCTTCCCTGAATGGCCGCTGGCCCACCCGTACCGCCTGCTGGCGCACAACGGTGAGATCAATACCGTCAAGGGCAACTTCAACTGGATGCGCGCGCGCGAAGGTGTGATGAAGTCGGCTGTGCTCGGCGATGACCTGAAAAAACTGTTCCCGCTGATCTATGAAGGCCAGTCGGATACCGCCTGCTTCGACAATGCGCTCGAATTGCTGGTGATGGCTGGTTACCCGATCGCACAAGCGATGATGATGATGATTCCTGAAGCGTGGGAAAACCACACGACGATGGATGACAACCGTCGCGCCTTCTACGAATACCACGCTGCAATGATGGAACCATGGGACGGCCCGGCCGCCATGGCCTTCACCGACGGTCGTCATATCGGCGGTACTTTGGATCGTAACGGCTTGCGTCCTGCACGTTACATCGTGACCGACGACGACCTGGTCGTGATGGCTTCCGAATCCGGCGTATTGCCGATCCCGGAATCCAAAATCATCCAGAAATGGCGTCTGCAACCAGGCAAGATGTTCCTGATCGACCTGGACGCCGGCCGCATCATCGATGACAAGGAATTGAAAGATACCTACGCCAATGCCAAGCCATACAAACAATGGATTGAGTCGGTCCGTATCAAGCTCAATGAGCTGAACAAGGAAGCCGCGGAAGCGAAATCGAAAACCGCCTTGCTCGACCTGCAACAGGCATTTGGCTACACTCAGGAAGATTTGAAATTCCTGATGTCGCCGATGGCAACCACCGCTGAAGAAGCGACCGGTTCGATGGGTAACGACTCGCCGCTGGCAGTCATGTCGAACAAGGACAAGACGCTGTACAACTACTTCCGTCAGTTGTTCGCGCAAGTGACCAATCCGCCTATCGATCCGATTCGCGAAGCAATGGTCATGTCGCTGGTTTCCTTCATCGGTCCCAAGCCTAACCTGCTCGACACCAACAACATCAATCCGCCTATGCGTCTTGAAGTGTCGCAGCCGGTGCTCGACTATGCGGATATCGCCAAGTTGCGCAACATCGGTGCGCACACCGGTGGCAAGTTCAAATCGCATGAGCTCAACATTTGCTACCCGACCGCATGGGGCAAGGAAGGCATTGAAGCGCGCCTGGCTTCGCTGTGCGCGCAGGCAGTGGATGCGGTGCAGTCCGGCCACAACATCCTGATCATCTCCGATCGCAAGATCGATGAAAACCACGTCGCGATCCCGGCACTGCTGGCGACTTCGGCGATCCACTTGCACCTGGTCAGCAAAGGTATGCGTACCTCGACCGGCCTGGTAGTGGAAACCGGTTCGGCGCGTGAGACCCATCACTTTGCGCTGCTCGCCGGTTACGGTGCAGAAGCGATCCATCCCTACCTCGCGATGGATACCGTCAGCGAAATGGCGAAAGGCTTGCCAGGCGACTTGTCGCCGGAAAAAGCCATCGCCAACTTCCAGAAAGCAGTCGGCAAGGGCCTGATGAAAGTCATGTCCAAAATGGGTATCTCTACCTATATGTCTTACTGCGGCGCGCAAATCTTTGAAGCGATCGGCCTCAACAAATCGCTGATCCAGAAATACTTCAAAGGTACTTCGTCGAACGTCGAAGGTATCGGTGTATTCGAAGTGGCGGAAGAAGCGCTGCGCCTGCACAAATCGGCATTCAGCGCTGATCCGGTGCTGGCACATTCGCTCGACGCCGGTGGTGAATATGCTTACCGCGTACGTGGTGAAGAACACATGTGGACGCCGGATGCGATTGCAAAACTGCAGCATTCGACCCGTGCCAACAACTTCAGCACCTATAAAGAATACGCACAGATCATCAACGATCAATCGAAGCGTCACATGACCTTGCGTGGCTTGTTCGAATTCAAATTCGATCCGGCCAGCGCTATCCCGCTGGATGAAGTGGAGCCGGCGAAGGAAATCGTCAAGCGTTTCGCTACCGGTGCAATGTCGCTCGGTTCGATCTCGACCGAAGCGCACGCCACCCTCGCGATTGCGATGAACCGCATTGGCGGTAAATCGAATACCGGCGAAGGCGGTGAAGATACCAAGCGTTATCGCTCGGAACTGCGCGGCATTCCTATCAAGGATGGTTCGACGCTGTCGTCGGTGATAGGTAAGGATGTGGTTGAAGTGGACATGCCTTTGATGCCTGGCGATTCGCTGCGCTCGAAGATCAAGCAAGTTGCTTCGGGTCGTTTCGGTGTCACCACCGAATACCTGACTTCGGCTGAACAAATCCAGATCAAGATGGCGCAAGGCGCGAAGCCGGGCGAAGGCGGTCAATTGCCGGGTCACAAAGTGTCCGAGTACATCGCACGCCTGCGTTTCTCGGTGCCTGGCGTTGGCCTGATCTCGCCGCCGCCGCATCACGATATTTACTCGATCGAAGATTTGGCGCAGCTGATCCACGATCTGAAAAACGTCAATCCAAGCGCATCGATCTCGGTCAAGCTGGTCGCTGAAGTCGGCGTCGGTACCGTTGCTACCGGTGTCGCCAAGGCGAAAGCCGATCACGTTGTGATCGCCGGCCATGACGGCGGTACTGGCGCATCGCCATTGTCGTCGGTCAAGTTCGCCGGTTCGCCATGGGAACTGGGTCTGGCTGAAACGCAGCAGACCCTGATCCTGAACGGCTTGCGCACACGTATTCGCGTACAGGCTGACGGCCAGATGAAAACCGGTCGCGACGTAGTGATCGCCGCTTTGCTGGGTGCGGATGAAATGGGCTTCTCGACTGCGCCGCTGGTCGTCGAAGGTTGCATCATGATGCGCAAATGCCATCTGAACACCTGCCCGGTCGGTGTCGCGACACAGGATCCTGTCTTGCGCGCCAAGTTCTCCGGCAAGCCTGAGCACGTGGTGAACTACTTCTTCTTCATCGCAGAAGAAGCACGTCAAATCATGGCGCAACTGGGTATACGTACATTTGACGAACTGATCGGCCGTGCTGACTTGCTCGACAAATCGAAAGCGATTTCGCACTGGAAAGCCAAGGGCCTGGATTTCAGCCGCATGTTCTATCAACCGCCAGTGGCAGAAGGCGTTGCACGCTACCACGTGGAAGGCCAGGACCATGCACTCGAAAAAGCGCTGGACAACAAGCTGATCGCCCAAGCAAAAGCGGCGATTGAAAATGGCGAGAAGGTTTCCTTCATTTCGACGATCAAAAACGTCAACCGTACCGTTGGTGCGATGTTGTCCGGCCAGGTGGCGAAGAAATACGGTCACGAAGGTTTGCCTGACGACACCATCCACATCCAGTTGCAAGGTACCGCAGGCCAGTCGGCCGGCGCCTTCCTCGCACACGGCATTACGCTGGACCTTGTTGGTGAAGGTAACGATTACGTCGGTAAGGGTTTGTCGGGCGGTCGCATCATCGTGCGTCCAAACACCGAATTCCGCGGTCGTGCAGTAGAAAACATCATCAGCGGCAACACCTTGTTGTACGGTGCGGTAGCTGGCGAAGCCTTCTTCAACGGTGTGGCAGGTGAGCGTTTCGCAGTACGTAACTCGGGTGCGATTGCAGTGGTTGAAGGCACTGGTGATCACGGCTGTGAATACATGACAGGCGGTACCGTGGTGGTGCTGGGTGAAACCGGACGTAACTTCGCGGCTGGTATGTCGGGCGGTATTGCTTACGTCTACGACCCGAAAGGCGATTTCGCCAGCAAGTGCAATATGGCGATGGTTGCCTTGCACCCTGTGGAATCCGCAGCGGAACAGGAAAGCAAGGCGGAACACGCTTCCTGGCATAGCCATGTACGCGGCGCTGATGCGCAAACCGATGAAGCCATCCTCAAAGGTTTGATCGAGCGTCACTTCAAGTACACCGGCAGTACCCGTGCCCGCGCCCTGCTGGATGAGTGGAGCAGCGCCCGCAGCAAGTTCGTCAAGGTATTCCCGTCGGAATACAAACGCGCACTGGCTGAAATGCATGCTGCCAAGGCTGAACAGTCAGTATCAACCAAGGTCGCTGTGTAAGCTCCATCAGCACGGTCAAACAACGATGTCATGGCCCGATCGCAAGACGGTCGGGCCGAAACGAATGGTTTAGAAGGCGAGAGAAACATGGGAAAGATTACCGGCTTTATGGAATTCCAGCGCTTGCGCGAAGCAAGCGAGGAGCCGCAAAAACGTACCGCGCATTACAAAGAATTCACCATGCATCTGAGCGATGCAGATTCCAAAGTACAGGCAGCACGCTGCATGGATTGTGGTATCCCGTTTTGCAATAACGGCTGCCCGGTCAACAACATCATTCCTGACTGGAATGACCTGGTCTACAGCGGTGCATACAAGCAAGCGCTGGATACGCTGCATTCGACCAACAACTTCCCGGAATTCACCGGCCGTATTTGCCCGGCACCATGTGAATCCGCATGTACGCTGGGTATCAATGAAGATCCGGTCGGCATCAAATCGATTGAGCACTTCATCATCGACAAGGGCTGGGACAATGGCTGGGTCGTGCCACAAGTGCCTAGCGTCAAGACCGGCAAGAAAATTGCCGTAGTCGGCTCCGGTCCTGCCGGTATGGCAGCGGCGCAGCAGCTGGCGCGCGTCGGCCACGACGTCACCGTATTTGAAAAGAATGATCGCGTCGGCGGTTTGCTGCGTTATGGCATCCCTGACTTCAAGATGGAAAAATCCCACATCGATTTGCGCGTCAAGCAAATGGAAGCAGAAGGCGTAACCTTCCGCACCGGTGTACTGGTTGGCAAGGATTTCCCTGCAAACATCATCAACTGGGCGAAAGAAACCATCTCGCCAGAGCAAATCAATAAAGACTTTGACGCTGTCATCATCGCCGGCGGTGCGGAACAACCGCGCGATCTGCCGGTTCCTGGCCGTGAATTGAAGGGCGTGCACTTCGCAATGGAATTCCTGCCATTGCAAAACAAGGTCAATGCCGGCGACAAGGTCAAAGACCAGTTGATGGCCACCGGCAAGCACGTGGTTGTCATTGGTGGCGGCGATACCGGTTCCGATTGCGTTGGCACCTCGAATCGTCACGGTGCGGCATCGGTAGCGCAGTTTGAATTGCTGCCACAGCCACCGGAAGAAGAAAACAAGCCGCTGGTCTGGCCTTACTGGCCAACCAAATTGCGCACTTCGTCGTCGCACGAAGAAGGTTGCGAGCGCGATTGGGCGGTTGCCACCAAGCGCCTGGAAGGCAAAAACGGCAAGGTTGAAAAACTGATTGCCGCCCGCGTCGAATGGAAAGACGGCCGCATGCAGGAAGTACCTGATTCGGAATTCGAAATGAAAGCCGACCTGGTCCTGCTGGCGATGGGCTTTGTTTCCCCGGTGCAGCAAGTGCTGGACGCCTTCGGCGTCGACAAGGATGCACGCGGCAATGCCAAGGCCACTACCGATGGCGAAGGCTGCTACCGTACTTCGGTCGACAAAGTGTTTGCAGCCGGCGACATGCGCCGCGGTCAGTCGCTGGTGGTGTGGGCGATCCGTGAAGGACGTCAGTGCGCACGCGAGGTGGACGCTTTCCTGATGGGCGAGTCGGTCCTGCCGCGCTAAGCAAAAAACTTTTGGTGCAGAAAACCCGCCGCGTCGCAAGACCGGCGGGTTTTTTTACAACGTTTGGTGTATGTAAGCTGCCCAAAAGAAATGGGAGCGGGAGAGATTTCGTTTTCTGCACTACAATTATGACATTGCAAAAGAAATACTCCCCTAGTGTCTAATCTTGTTGAAATCCGCAATCTCCATTTTGCTTATGGTGAGCGTCCGATCCTGTCGGAGCTCAACATGGATTTCCCGCGTGGCAAAGTTGTTGCTGTCATGGGCGGTTCCGGTTCGGGTAAAACCACGGTTCTGCGCCTGATTGGCGGACAATTGCGACCACAGTCCGGGCAAGCCGCGGTTGATGGTCAGGTCGTACATCAGCTTGATAGCAAAGCTTTATATCAGTTGCGCCGCAAGATGGGCATGCTGTTCCAGCATGGCGCTTTGTTTACCGATATCTCGGTGTTCGAGAATGTTGCGTTCCCGTTGCGCGAACATACTGACTTATCCGAAGAATTAATTCGCGATCTGGTGCTGATGAAGTTGCACGCAGTCGGCTTGCGCAATGCGGCTTCGCTGATGCCTTCCGAGATTTCCGGTGGTATGGCGCGTCGCGTCGCCTTAGCGCGTTCGATCGCGCTGGACCCGCAACTGATTATGTATGACGAACCGTTCGCCGGTCTTGATCCGATTTCGATGGGCATGACGGCCAATCTGATCCGCAAGCTCAATGACGCGCTGGGTTCGACCACAATTTTGGTTTCGCATGATGTGCATGAGTCTTTCTCGATTGCCGATTATGTGTACTTCCTCTCCAAAGGCAGCATCGTGGCCGAGGGTACGCCGGCCGAGATGATGGCTTCCAGCGATCCGTATGTGAAGCAGTTCGTCAATGCCGAGCCGGATGGCCCTGTGCCTTTCCATTATCCAGGCAAGTCGCTGGCTGAGGATCTGGGTCTGGGAGCACGCTCATGATTTGGTTGTTGGAGACAATAGGGCGTCTGATTCGGGAATTTATTACCAACGTCGGTTTTGCTACGCGCACCTTTTGCGCGATTATCGGCGCCTCCGGTGATCTGTTGCGGCGCTTCCGTCTGGTTACCAGTCAGATTCACTTCATCGGCAACTACTCGCTGGTGCTGATTGCGGTATCAGGTTTATTCGTCGGCTTTGTGCTGGGCTTGCAGGGTTATTACACACTGAATAAGTATGGCTCGGAGCAGGCGCTGGGCTTGTTGGTGGCGCTGTCGCTGACGCGCGAACTGGGGCCGGTGGTAACTGCCTTGCTGTTTGCTGGTCGTGCCGGTACCTCGTTGACGGCTGAAATCGGCCTGATGAAAGCCGGTGAGCAGTTGTCCGCGATGGAAATGATGGCGGTGAATCCGCTGCAGCGCGTGCTGGCACCGCGTTTCTGGGCTGGCGTGATTGCGATGCCGATCCTGGCCGCGATCTTCAGCGCAGTGGGTATCTTCGGCGGCTATATCGTCGGCGTAAAAATGATAGGCGTCGATGAAGGCGCTTTCTGGTCGCAGATGCAGGGTGGCGTTGATGTCTGGAACGATATCGTCAACGGCGTCATTAAAAGTATCGTGTTCGGTTTCGCAGTAACCTTTGTGGCCTTGTATCAGGGCTATGAGGCACAACCTACGCCGGAAGGCGTGGCGCGCGCGACAACGCGCACCGTGGTAATCGCGTCATTGTCGGTGTTGTGGCTGGATTTCCTGCTGACCGCGCTGATGTTCAGCTAAGTTTCAATAAAAAGGGGCGCGGAGCGGCTCATGCACTTTTAGATTAAAATGTGCGCCCCTCCGACGCTTTGTTCGTGTGATGGAAGAGTGGACTATTTTTGAAAAATAGCGCTTTCTCCCATATTTGAGGTATCTGTTTATGCAACGAAAATCATTAGACTTGTGGGTTGGCCTGTTTGTGTTGCTGGGCGCCGCCGCATTGTTCTTTTTGGCGATGAAAGCCGGGAACATGAGTTCGCTGTCGTTCGAACAGGTTTATCCGGTCGTAACGCGCTTTGATAATATCGGCGGGCTGAAACCGCGCGCCCCGGTCAAGAGCGCTGGCGTGGTGGTGGGACGCGTGGCCGATATCTCGTTTGATGATAAAAGCTATCAGGCGACCGTGACCCTGAATATAGAAAGCCGTTATGTGTTCCCTAAAGATTCGTCGGCCAAGATTTTGACCTCGGGTTTGTTGGGTGAGCAGTACGTAGGTTTGGAACCAGGTGGCGATACCGTCAATCTGGCAGCAGGTGACAGAATTACAATGACACAATCGGCGATGGTGCTGGAGAACTTGATTAGTCAATTCCTCTTTAGCAAGGCAACCGAAGGGAAAGAAGACCAAAAATGAAAAATACCAGCAAAATACTATTGTTAGCATCTGCATTGTTGCTCGGCGGATGCGCCAGCACTAGAGCGAATAATCCGGCTGACCCGCTGGAAGGCTTTAACCGCGCCATGTTCGACTTCAACGATACGGTAGACCGTGTTGCCTTGAAACCAGCCGCGACCGCTTACCAGGACGTGTTGCCGTCGTTTGCACAGACCGGCATCAACAACTTCTTTGGCAACATTGGTGATGTCTGGACCATGGTCAATAACTTCCTGCAGGGCAAAGGCGAAGCCGGTATGTCCGACGTGATGCGCGTGGCAGTCAACAGCACCTTTGGTCTGGGTGGTGTGCTCGATATCGCATCGGAAGCAGGCATCCAGAAGCACAAGGAAGATTTCGGTCAGACTCTGGGCAAATGGGGCGTAGGCTCGGGTCCTTATGTCGTCCTGCCTTTGTTCGGTCCTTCGACCTTGCGTGATACCGCAGCTTTGCCAGTGGATATCGCCGGTGACCTGTGGACCTATGCCACACCAGTCGACGTACGTAACGTAGGTGCAGTGGTACGCGTGATTGATCTGCGTGCTTCGGCCTTGAACGCTACCAACTTGCTGGAAGACGTAGCGCTGGATCGTTACACCTTCATCCGTGGTGCTTATTTGCAACGTCGTCAAAGCCAGGTCGATGATGGTGCTGATACCAAGCCAGCTAATGACAAAGCGATCGGCCCACAAAGCTAAGCAAGCCGGTAGCTTCCTGTTACAGATTCGTTGACAGATATGGGTGCCGTGGTTGAACCACGGGCACCTGAGGCAGTCGAACTGCAGGAAAACGAGCTGGTTGCATGCGGTAAGGCGTGATCCGATTATCGCGGCATGTACTGATTCTCTTGCAATTGGGCATGCCGACTATCTGTCAGAAATTAAGTTGGGGAAATATGAATATATTGAAAAAATTGTCGTTCGCAGTCGCAGCCTTGATGTTCGCCGGCTATGCCGCAGCACAGGAAGCGCCGGACGTCCTGATCAAACGTATCAGTGAAGACGTGATGGCAACTGCCAAAACGGACAAAGAAATTCAAAGTGGTAACCCACGTCGCATCCAGCAGGTGGTGGATGAAAAAATCTTGCCGCACGTAGATTTCCAGCGCATGACTTCGCTGGCAGCCGGCCGTTATTGGCGTGATGCAACACCGGAGCAGCAAAAGCAGCTGACCACAGAATTCCGTAGCTTGCTGATGTACACCTACTCAGGTGCTATTTCGCAAATTCGCGACCAAAAACTCGAGTATCGCCCGCTGCGTGCTGATCCTGCCGATACCGAAGTCATTGTTAACACACAAGTTATTCAGCCACGTGGTGAGCCTATCCAGTTGAGCTATCGTCTGGCCAAGTCGCCTTCCGGCTGGAAAATCTATGACGTCAATGTACTCGGCGCATGGTTGGTTGAAACCTACAAAGGCAGCTTTGCTGCAGAAATCAGCAAGTCGGGTATCGATGGCCTGATCAAAACTTTGTCGGAAAAAAACAAGAAACTCGCCGGTAGCATCGCGAAAACAGGCAAGGCTTCCTAAGTATGTTCCAGCCCGGTACATCGCTCACTTTCGACACTGCCAAATCGGCATTGAGCGCTGGTTTGCAGGCGATCGCTGCCGGGCAGACGGAATTTGATTTTGCCAAAGTGGAAACTGTCGATTCAGCGGCAGTTGCCACCATGCTGGTGTGGCGTCGTACCGCCAATGCCGGCTCCCTGCCGCTGAGCTTCAACAATCTGCCGGACAATCTGCGCAGCCTGATTTCCCTCTATGACGTGGCCGAATTGATCGGTACCGGCTCCGCGCGCGCCGACCTGCCACATCATTGACCCCGCCTACATTCCCTGCGTCCTACGTTTCACCGCCTCTCATGCAGGGGCTCAACGTGAAAATCCAATATAATCAAAGGTTTTCGCATCCGGTAGCGTGATTTGCGCCGCCGCCCGCGTTCCATTTTGCGTAAAGTGTTCTGAGCCACCATGGCTGCAATTCAAATAAATAATGTCGAAAAAAGCTATCGCGCGCTGAAAGCGTTGAATGGCGTTTCACTTTCCATAGAAGAAGGTGAATTTTTCGGACTGCTCGGCCCCAACGGTGCGGGCAAAACCACGCTGATTTCCATCATCGCGGGCCTCAATCGTGCCGACTCGGGTAATGTCACCATCCACGGCCATGACGTCGTCAGCGATTACCGCCAGGCGCGCAAGCTGCTGGGCGTGGTGCCGCAGGAACTGGTGTTCGATCCCTTCTTTACCGTGCGTGAAACCTTGCGCATGCAATCCGGCTATTACGGCCTGAAAAATAACGATGCATGGATCGATGAGGTCATGCATCACCTCGACCTGACCAACAAGGCTGACGCCAATATGCGCGCGCTGTCCGGTGGTATGAAACGCCGCGTGCTGGTGGCGCAGGCGCTGGTGCACAAGCCGCCGGTGATCGTGCTGGATGAGCCGACCGCCGGCGTCGACGTCGAGTTGCGCCAGACTTTATGGAAATTCATTTCGCGCCTGAATCGCGAAGGCCACACCGTGGTCCTGACCACGCATTACCTGGAAGAAGCACAGGCGCTGTGCAATCGCGTCGCGATGCTGAAAGGCGGGCAGGTAGTGGCACTGGATACGACTTCGACGCTGATCAAGCGCATCTCCGGTTCGCAACTGGTGGTGCAGCTGGCGTCCGGCAGTTTGCCGGATGAGTTGAAGGAACTGGTCTCGCATCCGGAAGAACTGGTCTTCGGCAATAAATTCACGCTGCGCGTCAATGATTACAGCGATGTTGAGCCCATCCTCGCCAGGCTGCGCCTGGCCGGGGTGGTGATAGAAGATATGCAATTGCAACAAGCGGATCTGGAAGACGTCTTCATCCAGATTATGGAAGGTGAGAAATGATAGGCTTCCAGACCCTGTTTTATAAGGAAATGCTGCGCTTCTGGAAAGTGGCGACGCAAACCGTGGCTGCGCCTATCCTGACCGCAGTCTTGTACCTGCTGATCTTCGGCCATGTGCTGGAAGACCATGTGCAGGTATATCCGGGCGTGAAATACACCGCTTTCCTGATTCCCGGCCTGGTGATGATGAGCGTATTGCAGAATGCATTCGCCAATTCCTCATCGTCGCTGATACAGTCGAAGATCACCGGCAATCTGGTGTTCGTCCTGTTGCCGCCGCTGTCGCACTGGGAATTGTTCAGTGCCTATGTGATGGCTGCCGTGGTGCGTGGGCTGGTAGTCGGCAGTGGTGTGTTCATCGTGACCGCATGGTTTGCCGATATGTCTTTCGTTGCACCGTGGTGGATTTTGATATTCGCGGTACTCGGCGCGGCGATGCTCGGCACCATGGGTTTGATCGCGGGAATCTGGGCGGAGAAATTTGACCAGCTCGCGGCATTCCAGAATTTCCTGATCATGCCTGCGACCTTCCTGTCCGGTGTGTTTTATTCGGTGCATTCGCTGCCGCCGTTCTGGCAGACCGTGTCGCATATGAATCCGTTCTTTTACATGATAGACGGCTTCCGTTATGGCTTCTTTGGCCAGTCCGATGTGAATCCGCTCGTCAGTTCCACGGTCGTTGCATTTTTCCTGGTGTTGCTGGCAGGCGTCGGCATGTCGCTCCTGAAGAGCGGCTACAAGCTGCGCCACTAGCCTTGCTTACACCTGTTTATTCATCCCATCATCACCATATTAGATAAAGGCAGAATCATGTTGCCCACACCAGAATTAGTTAAAAGTTATATCGCAGCCGGCCTGAATTGCTCGCACCTCGAAGTCAGCGGCGACGGCGCGCATTTCGAAGCAGTGATCGTGTCGGAAGCATTTGCCGGCAAGCGCCTCATCCAGCGTCATCAATTGGTGTACGCGGCCCTGGGCGACCGCATGCGCGAAGAAATCCACGCGCTGTCGATGAAGACGCTGACACCGGAAGAATTCCAGAAGTAAGCACCGGCGTATTGCACAAAGCAGCCTTGAACGTAGCAGCTATAAATGTATTAGCTATAAATGGATAAGCTTTTAAATGGATAAACTTTTGATACAGGGCGGTCATCGCCTCTCCGGCGAGATCGCTATTTCCGGTGCAAAGAATGCGGCGTTGCCGATCTTGTGCGCGGGCTTGTTGACGGCTGATACCGTGCAACTGAGCAATGTGCCGAACCTGCAGGACGTGACGACCATACTGCGCCTGCTGCGCCAGATGGGTTTGCGCGCCGAGCAGGATGGCGACAAGGTTGTCCTCAACGGCAGCGCCATCGACAAGCTGGAAGCGCCGTATGAAATGGTGAAAACCATGCGTGCCTCCATCCTGGTACTGGGCCCTTTGCTGGCGCGCTTCGGTGAAGCCAAAGTCTCCCTGCCGGGTGGCTGCGCGATTGGTTCGCGTCCGGTCGACCAGCACATCAAGGGTTTGCAGGCGATGGGTGCCGAGGTCACGATAGAGGCCGGTTACATCCACGCCAAGGCCAAGAAGCTCAAGGGCACGCGTATCGTGACCGATATGATTACCGTCACCGGCACCGAGAACCTGTTGATGGCGGCAACGCTGGCAGACGGCGAGACCATACTGGAGAATGCAGCGCGCGAACCGGAAGTGACCGACCTCGCGCACCTGCTGGTGGCGATGGGTGCGAAGATTGAAGGCATAGGCACCGACCGCCTGGTGATCCAGGGTGTCGAGCGTTTGCATGGTGCGTCGCACGCGGTGATTGCCGATCGTATTGAAACCGCGACCTTCATGTGCGCGGTGGCGACGGTGGGTGGCGATGTCACCTTGCGCAATGCGCGTACCGATACGCTGGATGTGGCCTTCGACAAATTGCGCGAAGCGGGTGCGATCCTGACTTCCGGCGACGACTGGATCCGCGTGCAAATGGCTTCGCGTCCGAAGGCGGTCAGCTTCCGTACCACCGAATACCCGGGTTTCCCGACCGATATGCAGGCGCAATTCATGGCGATGAACTGTATCGCTGAAGGCAGCAGCCGCGTGATCGAAACGATTTTTGAAAACCGTTTCATGCATGTACAGGAAATGAATCGCCTCGGTGCCGCGATTACGATTGAAGGCCATACCGCTATCATCAATGGTGTGGATAAGCTGGTGGGTGCGCCGGTAATGGCGACCGACTTGCGGGCTTCGGCATCGCTGGTGATTGCCGCCCTGGCCGCAGAAGGCGAAACACTGATAGACCGTATTTATCATCTGGATCGCGGTTACGACCGTATGGAAGTCAAATTATCCGCCGTCGGCGCACACATCCAGCGAGTGAAATAATGACGCAAGAAACCCAACAACTGACACTGGCGCTATCCAAGGGCCGCATCTTCGAAGAAACCCTGCCGCTGCTGGAAGCCGCCGGCATCAAGGTCACCGAAGATCCGGAAACCTCGCGCAAGCTGATCCTGCAAACCAATGACGCGAATGTACGCGTGATCATTGTGCGCGCGTCGGACGTGCCGACTTATGTGCAATATGGCGCCGCCGATTTCGGCGTGGCCGGCAAGGATGTCCTGCTCGAGCATGGCGGCGAAGGCCTGTACCAGCCTATCGACCTGAATATCGCGAATTGCCGCATGTCGGTCGCAGTCAAGGATGGCTTCGATTACGAAAGCGCCGTGCAGCAGGGCGCGCGTTTGCGCGTAGTCACCAAATACGTGCAGACTGCGCGTGAGCATTTCGCGGCGAAAGGTGTGCACGTCGACCTGATCAAATTGTACGGTTCGATGGAGCTGGGACCTCTGGTTGGCCTGGCGGATGCCATCGTCGACCTGGTCAGTACCGGCAGCACCTTGCGCGCCAACCATCTGGTTGAAGTGGAACGCATCATGGATATCTCTTCGCGCCTGGTCGTCAACAAGGCGGCGTTGAAGCTGAAACGTGAACGCCTGCAGCCTATACTTGAAGCATTTGAAAAAGCATCGAAACGTTCGTCTTGATGTTGCAACAACAGGATTCGATTCCTACATGGCTTGATTGAGAAAAATGATGTCCATACAGATACGCAAATTTGATTCCACCCACCCCGACTTCCGCCAGCAACTGGCTGACGTGCTGGCCTTCGAAGCCAGCGAAGACGAGGCGATTGATCGTGCAGTGCTGCGCATCCTCGAAGATGTAAAAAAACGCGGCGATGTGGCGGTGCTGGAATATACGAAACAGTTCGACCATGTCGAAGCGGGCAGCCTGCAGGCTTTGGAAATCAAGAGCGCAGACTTGCAAGCCGCCCTGGCGCAATTGTCGCCGGTGCGTCGTGCCGCCTTGCAGACGGCGGCGGATCGCGTGCGTGCGTATCACGAACGGCAAAAAAGCGAGATCGGTTCCGACGGCTTCAGCTACACCGAAGGGGACGGCACCATCCTCGGCCAGAAAGTCACGCCGCTGGATCGCGTCGGCATTTATGTGCCGGGCGGTAAAGCTGCTTATCCGTCATCGGTATTGATGAATGCAATCCCGGCCAAGGTCGCCGGCGTGCAGGAAGTCATCATGGTGGTGCCGACACCGAACGGTGTGCAGAATGAACTGGTACTGGCGGCGGCGGCCATGTCCGGCGTGGATCGCGTATTTACCATCGGTGGCGCGCAGGCAGTTGCGGCTCTGGCTTACGGTACCGCGACCATTCCGCAAGTCGACAAGATCGTCGGCCCGGGCAATGCCTATGTCGCGGCAGCCAAGCGTCGCGTCTTCGGTACCGTTGGTATCGACATGATTGCCGGTCCTTCGGAAATCCTGGTGGTATGCGACGGTACGACCAATCCCGACTGGATCGCGATGGACTTGTTTTCGCAAGCCGAGCATGACGAGCTGGCGCAATCCATCCTGATTTGTCCGGATGCAGCTTACCTCGATGCAGTGGCGGAAAGTATCAACCGTCAACTCGCCGACATGCCGCGCAAGGATGTGATCACCACTTCGCTGACGAATCGTGGTGCGATGATCAAGGTGCGCGATATGGATGAGGCATGCGAAATCGCGAACCTGATCGCGGCGGAACACCTGGAAATCTCGACCGAGAATCCGCAGCAATGGGCGGACAAGATTCGCCATGCGGGTGCGATGTTCCTCGGCCGTTTCTCTTCCGAATCGCTCGGTGATTACTGCGCTGGTCCTAACCATGTGTTGCCGACTTCGCGTACTGCACGGTTTTCTTCGCCTTTGGGTGTGTATGACTTCCAGAAGCGTTCCAGCATGCTGCAAGTCAGCGAAGGCGGCGCGCAGACATTGGGCAAGGTTGCGGCGGAACTGGCCTACGGTGAAGGCTTGCAAGCCCACGCCCGCTCTGCGGAATACCGGCTGAAATGATGAAGCGGATGCGGCCATGACAGATTGGCGCGATCGCATATTCTGTGAGGATGCGCTGGCTGGACTGGCGCGGATTCCCGATGCGGCGATCGACCTGATCATCGCCGATCCGCCGTACGGGCTGGGCAAGGATTACGGCAACGATTCCGACAAGCTCGATGCCGATGCCTACCTGAGCTGGATGGAGCAGTGGATAGACGCCGCGCTACCCAAGCTCAAACCGAACGGCAGTCTGTATATATTCCTGACCTGGCGTTATTCGCCGGAAGTATTCGTCATGCTGAAGAAACGCATGACGATGCTCAATGAAATCGTCTGGGACCGACGGGTACCGTCGATGGGCGGCGGCACCCGGAAGTTTTCGTCGGTGCATGACACCATCGGTTTCTTCGCCAGGGCCAAGGATTACTATTTCGACCTGGATGCGGTGCGCATTCCTTACGATGCGGAAACCAAGAAGGCGCGTTCCCGTTCCATCTTCGTTGGCGCCAAATGGCTGGAGATGGGTTACAACCCGAAAGATGTATGGAGTGTGTCGCGCCTGCACAAGGAACACCGCGAGCGCGCCGACCATCCAACCCAGAAGCCGCTGGAAATCGTCGAGCGCATGTTGAAGGCATCGTGTCCGCCGGGTGGCGTGGTACTCGATCCTTTCATGGGCAGCGGCACGACGGCGGCGGCGGCCAAACGTTGCGGACGTCACTTCGTCGGTTTTGAGTTGAATGCCGAATATTGCGAGATGATAGAAAAACGCTTGCAGGCCCTGGAGCCGATTGTTGAGTCCAATATTGCACTCGCGCCGGGGCAGGAATTTAATCCGGCGGCCGAAGAAAACTGATTTATATGATGTGTAATTGCCAAACATCCGGGCTTTTCGGCTGATTCTTTCGCTTCCCGGTGCAAAAACGGGCCGGATGTGGCGAATCAGGTGCCGGAAGCCAAAGTCCTTGCTGAAAATGTGGGTAAAATGCATGTATTGCCAGAAAGTTGGCTAAGCTTTACGTCTGAAGAGACAAAGCGACTTATATCTCGATGCTGTCCAGGCATCACTCTCATCGTCATTACTGGTTGTTAATTGAATATGTCTACGCCACGCACTGCAGAAATCACGCGCAATACCAACGAGACGCAAATCCGCGTTGCGATCAATATCGATGGTACCGGTCAGCAAAAACTGAATACCGGCGTGCCTTTCCTCGACCATATGCTGGATCAGATCGCCCGCCACGGCCTGATCGATCTGGATATCGAAGCCAAAGGCGATCTGCATATCGATGCCCACCACACGGTGGAAGACGTCGGTATCACGCTGGGCCAGGCTTTCGCCAAAGCGATCGGCGACAAAAAAGGCATCCGTCGTTACGGCCATTCCTATGTGCCGCTGGATGAAGCATTGTCGCGCGTCGTGATCGACTTCTCCGGTCGTCCGGGGCTGGAATTCCACGTGCCGTTCACGCGTTCGATGATAGGCACTTTTGATGTCGATCTGACACACGAATTCTTCCAGGGCTTCGTCAATCACGCCTTGGTATCTTTGCATATCGATAATTTGCGTGGCGCGAATGCCCACCATCAGTGCGAAACCGTATTCAAGGCATTCGGCCGTGCATTGCGCATGGCGGCTGAACTGGATCCGCGTTCCGTTGGTACGATTCCATCGACCAAAGGCAGCCTGTAAGCTGCTCGCGGCCTGCAAGAGAATTTCAATTCACTGAAATCTGAATCAACCAGTATGAACAAAATAGTTGTAGTGGATTACGGCATGGGCAATCTGCGCTCGGTCGCACAGGCTTTGCGTAAAGTGGCGCCGGAAGCGGATGTCCGAATTTCGGGCGAGCTCAATGATATCCATACGGCCGACCGCCTGGTCTTGCCAGGGCAGGGCGCGATTCCGGATTGCATGCGTTCGCTGCAGGAATCCGGTTTGCAGGAAGCCCTGCTCGATGCCGCCCGTAACAAGCCTTTGTTCGGCGTCTGTGTCGGCGAGCAACTCATGTTCGACTGGAGCGAGGAAGGCGATACCGCCGGCCTCGGCTTGTTTCCGGGCAAGGTTATTAAATTCCGTTTTGACCAGCAATTGCAGGAAGACGGCTCCCGTTTTAAAGTCCCGCAAATGGGCTGGAACCGCGTGCATCAGGCGCAGTCACATCCGTTGTGGGATCAGATTGCTGACGACAGCTACTTTTATTTCGTGCATAGTTATTACGCCATCCCTGCCGACCGCGCCCATATCGTAGGTGAAACACCTTACGGCGCGCCGTTTTGCAGTGCGATTGCACGCGATAACATCTTTGCGACGCAGTTCCATCCGGAAAAAAGCGCCACGGCCGGGCTGCAGCTGTACAAGAATTTTGTTCACTGGAATCCGTAAGCCTTATTCACTATCGCTTTCTTTTCTACTTACAACCTCACACTCCAAACGTATCCATGCTGCTCATACCTGCCATCGATCTCAAAGACGGTCACTGCGTTCGCCTGAAACAAGGCGATATGGACCAAGCCACTGTATTTTCCGAAGACCCTGCCGAAATGGCGCGTCACTGGTTATTGCAAGGTGCGCGTCGTCTGCATCTGGTTGATTTGAACGGCGCGTTTGCCGGAAAGCCGAAGAATGAATCGGCGGTCAAATCGATTTTGCAGGCAGTCCGCGAATACGCGGAAAAAAATGATATTGAAGAAATCCCGGTGCAACTCGGCGGCGGGATTCGCGACCTCGACACTATCGAACGTTATCTCGATGACGGCCTGAGCTACATCATCATCGGCACCGCCGCGGTCAAGAACCCGGGCTTCCTGCACGACGCCTGCAGCGCTTTCCCGGGCCAGATCATCGTCGGCCTCGACGCCAAGGATGGCAAGGTCGCAACCGATGGCTGGAGCAAGCTGAGCGGTCATGAAGTGATCGACCTCGCGAAGAAATTCGAAGATTACGGCTGTGAATCCATCATCTACACCGATATCGGCCGTGACGGCATGATGGGCGGCGTGAATATCGAAGCCACCGTCAAGCTGGCACAAAGCATGACGATTCCTGTCATCGCGTCCGGCGGCGTGCATAACATCAAGGATGTGGAAGCACTGTGCGCGGTACAGGATGAAGGCATCGAAGGCGTGATTTGCGGTCGTTCGATTTATGAAGGCACGCTGGACTTGCGCTCGGCGCAGGACCGTGCGGATGAATTGACCGACGCAGCACCGGAAGCGGACGCATGACACTGGCAAAACGCATCATCCCTTGCCTCGATGTGACCGCCGGTCGCGTCGTCAAGGGTGTTAATTTCCTCGAATTGCGCGATGCCGGCGATCCGATCGAGATCGCGCGTCGTTATGATGAGCAGGGCGCGGACGAGATTACCTTTCTCGACATCACCGCGACCTCGGACGGGCGTGACCTGATCCTCGATATTATCGAAGCGGTGGCATCGCAAGTATTCATTCCGCTGACGGTGGGCGGCGGTGTGCGCGCAGTGGATGACGTACGGCGCCTGCTGAATGCCGGTGCGGACAAGGTCGGCATCAATAGTTCCGCCATCAGCAATCCGCAACTGGTATTCGATGCCGCACAAAAATACGGCTCGCAATGCATAGTGGTCGCCATCGATGCGAAGAAAGCGGCAGATGGCCGCTGGGAAGTATTCACGCATGGCGGGCGCAAGGCTACCGGCCTGGATGCGGTGGAATGGGCGAAGAAAATGCAAAACCTGGGTGCCGGTGAAATCCTGCTGACCAGCATGGACCGGGACGGCACCAAGATCGGTTTCGACCTGGACTTGACGCGCTCGGTATCGGATGCGATCAGCATCCCGGTGATTGCTTCCGGCGGCGTTGGCGGTTTGCAGGATCTGGCGGACGGCGTCAAAGTCGGTCGTGCCGATGCGGTGCTGGCGGCCAGCATCTTCCATTACGGCCAGCACACGGTGCAGGAAGCCAAGCGTTTCATGGCAGATCAAGGTATTCCAATGAGGTTGGTATGAGCAGCAATGCAAAATGGCTGAATAAGGTGAAGTGGGATGAGCACGGCCTGGTGCCGGTCATCGCACAGGAAGTCGGTACGAACGACGTGCTGATGTTTGCGTGGATGAATCGTGATGCGCTGGCCAAAACCATAGAAACCGGCGAAGCGATCTACTGGAGCCGTTCGCGCAAAAAACTGTGGCACAAGGGCGAAGAGTCCGGCCACACGCAAAAAGTCCATGAAGTGCGGCTCGATTGCGATGAAGACGTGGTCTTGCTCAAGGTTGAGCAGGTCGGCGCGATCGCCTGCCATACCGGACGCCACTCCTGCTTCTTCCAGAAGTTTGAAGGCGGCGCCAAGGACGGCGACTGGGAAACTGTCGAGCCTGTGCTGAAAAATCCGGAAACGATTTACAAGTGAAAGCAGAATCGCATGAGTGAAACCCTGAAACGCCTGTCGGCCGTGATCGAATCACGCAAGCCGGCCAATGGCGGCGATCCTGAGAAATCGTATGTGGCGCGCCTGTTCAGCAAGGGCGACGACGCGATCCTGAAAAAAATCGGCGAAGAAGCGACCGAACTGGTGATGGCGGCCAAGGATGCGCGCGCCGGTGCGGATAAGTCCAAGGTTTTGTACGAATGCGCCGACCTGTGGTTTCATTCCGCCGTGCTGCTGGCGCAATTCGATTTGACGCCGCAGGATGTGCTCAATGAGCTGGCGCGGCGCGAAGGCATTTCCGGAATCGAAGAAAAAGCTGCGCGCAAAGCAGACTAATTATCACCACATCTGATACGCTGGCGTTGAGAACCAACCACGATGGAGTTTCATTTGGATAATTGTATTTTTTGTAAAATTGCCGCGAAACAAATTCCTGCGCAGATTATTTATGAAGACGACGATCTGCTCGCATTCAAAGATATCAATCCTGCCGCACCGGTCCATTTCCTGATCATTCCAAAAAAGCATGTCGCCACGCTGGCTGATTGCACGCCTGATGACGCGGCTTTGTTGGGTAAAATATCCTTGCTCGCGCCGAAGCTGGCGCAAGAGCAGGGCGTAGGTTACCTGGCAGATGGTAATGGTGCTGGCAGCGGTGGTTTCAAAACGCTGTTCAATATCGGGCCGGATGGCGGGCAAGAGGTGTACCATCTGCATATGCATGTGCTGGGTGGGCCGCGTCCATGGCGCCGGTCACTGGCTTAAAACAATAATTCTAGAAACAGGGCGGCGACGCTTAACAAGGAGAAAATGATGGGTTCATTTAGCATCTGGCACTGGTTGATTGTTCTGGTCATTGTGATGCTGGTATTCGGCACCAAGAAACTGGGCAATATGGGTTCGGACGTCGGTAAAGCCGTCAAAGGTTTTAAAGACGGCATGAAAGGCGGCGAAGACGACAAGCCGGCCGCCCAGAACGCTGCGCCATCGCAGGTTGCCGACAAAGGTACGGTTGACGTTGAAGTGAAAGAGAAGTCGAACAGCTGATCATCTTGTGGGCAGGCGGCCATCCGGCTAAACCTGCACACACTATGTTCAGCCTATCGCTAATCGTATGATCGATATCGCCTTCTCCAAGCTCGCGATCATTGGTGTTGCGGCACTGGTTTTCATCGGACCGGAAAAACTGCCGAAAGTGGCGCGTATGGCCGGGACTTTGTTCGGCCGTGCGCAACGCTACATCAATGATGTCAAATCCGAAGTGAGTCGCGAGATGGAGCTCGACGAGCTGCGCAAGATGCACCAGGATGTGCAGTCTGCCGCCAGCGATGTCGAGCGCTCGATCACGCAAAGCGTATCGCAGGCCGAGAGTTCGCTGCACTCGGCGTGGGACGACGTGGCGTCGGCCGATGTGGAGCTCAATCCATTGATGGAGCCACCGACCTACGACGAGTCATCCGCCAAATCAAAAAACTTCCGCAAAAAGAAACTGGCACATACCTCGGCCATTCCGTCCTGGTACAAGCGTCAAAGCGGTCAAAAATCGCGTGTCATTTCCGGAGCGGCCCGTATGGCGAAACATACGCCTGCCAACGCCCGTAAATCGACACCGTTTTTCCACTGATGGAGCAGTTGCGCAGTTCGATGGCGCTGGTTGATGCGTCGTCCTGTATGCCACTGTCCAATTCCCGAACACCTGAGATGTATGCCGTCGCGCCATAATGAATGAAGAAAAGAACATGACTGGTAACGAAGACTCATTCATTTCGCATCTGATCGAACTGCGCAGCAGGCTGATGAAAGCCTCTATCGTGGTGATCGTGATCTTCCTGTGCCTGATGCCGTGGGCCGGCGATATTTACGACGTGCTGGCGCGGCCGATGATGCTGGCGCTGCCCGAAGGCAGCAAGATGATCGCAACCGGCGTCATCACGCCTTTCCTGATCCCGGTGAAGGTGACCATGCTGGTGGCCTTCCTGCTGTCGCTGCCGTGGGTCCTGTACCAGTTGTGGGCCTTTATCGCACCCGGCCTGTACACGCATGAAAAGAAACTGATCGCACCGCTGGTGGTGTCGTCATCGGCCTTGTTCGTGATCGGCGTGGCCTTCTGTTACTTCTTCGTATTTGGAGTGATCTTCCACTTCATCAATAACTTTGCGCCGAAGTCGATTTCAGTGGCGCCGGATATCGATAGTTACTTCGGTTTCGTGATGACGATGTTTATCGCCTTCGGCCTGACCTTCGAAGTGCCGGTGATCGTGATCGTGCTGGTACGCATGGGTTTGGTTTCAGTCGAAAAACTGAAACAGATACGCCCGTATGTAATCGTCGGCGCCTTTGTGATTGCGGCCATCGTCACACCGCCGGACGTGATGAGCCAGCTCTTGCTGGCGGTGCCTTTGTGCCTGCTGTATGAGGTGGGCCTGTTGCTGGCGCCGATGTTCGTGAAGATCACGCAAGCGCCCAAAGAATCCGAATCGATCTAAGCCACTTGCCCTATCATCCGTGAACGCGAAGTCACGGATGATTTGATCAGGCTTCGCGCAGCCAGGTCACCAGCGGATACGCATCCTTGAAATCCGCGGCCAGCGTTTTGCCCAGGTCGGCGACTTTCCTGACTTCGACCTCGCGCCACACAATAAAGCTCTTCAGCTTGATGTATTCGAGATGCGGCACATCTGCATCGAAGCCCTTCGGCGGGCGCGTCAACTTTCCTTCCTGCTGCAAATCGCCGTAAGTTTCCTTCAGCTTCTTGTTCTTCAACAGTTTGGAAAATCCAGCCGCATCGTCGATCACGTGCTGGCGGATTGCGCGCAGGCGTTCGGATGGCGGCATCCATTCACCGGCGGCAATCAACAGCGTGCCGGTTTCATTGATATGGAAGTAATAGGTCGGACCGCCGCCCTGGCTGGGCTTCTTCAAGCCATTGGCATTGATGGCGGCCGAGAAATGCGTTTTGTACGGAATCTTTTCCTTCGAAAAACGCATGTCGCGATTGATACGGAACAGCGCTTTCTTGGGGTTGCAGCCGGCAATCGCAGGATCGAATTTGCTGATATCTGCGATTAGTTTCGTCACCAGTTCGAGGAATTCCGCGCGCAGGATATCGTAGCGTGGCTTGTTCATGACGAACCATGCACGATTGTTGTTCTCGGACAGCTCGGCCAGGAATTGTGTGAGGTCGCGTATATGCATGGTCGTATTCGCTGTTATTCCTCGGCCCGCGCGGGTGCTTTCGGACGCACGCCGACCGTGATGTTCAAAGTGTTTTCCTGATTGCGTCGCAGCACCACCACCTTGGCCTTGGTGCCCGGTGACAGTTGCGCGATCTGGTTCAGCATGTCCGCCATATCGGTGATGGCCTTGCCTTCCACCGAGACCAGGATATCGCCCGGCTGCATGCCGGCCTTGTCGGCTGGCCCGCCTTTCAGGACGCCGGCAATGATCGCGCCTGTGCTTTTCTTCAGGCCGAAGCTCTCTGCCAGTTCCGGCGTAATGTCTTGCGGTTCGACCCCGATGTAGCCGCGTATCACACGACCATTCTTGATGATGGCATCCATCACCGATTTGACAGTTGTCACCGGGATCGCAAAGCCTATGCCCAGCGAGCCGCCGCTGCGCGAGTAAATCGCGGTGTTGATGCCGAGCAGGTTGCCATTGGCATCGATCAGCGCACCGCCGGAGTTGCCGGGATTGATCGCGGCATCGGTCTGGATGAAGTTTTCAAACGCATCGAGAATGCCGAGGTGATTGCGCCCGAGTGCTGAAATGATGCCCATGGTCACGGTCTGGCCGACGCCGAACGGATTGCCGATTGCCAGTACCACGTCACCGACGCGCGCTTCTTCCACCCGGCCCAGCGTGATCGCAGGCAGGTTGTCTAGATTGATTTTGATGACGGCGAGGTCGGTTTCCGGATCGGAGCCGACGACTTTTGCAATTGCCTTGCGGCCGTCCGTCAGTGCGACTTCGATTTCATCGGCAGCTTCGACCACGTGGTTATTCGTGAGGATGTAACCTTCGGCGCTGACGATTACTCCGGAGCCGAGGCTGACTTGTTTTTCCTGCTGTTCATCGAAGCGATCACCGAAGAACTTGCGGAAGAAGGGATCATCCATGAAAGGGTTCTGTGATGGTGACGCGGTTTTGCTGGTGAAGATATTTACCACCGACGGCATCGCCAGTTTGGCGGCATCACGGAACGAGCCCTGGGTCGGCGCCGTATTCGGCGGCGCTTCCAGCATCGAAACCGCGGTCGAACTGCGCACCTTTTGCGTGCCGCCGAGGACGCCGCTCGCCCATTCGGGCTTCAAGGTCGTTACAATGAATAAAATTGCTAAACCGACAGTTACGGTTTGCGCAAACAACAGCCAAAGACGTCGCATAAAAGGTAGGAAAAATGGGTCAGGGAACGATAGATAGAGATGAACTAGCCAAATATCTAGCGAGAACGCTTGATATTACCCGTTTTCGTGATTTTTGCCCAAACGGCTTGCAAGTCGAGGGCCGCAAGCAGATCAAAACAATAGTGAGCGGCGTGACTGCAAGTCAGGCATTGCTGCAAGCTGCGCTGGAAAAAAATGCCGATGCGATCCTCGTGCATCACGGATATTTCTGGCGTGGTGAAGACATGCGCGTGATCGGACAAAAACATCAGCGCCTGAAAACGCTGTTGACGCATGATCTGAATTTATTTGCCTATCATCTGCCGCTGGATATGCACGCCGAGTTTGGCAATAACGCACAACTGGCAGCGCGCCTTGGTTTGCAAGCAGAGTCGCGTTTTGGTGAAGACGATCTGGGTTGGCTCGGCACTGCCACCAATCCGGAGCTAAGCACGGTTGCCGATCTGGCGCGCGAAATCGAACAGCGTTTGCAACGCAAGCCGCTGCTGATCGGTGATCCCTCACAAAAGCTCGGCCAGATAGGCTGGTGCACCGGCGCCGCACAGAGCATGCTGGGCGATGCGATTGCCGCTGGGGCGCAGGTGTATCTGAGCGGTGAAATTTCAGAGCCTACCGTGCATCTGGCGCGCGAGAGCGGTGTGGCTTATCTGGCCTGCGGTCATCACGCCACCGAGCGCTATGGGGTGCAGGCGCTGGGTCAGCATCTGGCCGCACAGTTCGGCCTACAACACTACTTCATCGATATTGATAATCCGGTTTAACAAGCCATTCTTCCCGTTTGATTACACGCGCAAATTAAATGCCGTAGAGCAAGTCTGTAGCGATCATGCTGTATGGCAATTTAGGTCTATGGTATAACTACAAATATTGGCAAAAAATACAGGCGCGCTATGCTCGCGTGTCGGTCACGGAGAGGAGTACGGATCAATGCAGGAACCGGTAGCCGATGGGCCGATTACAGTTTTAGTCGTCGAGGATGATGCGCTGACGCGCCGCACCTTGAGTCTTGCAATCGAGAAAGAGCCAGCGTTGAAACTGCTTGATGCGCTCAGTGATGTGAAATCCGCATTGGGCTGGCTGGAGCAGCAATCGGTGGAACTCCTGCTGGTCGACCTGGGTTTGCCTGACGGTTCCGGCATCGACATTATCCGTTACTGCGCGCATCGCCATCCCGCCTGCAACATCATGGTCATCACGACTTCCAGCGACCAGGACAATGTGCTCGACAGCATAGAAGCCGGCGCTTCCGGTTATGTGTTGAAAGATGCAGACCGCCTCGATATCGTGCGCGCCTTGCTGGATTTGCATGCCGGTGGTTCTCCGATCAGCCCGACGATTGCACGCAAGGTGCTGGGACGTGTGCGTGACGGCAGGAAAGCGCCGGACGCGGTGAGTGATGCCGGCGAAACCGAGCAGGTCGCGCTGACCAAGCGTGAATCGACCATCCTGGATTTGATTGCGCGCGGCGACAGTTATGGTGAAGTGGCGCGGCAGTTATCGCTGTCGGTCGGCACGATACAAACACACATTAAAAATATCTACGATAAATTATCTGTGCATTCGCGCGGCGAAGCCGTGTACGAAGCAAACCGCCGCGGCTTATTGCAGATGGATCAATTGAAGTCCAAACGCTAGATTTGCGGCGCGTGTGCCAGTCATAAAAAAGCCGCCTGATGGGCGGCTTTTTTATTTACTTTTTCAGTGAATCGCGGATTTCACGCAAGAGTGCGATGTCTTCCGGAACCGCTGCCGGTTCTTCCGGTGCCGGTGGTTCGGTTCTTTTCAGTTTATTCAGCAAACGCACCATTTGGAAAATGATGAAGGCAAGAATGATGAAATTAAGCGCAATTGTGACGAAATTGCCGTAGGCGAGCACCGCGCCCAGTTTTTTTGCTTCGACCAAAGTCAGGTTCGGGTCCTGATTATTGAGCGCAATATAGTAATTGCTGAAGTCCAGGCCGCCGAAGATTTTACCGACGACCGGCATGATGACATCCTGTACCAGCGAATCGACGATCTTGCCGAATGCCGCGCCAACAATGACGGCGACCGCTAAATCGACCACATTTCCCTTGACCGCAAATTCCTTGAATTCCTGCATCATGCCCATGGCAATCCTCCGTTAACTTGTTTGTAAAAATGCAATGCGCCAAGGTATCCTAGATTTGCGCGCAAAAAACGTCAAATTAAATTTCCTCAATTTTTGTCAATTTCGATGGATAATGCGTCCCAAATAAATAATTACATGTTGCCGTATTGCTCAAAAGTTCCGCAAAATTATCTTGAAGCATCCCTATTTGCTTTAAAACAAACGTTGGCTCCGTTATAATCTACGGTTGCTAGAAGTTTCGTACAGATTTCGCATTTTGACTGATTGGGGTTGGTATGAGTAACGAAAAGCAGGTCGATTCCGGTCGGCGAGGCTTGCTCGTCGCCACATGTGCGGCGGGTGGCGTAGCTGGCTTAGCCACAACTGGAGTATTAGTCTCTACGTTTCAGCCATCGGAGCGCGCAAAAGCCGCTGGTGCGCCTGTTGAAGTCGATATTTCTAGCCTCGCTCCCGGCGAGATGAAGACCATCGAATGGCGCGGTAATCCCGTCTGGATCCTCAAACGTACACCTGAACAGGTGGCCGCTTTGGGCAAAACAGACAATGAACTGGCCGATCCTGAGTCAGCTCGTACGCAATTCTCCACCACCCCGGAATACGCGATGAACGAATGGCGTTCCCGGCAAAAAGACCTGCTGGTGGTGGTTGGTATCTGTCCGCACCTGGGTTGCTCCCCGACTGCCAAGTTCCAGACCGGTGCCCAGCCATCGCTGCCGGACGACTGGCATGGCGGCTTCCTGTGCCCATGCCACGGTTCGACTTTCGATCTGGCTGGCCGCGTTTATAAAAATAAACCTTCGCCAGACAACCTGCAGGTTCCGCCGTATATGTTCGAAGGCGACACCAAACTGGTCATCGGTAAAGATGAGAAAGGCGAGGCGTAATCATGGCATTCCACGAAAAGCAGCTCCCTGCCGATGCACCTATCGCTGACAAGGCACTGAACTGGGTAGACGCCCGCTTCCCGCTGTCATCGACCTGGAAGGCCCACCTCTCCGAATACTACGCTCCAAAGAATTTCAACTTCCTCTACGTTTTTGGCTCGCTCGCACTGCTGGTGCTGGTGATCCAGATCGTGACCGGTATTTTCCTCGTCATGCATTACAAACCGGACGCAAACCTGGCGTTTGCTTCGGTGGAATACATCATGCGCGATGTGCCATGGGGCTGGCTGGTGCGCTATATGCACTCGACCGGCGCTTCAGCCTTCTTCGTCGTGGTCTACATCCATATGTTGCGTGGCCTGCTGTACGGTTCGTATCGCAAACCGCGTGAACTGGTCTGGCTGTTCGGCGTCGCGATTTTCCTGTGCCTGATGGCGGAAGCCTTCTTCGGCTACCTGCTGCCATGGGGCCAGATGTCGTACTGGGGTGCACAGGTTATCGTGAACCTGTTCGGCGCGATTCCATTCATCGGCCCTGACCTGTCGCTGTGGATCCGTGGTGATTACGTCGTTTCCGACGCCACCCTGAACCGCTTCTTTGCGTTCCACGTGATCGCCATTCCGCTGGTGCTGATCGGGCTGGTGGTAGCGCATATCGTGGCGCTGCACGAAGTCGGTTCGAGCAATCCGGATGGCGTTGAAATCAAGGAAAAAGTCGATGAAAAAGGTGTTCCGCTGGACGGCATTCCTTTCCATCCTTACTACTCGGTACACGATATTTTCATCGTGACGATCTTCCTGTTCGTGTTCACCGCAGTGGTGTTCTTCGCGCCGGAAATGGGGGGGTACTTCCTCGAGTACAACAACTTTATCCCGGCTGATCCGCTGAAGACGCCGCCGCATATCGCCCCGGTCTGGTACTTCACGCCGTTCTACTCGATCCTGCGTGCGACCACTTCGGACTTCATGATCTGGCTGGCGGCAGGTGTCGCGGCATATGTTGCGCTGATCATCCTGAAGACCCGCCTGGCCAGCAAGTTCAAGATCGCTGCGGCAGTAATCGGCCTGGCTGCGATCGCCGGCATGTTCATCTTCGATGCAAAATTCTGGGGTGTCGTGCTGATGGGCGTGTCCGTCATGATCATGTTCGGCCTGCCATGGCTGGACGTATCGCCGGTCAAGTCGATTCGTTATCGTCCTAGCTGGCACAAATACGTGTACATCGTATTTGGCATTGCTTTTGTCGTTCTCGGTTATCTGGGTGTGCAGCCGCCGACCGCAATCGGTACTGCAATCGCACAGGTCGGTACCTTCGTCTACTTTGGCTTCTTCCTCCTGATGCCTTGGTGGAGCGCCATGGGTACCTTCAAGCCTGTACCGGATCGTGTTGTTTTCCATCCGCACTAAGCCAAGGGATAACAGAATCATGACATTGCTGAAAAAACTGATTGCGTCTCTGGTACTGCTGCCAGGCCTGGTGCTGGCTTCGGAAAGTGATTTCCCGCTGGACCACGCGCCTGACCGTACCAAGGACCTCGCAGCACTGCAGAACGGTGCACGTTTATTCGTGAACTATTGCCTGAGCTGCCATGCCGCTTCCTCGCTGCGTTACAACAAGTTGCAAGACCTCGGCCTGACCGAAGAGCAGATCAAAAACAATCTGCTGTTCACGTCGGACAAGGTCGGCGGCATGATGACGATTGCAATGGCACCGAAAGATGCGAAAAACTGGTTCGGCGCAGTTCCGCCTGACCTGTCCGTCATCGCCCGTGCCAAAGCGTCCGGTGCCGGCACCGGTGCCGACTGGTTGTATACTTACCTGCGTTCTTATTACAAGGACGACACCCGGGCGACCGGCTGGAACAATATGGTCTTCCCTAACGTCGGCATGCCGCACGTGTTGTGGGAGTTGCAAGGCATACGTGATGCGAAGTTTGCCGAGGAAAAAGATCCGCATGACCCGAGCAAGGTCGTGCACAAGTTTGCTGGCTTTGAACAAGTTACTCCTGGTCTTCTGACCCCATTGGAGTACGACAAAGCTGTTGCCGATTTGGTGTCATTCATGACCTGGATGGCCGAACCGGCGCAAAATACCCGTAAACGCCTTGGCGTTTGGGTATTGATGTTCCTGGGTGTATTCATTGTGATCACCTGGCGCTTGAATGCTTCCTATTGGAAAGACATCAAGTAATTTTCTTGCCCGCAGTCCGCGGGGTTTGTTTTAGGGTGAGCCGTAACGGGTCTCACCCTTTTGTTTCTAAGGAACTATAAAAATGATGGTTCTCTATTCGGGTACAACCTGCCCATTCTCCCAACGTTGCCGCCTGGTTCTGTTTGAAAAAGGCATGGACTTCGAAGTCCGCGATGTAGATTTGTTCAACAAGCCGGAAGACATTTCGACCATGAATCCGTACGGCCAGGTACCTATCCTGGTTGAGCGCGACTTGATTTTGTATGAATCGAACATCATCAACGAATACATTGATGAACGCTTCCCGCATCCGCAATTGATGCCGGCAGATCCATTGATGCGCGCGCGCGCGCGTCTGATGCTCTTCAATTTTGAAAAAGAATTGTTCATCCACGTACACACGCTGGAAAACGACAAAGGCCGCAGCGGCGAAAAAATCCAGGAAAAAGCACGTAACGAAATTCGTGACCGCCTGACGACGCTGGCGCCATTGTTCCTCAAGAACAAATACATGCTGGGCGATGAATTCTCGATGCTGGACGTGGCAATTGCCCCGTTGTTGTGGCGTCTGGATCATTACGGCATCGAGTTGTCGAAAACCGCTGCACCGCTGATGAAATACGCTGAACGCATCTTCTCGCGTCCGGCCTATATCGAAGCATTGACGCCTTCTGAAAAGGTCATGCGCCGTTAAAAAACTGCGCTGTGGAGTTCCGGCAATGTAGTTGTATGAAAGCTTATATTTCAATCAACGACATTGGCGGGGTTTCGTGGCACACTTTTTAGCCGTGTAGAGCTGATCGCCATCATGTCTGAAACTTCAACCAAACCTTATTTACTGCGCGCCATTTACGAATGGTGTACCGATAACGGCTATACCCCTTACATGGCGGCCGTAGTGGACGGTGCCACACGGGTACCGATGGAATTCGTCAAGAACGGCGAGATCGTCCTCAACATCAGCTTCAGCGCGACCAGCGGCCTGAAGATGGAAAATGATTTGATCCGCTTCAGCGCCCGTTTCGGCGGCGTTTCCCGCGACATCTCGGTCCCGGTCGACAATGTAGTGGCGATCTATGCCCGTGAAAACGGACAGGGCATGGCCTTTGAAGCCACGAATAAAGGTGCGGCGGAAGAGGGCGAAGAGGAAGTAGAAGACAGTGGCGCGGAAGATGCGGCGCCAGCACACGCTGCGCCTGCATTGACCTCGGTCCCGACCGCGGCGCCGCATGATAAAGAAGGGGATGGTTCGGACGATGTGCCGGATCCACCGAAAAAAGGTGGAAGACCTACCCTTACCCGTATCAAATAGAGTATAATACTGCTCTGCAAAAAGTTTAGCCGACTTAGCTCATTTGGTAGAGCAGTTGATTTGTAATCATCAGGTGGCCAGTTCGAAACCGGCAGTCGGCACCAGTATTTAAAAGGGTTAGCACCGTAAGGTTGCTGACCCTTTTTTCATTTCCGCAGATAGCTTTTGCGACCACTATCGGAGTAACAAAAAGTCCCGCCGCGTGGGCCTGTGCAAAAGCTGCCGCTGCGGCAATCGCAGTCAGTGGCTGAGGCTTTCGGGACTAGCCGCAATCCTTGTGGCTGTGTGTCCGGCCCTGAACACAGCTTCTTTGAGCCACTGATAGAACCATCGTTACAGACAAACTTGCCGCCAGCGCAGTGCGCGATACCACCTTTACCGCCCGAGCACGGTGTATTGGCGGCATGGGCAGAAGCTAGCGTCATCAGCGCGACGATAAGGGCAAAAAGACGAAGCATGTTCATGGCAGTTGATTGAGTCCAGTCATAGTCCAGATAGCCTCTCTACAAATAGGCGCGCGCTAAGCGCATGCGGGCCGCCGAGTGTGGCATATAAGCTGGCCTTGAGAAAGCACGACGTACAGCTGCGCAGATTTCGATCCTGAGCCTATCTGCGGATAGAATGAAGCCATTCATTTATTCGGCTATGGCTCCATGAAAACCAGTTCCTTCATTTTTCCCTTATTGATCGCAGCGGCTACGCCACTGCTGCAGGCGCAAGAGGTACAAACCGTCAAAATAGGTCTGGCTGCACCGCTGACCGGGCCGCAAGCTTTTTACGGCAAGGATAGCCAGAACGGCGCGCGGCTGGCGGTGGATGAGCTCAATGAAAAGAAGATCATCGTCGCTGGCAAGCAACTGCGCTTTGAGTTGCTGTCGGAAGATGATGCGGCAGATCCGAAGCAGGGTGCTGCCGTGGCACAACGCTTTTGCGATTTGCATGTACATGCGGTGATCGGCCATACCAATTCCGGCACCACTATCCCGGCTGCGCGGATTTATCATCAGTGCGGTTTGCCGAATCTGACACCATCGGCCACCAGTCCCGAAATCACCAAGTTCGGCTACAACACCACCTTCCGCATGCTGGCCAATGACACCACGCTGGCGCAAGCGATTGCCGCCTATGCGGTGAATGTATTGAAGCTCAAGTCGGTGGCCGTGATCGATGATCGCAGCGCTTACGGGCAAGGGTTGGCTGATGCCTTCAGGGCCGCATTACGCAATACCGCGGTGACGGTCGTGAGTCAGCAATACACCAATGACAAGGCGGTCGATTTCAGCGCGATCCTGACGGCCGTGAAAGCACGTAACCCCGATGGTATTTTCTTTGGCGGGATGGACCCGCAAGGCAGCGCGATGCTGCGGCAGATGGAACAGCTCGGGCTGACACGACAAAAATTCCTCGGTGGTGATGGCATCTGTACACAGGGTCTGGAGACGCGTAGCGAGGGTCTGAAGACGCTGAACAATGTAGTGTGTGCACACAGTGGCATAGCGCTGGATCGCACGCCAGCCAGCCGCGCATGGAAGCAGCGCTACGACGCGCAGTTCCCCGGCCAATTCCAGATGCATGGCCCTTATTCCTACGATGCGGTACTGGCAGTGGCGAAGGCGATGCAGAGTGCCAACAGCATAGAGCCACAGAAGTATTTGCCAGCTATGTCGAAGGTGCATTTTGCTGGCGTGATGTCGAACATTCAGTTCGATCAAAAAGGCGAGGTCAAGAATCCGACGATCTCTATCTACACCTACCAGGACGGCAAGCGACGTCTGGCGAACTGAGCCGGACTAGTTTAGTCCTTCAGACCGTTCCAGCGCGGGGTCAGGCTGTGCTGGATATCAAACAGATCCAATACGCGTCCGGTCGTGTGATCGACCATTTCTGCGATCGAAGCAGGACGGTGATAAAAGCCGGGTAGCGGCGGGAAGATAATGCCGCCCATTTCGGTGACGGCTGTCATATTGCGCAGATGCGCCAGATTGAATGGTGTTTCGCGCACCATCAATACCAGACGGCGACGTTCTTTCAGCACCACATCGGCGGCGCGTGCAATCAGATTGTCGGAAAAGCCGTGTGCGACTGCCGCCAGCGTTTTCATCGAGCAGGGCGCGATGATCATGCCGTCAGACTGAAAAGAACCGCTCGCAATGGCAGCGCCCACATCGCGCACGTTATGCACGACATCAGCCAGCGCTTCGACATCCTTGCGCTTCATATCAAGTTCTTGATGGAGATTCAGCACACCTGCTTCGGATATCAGCAGGTGTGTTTCCACACCCGCGATATCGCGTAGTACTTGCAGCAGGCGTAGGCCGTAGATGACGCCGGTAGCACCGGTGATGGCGATGATTAATCGCTTCCGATGCGGCGCTGGAGTAGCGTCAGCAGACGCTGTCACATCAGGCTTTCAGCAGTGTTTGCAGTTCGCCGGATTCAAACATCTCATTCATGATGTCGGAGCCGCCGATGAATTCGCCTTTAACGTATAGCTGCGGTACGGTTGGCCATTTCGAAAAGTCTTTGATGCCCTGGCGTACTTCAGCATCATCCAGCACGTTAACGGTGACCAGATCCTGCACGCCACTTTCTTTCAGCAATTGGATTGCCTTGCCGGAAAAGCCGCACTGTGGAAATTGTGCTGTGCCCTTCATGAATAAAACGACTGGATTTTGGGTTACGGTTTCTTTGATCCAGGATTGTACGTCGTCGCTCATTGCTGCCTCACGGTGGGTTAATACGGTTTAATGCGCCATTATAAGAAAATCCAGGGAATCGTGCTGCTTAACCCTTCAGCTTGGCGAAGGCGGCTGCCATCGCACTGCCGCTGTCTGGCTGGCGCGTTTGCTGGTTTTGGTGTTGTGACAGGCGTCGACTATCGTTGCGGTCGGCGCGTTGCTCCGGTTTGCTGCCTGCGACCGGGGCGGAGTCGGACAAACGCATTGTCAAAGCGATACGTTTCCGTTTTTCATCGACTTCCAGTACTTTCACTTTGACAACTTGTCCGGCCTTGACCACGGTATGCGGGTCTTTGACGAAGGTGTTGGACAGTGCCGAGATATGTACCAGGCCATCCTGATGTACACCGATGTCAACAAAGGCACCGAAGGCCGCAACGTTGGTGACGACGCCTTCGAGGATCATGTCAGGACGCAAATCCCGGATTTCCTCGACGCCATCCTTGAAGGTGGCGGTGGTGAATTCCGGACGCGGATCGCGGCCCGGTTTTTCCAGTTCTTTCAAAATATCGGTGATGGTCGGAATACCGAACTTTTCATCGGCATACTTGGCCGGGCTCAGCGATTTCAAGACTTTTTCGTCGCCGATGATGCTCTTCACGTCTTTTTTGATGTCGGCCAGGATTTTTTCCACCAGCGGGTAGGATTCCGGGTGCACTGCCGAAGCATCCAGCGGGTTTTCGCCTGTCATCACGCGCAGGAAGCCGGCCGCTTGTTCAAAGGTTTTATCGCCCAGACGCGGTACCGCACGCAGATCGGCACGCGAAGTGAACATGCCCTTCATGTCGCGATAGCTGACGATGCTTTGTGCCACGCTGTTATTCAAGCCGGATACGCGGGCCAGCAGCGGTGCCGAAGCGGTGTTGACGTCTACCCCTACCGCATTCACGCAATCCTCGACCACAGCGTCCAGCGAGCGTGCCAATTGGGTCTGGCCGACATCATGCTGGTACTGACCGACGCCGATCGATTTCGGATCGATCTTGACCAGTTCCGCGAGCGGATCTTGCAAGCGACGCGCGATCGATACTGCGCCACGGATGGATACATCCATATCCGGCAGTTCGCGCGAAGCGAACTCGGACGCCGAGTACACCGAAGCACCGGCTTCCGAGACCACGATCTTGGTCAGCTTCAATTCCGGACGCATCTTGATCAGATCCTGCGCCAGTTTGTCGGTTTCGCGCGAAGCAGTACCGTTGCCGATCGAGATCAGTGCGACCTGATGCTTTTCTGCCAGTTGAGCCAGCGTATGCAGCGTGCCGTCCCAGTCATTGCGCGGTTGATGCGGGTAGACCGTGGCGGTATCGACCACTTTGCCGGTGGCGTCGACCACCGCTACCTTGACGCCGGTACGCAAGCCCGGATCCAGACCCATGGTGGCGCGTGGGCCGGCTGGTGCGGCCAGCAACAATGCTTTCAGGTTCAGCGCAAATACATTGATCGCTTCGACTTCTGCTTTCTCGCGCAGATTGGTCATCAGCTCTGTTTCCAGATGCATGAAGATTTTGACGCGCCAGGTCCAGCGCACGGTATCGAACAGCCATTTGTCGGCCGGACGACCCTGATTGCTGATGCCGAAGCGCGACGCAATGCGACCTTCGCATGGATTATGCGGCGCATCCCATTTCGGCTTTTCCTCTTCCGTATCGAGACGCAGATTCACGTTCAGCATTTCTTCGCGACGACCACGGAACATGGCCAGCGCGCGGTGCGATGGAATGGTGTCTATGGTTTCCGAGTAATCAAAGTAATCGGCGAACTTCGCGCCAGCATCTTCCTTGCCTTCGACCACTTTGGATTCGACGATGCCGTGTTCGGTCATATATTCACGCAAGGCTTGCAGCAGCGTCGCATCTTCGGCAAAGCGTTCCATTAGGATTTGACGCGCACCATCGAGCGCAGCCTTGGTATCTGCCACACCCGGGTTCTCGACGCCTTCTATGGTGAAGGCAGGCTTCAGATACTTGGTGGCTTCTTCTTCCGGATTCAGTGCAGGGTTTTCCAGCAGCGCATCGGCCAGCGGCGTGAGGCCAGCTTCCACCGCGATTTGCGCTTTGGTGCGGCGTTTTTGCTTGTACGGCAGGTACAAATCTTCCAGCCGTGTTTTGTCTTCGGCATGCATGATGGCTTCGAGCAAGGCCGGCGTCATCTTCTTTTGCTCTTCGATGGAGGCAACGATGGCGCTGCGGCGGTCTTCCAGTTCGCGCAGATAGCGCAGACGCTCTTCCAGCAGACGCAATTGGGTATCGTCGAGGCCGCCAGTCGCTTCCTTACGGTAGCGGGCGATAAACGGCACGGTGGCGCCTTCATCCAGCAGGGCGACAGCAGCAGCGATTTGGTTGGGTTTGGCGACGAGTTCGACGGCGAGGCGTTGTTCGATTGAAGGCAGCATGGTGGATCAGTAGGGAGTGAGTGCAACGAGCGGTAGATGATACGCAAATAATGCGAATGCGCCAGTCTTGACAGCAGAGAAAAATATCCGCGCAGAATAAGGAGATAAGCGGATGTTTTCTCTCTTGCAACTGTTGTGTTGGTCTGCCTGCGACCTTTAGCTAGCGTCGCAGGCAGGATGGAGTCGTAGCGAATTTACTTCAGTGAAAAATCGACGCGGCTGGCTTTGGCGTTGGCGCTACCTTCTTTTGCCGCGCCAGCGCCGGATTTGGATGCCAGCAGGAAGATTCGCTCTTCCGGCACTTTGCCATTTTGCAGCAGCCAATCCTTGACCACTTGCGCGCGACGGTTGGCCAGTGCGGTCAGATCATCATCGCTGACGGTGGTATTGGTCACCATCAGTTTTTCCATTTCGTCGACTGGCAAATCTTTTTGCAGACCGATCATATTGCGCGGTTTTGGGAATTTCTCTGCGCTATAGACACGTTTGAGCAAGGCCGGATATTCCTGCGGTGTGATGCTAATGCTATCCATATCGCCAGACTGTCCGTGCGACACCATGTCTTTCAGTTTCAGTGCGCGCACTTTGCGGTCTATCGATGCTTGTTTCAAACCTTCACGATCCGTTTCAGGATCGCTGCGGCCGGTGATTTCCAGTTTCAGGGCAGGGCGATCGCTCAGCATCTTCGCCATATTCTTGAGTTTGGTTTCACCGGCATCGTCGATATTGCTGCGACCGACTGCAAATTCGAGATTGGATAATTCTTCGCCGCCGCCGAACAGCGAACCGAGTAAGGCAAACGGTGCGGTGACTGCTTTGGTAATCACATTCACGATGACTTTGACGATGATGCCGCCTATCGAGAATTGCGGATCATCCAGCGAGCCGCCGATAGGCAGGTTGATATCAATCACGCCGTTACGGTCACGCAGCAGTGCCAGCGCAAAATTGACCGGCAGATTGCCCGCGCTCGAACCTTCCACTTTGTCGCCCAAAGTGAGTTGTTCCAGGATCAGGCGATTCTGTGCGCTCAGCACGCGATCCTGCACCTTGTAGGCCACTTCGAAAGAGAGCTTGCCTTTCTCTATGCCATAGCCGATGTAGCGGCCTGAGTACGGCGACAGCGGCGCCAGTTCCATGCCGTGCACTTCCGCTTTCAGATCCATGGTCAGATCGCCCTTGAGCGGATTGATGCTGCCGGCAATCGCGAGTGGAGCGCTATTGACTTGCCCTTTGAGGTCGACATTCGCGTTGCTATTCGGATCTGACGACAAACCACTGACCACGCCGCCAAACTTCATCAGATTGGCGGTGTAATTCGGTTTGATGAAGTTATCGGTAAAGCGGATCTGACCACCTTGCAAGCTCAGCTTCTTGATCTTGATTGGTGGAATCTCGCTGGCAGTTTTGGTCGGTGGTGGCAGCACCACTGTTTTTGACGACGCTACCGGTGGATTGGTGCCACTTGGTTTGTTTTCTTCGGTAACGCTTTTTTGCCCGACGGTTTCACTGCGTTTGACGTCTTGCAGATTGATACGGCCGGTCGGGTCGATGATGACGCGCGCAAAGAAGTCGCTCAGTGCGACCTGATCGATGCTGAGGGCAAACGGTGACAGGCGCACATCCATGCCGCCGAAGTAGAGCGATTTCCAGCGCAGGAAGTCATTGCTGCTCAATTTGTCGATGGTCGCCAGGTTACCCAGCGTGAGGTCACCTTTGAAGCCGCCCACCAATGCATCGCCCTTGCCCTGATCGATCTGCAGCTTGCCTTTGCCGGAGATGTCGGCGCGGGTCAGCAGTATATTGACCTGATCGGTGAAGTAAGGCTGCAACTGCATGATGTCGACGCTCTTGAAATCCAGCGCGAGATCGGTGTGCAAAGGTGTCATGCCGACGCTGCCGTTGACCGCGAGTTGCCCGTTCTTGTTGACGGATGCTTTCAAGTCCAGCTGACCGCGGGTATTGGCTTTGGTCGAGAGGTTTTGCAGGGACAGCGTGAGCGGGTCGATGACGGTGATCGCCGCTTTCGGCGGGCTGCGATCTTCCAGTCGGGCTGACCAGTTGGTGATAGCGATCTTGCTGATGTCTACCGTGTAGGGGGCATCGCCGGCTTTGCCGCTGGTTTTGCTATCGGCTGGCGTTGATTTTTTAGCGACTGCAGCATTGGCGGCATTTGCGCGCGGTTTGCCTTGTTGCAAATCGAAGCCAGCGTGATTGGACGAGACTTCATCGACTACCACGGTTTTTTTGCCGGTATCGATTTCGACCTTACGTACCGCCAGATTGAATTTTTCTATGCTGGCTTGTACCGGACGTTCACCCTGTGCATCGTTGTAACGCAGCGCTGCATTGTTGATGTCGAGTTCGGCCAGAGCAAAGGTAAAGGCGGCCGGGGCCTTGGTCGGTGTTGCGGCTGGCGTTGGCGCGGCAGCTTCGGTAGTGGTGGTCGGAGCGGCAGGAGCGGTAGGAGCAGCTGCTACCGGTGCAGCAGGTTTGCTGGCGGCGCCGTTTGCTGCCGCTGTTTTGGATGGGGTCGGCGGCGTTAGCAGATTTTCAAAATTGAACTGGCCGTTGGCATTGCGCGTGATGTCTGCTTCCACGCCATTGATGGCCAGCTTCGCGATCTCGAAGCGTTCAGTCAGGACCTTGGCTTCATTCAAGGTGATCGCCAGCTCCGGCAACTTCACGATCGATTTGTCGTTCTGATCGTTGAGTTGCAGTGCCTTCAGTTTGATATTGCCGCTCAGCAGCAGGGCTGGCGCTTTTTCTTTTTCCTGACGGAAATTGGCAGTCAGATGTACATCGAGTTTGGCGCTCGGCACTTTGAAGTGCGGTGTACCCGGCACGTATTTCAGGTAATCGGTCAGGTCGACATCATCCAGATTCAGGTCGACCACTGCATCCAGCGGGTCGGCGAAAGGATGTGCTTTGCCTTTGAGTAAAAGCGGTGAACCATTCACGTTCGCGCTCAGCAGCGGTTCGACATAGACTTCAACTTGCGACGGCAGCGAGGAGATGAACGGTACGCCCAGTTTCAGGTCGGCGATTTCATGTTTGGTGTGTGCTGGCCTGTCATCGACTTCGATGCGGCCTTTGTCGATTTCAATATTAAAGACCGAGAAGCGCGCCGGTTCCGGGGACGGCGGCTGGCTGTTGATCAGTTCTATGATGTCATCGATGTTGGTACGGTTTGCATCCTTGCGCACCAGATGGACATACGGTGTGCTGAGTTGCACTTGTTCCACCACCGGCGCTAGGCGCAGTAGGGATTTGTATGAAACGTTGACCAGCAGTTTTTCAAAGCTGACGAAGACCACGTCGCCTTCCGGCTCCATCAGCTTCATGTCATGGATAGTCAGGCGCATCGCATAAGGATTGACCTCGACCTGACCGATGCTGGTTTTACGGTGCAATTTCTCCGTAATGATTTGTTCCGCCTGCGATTTGATGATGCCCGGCAAGGCAAAGTAGCCGAACAGGCCGATCAGGACGATGAAGGCGAACAGGCCGATGGCCGTTCGTCGCACTGCTGGTTTACCCGAGAAGTTGCGTACGGATTGCGTCAGCTGCTCAGTGCGTGGGGTGGGCATGGGAGTTCAGCGTAAGCCGGGAGTGATGGGTAATTGAATTCTACCAGCGGCCTAGCGCGAAATGTTGCTGATTTGAATACGCGGAATGTAAGCATATGCAAACCAGCGGGCGCTGGGAGAGCCTTATATAGCGGGGGATTTTTAGAGGGGCCCTGCCATGCGTGATGACCGGCAGAAGGCGGCAGCGGATGTGCAACATCCCCGCTGCCGGATAGCGTTATTTCTTTTCTGGGAAGCTATAAACCGCGCCGGAGTCGGCGCCAGCGTCACGTTTGCCGGCGCGCAGATCGCGGTAGACCGCAGCCCGCATGATCAGCATGGCCACTACCGGTGCCGTCATCAGGATGAAGGCAGAGATAATCAATTCATGGATCACCAGCCGTGATTGTAGTACCGTGAAGTAGAGCATGGATGCCAGTAGCAGGCAGCCAGCACCCAGTGTCACAGTAATGGCCGGGCCATGTATGCGCTGATAGAAGTTGGGCAGGCGCAGCAGACCGAGCGCGCCGGTCAGGATCACGGCACCGCCGACGATCAGCAACAAGGCAACCGGCAGTGCGGCCCAGGCAGGCAAGGTTTCAAATCCGTTCATTCTATGATCTCCCCACGCATCAGGAATTTAGTCAGGGCGATGGTAGAGACAAAGCCCAGTAGCGCGATCATCATCGCCGCCTCGAAATAAATCAGGTCGCCAAAACGTATGCCCAGCATCAGTGCCAGCAGCATCGCGCACATCCACAAGGTATCCAGTGCCAGCACGCGGTCGTGTGCGGTCGGACCCAGCAGCAGGCGGATGGCACAGCACAGCATGGCCAGGATGATGCAGAGGAAGGCGAACTTGACTGCCAGTTCCAGCAATAGCGTCATGTCAACTTCTCCTGTTCAAAAACTTCGATCAAGGGACGCTCGTATTGCGTCTTGATGGTATCTATCCACCATTGTTCATCGTGCAGATCAAATACGTGCAGCGCCAGTTCATGGCTGTCCGGCAGGATTTCTACCCATACCGTGCCCGGGGTTGAATTGATCAGGCAAGACAGCATCGCCAGACCGTAAGGGTTGCGCATATCGAGCGGGATGCGGATGAATTGCGAATTCAATTTGTTACGCGGCGTGAACAAAATCAAGCGGCTGACATTCAGACAGGAACGCACGATTTCGACCAGCGCCATCGCCAGCAGGCGCAGCAGCGTGAACGGTTTGGAGATGCGCGGGAAGCCCATCGGCTGCAATGGTTGCGTCAGCAGTGGAATCGCGACCGCGAGTATCGCGCCCAGCAACAGCGTGGATGCTTCCAGACTTTCATTGAGCAGCAGCCAGAACAGCAACAGGATGAAAGACATCAGCGGGGAGGGGAGCCAGCGCTTCATGGGCGACCTCCGTTAGCAGTTGCATTCGGTACCACTGGTTCGGCGATCACGCGGTCTATATATTGCGCAGGCTTATGCAAATCATTGCTGGTGCGTTCCAGATAAGCGAACACCGGTCCGGCTTGCAAGGTGAGGATGACGCACAGCAAGAGCAAGGCGCTGATCGGCAATACTTCACTCAAATGCAGGCGCGGCGAAGCAATCGCGCCGGAAGCCCAGAAGGTCCGTACGCCAAAGCGCATCAATGAAATGATGGCGGCCAGGCCGGACAATACGATCAGCGTCATCAAGGCCCAGGTGCTTGAGCTAATAATGATGTTGCTGGCATCCGGATGCAGCAGCGCATGGAACAAACCAAACTTGGCGACGAAGCCGGACAAAGGCGGCAGACCGGCGATGATCAGCGCGCAACCGGCAAAAGCGAGGCCGAGGAAGGCGAGCGCGCCGGGGATGCCGACACCAGCGGTTTCTTCCGGTTTTTCTTCAATCGCAAACGCTTCCATGGTCAGCGCCAGCATATTGGCACCGGGCGAGCGTATGCGTTCCACCAATTCGATCAGCAAGACAAAGGCGGCCATCGCCATGGTCGAGCCGAGCAGGTAATACAGGCCAGCGGTTACCAGCGAGGCCTGACCGTAACCGATGACGGCCAGCAAGGTGCCGGATGACACGATCGCACCGTAACCGGCCATGCGGCCCAGACCTTCACTGGCCAGCATGCCAGCCGCACCAAAGACGATGGTCGCCATGCCACCCCACAGCAGCGCGTCGTAGCCATAGCCAGCGACTGCACCGGCATCTGACGAGAACATCAGCAACCACAAACGCAGAATCACATAAGCACCGACCTTGGTCATCAGCACCAGCATCGCAGTGACCGGAGGTGAGGCCGCAGCATAGGTGGTGGGCAACCAAAAGCCGAGCGGCCACATTGCACTCTTGACGAGGAAGGCAATCGCCAGCACGGCCACGCCGATTTTCAGGAAGACCAGATCGGTTTCTGCCACTTGCGGTATGCGTGCTGCCAGGTCGGCCATATTCAGCGTGCCGGTGCTGGCGTAGATCAGTGCCACGCCGATCAGGAACAGCAGCGATGCCGCCAGATTGATCGCGATGTATTGCATGCCGGCGCGGATGCGTGCGGTGTTATAGCCGTGCAGTACCAGACCGTAAGACGCCGCCAGCATGACCTCGAAGAACACGAACAGATTGAACAGATCATGCGTCAGGAAGGCGCCATTAATTCCCATCAGCAGGAATTGGAACAGGGTATGGAAATGCACGCCGATGCGGCTCCAGCGGGTCATCGAATACAGCAATGCTGCAGTCGCCAGTACCGCCGTCAGCAACAGCATCATGGCGGCCAGACGATCGGCGATCAAAGAGATGCCGAACGGTGCACTCCAGTTGGCCGCGAGGTAGACGCCGATACCATCGAGCCAGTGGCCGCTATCGGTCAGCTGTATCAGCACCACGGCGACTGCCAGTTGCAGCAGTACCGAGGTCAGATTCACGATGAACTTGAATTGATGGCGGCTTTCATTGATCAGGATCAGCAGTGCGCCGCACAGCAGCGGCAGCAGCACCGGCAGGATGATCAGATGTTGTATCCAGTCCAGCTTCATTGATCGGTCTCCTCGCCATCGACGTGATCGGTGCCGGTCAGACCGCGCGAACCAATCATGACCACCAGATACAGCGCGGTGGTGGCAAAGCCAATCACAATCGCCGTCAACACCAGCGCTTGCGGCAAGGGATCACTGAAGAGTGCCGGGTCAGGTGCCACTTCGCCCAGCGTCAGCGGCGGGCGATTCACCCACAGGCGACCCATGATGAAGATAAACAGATTGACCGCATAAGACATCAGCATCAGGCCGGTCAGCACCTGAAAACTACGCGGGCGCAGAATCAGCCAGATGCCGGAGCCAAACAGCACACCGATGGCGAGAGAGATAACAATTTCCATCAGACGATCCCTCGCTTGTTAGTGGCAGCAGGGTCGGACGTGGCGCCCTGTTGCGGACGTCGGCTACGTATCGATTGGTGAGCCAGCGCGACCAGAATCAACATGGTGGCACCGACCACGACAACGAACACGCCGAGGTCGAAGAAGAAGGCACTCGGGACATGGATTTCCCCGAGTACAGGTAAATGCAGATGGGCGGTATGGCTGGTCAGGAACGGATAGCCCAGCAGCATGGCGCCGAGCCCGGTGAGGCAGGCGGTAACCAAGCCGAACGATAGCCAGCGCAGTGGTCGCAAATGCAGATGCGATTCGACCCAGGTGGTGCCAGCCAGCATGTATTGCACGATGATTGCGACCGCGAAGATCAGACCGGCGACGAAGCCGCCGCCCGGCAGATTATGGCCGCGCATAAAGAAGTAAACCACGATCATGCCCATGAATGGCAGCAGGAAGCGCAGATAAACACCCGGGATCATCAGATAGCCTTTATCGACCTGTTCGACCGGACTTTGACGCGCGGCCAGATCGATGTTGTTGATCTGTTGTTCCGGTGGTGCCATGCTTTCCGGCGCTGGGCGGAAGCGCCGCAGCAGCGCGTAGACCGTCAGCGCCACGATGGACAGCACGGTGATTTCACCCATGGTATCGAAGCCACGGAAGTCCACCAGCAATACATTGACCACATTCGAGCCGCCGCCTTCGGACAAGGCGCGCAAGAGGAAGAAGTCCCCGATGCTGGCCGGTTGCGGATGCGTCAAGACGGCATAGCTGACGGCAGCGATACTGACACCGCCGATAACGGCCAGGATCAAATCGCGCGAGCGGCGCAGCCACACTGTGCGTGGCACTTGCATATTCAATTCGCGCGGCACCAGACGACGCGGCAACCAGCGCAGGCCGAGCAGAATGAGTACGGCGGTGACGGTTTCCACCATCATTTGCGTCAGTGCCAGATCAGGTGCCGATAACCAGAGGAAGGTCATGCTGACGACGACACCGGTGCCGCCGACCAGAATCAGCGCGGCCAGACGGTGATACTTGGCCTGCCATGCACCGGCGATGGCGCAGATGCAGCCGATCACCCACATCAGCGCGAACAGCGGATCGACATTGGCGAACGAGGCTGCGTTAAGGACTGGCAGTGGTCTGACCATCAACAGCGGCACGCCTATCATGGCCACCATGATCAGGAATAATTGCGGTTGCAGGCGGCGTGTACCCAGCCATTTCACCAGCAAGGCCGCACCAGCCGAAATACGCAACATGGTCGATTCATACGCTTGCGCGCCACTGAGGCGATGCAAGATAGGCACGCTGTCGCGCGATGCCAGATAGAAGTAGCGGCGCAAGATGATATAGAACACGATCCCGCCGCCCAGCGCAATAAAGCTCATCAGCAGCGGCAGATTAAAGCCGTGCCACATGCCCAAATCGTATTCCGGGGTTTGGCCACCGAGTACCGAGACTACTGCGCTATTCAAAAACGGTTTGACGCTGAGGCCGGGAACGATGCCGACGATCAGGCACAGCAAGACCAGCAGCTCGACCGGGAAGCGCATCCAGCGCGGCGGTTCGTGCGGGGTCTTGGGTAAGTCGCTCGGCAATTTGCCAAAGAAGACGCTGATGAAGCGCAGTGAGTAAGCAACGCTGAAAATACCCATCGCCACCGCTGCATACGACATCCACCAGTTCTCGGTGCCGCCTACGTGCAGGGTCTCGGCAAAGAACATTTCTTTCGACAGGAAGCCATTCAGCAAGGGCACACCCGCCATCGAGGCGCTGGCGACGATCGCCAGCGTCGCGGTAATCGGAATCGCATGCCGCAAGCCACGCAAGACGCGCATATCGCGGGTGCCGGTTTCATGATCGATGATGCCGGCCGCCATGAACAGCGAGGCCTTGAAAATCGCGTGATTCAGTGTGTGGAAAATCGCCGCGACCACGCCCAGCGGTGAACCTATGCCCAGCAAGACCGTGATCAGACCCAGATGGCTGATGGTGGAATACGCCAGCAAGCCTTTCAGGTCATGCTGGAAAATGGCGACGAAGGAACCGATCAGCAAAGTACAGACACCGGCACCTGCGATCAGCCAGGTCCATTCTTCGGTGCCGGACAGGGCCGGCCAGAAGCGGATCAGCAAGAACACACCGGCTTTGACCATGGTCGCCGAGTGCAGATAAGACGAGACCGGGGTAGGCGCCGCCATCGCATGCGGCAGCCAGAAATGGAAAGGGAATTGTGCGCTCTTGGTCAGCGCGCCGAGCGCCACCAGTACCAGCGCTGCGACATACCAGTCATGTGCACGGATCTGGTCGCCGGCGGCGAGCACGGTATCCATATCGTAGCTACCGACGATGTGACCGAGGATCAGCACGCCGCACAGCAGGCACAAACCACCGGCTGCCGTCACGGTGAAGGCCATCCGCGCGCCGCGTCGGGCGTCAATACGATGGTGCCAGTAACCGATGAGTAAAAATGAAGTGAGGCTGGTGAGTTCCCAGAACACCACCAGCTGGATCAGATTGCCGGACAAGACCACGCCCAGCATCGAGCCCATAAAGGCCAGCAGGAAGGCAAAGAAGCGCGGTACCGGATCTTCCGGTGACATGTAATAGCGTGCATACAGCACTACCAGCAAGCCGACCCCCAGCACCAGCATCACAAACAACCAGGCCAGACCATCCATGCGCAGCGCAAAGTTGACACCCTGCAGAGGCAACCAGGCCGCCTGATAGCGCACGATTTCGCCGGCACCGACGTGTTGATAAAGATAAGCAGAGACCAGCAGGCCATATAAGGCGACACCACCGGCCAGCAGGGATTCGCGGTTGCGCGCATCTGCCGGCATGCAGGCAGCGATCACGCAGCCGACAAAGGGGACGAGGACGAGGGAGAGTAACAGTAAAGAGTCTGGAATAAGGCTATGCATGCGCGAGAAATCAATCAGGAGAAATGGCGAGTCGGGCTAATCTGCGACCGGCGACCGGATGAGTTCAGGATGTGTATGTCATAGTAAGGTATCCCTTTTAGATAGATTAAAAGTCTCTGTCCCATTCGGACTTCGTGCCATAACGTCGGCCGAAGTCACTCCGCTAGTCCTGCCGTTGCGGCAAAGTTGACACATGAAATCGTTCAACTTTGTACACACACGAGCAGCATCAACCTTCAGGCGAAAACTGAAACCATCATTTTTCTGCCCGAGCCTGCTGCATTGACAAGCGAATCAAAATTTAGTGCACAAGAAAGCCGGAGCCCTTGTGCTGCATAGCAAAATTCCTGCCTGCTATTGCAGCGCACACCGCCGTCTCATCCCTGCACGCTGTTAGCGTGCAAGTCGAGCTTGCATTTCTTCCTTGAACATCCTGAACGTATCTGGATACACATGGCGTTGTACCGACGGATGGTCGCCATTGGCCCATCTGGTACTGACCGGTGGTCAGCATGTCTACTCGTGCGCGCGCATGTTGCGCACCGCTTACAAAATCTTGTTGCCGATTTTTTCAGCCCGTCAATAATAACAGACTTGCTTTGTGTGCCTGCCTGCAACTTTTAAACTGCAGATGAAGGAGGCTGCTGTGATGTGCTGGACGATGAGCGGAAGTGCAGGAAGAAGTGCGGGTGCGCTCGCGAAAATGCCAATTCATGTATGCTGTACGGCATGGCAAGTTTCTGCTGCAGAAACTTGCCATGCGCGTCCGGCCTCATTTGTTATTGAGCCATGCAGGCTCAGCCAAACTCAGCCACATGCAATCACTGCAGTAGCGGTCCCAGCGTAGCGATAACGATCGTCACCAATCCAAGTATCAAGTTGATGCCCACCAGTTTGCGGATAGTTGCCATGGCGGCACCGCCGGCTTTCCAGTCCTGTGCTGCAACTGCACGTAGCAGGCGACGGTATGGTGCAAAAAACACGTGTGCAAAAATCAGCATCATGATGATGCCGAGTACAAACATCAGGGTGACGTATAGCGGTGGTTTGCCCATCAGGGCCATCATATACATGCCGCTACCGAGTATCAGTGCGACCGCAACCCAGACCCACACGAAGAATTTGCTGAACACGCCTGCCAGCAAAGTCAGGCGTTGCGGCGGTTCCAGTACGGTTGCTGCAGTAGGGCGCAGCGCATTGTGAGCGAAGAACATGCCGCCGACCCAGACGGTGAAGCCGAGGATGTGTAGAAGTTTCGCAATGATCATGGCGCTCTCTTGGATGAAATGAGTTGGAGTGCCATAGGGTAGCCGAAGCGCGCACGATTACAAAGAAAATTGAATGAAGAGAGCCGCGCCCGCTGCGCGGCATCTGGCTTATTTGGAGAAGTGAATGTTTGTCTGGTTTGAAAAATTGCTGCACCCCTACCAGGAAGAAGTACCGCCGACGCCACCGAGCGGCTTTGTAGCCTTTATCTGGAGCTGCACCAAGGGTGCGCGCCGCTACATTGCGGCCATGACCTTGTTGACGGCTGCTATCGGCGTATTTGAAGCCTTGCTGTTCGCCATGATGGGACGCATCGTCGACTGGCTCAGTGCCGTGCAACCCGCCTTGTTGTGGACGCAGGAGCGCAGCAGCCTGCTGACGCTGGTGGGCGTGCTGATACTGAGCGTGATCCTGGTTGCTTTGCAAACCTTATTCAAGCATCAGGCGCTGGCGGGTAACTTCCCGATGCAGCTGCGCTGGAACTTCCATCGCCTGATGCTGAACCAGAGCATGGGCTTTTATCAGGATGAGTTTGCCGGTCGGGTTGCTGCCAAGGTCATGCAGACTGCACTCGCGGTGCGCGATGTCTGCATGATCATGGGCGACATCCTGGTCTTCGTGCTGATTTACTTCGTGACGCTGGTGAGCGTTGTCGGCACCTTCGATCTGTGGATGCTGGCGCCCTTCATGAGCTGGGCCGTGCTGTATGGCTTTGCGCTGCGTTATTTCGTGCCGCGTCTGAGCAAGGTATCGCGCCATCAGGCTGATGCGCGTTCGCTGATGACCGGCCGCATTACCGATGCCTATACCAATATCGGCACGGTCAAACTGTTTTCGCATGCCGGACGTGAAGCCAGTTATGCGCGCAATGCGATGCAAGAGTTTTTGGTCGCCGTACACAACCAGATGCGTCTGGTCAGTGGTTTCGAGGTCGTCAATCACGCGCTGAGCATGTTGCTGATCCTGAGCACGGCTGGTGTTGCCTTGTGGCTGTGGACGCTGGGACAGGTCGGTATCGGTGCGGTGGCAGCGGCCACTGCAATGGCTTTGCGCCTGAACGGTATCTCGCATTGGGTGATGTGGGAGATGGCGAGCCTGTTCGAACAGGTCGGCACTGTGCAAGATGGCATTAACACTTTGTCGCGTACCCACGCGGTGGTGGATGCGGCGCAGGCGCTGCCTTTGCAGGTTGATAAAGGTGAGTTGGCATTTGAAGGCGTCGGCTTTGCCTATGGCGGTACCCGTCCTGTAATCGAGCAACTGGATCTGACTATACGTCCGGGTGAAAAAGTCGGACTGGTCGGACGCTCCGGTGCCGGTAAGTCGACCATCGTTAATTTGTTGCTGCGTTTTTACGATATCGAGCAAGGGCGTATTTTGATCGACGGTCAGGATATTGCGCACGTCACGCAAACCAGCTTGCGCGCGCAAGTCGGCATGGTGACGCAAGATACCTCGCTGCTGCATCGTTCAGTACGCGACAACATCTTGTACGGCCGGCCAGATGCGACGGATGAACAAATGATCGCTGCCGCCAAGCGCGCGGAAGCGCATGACTTCATTTTGACGCTGAGTGATGCCAAGGGCCGTACCGGCTATGACGCCCATGTCGGTGAGCGCGGTGTCAAGCTATCTGGCGGGCAACGTCAGCGGATTGCGATTGCGCGTGTGATGTTGAAGGATGCGCCTATCCTCTTGCTGGATGAAGCCACCAGTGCGCTCGATTCGGAAGCGGAAGCAGCCATTCAGACCAGCTTGTACCAGCTGATGGAAGGCAAGACCGTGGTCGCGATTGCGCATCGCTTGTCGACTATCGCCGCGATGGACAGGCTGATCGTGCTGGACAAAGGCAGTGTGGTGGAAGAAGGCACGCATAGAGAACTGCTGGAGCGTCGCGGTCTGTATGCGCGCTTGTGGGCGCATCAGAGCGGTGGCTTCCTCGGCGAAGAAGATGAGGCGGAAGAGGTTTAAAGCGCTAACGCTCAGTCATAAAAAAAAGTCCGGTCAGCTTGCGCTGTACCGGACTTTTTTATTTATGGCGTCAGATCAGGAGTTGCTGCCGGATGGCGTCAGCGCAGATTCAGACATCGACTTTTGTTTGCCGACCAGCAGCAAAGCCACCAGCGTCAGCAAAGCAGCACCGGACAAATAGAAGCCGACATAGTGCAAGCCGTAATTGGTTGCGAGCCAGGTTGCCACATACGGTGCCAGCGACGCGCCGACGATGCCGCCCAGATTAAAGGTGAGCGACACGCCGGTGTAGCGAATTTCGGTCGGGAACAGTTCAGACAACATAGTGCCCAGCGGGCCATAGGTCATACCCATCAGGGCCAGACCGAGCGACAGGAAGATGGTCACGCCCAGCATATCGCTGGCGACGAACATCGGTGCGATCAGCAAGCCGAACAAGGCGATGGCGATAGAGACCAATATCATCGTGATGCGACGGCCATACTTATCTGCCAGTAAGGCGGAGATTGGAATGGTCAGCGCAAAGAACACCACCGCAAACAATTGCAGGATCAGGAATTGTTTGCGTGTGTAACCAAGCGCAGTGGTGCCCCAGCTCAAGGCAAACACCGTCATTAGATAGAACAGTACGAAGGTTGCAGTCGCGATGATGGTGCCCAGTACCAGAATGCGGCCATGGTCGCGGAACACGGTGGCGAGTGGTACTTTGACGCGTTCGTTCTTATCCAATACTTTTTGAAAGACCGGAGTTTCGGTAATTTTCAGACGCACATACAGACCGACCAGCACCAGTACTGCACTGGCGAGGAAGGGAATACGCCAGCCATAGCTGAAGAATTGTTCATTGGTCAGCGTTTCGCTCAGCAGCAGGAAGATGCCGCCGGACAGGAAGAAGCCGAGTGGCGCACCCAATTGCGGGAAGCAGCCATACCAGGCGATCTTGCCGGGTGGCGCATTTTCAGTTGCCAGCAAGACGGCACCGCCCCATTCACCACCGAGGCCCAGACCCTGACCGAAGCGGCACAAAGCCAGCAGCAGCGGCGCTAGCGTGCCGATCGCTTCATAGGTCGGCAGCAAGCCGATCACTACAGTGGAGATACCCATGGTCAGCAAGGCCGCGACCAGGGTGGCCTTGCGGCCGATGCGGTCACCATAGTGGCCGAACACGGCAGAGCCGACCGGGCGGGCAAAGAAAGCGATGGCGAAGGTGGCCAGCGATTGCAGCATGCCGGCAGTCGGACTCGACGATGGGAAGAACAGGGTAGGGAAGACCAACACCGCTGCTGTGGCGTAAATATAAAAATCGAAAAATTCGATGGTGGTGCCGATCAGACTGGCAAACAAAACGGTAGCCGGCGAATTTTTCTTTTCGCTACCCGCGGTACGGTCATTCATTATTACTTTCCTTCTTCCCTGATGTATTGCTATGTGTGTGCACGTTGCGGGTGCTGAGTTATTGCGAATGAGTTTATTTGTTCACGACATCGCTTTGGGCACTGGTCACGCCGTGTGCTTGCTGGTCGGCGTGGTAAGAGCTGCGCACCATGGCGCCGACGGCAGCATGCGCGAAGCCCATTTTGTACGCTTCTTCTTCATACATTTTGAAGGTGTCGGGGTGCACATAGCGACGCACTGGCAAGTGATCGCCGCTAGGCATCAGATATTGGCCGATGGTGAGCATGTCGACGTCGTGCGCGCGCATGTCACGCATGACTTGCAGCACTTCTTCGTCGGTTTCGCCGAGGCCGACCATGATGCCGGATTTGGTTGGGGTGTTTGGATGTTGCGCCTTGAAGCGCTTGAGCAGATTCAATGAGTATTCATAATCGGAACCGGGACGTGCTTCCTTGTACAGGCGCGGTGCGGTTTCCAGATTGTGGTTCATCACGTCCGGTGGTGCAGCATTCAGGATTTCCAGCGCGCGGTCCATGCGGCCACGGAAGTCGGGCACCAGAATTTCGATGCGAGTGGTCGGCGACAGTTCGCGTACGCGGCGTATGCACTCAGCGAAGTGACCGGCACCGCCGTCACGCAGATCGTCGCGATCGACCGAAGTGATCACAACGTAATTCAGGCGCAGGGCAGCGATGGTCTTGGCCAGATTTTCTGGTTCGTTGACGTCGAGCGGATCGGGGCGGCCATGACCTACATCGCAGAACGGGCAGCGGCGGGTGCACTTGTCACCCATGATCATGAAGGTGGCAGTGCCTTTGCCGAAGCATTCGCCGATGTTAGGGCAGCTGGCTTCCTCGCACACGGTCACGAGGTTATTGGCACGCAGGATGTCTTTGATTTCGTAGAAGCGGGTAGAAGGCGAAGCAGCTTTGACGCGTATCCAGTCGGGTTTGGGCAGGCGCTCCATCGGTATCACCTTGATCGGGATACGTATGGTTTTGGCGGCACCCTTTTGTTTTTCGTTAGGGTTGTACGCAGGCGTTACGGCTGGGTTGGTCTCGATAGTCATCAGGCTGGTCGCTTTTTGTCAGGTGTCGCTATGTCAGCGCCGGGTAATAGCGCTGGCTAACAACGCGTGGCGCTGACGTTCGTCATTGCCACGATAAAAATAGTGTTTTGCTACGGGTAATGCGGTGATGCGCCGGTCTAACGGGACAGGCTGGTGCTTAATCTGTTCGCCAGTGCATTTTGCACTTCGGCTAAGGTCGTCTGCGCGCCCAGGCTTTGCATATCAATGGTGGCCAGGTCTTCATAACCGCAGGGATTGATCCAGGTAAACGGGCTCAGATCCATCGCAACATTCAGCGAGACGCCGTGATACGTACAACCGTTGCCGCGTATCTTCAGCCCCAGTGCCGCAATTTTGGCGCCTTGCGCCGGTCCGTCCGACATATAAATGCCGGGCGCGCCGGGTTTGCGCTCGCAGGCAAGATTATACGCCGCCAGCGTATCGATCACCGCCTGTTCGATTTTATTCACCAATTCCCGGGCAAAGAGCCGGGCATCGGCCTTGTGACGGCGCAAATCCAATAGCAAATAAATAACAACCTGGCCGGGGCCGTGATAAGTCACTTCGCCGCCGCGGTCGGTTTGTACTACCGGGATGTCGTGCGCATTCAGTACATGCGAGGGATCGGCCGCCAGCCCCAGTGTAAACACCGGAGGGTGTTCGACCACCCATAGCTCATCCGCAGTGGCAGCGCTGCGCGCATCGGTAAATGCGCGCATGGCGGCAAACGTAATGTCGTAAGCTTCCAGCCCGCGTTGCAGGATGAGTGGCTGCTTGGGCAGGGACATATCCACTTGATTACAGGACGTACTTCACCATCGGGTGGGAGGACAGCGCGCGGTACAGATTGTCGAGTTGCTCACGGCTGGTGGCGCGTACCGTGATGGTCAGCGAGACGTAGTTGCCGGCCGAAGAAGGACGTTGCTCGATACGGCCTTCGTGGAATTCCGGATCATGCACGACAACGACTTCAATCATGGTAGGGACAAATTGTTCGTGCGCCAGACCCATGACTTTAATCGGGAAGTCGCTAGGGTATTCGATCAGGCTTTCGGTGGGGTCGAGTGGTTCGGTCATGATGGGCAGCTTTAAGTATTGTTAGTTGAAACGAAATTCGAAGCAAAATTCGAAACCAAGCGCGAAGCTATATTCGCAGCGCGCTTCGAATCTGGATTCGTAGTGTGATTCATATCGTCAGTCACGCCAGAGGCGCTCAGACTATCGAAGTAAATATCAGGCGAATTTGGCTTTTTGATAAGCCTTATATAGTTTTTGATAAATGGGGCCGGGTTGTCCGTTTCCAATGGGCAGGCCATCCAGCGTGACGACCGGCAAGATTTCCTTGGAGGCTGACGACAGCAAGACTTCATCCGCTGCAAACACTTCATCGCGGCTGATGCGGCGTAGCTGGAACGGAATATCGTTCTCTGTACACAGCTCTTCCACCAACCCGTAACGTATGCCTTCCAGCACCAGATTATCTTTCGGCGGTCCCGCCAGTATACCTTGCTTGACGATCCAGACATTGGATGCCGAGCCTTCGGTCAAAAAACCATCGCGGAACTGGATCGATTCGCTGGCATTTTGTTCCGCCGCATTTTGCGCGGCCAGCACATTGCCGAGCAGCGAAATCGATTTGATTTCGCAATGCAGCCAGCGCTGATCTGGCATCGAGACGCAGGCTACACCCTTGGTACGTGCTTCTTCCGATGGCAGCGTGAGCGGATTGACCATGATGAACACGGTCGGTGTCAGCTCGCCATTCGGGAAGGCATGCGAGCGGCGTGCGACCCCGCGCGTGACTTGTATATAAGCCAGCTGGTCGGCGGACGGTGCGGCTGCCAGTACTTGCCGGACCAGATTCAGCCATTCCTGCTCGGTATGCGGGTTGTCGATGCCGATGGCGTTCAAGCCGCGCAATAGTCGTTGCAGATGTTGCGTCGGGCGGAACGGCTTGCCCGCATAGACCGGGATGACTTCATAGATGCCATCGCCGAAGATAAAGCCTCTGTCCAGTACCGAGATTTTGGCTTCGGACAGCGGCGTCATATGGCCATTCAGGTAGACGAAGGGATCATGATCCATGGCGGCATTCCTTGCAGGGTGGGACGTCAATTCTGGCACAAACGCCGGCAGTCGGCAGCCTCGTATTTGCTGTTGATAGGCAGAAATGCTTGCCGCAAATAAAAACGGCAGGGCAACCGAAGTTGCGCCTGCCGCTGTTTATTGCCTGTGACGAGCCAGTAAGCTGGCCCGCCATCAACGCAGAATTAATGTATCCACAAGCGGATCGAATCCAGTGCACGGCCGAACAGACCAGCCTGACCGACTTGTTCCAGTGCCAGTACCGGCAATTCGGAAACCACTTTGCCGTCGGCCGACATCACTTTGATGGTGCCGACCTGGCTGTTCTTGTCGATTGGTGCAACCAGCGGATCTTTGCGTGCCAGCACTGGTTTCATCGCATTCGCTACACCTTTAGGTACGGTGATGTAGACGTCGCGGGTGAAACCGATCTTGATGGTGTTCTGTGTGCCTTTCCAGACATTCGGCGTAGCGATAGGCTCGTTCTTCGCGTACAGCTTGACGGTGTCGAAGTTTTGGAAGCCCCAGTTCAACAGTTTTTGGCTTTCTTGCGCACGGGCCTGATCGGAGACGGTACCGAGCACAACAGAAATCAGACGACGCTCACCGGTACCGTTAGGACGCTTGGCGGTCGAAATCAGGCAGTAACCTGCACCCTGGGTGTAGCCGGTTTTCATGCCGTCTACGGTCGGGTCCAGCCACAACAAGCGGTTGCGGTTAGGCTGTTTGATGTTGTTGTATGTATATTCTTTGGTCGAATAAATCTTGTAGAACTCCGGGTGATCATTGATCAGGTGCGAAGCCAGCACCGACAGATCACGCGCGGTTGAATAGTTGCTGGCGCTAGGCAAGCCATGCGGATTGGCGAAGTGGGTGGACTTCATGCCCATGCGTTCGGCTTCACGGTTCATCAGCGCAACGAAGGCATCTTCGGTACCGGAGACGGCTTCTGCCAGTGCGACCGCAGCATCATTCCCGGATTGCACGATCAGGCCGTACAGCAGATCGTTGACTTTGACCGGCACGCGCGGTTCGATAAACATCTTCGAGCTGCTCGGATCGACTTTCCATGCATTGGTCGAAATCGTGATCATTTGGTTCAGGTCCAGTTTCTTATCCTGAATTGCGGAAAAGGCCACATACGCGGTCATCAGTTTAGTCAGCGATGCCGGTTCGATACGCATATCAGGTTCATTCGATGCCAGTACCTGGTTGCTGGTAGCGTCCAGCAGTAACCATGATTTGGCGGCGATGGTAGGCGAGGGAACACTTTGGGCAAAAGCGGAGGAAAGCGATAGGACGGTAGCAGCAATGGCCGCAAGTAATTTTTTCATTGGACTCTGTGGTGGATGCCCGCGTGGGAATGCGGGCGTCGATTTGGAAAAGTTATCGGATTATAGCGCTGCGCAGTGCTGCTGATCGATGAAGCATTATTAATGTTTGTTAATACGCTTCACCCATCCGCTGATTAGCGCAGCCACATTTCGACAACGTGATTCTTGATATGTTGCAGTTTGCGATTAAAAAAATGATCGCAGCCGGGAACCACTAGTACCGGCAGGTCTTGCGGGCGCGCCCATTCAAATACATTGGTCAGCGGGATGGTCTCATCCTGCTCGCCGTGGATCAGGATAGTCCCGGCCGGAACCGTAGGCAGCGGCCATTTACCGGCTGCGGTGCCGACCAGTACCAGACGCTCAGCCGAGCTGCCTTGTGCTTCCAGTCGCTTTTGCAGTTGCGCCTGCACGAAAGTACCGAAGGAAAAACCAGCCAGTGCAAAAGGCAGCTCTGGATACTTCTCTTGTGCATACGCTAACAGTTGCGCCATGTCGTCGGTTTCACCCGCGCCGCCATCATGCGTGCCGCCGGATGCACCGACGCCACGGAAATTCATGCGGAAGGCGGCATAGCCGAGTGCCACGAAGGAGCGCACCAGCGTATGCACCACCTTGTTATCCATGGTGCCGCCAAACAGCGGGTGCGGGTGCGCCACCAGAGCAATGCCGCGCGGCGCATCGGTGGCTGGCAGATCCAGTGCGCATTCGATGCTGCCGGCAATGCCGTCCAAAGAAAAATACTGTGTTTGTGCGTTCATGAACTGTGGCGTATGAATAAAGGGAGGAAGCAGCAGACCTCGTCTGCGGCGCCCGGGTTCAGATTTTCAGACGTTCTACGATTTTGCCGCCGACCAGATGAACATCGATGATTTCATCCAGATCTTCATTATCTATATAGGTGTACCAGGTGCCTTGCGGATAAATCACGAGGACCGGACCTTCTTCGCAACGACCGAGGCAACCGGATTGATTGACGCGCACTTCACCGCTGCGGCTCAAGCCTAATTCCTTGACGCGCGCCTTCAGGTGCTTCTGCGCTTCATGGGCACCGCGTTCGGCGCAGCACTCGCGACCATCGTCACGCTGATTCATGCAAATGAATAAATGCTGGCCAAAAAATTGTTTGTTGTCGGACTTAACTTCGGACATAGCTTCGGACATGTGAAAGGTTCTGCATTAAAGACCGAGATGATACACCCGCCTTATGTTTGCTTCCTGCGATGACTCGAATGCAGCAGGAACCACAAGGCGGCAAATGGCCAGAACAGCGACAGGAATTGCGCCGCGCCATTGAAATTGAGGAATTTACCCTGCGCCCATGTTTCCAGCGTGGCAATGAAATACGGATTGGCCGGAGCAATATTGACGGCAATCAAACCGATGATCAGCAGAGTGGCGGCGGCCCGTCTTTGCCGGGTGTGCGACAGAAATAGCAACACCGACAGCAGCGCGAGGCCGAGCAACAAACCAGCTTGCGCGCCCGGGGTCAGCCAGGTGAAGGCGCTTTCCGGCCGGAAGAAGATGGCAGTGGCCAGGCCTTTGACCGCCAGCGCCGCCAGTAACAACAACAGCAGCAACACGATACGCGGTGCTTTATCGCGCAGCATGCAAGCCAGCGCCAGCAAGGCACCGCTGACACCGCAGGCGGTGATCAATACTTCGGCCAGCCAGTATTGCTCCACCGTGAGTTGCACGCCATTACGCAGGAAGCCACTCAGATCGATAGGAATCGACAGCCATTCAGACAGCCAGTCGGAAAAAATCGGTAATAGCTGACCGTGGCCGAACAAATAACTTTGCGGATAAATTTGTGCCAGTGGCCACAGTGCAAAGATGGTCAGACCGCGACTCGCCTCGCTGCTGAACCAGCGTTGCCGCAGATGACGCAAACGACTGCGTTGCAGTACCAGATGGCTGCTGGCGATGCCCAGTACGCCGCCTATCAATGCGCCCAGACTATTGGTGAGCAAATCCAGATTCGAGGCAACCCGGCTCGGCAGATAGGCTTGGGTTGCTTCCATCGTGCCGGACAATATAAGTCCGAGCAGAAAGGCCAGCAGCAGCGCGCCGCCGCGTCGCACCCGTGGGTAGAGCGCATATACGGTCAGGATGCCGAGCGGGATATAGCCGAGGATATTGGTCAGCAGATCGAAGCCGGTCCAGTAACGCGGCGGGATGGTCGCCAGCAAATAGGTTTGCAGCGGCAAGCCGACGTCCTGCCAGCCGGTGAATGGATACAGGCTGGCATAGACGATCAGGAACAGGTAAGCCAGCAAGCCACCGCGTGAAAACGTCGATGCTTGCAGCGGCAGTGACTGCGCAGGAATTACTTTTTGCTCGGTAGTGTTGATAACCATGCCGCTATTTCATTAATGATTGCATCGCTGGCACTCGCCAGTGCCGCTGCACCGCCGCGCGCATCCGCCGTTGCGGTCGGCAATTGGCGCACGAACATTTTTTGTGCGCGCAGGTTGCGACCATCGAACAGCGAAGCGCGCATCGCTATAGAGATGGTGCTGTGCTGCGCGCTATCAAATGATTGAGAAAAATCGTCCAGCTCGATGCGCAGTATCGGTAAATTGGTTGCGCCATTGTCAGCCGGCACTACTATACCGCCAGCTTGCGACAAACGTGCTTTCAGTCTTTGTTCCAGCAATTGCGCTGCTGGCATCGCCCACTGACTGCCGGCGTAGGGACGCGGCTGCAAAGTGTTGGCGTAATTGAGGCGGTAGAACATCATCTGCGTATCGAGCCAGACCGGTGCCACGATATCGGCGACGCTGACCGCTGGCAGATTGGTGTTGGTGACGGCGGTCTGTTGCGTCTGCAGCGGCCCAAGGTCATACAGCCCGGCGGATGGCGCATTGCCAGCGCAACCGGCCAGCACTGCGCTGCCGCTCAGGGCCAGAGTCAGGAGCAAGCTACGAGTGAATTTCATCATGGTGATCCCTAACGGTGATTTCATGGCGCTGTTGCCGCGGCCGGTGAACTGAAGCCGGCTTCGCCCGGGCCGGGTTGTGCATGACCGGGGCCAAACAATATACCTTGTGGCCGCTGGTTGAATGATTCCAGTGCGCGATTCAAGGAGCGCATCGAAGTGCGCGTTTCATCGATCAGTGGCGAGGCCTGGTATTCCACCATCGACGCAGCTGAACCGACTTTATCTATGGTGTCACCAAAGCTGTCTATCGGGCCACCGGCGGCATTCAGCTTGCCGGTAATTTGCAGCGCATCGTTGGATAGCTTGTTGATCGAGTTCAGCGCGGCATCGGCCTTGTTGGCGAGTGCCGGCATGCGATCCAGCGTTGGTTGCAATTGTTGCGGAATTTTTTCTATCTTGTTGGCTGCGGCGCTGACGTCACTGAAGGCGCCGAGTATGGTCTTTTGATTTTGCTCCGACAACATCAGATTCACCTTGGATGCCAGCTCTTCGGTTTGCTGCAAGATCGCGAGTCCGCGCAATTGCAAGGTGTCGAGCAGGCTGGCGCGCAAAGGGATGCGCGCGACTTTATTCTTGGTCGAAGGCAGTAGCACTGGCTTCGAACCATCATCATCCAGTTGCACATACGCGAGACCAGTAACGCCCTGATAGCTGAGTGTGGCGAAGGTGGAATTGGTAATCGGCGTGTCTTTGGAGACGCTGAAGCGGATCAAAATCTGCCCCGGTTTTTGCGGATCAAACAGCACCGCATCCACGCGTCCGACATCGAGTCCGCGATAGCGTACGCCGGCTTGCGGATTAAGGCCGGGGACCGATAAGGTGGTGGCGATTTCGTAGGGCACGCGTTCAACCCGGTCCCGATTGAACCAGAGTGCGATGAAGACGGCAGCGATCAGCAAGACGATCGTAAAAATGCCGGCCATTAATGCATGAGCTTTATTTTCCATGATTGATCTTTAGAGTGATTACGACTCTGCTCCCTTGGGCTGATCCGGCTTGTCGGGCAAGGCTTCAAAAGCACGTTGCCCGCGCTCGCCGCGGAAAAACGTTTCGATAAACGGATGCTTGAATTCGACTACCTTGTCCGGTTTGCAATAAGCGATGATGTGTTTGTCGGCTAACACCGCAACCCGTGACGACAGTGCGAACAAGGTATCCAGATCATGCGTCACCATGACCACGGTCAGATGCATTTCATCACGCAATTCGCGTATCAGATTGACGAAGCTCTCTGATGCATTCGGGTCGAGGCCAGCGGTGGGCTCATCCAGAAACAGCAGTTCCGGTTCCAGTGCCAGCGCGCGGGCCAGCGCGACGCGCTTGATCATGCCGCCGGATAAATCAGACGGCATCTTCAGTGCATGTTCGGGACCGATGCCCGCCATTTGCAGTTTCAGCAAAGCGGCATCGCGGATTAACTGGCGCGGTAGTACGCGCAATTCGCGCATCGGTTGCGCCACATTGTCGAACACCGTGAACGCTGAGAACAATGCACCTTGTTGGAACAGCATACCCCAGCGATTGCGTAATTGCTGCAGCTGCAGTGCATCGATGTGATTGATGTCGACCCCAAACACGCGCACGCTGCCGCTGGCGGGCTGATTCAGGCCTAGCATCTGGCGCAGCAGCACGGTTTTGCCGGAGCCGGAGCCGCCGACCAGCGACACGATCTCGCCCTGATTGATCGTCAGGTTCAGGTTTTCGTGCACCACCACATCGCCAAAGCGTGTGCTCAGATTATCGATTTCGATAATCGGTGTTTGCTGGCTGTCCTCGACACAAGCGGACAAGCTGTCGTCTGTTTCAGGAAACATTAGAATCCGACTCCGCTAAAGACGATGGCAAATACCGCATCGGCCAGAATCACGACTGTAATCGCGGTCACCACCGAGATGGTGGTACCAGCGCCCAGACTTTCGGTATTCGGTTTGATGCGCAAGCCAAAATGACAGGCGACCAATGCGATCAGGCTGCCAAACACCACGCCTTTGCCTAAACCTATCCAGTAATTCGCCAGCGGTACTGCATCCGGCAATTCACGCAAAAAATATTTGTAAGACAGTCCCAGCTCTATATTCGCCGCCGCCATCCCGCCTATCAATGCCATCGCATCGGTCCACACCACCAGCAAGGGCATAGAGATCGCCAGTGCGATCACCTTTGGCATGATCAGGCGGTAACCATGTGGCAAGCCCATCACCAGCATCGCATCCAGTTCTTCCGTCACGCGCATCACCCCGAGTTGTGCGGTGATCGATGAGCCGGACCGACCTGCCACCAGAATCGCTGCCAGCAGCGGGCCGAGTTCGCGGATCACGCTCATGCCGAGGATGTTGACGAGAAAAATATCGCCACCAAACTGATGCAATTGTTGTGCCGACAAATAAGACAAGACCACGCCGATCAGGAAGCCGACCAGCGCAGTAATGCCCAGTGCCTGATAACCGGTATGGAAAATATTGGCCGAGATTTCTTTCCATGGCCCGCGTTGCGGTTGCTTCAGAAAGCGCCCCAGATCCATCACCAGCTGACCGATCAGCGTGATGAAGCCGAGCAGGTGATCGGCCATCAGCAGCTTGAATTGCACAAAGGCCGAGAAACTGTACCAGTGCGGTTTCGGTGGTCGTTTCAGCTGCAAACTACCGGTTTGCTCCAGCCGTTTGAAAAAGGTCTCGTGCTGTGTCGCCAGTGTGAGTTGCGGTGGACGTTTCTTGCCCCAGGCATTCCACAGCAGTTGCGCGCCGATGTAATCCAGTGCTTCTATCTGTGCCAGATTCCAGTGCACCTGGTCTGGCTTGGGCACGCTGCGCAGCGCCGCACTGATGCGCTCCATCGCACCCGGATCGGTCAAGGCACGCACCTGCCACGACCCGGCGGCGATGACGGTGGCCTGGTCGTTAGTCGTATAGCTGAGGGTGGGCGATACGGGCGTATACATGCAGGCAAGTGTAAGGGAGATTGCAATTTGCGTCACGCCGGGCTCGCAGCCGCACTTTCGTGCTCAGTTTGCGGCAGGCTTCAGTTTCGCCGTGGCAAGCATCCCGTTACAATGCGCACATGAGATCTCTTCCATCAGCACATCGACTGGCCAGCCTGTGCGGCACGGGCGCGCAAGCGATCGCGCTGGATATCGTGGCAGAAACCGGTTCCACCAATGCCGACTTGCTGGCGCGGCTACAGCAAGCGCCTCAATTGCAGCAGGCAACCCTGTTGTGGGCACAAGTGCAAACTGCCGGCAAAGGGCGTGCCGGGCGCGCCTGGCATACGCCGGCGGGTGCAGCGCTGACTTTCTCGCTGGCCTGGAAATTTAATTTGCCGCTGTCGGCTTTGCTTGGTTTGTCCTTGACGGTCGGTGTGGTGCTGGCGCAAGCCTTGCGCACCTTCGGCATAGATGCACAGTTGAAGTGGCCCAACGATGTATTGCTGGACGGTGGCAAGCTGGCCGGCATCCTGATTGAAACAGTCGTCGAAAAAACTGCGGCGCAATCGACCTGGGTGGTGATAGGCGTCGGTATTAATATTGCGCAGGCAGCCGATCTGAGTGCCCAAACCGGGCGTGCGGTCGCAGCGGCCACTGCCTTGTCAGCGGAGCCGGAACGCGCGATGGCGGCTGTGCTGGATGGCTTTGCGCAGGCTTTGCCACTATTTGAACAAGAGGGTTTTGCCGCTTTTGTTGACAGCTGGAATGCACTCGATGCGTATGCCGGGCAGCCGGTCAATATAATCGATCAGGGCAAAGTACTGCATAGCGGCGCGGCGCGTGGGGTCGATGCCAGCGGCCGTTTGTTACTGGATACTGCACAGGGTCGCGTTGCCATCGTTGCCGGCGATGTCTCGTTGCGGATCAGGGAGGATTAAGGCAATGCTGTTATTGGTCGATGCAGGCAATACGCGTATCAAATGGGCGCTGGTCGACAGATCGGCGCCGGATCAGACGCCGGGCAAGTGGCTGCAACACGGCAGCGTTGCGCGGACAGATGCCGCCACGCTGGTTGATGCATGGTGCGGTTTCGGGCTGGGACGGGTTTTGTTGTCGAACGTGGCCGGACATGAATTACGTGGTGAGCTGGAGCAGGCGGTCTTGCGTACGCTGGGTACCAAGCCGGTAGCGCTGGAGTGGTTTGCCTCGGCCGCCGAGCTGGGTGGGGTACGCAATCGTTATCTGAATCCCTTGCAACTGGGCGCTGACCGTTTTGCGGCGGCGATCGGTGCGCATACCCTGTTCCCGGGCGGGCCGCTGGTGGTCGCGACTTGCGGTACCGCGACCACGGTCGATGCGGTGAGCGCTGACGGTGAGTTTGTCGGTGGCATGATTTTGCCGGGACTGGGTTTGATGGCATCGTCGCTGGCGAAGAACACTGCGCAATTGCCGCAGGTCGCCTTGCAAACCAGTCTGACGCAGCCGTTTGCCGATAATACCGATGCTGCCATCGTCAGTGGTTGTCTGGCGGCGCAAGCCGGTGCCATCGAACGCGCGGTGGCCGCGCACATGCGCGCCAATCCCCATGTGCCGGTCCCTTGCATATTGGCGGGCGGCGCGGCAGACTTGATTGCACCGCATCTGACCATAGATTACACACGTGTCGACAATCTGGTATTGATCGGCTTGCACACCGTAGCAATCCAACATCCACCAACATGTTAAAAATCCTGTTCGGCTTATTGTTACTGATTAACGGCGGCTTGTACGCCTTCCAGCATGGTTACCTGGATGCGCTGATTCCACCCAGCCATGATCCGCTGCGCCTGAAGCAGCAACTGAATCCGGAGCAGCTCAAATTGCTGCCGCTGCCGGTCGAGAATGGCGAAGCAGTTAAAGTGGAAAAGGTCGCCGCAGCCGAGCCGGAAAAAATCCCGCAAAGCACGGAGAAAGCCGCCGAAGTGCTGGCATGTACCGAGATTGGTAATTTCGATGCGGCCGAGGCGAAGAACTTTGAAGCGAAACTCGCCGCGCTGACTTTGGGTGAACGCCTGACGCGCCGTCCGGTGCAGGAAAATGCGCGCTTTATCGTCTACATCCCGCCCCTCGCGAACAAGGAAACGGCGGATAAAAAAGGCGGTGAATTGAAACGCCTGGGCGTCGATGATTTCTTTGTGATCACTGAACATAGCCCTTTGCAATGGGGTATCTCGCTGGGCATTTTCAAATCGGAAGAAGCCGCGCGCAATCATCTCGCGGCCCTGAATCAAAAGGGTGTGCGCAGTGCACGGGTCGGCCCGCATCATGTTGCGCCCGCCAAATTCGCCTATCAGCTGCGCCGCATAGACGCGACTACCAAAGCCAGCCTGGATAAAATCCGCACCGGCTTCCCGCGCCAGGAAGAGCGTGCATGCAGCAACGCCGCTGCCTGAATTTCAGAACTTAGTGTTTTGTCTGGCTTCGCTTTGGCGACGCGCGCGCAAGGCACCCAGGCAAGCCGGACACATGCAAGTCTTCGCGCTGCCATCGGCATTGCGTAACACCGCGCCGCGCGGTGCGGTCGGCAGCGCAGTGCACCAGCAGGCTTCGGCTGTAGTCGTATCGACCATGCCGCATGAAAATACGGCGCCGCATTTTGAGCAGGCACTCATTTATCTTCCGATTTCTTTTCCGCCGGGTCGATTACCGGCAGATGGCGCATCGCATGTCGCAAAATGCCGAGTTGCGCGTTGAAGCTGCGGCAGGCGTCGCACACCAGCAAATGCATGCGCATGCGCAACTTTTCACTGATGCTCAGTGGCCGGTCCAGCTTGGCCGATGCCAGTTGATGTACTTCTTTGCAGGTCGGGAGTCCCATGGCTTTCCAGTGAATTAGCGGATGGCGGGCTGATTGCCGAACCAGTTCAGGTCGAGGCAGGTGCGCAAATGCAGGCGTGCGCGATACAGCATCACCCAGGCATTAGACGAGGAAATACCCAATTCCTTACAGATTTCTTCGGTTTCCAGCTCCAGCCATTCGCGCATCATGAAGATGCGTGCGGTTTTCGCCGGAAGTTTCTCCAGGCAAATTTCCAGCACCCGGAAAAAATCCTGTTGCTGTACCGTCGCCACCGGATCGCTCCATGTTTGCGGCATCTCGCGCGCATGGCCGTCGGCAGTGAAGAGGGCGCCGATCAGGTCGTCGTCCGATTGCTCGTCGTGCCCCTCAAACTGGCGCGTACGCTGGCCGGCGCGCAGCGCATCGATGATCTTGTACTTCATGATGGCGGTGACATAGGTGCGCAGCGAAGATTGCCCGGCGAAGCTGTCCGGCTTTTCCAGTACCGCGATCAAGGCGTCCTGCACCACGTCTTCGGCCAGCGCCTGGTCGCGCAACTGCAGCAGCGCAAAGCGCAGCAAGGCTGGGCGCAGGGCTTCCAGTTCAAGTGCCAAATCAGTGGGGGCGGCGGAGGAAGAATCAGGCTTCATTGCGGGTGGTTTTGTCGTTTGGGCAATACAGCTGCCGAATATTCATGGAAATTCCGGCAAAGAGCCAAGAAATCAATTGGCATTCGCTGTAAAATCGCGGTCATCCATTTTCAGAACCTTTCAAACCCAACTTGACCGATATGAACGCTGATCTTACTGTAGTTTCGCCACAAATACAGGCGCAAATTCTGGCCGAGGCGCTGCCGTATATCCGCAAATTTCACGGCAAGACCATTGTCGTCAAATACGGCGGCAATGCGATGACCGAAGAGCGCCTGAAGCACGGCTTCGCGCGCGACGTGATTTTATTGAAACTGGTCGGCATGAACCCGGTCGTGGTGCATGGCGGCGGTCCGCAAATCGATAACGCGCTGAAAAAAATCGGCAAGCAAGGCACCTTCGTGCAGGGCATGCGCATCACCGACGAAGAAACGATGGAAGTCGTGGAGTGGGTGCTGGGCGGCGAAGTGCAGCAAGACATCGTGATGCTGATTAACCACTACGGTGGTCAGGCGGTCGGTCTGACCGGCAAGGATGGCGGTTTGATCCGTGCCAAGAAGATGCAAATGCCGGATAAGGAAAACCCTGGTCAATTCCTCGACATCGGTTTTGTCGGCGACATCGAAGCGATTAATCCTGCGGTCGTGAAAGCGCTGCAAGACGATGCCTTCATCCCTATCATTTCGCCTATCGGTTTTGGTGATGATGGTCAGGCTTACAACATCAATGCTGACGTCGTCGCGGGCAAGATTGCAGAAATCCTGAAAGCTGAAAAGCTGATCATGATGACCAATATTGCTGGTGTGCAAGACAAGCAAGGTAATTTGCTGACCGATCTGTCGGCACGTGAAATCGACGAAATGTTTGAAGATGGCACGATCTCCGGCGGCATGTTGCCTAAGATTTCGTCGGCATTGGATGCCGCCAAGTCAGGCGTCAACACCGTACACATCATCGATGGTCGCATCGAACATTCGCTGTTGCTGGAAGTGCTGACCGAACAAGCTTTCGGTACGATGATACGTTCGCACTAAAACAGATTCTGTATATAAAAAAGGCGTAAGGACTATTGGTCCTTACGCCTTTTTTGTTGGTCCGTCAGCTTACTGTGTGCACAAGGTTTGCGCCTCATACTGCGCATGCCACTTCTCAAACTCCGCAGCTGGTAGCGGGCGTGAAATCATATAGCCCTGTGCAATATCGCAACCCAGATCCGACAGCAGTTGATACGCGCTTTGTTCTTCCACCCCTTCAGCGATGGTTTGCATCCCCATCTTGTGCGCCAGCGTCACAGCTGCTTCGACGATATGCACGGCACCCTTATCGTCGGGCAGGCGGCGCACGAAGGATTGGTCGATCTTGATCATCGAGATAGGCAGCTGATGCAGGTACTGCAGTGAAGAATAACCAGTGCCGAAGTCATCGATGGAGATGGTGATCTTGGCATCCGAGAGGCGACTCAATTCGACGATGGTGCGGGCGATATCGGTCATCAGCGCACCTTCGGTCACTTCCAGCTCCAGCGACTGGCCGCTCACTTCATAACGTTGCAGCAGCGCCAGCACCAGATCAGAAAATCCCGGTTGCAAGAGATTGCGCGGCGAGATGTTCACTGCGATCGGCAGGTGTATGTTTTTCTCGCGCCACAGCACGATTTGTTTCATCGCCTGTTCCAGTGCGAATTCGGTAATCAGATTGATCAGCGTACTTTGTTCTGCGCGCGGGATAAAAATCGCGGGCGGGATATTGCCGCGTTCCGGATGGTTCCAGCGCATCAGCGCTTCGACGCTATGGACCTTGCCGGTCAAAATAGAAATCTTCGGTTGGTAATGCAGTGATAACTGGCCTTCCTTGATCGCGCTCATCAGGCTGCCGAGGATGGAAAGATTTTCTTTTGCGAAGTTGCTGGTTTCGGGACTATAGGCAACGCAATCCAGTGCATCTTCATCGGCCGAAATCAGTGCCGATTCAGCGCGTTGCAAATAGAAATCGGCTGGCTGTGCGACCCTGCTGAAGGTGGTGTAACCAAGGCGGGAGTCGGCGTGGATAGGGATGTCGTTGAACTGGTAGGGCTGGCGTGCGCCCTTGACTAAATCTGCGAGCTGGAGATGGATGGTGGGGGCATCCCGATTCTTGATCAGGATGCCTAACTGCTCTGGGTCGATGCGATAGACCTGTGCTTTGTCCTGCAAAATATTGGTGTAGCGGGTGGCCGATTGGCGTATGACTTCTTCGATCACATCGAAGCCAAAGGCTGATTTCAATTCCATTGCATTCTGTAGCGAAACCACTACCAGCACATGCAGATTGGAATTGCCTTTTGCTTTGGGGAGTGTGCTGAGGGTATCGAGCAGGGCATTGCGGTTAGGTAGCTGGGTGGCGGGATCGTGCCGCGCGACCCATTTCAGATGGCGCAGATAAGCGCTGACGCTATCGCTGGCAGCGCCGCAGGCCACCCCGACCAACATGAAGAAGCCGGTGCGGTAGAGCCAGTTGAGCGTGGCTTGTTGTTCACCGGTGATGACATCGATAGGCATGAAGGGGCCGAGCACGATGCCACCGACCAGACCCATCAGTAGACCGCCGCGCATGCCATAGACAAAGCCGGCCGCCAGGATGGCCAGATACATTGAATGGGAATAAACGAATTTGATGCCGCCGGTAATATAGACCAGGTGGTAGATGCCGTAGACCAGCACGATGAGAATGGGCAGGATGGCAATCCGTATTGCACGGATATGTACGCCCAGCCATTCAAACAAACGCATAGTGCTCATCAGACATTCCTTCAGAAGGCAACATCGTGTGGTGCTAATACGGGCGCAAAGACCATGCGCAGGGCAAAACGGCCAGAAGAAATATGCAGTGTTGCGGGATGGTACTCCGGAACAGCCATGAATTGACGCCCGCGCTGGCGGCCGCAACAGCGGCGCTCAGACAGGTGTCAATTTATTGATTGATTTCCCCAATGCATGTTGCCACGGGAAAATGATTTTCGCAAATAAAGTTTCATTATGATAACTTTTGGTGCAATTTTCGCTGCCGATCATGGCGGCAGCGGCAGCATGGTGCGTCCCATGCAGGTCGGTCTCAGTATATTTTTTGCACCTGATAACCACGTTGCTGCAGCAAGCTGGGGACGCCTTGCTCACCCAGTAAATGCAAGGCGCCGACCGCAACAAAGCTGGTTTTGTCGGTCTTCAGCAAGGCCTCTACCTGCTTTGCCATATTCGGATTGCGTTTATCGAGCAAGACTTGCTGCAGGAAGCGGTCCGATGCGGTCGCGCCTTTTTGCATATCCAGCAGCGCACGATCCAGTGCTTGCGCATCGGCGCTTTGCCAGGCATTGATCAGTTCCAGCGCTTTCTGCATGGCCACGCCGCTCGCCAGTTCCGTCAGGTTTTCCACCAGATACTGTTCTTGTTCCGCATCATTCATGCTGTCGAATAGCGAGAGCTGGTAGTCGGCGGTTTCGAGTTCTTGCACGGTTTTCTTTTGCTTGGCCGCGATAGCCAGGAAGTGTAGTTCTATCCCTTGTTCTGACGGGAAGCCATTGCGTGCCATTTCTTGTACCAGTAGCAGATTGGCGACCATCCATGGCTTCATGCGGGCCACGCTTTCAAATGGCGTACCAGCACGGCGCAAGGCCTGGCGTAACTGGGCGGTGGCATCGGCCGACAGATGTTGATTAATGGTTTGTCCATCCGGGTAGAGGCCGTGACGCATAATGGCGAGTCGCATGGCTTCGGTATTGCGGATGTCGACTTCGATTACCAGTTTTTGCGCCGCGGTGAGGGCGCGTGTCACTTGGGGTTCGAGTGGGTAGAATGCAGTCTTGCCGACGTGTATCGTGCCAAACAGATAGCTGGTGTTGCCGCGATAGCTGACGCGGTAGAGCGTGCCGCGCTTGGGGGTAGCTTGCTTCTGTGCCGCTGGCGCTAGGTTTTTTGCTACCGGTTGTTCGGCGTGTGCGCCCACTGCGTACAAGCCCATGAGCATGGTGAAAACAAGAACGATGGTACGACGCATGCAACTCCCTTATTGTTTTGAATACCTGAAGTACTGAAGAAATGAATATAAGCGATGCCTAAGCTGACCTGGTTGTTTGACCTCGATAACACGCTGCACAACGCATCTCATGCGATTTTCCCTGCGATCAATGTGAATATGAACGCGTTCATCGCGCAAGTGCTGCAGCAATCCGGTCTGGCTTCGGACGCCGCCGCGGTGAATGCGGCGCGCCTCGCTTACTGGCAGCGTTACGGTGCCACTTTGCTCGGTATGGTAAATCATCATCAGGTGCGGCCTGATGATTTCTTGCGTGAGGCGCATCGTTTTGACGATTTGCCGACGATGATACGGGCCGAGCGTGGTCTGGCGCGCGTGCTGCGACGTCTGCCCGGCCGCAAAATATTGCTGACCAATGCGCCGCGCCGTTATTCCCGCGATGTGCTGCGCCACCTCGGCCTGCATCGGCATTTTGCGCGCCACATACCGATAGAAGCGATGCGCGTACATGGGCGATTGCGGCCTAAACCATCTAAGCAGATGTTGCGCAAACTGCTGGCACGCGAGGGTATCGCGGCACGGCAATGCGTGCTGGTGGAAGATACCGTCAGTCATCTGAAGGGAGCCAAACAGCTGGGGATGCAGACCGCCTGGATTACCCAGTATCTGGCGAGCGATTCGCACAAGCTGGGCACATCGGAGCACCGCGCAACAACAGCTTTCACAAAACGCCCAATTTATGTCGATGTCAAAGTAAAATCCGTAGGGCAACTATTCAGGCAGTTGCACCGATTGCGCTAGCACGAGCTTGCTCGCCGCTATCCGCAGGTTGAGTCTTAGATTGCTTACCTACCTATAAAAACTATTATGGCAACTACAAAACCAGGTGAACGCAAGCTGCAGATACTCCAGACCTTGGCGACGATGCTGGAGCAGCCCAAAGGGGAAAAGATTACCACCGCAGCATTAGCGGCACGACTGGATGTGTCGGAAGCTGCGCTGTACCGGCATTTCGCCAGCAAGGCGCAAATGTTCGAAGGCCTGATCGAGTTCATCGAAACCACGGTATTCGGCCTGATCAATAAAATCACCGAGCAGCAAGAAAACGGTTTGTCGCAAGTGCAGGCCGTGATCGTGATGTTGCTTAATTTCGCCGAGCGCAATCCGGGCATGACGCGCGTCATGATAGGCGATGCACTGGTGAATGAAGATGAGCGTCTGCAACTGCGCATGAATCAATTCATAGACCGCATAGAATTGGCGCTCAAGCAATCCTTGCGTATCGCTGCCACGCAAGGACAGGCGAACGAAGCCGAGGTGGCGATGCGTGCCAATCTGATTGCGAATGCGGTGCTGGGGCACTGGCAGCGTTACGCAAAAACTGGTTTTAAACAAAGCCCTTCCGAACATGCATCCGGCCAGATCGCGATGTTGCTGGCCTGAGACTGTCCGCCTGAAAATTGCCGCCGCGCGTTGTTGGCCGGCGGCGTAGTTCCTTCCTCCGGCACTAAAAATATCCAAACGCACTTGGTCGTACAATAGCGGCTTGCATTCGATGCCCGCCGCCTTATCTAGTCCGCTTGTCTAGCCTTATTTAGCCGTCCCTATCTATGTCTTTGTTTACGCCTGCTACCAGTTCCGACGCCTGCTTTGCCTTGCTCGACGATATCGACGCCAGTGCTGCAGATGCGCGTTCGCGTCTGTACCGCGGCTACCTGGGTGCCTTGTCCTGCCAGCACGCGGCTGATTTGCCGGCCTTATTGCAAGAGATGCAGCAGGCTTTGCAGGAGGGCAAGTTTGCGGTCGGGTTGTACGCCTATGAACTGGGCGCGGAATTGCATGGGATCGCCGCGCATGCGGTGTCTCAGCCGCTGGCAGAAATTCTGTTGTTTGAACATTGCGAGCATTTATCTGCGGCGCAGGTGGACGCATGGCTGGCGGCGCAGCCTGCTTCGCCCACTGCCGGGATTGCGCAAGTGAGTGCAGATACGGATGTCACCGCGTTTTGTGCCGCAATAGAGCGCATACATGACTACATCGCGGCTGGCGATACCTATCAGGTCAACTATACCTATCGCCTGCGCTTCGATGCCTATGGTTCGGTGCATGCCTTGTATCGTCGTCTGCGCGCGCGGCAGGCAGTGCCGTATGGCGCCTTGATCGCTTTGCCGGATGGTCGCGCCGTCTTGTCTTTGTCGCCGGAATTATTCGTGCGGCACGAGGCCGGGGTGTTAACCGTGCGGCCAATGAAAGGCACGGCGGCCGCCAGTGGCAATGTGCAGCAAGATCAGCGCGCGGCCGATGCGCTGGCACACGATGCCAAGAACCGCGCCGAAAATCTGATGATCGTTGATCTCTTGCGCAACGATCTGGGCCGTCTGGCAAAAACCGGTTCGGTGCAGGTCGACAAATTATTTGATGTGCAGCGTTACAGCAGCGTGCTGCAAATGACCTCGACCATCCATGCGCAGTTGCGCGAGACGGCTGGCTTGCCCGAGATCTTCGAAGCACTGTATCCCTGCGGTTCGATTACCGGTGCACCGAAGCACAGAACCATGCAAATCATCCGTGAGCTGGAAGTGAACCCGCGCGGCTTGTACACCGGTGCCATCGCTTACTTCGATCCGCCGTCAGACGGACAAAGACTGGGCGATTTTTGCATGTCGGTTCCTATCCGTACCTTGCAATTGCAGGCGTTGGATGCGCAGGGTTTGCGCAAGGGTGAAATGGGCGTGGGCGCCGGCATCGTGCACGATAGTGTGGCTTTGGATGAGTATGAAGAATGTCGTCTCAAGGCTGGATTTTTAATCGGCATGCAAGCCGAGTTTGAATTGTTTGAAACCATCCACGCCAGCCGCGTGCATGGCTGCCGTCATCTGGAGCGACATCTGCAACGTCTGGCGCGCTCCGCCGCTTATTTTGATTTTGCTTTTGATGCCGTAGCGATTCGCGCGGCGCTGCATGCTGCATGCGCAGCCTTGGCAACAGATGCGGATCATCGTTTGCGCTTTGCATTGAAGCAGGATGGCAGTCATGCGATACAAACTGCTGTACTGACGCCACTGACCGAACCGGTGCGATTGCTGTTGGCCAAGCAAGCGACAGATGCTGACGATCTTTTTCTGCGTCACAAAACCACGATACGCACACAGTACGATGCTGCCTGGCGCGCGGCCGAGCAGCAAGGCGCGTTCGATCAATTGTTTTGTAATGCGCAGGGAGAGATTACTGAGGGAGGGCGTAGCACGCTCTTCGTCAAGCTACAGGGCCAGTGGTACACGCCACCGCTTAGCAGCGGCGTGTTGCCGGGCGTGATGCGGGGCGTGGTGCTGGATGATCCGGTCTGGACTGCGCAAGAACGTATCCTGACGCTGCAAGATTGTCGCAATGCAGAGCAAATTTTTGTTTGCAATGCATTGCGCGGGGTCGTGTCGGCGACTATCGTGTGGGACGCCTGAGCCGGGTTTAAGCCGGTAGCGTGACCTTGAAGCAGCTGCCGCCACCATCGCGGCCAGTGCATACGACAGTGCCGCCATGTGCGCGTGCAATCTGTTGTACCAGACTCAGTCCCAGACCAACACCACCTTCGCGCTCACTGGCGCCTGCCAGACGATAGAAGGGCGCGAAGATGTTTTCCCGTTCCGCGAGCGGAACACCGGGACCACCATCGCATACTTGCAGGATGATCTGGTCACGTACTTTTGCCAGACTCACTTCTATCGGCGTACCGTTGCCATAGCGGCGCGCGTTTTCCAGCAGATTGCGCACCATGCGGCGTAGCAGTCTGGCGTCGCCGGTGACTTCCACCGATTGCGCATCGAGTTGCGCATCGATGCGCGCGCATTCTTCCGCCAGCAAGGCAGTTAAATCGATCGCTTCAAATGCGCGCGCCGTATCGGCCGTGGCATCGAGACGACTGGCCAGCAGGATTTCATCGATCAATTGATCGAGTTCGCCAATATTGCGTTTGAGTTCATTGCGCATTTCCGGTTGCGCATCGGCTGCCATCAGTTCCACCGCCATGCGAATGCGGGCGAGCGGCGAGCGCAATTCGTGCGAGGCATTTGCCAGCAAGGCTTTTTGCGCATCGACCAGCGCTTCAATGCGGGCAGCCGAGCGATTGAAACTGGTCGCCAGACGGCCGACTTCATCCTTGCCTTCCACTGCAATCCGGGTCGATAGCTGACCGGCCCCCAATGCTTCGACGCTGGTTTGCAGGCGTTCCAGACGGCGCGTCAGACGCCGAACGATAGGGTAGGCACCGATACCCATCGCGAGGCCGATGATCACCAGCGTGGTAAAGAAACTGAAGGGCGGTTTGCGTCGTCCCGGATGCTGCCCGACCAGCCAGCGATCATCCGGTAATTTGACCGCGAATACCGGTGGCCCGCCACCCAGCCAGCCGCTGGTGGTTTGGCTTTCATCGAGGGGTGGTAATTCGCGTCCGATAGACGCAATTTTTTCGCGTTTGGCAGAGTACAGCGTGAGGTCAGCACGCATGCGCTGACGCCAGCGATTCAGCGCTTCCTGTTGTTCTTCATTGCTGGCATCAGCCGGCGGCAAGACATCAGCCGCAATCGCTGCGAAGGATTCGAGGCTAGGGCCGATCTGCCGTGATTCGGTATTCAGGCGCCAGGCTGACGCGAACAGAATGCCGGCGATGGTCAGACTGATCAGCATCGCCAGATAAATACGGATGTAGAGCCGGTGCGACCAGCTGAAACGTCCGGGTGTTGCTGCGTCAGACATCCTGCGCCTTTGCAAATACATAGCCGGCACCGCGCACGGTGATGATGCGCTTGGGCTGTTTAGGATCATCTTCTATCGCGGCGCGTAAGCGTCCGATATGGACGTCGATAGAACGGTCGAATGCTTCCAGTGGTTCACCCTTGACCACATCCATCAACTGTTCGCGCGATAGCACGCGTCCGGCGCGATCAGCCATCGCGGCCAACAGATTGAATTGATAGGAGGTCACCGGCTTTTCCTGATCGTCGAGGCGTATTACACGCGCATCCAGATCAATTTCCAGACGACCGAAGCGCAGTACGCGCTCATTGTTGTTGGCTACCCCTTGCTGACGCCGCAAGACGGCACGCAGCCGCGCCAGTAATTCGCGCGGCTCAAATGGTTTGGGTATGTAATCGTCGGCGCCCAGTTCCAGCCCGACCACGCGGTCCATCGGATCACCCTTGGCGGTCAGCATCACGATGGGCATAGAAGCCAGTGGTTGTGCCTGCCCACGTATCTGACGACAGACGTCGAGTCCATCCGCATCCGGCAGCATCAGGTCGAGCAACACGATGGCGTAAGCCTGCGTCGCGGCAGCCTGCTGCAATTGCTGCAGGCCCTCGCTGGCAGTGCCGCTATGCGTGACCTCGAACCCGTTTTGGTTCAGGTAAGTGGCGACCATGCTGGCTAGGCGCTGGTCGTCTTCTATCATGAGTAGGCGTTGTGTCATATGGCTAGTGTACCGCTGTGTGACCTGCAAGTCGCACCTGTCAGCAAATTGTTGATGACAGGTGCGACGTGTTTTACAGCTGTTTCTTATTGAGCCGGTGCTGGTGGCGCAGCAGGACGGCCTTTTGGTCCATGTTCACCATCAGGGCCGTGACCAAAACGATGGCCAAAACGATGACCAAAGCCGCCGCGATGTTTGCTCAGTTGCTCAACCGCTTTCACGCGTTGTGCCGGTGTGAGTACTTCTGCGGCATCAGCAAACGCTTGCGTCATGCGACGGGAACGCTGGTCAGCCAGTTTTTGCTCAGTCTGACGTACTTGCTCCAGTGCCTTGCGGTCTATCGTTGGCTGCGCCAACAGTTTCAAACCTTGCTGATGGGCCGCGCGGTTTTGTTCCTGCAATGGACGCAAGTCGTTGAAAGCGGACTTGGCAATCGCGCCGAGTTTGGCCTTTTGCTCAGGTGTGGCATCAGGGACTACACGATTGAGCATGTGATCAAAGCGTTTGGCGGCACGTTCAGGATTCATTTTGCCGTGTGGACCAGCTTGTTGTTGGGTCGCTTGTGGCGCCTGACCTTCTTGCGCGTAGCTGACACCGACCAGAGAGAGTGCGCTGACGATAGCAGCGGTAGCGCCCACCATCATCAAGCGACGTGCACGACCAGCGCGCGGGATGGTGGTAATGGTAGTGCGTGGATTTTGGCTATTCATTCAAAGCTCCTTATCTATCAATGGTGCCCGCTGTGTTGTGCAGGCATGGTGCTACTTTAGGAGCCCACTGTTGCGCATTCGCTAGTGAGCCGTAAAGTTATGTAAAGGCCACATCCGCCCGACTTGGTGCATGCCTGGTCTTGGTCGGGCTGTGAACAGGCGTTTGCGCACTGGTTTGGGGGTTGTCAGTCGTGTCCTGAGCAGGAGTGGTGGCCTCAGGCTTGGCATAGCTTTTGCAGCAAGGAAACTATGCCTGCTGTCGCCTATGCGCTGAAGCAGGTAGCGGCCTGACGATAATAAGGAATAAGAATGAAGCGGCGCATTTTCTTCAAAACCAGTTTCGGCGTCTGTTTGCTGGCCAGTCCCGCGTTCTTGGTGACGCGGCTGGCACAAGCCGATGCACGGATTGCGAATATCAATGATGCGATCAATAAATCCGGACGCCAGCGTATGTTGTCGCAGCGTCTGGCCAAATGCTATTTGCAGATAGGGCAGGCGATCGATTTGCCGCGCTCGCAAAAGCTCTTCGATATTTCCTTGGCATTGTTTGAAAAGCAGCTGGGCAATCTGGAAGCCTTCGCGCCCAATGCGGAGAACAAGGCGACGCTGGCAGAGTTGAAGAAGAGCTGGAGCGCTTACAAGACGGTGTTGCTGGCGCGGGCACCGAACCAGCAAGATGCCAAAGTGGTGATGCGTCTCAGTGATGAAGTGCTGGCACTGGCGCATAGCGCCACGCTGCAACTGGAGAAATCATCCGACACCTCGGTCGGCCATCTGGTCAATATCGCTGGTCGTCAACGGATGTTATCGCAGCGCATGGCCAAGTTTTATCAGGCGATTAATTGGGGTGTGGCAGCCGGCGATGCGCTCGGCAATCTGGTGAAGGCACGCGATGAATTTTTGCGGGCGATGACAGAGTTGTCAGCCTCGCCCAGCAATACCCAGGCGATCAAACAGGAGATCACGCTGGCGCAGCAGCAATGGTTCTTCTTTGATCAGGCTTTAAAGAGTAGTGCGATCAGCGATGACAGCAAGCTGCGCTTTGCCAATAATGTGGCAACCAGCAGTGAACGCATACTCGAAACGATGGATAAGATTACCGGTTTGTACGAACAGCTGGGTTAGGTACCTGGCTGAGCACTACGCTCTTTAGTGCGCTTGGCCGCACACCACGCATTTCTCATTGCGCTTGATCTTGATGCTGCTCCATTCCATGCTGCGCGCGTCCAGCAAGAGCAAACGTCCGGCCAGTGACTCACCGATACCGACGATCAGCTTCAACGCTTCTGCCGCTTGCGTGCTGCCGATGATGCCGACCAGCGGCGCGAATACACCCATGGTGCCGCAATTCACATCTTCGAATTCCTGATCTTGCGGGAACAGGCAGGAATAGCAGGGCGCTTGCGCGTCCCGTTTATCGAAGACACTGATTTGCCCGTCGAATTTGATCGCTGCACCAGACACCAGCGGTACGCGATTGGCAACGCAGGCGCGATTGACGGCATGGCGGGTCGCGAAGTTGTCGCAGCAGTCGAGCACCACGGTGGCATTGCGCACCAGCTCATCCAGACGCTCGCCAGAGACGCGTTCCTGCAGTGCGATGACCTTGATGGTCGGATTGATTTCTTCCAGCGTCTGCTTGCCTGAGGCGGCCTTGGCTTGTCCCACGCGCGGTGTAGTGTGCAGGATTTGACGTTGCAGATTGGTCAGGTCGACGGTGTCGTCATCGACCAGTGTAATGGTACCGACCCCAGCCGAGGCCAGAAATAATGCAGCAGGTGAGCCCAGACCACCGGCACCGATGATGAGTACATGTGCCGCCAACAATTTCTCCTGCCCTTCGATATCGATTTCATCGAGCAGAATATGACGTGAGTAACGTAGCAGTTGTTGGTCGTTCATAGGTAATCCGTATCGCGTATTGCAGGCAGGTCAGTAGTCGGGACAATCAAAAAAAGCCGCATCGCTGCGGCCTTTTTTGTTAGCGCTCACGACTATTTTTTGTCGCCGTTTTTCGGTGTTGCTGGTACAGCTTTTGGATCTGTCTTCGGTTTGTTGATGCCGGGTTCTTCTTTCTTCGGCTCAGGTTTTACTTTCGACAGGATGACCGGCTTACCTTGCAGATGGTTCAGCGCCTGTGCCAGCTGGAAGTCATCCTTGCTACCGAATTCCAGTGGTTTGCGTTTTTTCTCGAGCGCTGCCAGACGTTGCTCTTCTTCCAGCTCATCGACTGCAGCCGCGTGTACTTCAGGGCCTTTGTCTTTGTCGTTGGTCAAATGCTTTTGCAAGTCGGCTTCGCGCAGACGCAAGCCATTCAAGCCATCGCCATCTGCGGTTTCATCGACCATCAGATCCGGCACGATGCCTTTGGCCTGAATCGAACGGCCATTCGGTGTGTAGTAGCGTGCGGTGGTCAGTTTGACGGCGGTATCAGCCGACAATTGACGGATGGTTTGTACCGAACCCTTACCAAAGGTCTGAGTACCCATGATGGTGGCACGCTTGTAATCCTGCAGTGCGCCAGCCACGATTTCAGAAGCCGATGCCGAACCGGAGTTCACCAGCACTACCATCGGCACTTTTTTCAATGCTTCCGGCAGTTTGGCCAGCGGATCGCCGACCGAACGGCTCGCATAGAATTCGCGGCGTGCGTAGAAGCTCGCTTTGGAATCCGGCAATTGACCGTTGGTGGAGGTGACGACGACGTCTTTCGGCAAGAAGGCGGCAGAGACGCCGATCGCGCCCGGCAACACGCCACCCGGATCGTTACGCAGATCGAGTACCAGACCTTTGAGGTTAGGGTCCTGTGCGTACAGGGCAGCGATTTTCTTCGCCATGTCGTCTACGGTCGGTTCCTGGAATTGCGACACGCGCAACCATGCATAACCCGGTTCAACGATTTTTGCCTTCACGCTTTGGACGCGGATTTCCTGACGTGTAATCGCGACGATGATCGGCTTGTCTTCGTCCTTACGGGCGATGGTCAGCGTGATTTTGGTATTTGGTTCGCCGCGCATGCGTTTGACGGCTTCGTCCAGCGTCATGCCTTTGACCGGTGTTGAGTCCAGACGGGTGATCAGATCGCCGGCCTTGATTCCGGCACGATAGGCTGGCGAATCTTCGATAGGGGAAATGACTTTGACGTAGCCATCTTCCATCCCGACTTCGATGCCGAGGCCGACAAACTTGCCTTGCGTACCTTCAC